>Ga0310123_10000289_pt1 | contig 45095 bp, 28 predicted proteins | sample CB6_AW_1057_MG_FD_203505 | JGI IMG/M metagenome (GOLD analysis project Ga0310123, IMG submission 203505) | Marine microbial communities from Western Arctic Ocean, Canada - CB6_AW_1057 | ecosystem: Environmental > Aquatic > Marine > Oceanic | place: Canada: Western Arctic Ocean | collected... | reverse complement strand
GGCCGGCGCAGGAGCCTTGGGCGCCGGCAGAATTCAACTCGACGATCGCTTCGACCAGATCAGTCACCTGATCGAGACCAAGATGGCCGAGTATCGGGTGACCGGCGTCGCGTTCGGGCTCTCCAAGGATGGCGTTTCGGAGCGCCGCGGCTTCGGGATCACCAACATCGACAACCCGCAGCCGGTCACGCCCGACACGGTGTTCGCCATCGCGTCGATCTCAAAGACGGTCGTGGGCACAGCTTTGATGCGGCTCCACGATCAGGGACGGATCGACGTCGAGGCGCCCGTGCGCCAATACCTCCCCGATTTCCGCGTTGGAGATGCTGCCGCGACCGAGGACGTGCGGATCTGGCACCTCATGACCCATACGCCGGGTTGGGAGGGGCAGCTCGGCACGCCCGATCGGGGGCCTGAGACACTCGCCAACTTCATCGAAACGCTCGAGGACCTGCCCCAACTCGCGCGGCCGGGTGAGGTGTGGAGCTACAACAATGCCGGGTGGGGCGTAGCGGGCCGTGTGCTCGAAGCCGTGACGGACAGCACGATCGGCGAGGCGCTCCACGACCTGGTCTTCGAGCCGCTCGACCTCGACCGTGCCTTTTCGCGGACCGGTGAAGCCATGAGCTACCGGTTCGCCGCCCCGCACAGCCAGCGGGGCGGGCGCACCGTCGTGAACCGTCCGTTCCAGCTTCCGGCCAACACCCCGGCCGGCGGCTGCGCCATGAGCGTCGAAAACCTGCTCCGCTTCGCCGAGTTCCACCTCGGAGACGGGACCACCCCGAGCGGCGAACGCCTACTGACACGGGCGTCGCTCGAGGCGATGCGGACACCACGTATCCAGAAGAACAGCTCGACGGACGAGATGGGACTCGGATGGCACCTGCGCACCCTCGGCGGCGTGCGCACTGCACAGCACGGGGGCACGCTCTCCGGTCACTCCCTCCACGTCCAGCTCGTACCCGAGCGCAATTTGTGCTTCGTCATCCTGATCAATCACCGGGATGGCTGGAAGCTGAACGAGGACGTCGCCACCGTCATTTTGGATACCTACGAGGCGCTCGCGCTCGCGCCGAATCAGCGGACCGGCGGCAACCGTGGCGGCGATGAGCGGATGACCTATCATGCCGAGCCGCTCGCGAGGCAGCCGGCGCTCGACGAATACGTCGGGGTTTACCGGCGCCCTCCCGTCGGAGAGGCCAGCGTACGTGCGGAGGGCGGGCGGCTCGTGGTAGAGTCCCCGTCTGGAGACGTGTACCCCCTCGTCTTCTGGGAGACCGACATGACTTATGCGGCCGAGCAGGGGTCCGGGCCAGGTTCCTTCTCGGCGTTCCCAGGGATGGCCGTCGAGTTCATCCGAGACGATAGTGGAGCTGTGACCTGGATAAGAATGGATGGACGAATCGCGAGGAAGGCAGCAGGTTGACGGCATGTCCGATCCCGTAACCCGCCTGAACGCCGCCCTCGAAGGCCGCTACACCATCGAGCGCGAGCTGGGTGAGGGCGGCATGGCCACGGTCTACCTGGCCGACGACATCAAGCACGAGCGTAAGGTCGCCCTGAAGGTCCTTAAGCCGGAACTTGCGGCTGTCGTGGGGGCCGAACTAGTCCTCTTCGATCTCTAGGAGTCCGTCCCGCATGTCACTCATCGCCTTGATGCTCGTCCTGGCCGCCCGGCAGCTTGCCGAGCCGTTCGAGACCCCGTGGAACCGCGCGATTCCAAGCGTTGTGGAGCAGCCGGACGGGGCCAGACTGTCCGTGCCGGCCAGGTTCCAGGTGAATGTGTTCGCCGACGGGCTCTCGGGTCCGCGACGCATGGCCCTCGCCCCCAACGGCGACGTCTTCGTAGCCGCGAGCCGTGATGGCGAGATCGTGCTTCTCCGTGACAGCGATGGCGATGGAGTGGCGGAACGCCGCGAGACGTTCGCCGCCGCACTGCAGCGCCCATTCGGTATGGCGTTCCAGGGCGGGTTCCTGTACGTCGGGAACAACGACGCCGTCGTGCGCTTCCCATATGCCCCGGGACAGCTTCGAGCGCGAGGACTACCGGAGCATGTGGTGGACCTCCCGGTCAGCAGCGACGCGCTCGATACGGACACGGCGGAGCGCCTCGGCATCGACGTGGCCAGGACGCGTGGGTTCAATCACTGGACGCGCAACCTGATCTTCGGACCGGATGGCCGGAAGATGTACGTGGCGGTGGGCTCCGCGACGAACGCCATGCCCGGGACGGATCCCCGGCGGGCCGCGATCAACGAGTATGACGTGGACGGCTCGGGCCATCGGGTGTTCGCCGGGGGCCTGCGTAACCCGGTACCCCTCGCGTTCTACCCGGGCTCTACGACGCTGTGGACCGCGGTGCACGAGCGAGACCATCTCGGGGACGAGCTCGCTCCCGACTACGTTACGTCGGTGGTGGATGGTGGCTTTTACGGCTGGCCGTATGCCTACATCGGCCCTAACCCCGAACCGATCCTGAACGGAGCGAGGCCCGATCTGGTCGAGAGGACGATCGTGCCAGATGTCCTCCTGCCTGCCCACGCGGCCCCGATGGGGTTGGCCTTCTACAGCGGCGATCGATTTTCCGAGGCTTACCGAAACAACGCGTTCGTCGCTTTGCACGGGTCCATCAACCGCCTGGACCTCAAGGGATATTCACTCGTGCGCATCCCGTTCGAGGACGGAGAGCCCGTGGGGCCCCCGGAGGACTTTCTGACCGGGTTCATCGTCAGGGACGACGAGGAAAAGGAGGTCTGGGGTCGCCCGGTGGGCGTTCTTCAGGCCGCGGATGGATCACTGCTGGTGTCCGATGATGCGGGGGGTCGCATCTTCCGGGTTTGGTACGGCGGGGGCGGGTGAGGGACGTTGCCGCGGAAACGTGTGGGGCGGAGGCGTGCACGTATGGGAATTCTATGCCTGCGCGTCTTCATACTTCGGGTTGTCCGCCCACCCTGGCCGGGCTCCCGACACCCATTATATTCAAAGATGCCTTCGATACGCTGATAAAGTGGTTGTAACCGCTGGAACCCGAGCATCATGAAAACATCATGAGGACACTGAGCGTCGCATTAGTAGGAGTCGCGTTACTCCTGGTAGGTCGTACGGCCGATACGGGGTGGGCCGTACAGGAGCCGGGAGCGCTCGGCGTCCTCGCCGCGGTCGGTTCTGTCCAGGGTGAGGCTGTCCAGCGTGAAGTTGCCCCTCTCCACTCCCCCGACGCATTGATCCAGCAGTACCTCGCGACCCGGACCTCGGCTGAGGGCTTCCGCGGGATCGCACCGGCTGGGGCCGCTAGACTCGACCTCGACCCCGCTGAGCTCACGGCGGTCGTCCGGCAGTACTGCGTGGTGTGCCACAACGATGTGATGCTGACCGGGAACCTCACCCTGTCGGAGTTCGACGTGGCCGAGGCCCCGCGGCTGGCCGTAACGGCCGAGAAGATGATCGTGAAGTTGAGGGCGGGTATGATGCCGATGCCGGGTGCGCCACGGCCGAGCGCGGACACACTCCTGGCACTCGTCGAGACGCTGGAGACGCTGATCGATGATGCGGCTGAGGCCGATCCGAATCCCGGTATGCGGTCCTTCCAGCGGCTGAATCGGACCGAATACGAGAGTTCGATCAAGGATCTGGTGGGGCTCGACATCGACGCCGGGGACTACCTGCCGCTCGACACGAAGAGTGCAAACTTCGACAACATCGCCGACGTGCAACTGCTCTCCCCGACGTTGCTGAATGCCTACTTGTCGGCCGCCGGCGAGGCGAGCCGGTTGGCGGTAGGGTATGCGGACGCCTCGGCGAGTGAGGCGACCTACACGGTTTCCCGGTGGGCTTCGCAGAGAGAGAAAGTCGAGGGGGCGCCGCGTGGAACGCGTGGGGGCGTCTCGCTCATGCACAACTTCCCGGCCGACGGGGACTATCTCTTCCGCGTGTCGTTCCACCACGAGACCACGGGCACCCTGTTCGGTAGCGGCGGCGCGGCGCTCCACACGGCCGAGGCTCCCGAGCAGCTCGAGATCTCCATCAACGGCGAGCGGGTGGCTCTGCTCGAAGTCGGTCGCTGGATGCACGCGTCGGATCCGGACGGCGTCAACTTGCGCACCGGTCCCATCCACGTGCGTGCTGGCCCGCAGAGGGTCACGGCCGCGTTCATCCAGAGATTCGAGGGACCGCTCCAGGACCTTTTGTCTCCGCACGACTGGTCCCTGGTGAGCACGAGCATTGCCGACTCCTACGGATTCCAGAGTCTGCCGCACCTGCGCGACCTGGCGATCAACGGACCGCACAACCCCACAGGCGTATCGGAGACGGCGAGCCGTCAGAAGATCTTCACCTGCCGTCCCACGTCGCCCGAAGAGGCGAGGCCGTGCGCCGAAGAGATCGTCTCCCGCCTGGGCAGCCGGGCGTTCCGCAAACCTCTCACGGACGATCAGCTCGATGATCTGATGCGCTTCTACGAGATCGGTGGGGAAGACGGAGGATTCGAGTCGGGCATCCGGCAGGCGCTGGAAGCCATCCTCGCGAGCCCCCATTTCGTGTTCCGCTTCGAGGAGCAACCTGTCGATGTCGAGGCGGGTGAGAACTACCGCATCAGTGACCTGGCCCTGGCGTCGCGCCTGTCGTTCTTCCTTTGGGGGACACCCCCGGATGAGCAGCTAAGAGGGCTCGCCCTCGAGGGCCGCCTGTCGCGCCAGGACGTGCTCGAGGCGCAGGTCCACCGCATGCTTGCGGACTCACGGTCCGAGGCGCTGGGCTCCCGGTTCGCCGCGCAGTGGCTGCGCCTGTCGGATTTGGAGAAGATGAATCCCGACGTTCGCCAGTACCCCGACTTCGACGCGCCCCTGAAGGCAGCGATGTTTGTCGAGACGGAGATGTTCTTCAACAGCATCGTGCGCGAAGACCGGAGCGTGCTCGACCTGTACACGGCGGACTACACGTACGTCAACGAGCGCCTCGCCAAACACTACGGCATGTCGGGCGTTACCGGCTCAAACCATCGGCGCGTGCAGTACCCCGACGATCAGCGCAAGGGTTTGCTGGGACATGGCAGTATCCTGACGCTGACTTCCCACGCCGGCAGGACCTCGCCGGTGCTTCGGGGCAAGTGGGTCATGGAGGTCTTGTTAGGCACACCACCCCCGCCCCCGCCCCCGGGCGTGCCCGACTTGGAGGAGACCGCGGCGGTCCAGAATGGCCAGCGGATCACGACGCGCGTGCGGATGGAAACGCACCGCGCGAACCCCGTGTGCGCGTCGTGTCACAAGTTCATGGACCCCATGGGACTCTCGCTCGACAACTTCGATGCCACAGGCCGGTATCGCATCAAGGAAAACGGCGTTCCGCTCGACACGCGGGGCGAGCTGTACGACGGGACGCCTCTGGCGAGCCCCGAGGATCTAAGACAAGCCCTGCTGGCGCGTCCGACCCCGTTGATCCGGACGTTCACGCAAAATCTCATGGCTTACGCCATCGGCCGGCGGGTCGAGTACTACGACCAGCCGACCGTCCGGGCGATCGCAGAGCAGGCGTCGGCCGACGGCAACCGCATCTCGTCCTTCATCATGGGTGTCGTGAACAGTCCGGCGTTCCAGATGAGCAGGGGAGAGGGGCCGCTGGCTGAGGAGAGCGGCGGAAGATGAATCGAATGGCGTTCAGGTTTACACGACGGTCAGTCTACACGACTTAGAGATGGGACACAGGAGGTTCAGGTAATGAAGTTCATCACAGGAAAGCACATTTCTCGCCGTGAGGTTCTGCGTGGTTTGGGCGGAACGATCGCGTTGCCCTTCCTCGACGCGATGGTGCCGGCCGGGAGAGTGTGGTCCAAATCGGCCAAGGCCGCCGCGGACGATCCGACGCGCCTCGTGTGCATCGAGATGGTTCACGGGTCGGCCGGTAGCAACGAATGGGGAGCCAGCCAGAACCTGTGGTCACCCGCGACTACGGGCCCTGACTTCGATCTCTCACCCACGAGCTTGGCCCCGCTCGAACCGTTCCAGGACTACCTGACGATCATCAGCAATACGGACGTGCAGGGGGCCGAGGCCGTGATCCCGAAAGAGATCGGCGGGGATCATTTCCGTTCGAGCGCCGTGTTCCTCACGCAGGCTCATCCCAAGCAGACGGAGAGCTCGGACGTGGTGGTAGGAACGTCGCTGGATCAGCTCTATGCGACCCGCTTCGGCCAGCAAGGCACACCCATTCCGTCCATGCAGCTCTGCATCGAGACCGTGGATCAAGCGGGTGGATGCGCCTACGGGTACTCCTGCGTGTATACGGACACGATCAGTTGGTCTGCGCCCGACGAGCCCCTTCCTATGATCCGGGATCCGCGGGTCGCCTTCGACCAGCTCTTTGGAGCGGGGGGTAGCGCCGAGCAGCGCGCCGCGCGCCGACGGAGCAGCAGCAGCATTCTCGACTGGATTACGGACGACGTGGCCAAACTGAAGCGGGGTCTGAGGCCGAGCGACCGGCGGCGCATGGATCAGTATCTGGAGAACGTCCGCGAGATAGAGCGGCGTATTCAGGGGATCGAGGCGTACAACGCCAGCGGCGAAGTGCGGGAGTTGCCCGAGGCGCCTGCTGGTGTGCCGGACTCGTTCGACGAGCACGTCAAGCTGATGTTCGACCTACAGGCGTTGGCGTTCGAGGCTGATATGACGCGTGTCTTTTCGTTCAAGATGGGGCGCGACGCGTCGTCGCGGGTCTACCCCGAGAGTGGCACCGACAAGCCGTTCCACCCGGCGTCGCACCACGGCGGCAATCCCGAGGGGGTCCTCGACTTCGCGAAGATCAACCAGTACCACGTCAGCTTGGTGCCGTACTTCCTCGAGAAGCTGCAGAACACGATGGAGGGGGACGACTCGCTGCTCGATAAGACCATGATCATCTACGGATCTCCGATGGCCGATGGCAACCTTCACAATCACAGGCGTTGTCCGCTCTTCGTGGTGGGAGGGGCGAACGGCCAGCTCGAAGGCAACCAGCATCTCTTCGCCCCTGCTGGAACGCCCATGGCGAATCCGATGCTGAGCCTCATGCACAAACTAGGATTTGATGATATGGAGAGCTTCGGTGACAGTACGGGCGAGTTCTCGTTGACGATCTGATCGACGGATGTGACCAGTGATGTGACCGGGACGACGCCAGGTGACCTTCGGAGGAACGCGGCATATGTCGGATAGAAAAGCGAAGAAAGAACTGCACGGACACGCACTGGCCGCCCTTTGCCTTACGACCTTGCTTTGGACTGCGGGTGCGGACACGCCCGTCGCCGATGCCGCCATGCGCGGCGAAGTAGAAGTGGTGAGGACGCTGCTCAAGCAGGGCTCTGATGCAAATGCCGCGCAGGGGGACGGCATGACGGCGCTCCACTGGGCCGCGGAGAACGGTAGCAGGGAGATCACGGCTATGCTCGTCTTCGCGGGAGCCAACTTGGAGGCGGTCACCCGTTTAGGGGATTACACCCCGTTGCACTTGGCCAGCAAGGCCGGGCAAGGTGGGACTGCGGAGACGTTGTTGGAGGCCGGTGCAAACCCGAATGCCGTGACGTCGACGGGCGCCGCCGTGCCGTTGCATTTCGCGGCGGCGGCAGGCAGCGCACAGACGGTGACGACTTTGCTCGACCACGGAGCCCACGTGGACGCCAAGGAGTCGCAGTGGGAACAGACGCCGCTGATGTTCGCGGCGGCCTTCAATCGGGTGGAAGCCCTGAACACGCTCCTGAAACGAGGCGCGGATTACACGATCACGGCCAAGGTCGTGGACGTCGCAGCGCGAGCGGCTGGGGACCGGACCGACCGCACCCGCCGGAACACGCGTATGGCGGCGCTTCAGTCGGGTGAGCGGCAGGGGGGCGGACCGCCCCCGAGTCGGGGCTACGCCGACCAGAGGCCGGATCCACGCGCGGCCCAGGGAACCCAAGCGGTGGCTCCGGGCGAACTGCCGGGTCTCACACCCGAGGCGGAACGGGAGACACAACTCCGTAGCACGGACGAGATTGATCCGCTTTCATACGCCGACCTGGTGGGAACGCACGGGGGCCTCACCGCGCTCCTGCTCGCGGTTCGGGAAGGCCACTTGGGGACCGTACGGGCTCTGCTGGACGCGGGTGCCGACATCGACGGGGTGGGTGCAGGTGACCACACGAGCCCCATGCTCATGGCTGCGGTCAACGGCCATTTCGACATCGTGAAACAGCTCCTTGAGTGGGGTGCGGATCCCGACTTGGAGAGCGACGCGGGTGGCACGCCGCTCTACGCGGTGCTCAACATGGAGTGGGCGCCCAAGGCGCGTCATCCCCAGCCGGTCGACTACCGGCAGCAAGAGGTGTCGTATCTGCAGTTGATGGAGATCCTGTTGGACGCCGGAGTCGACCCCAATGTCCGCCTGAAGAAGAACCTGTGGTACACGACATACAGCCGGGACCTGTTGGGTGTGGACCGAACGGGAGCGACGCCGTTCTGGCGTGCCGCCCATGCGACGGACGTCGCGGCCATGCGCCTGCTTCTCCGCTACGGCGCCGACCCGAACATCTGGACAAGTAAAATTCCTGGCCGTCGCCGGAGAGGTGGGGCTCAGGAGGATCTGTCAGGGCTGCCGCCGGTGCCGGTCGGCGGACCGGCCGTGTCCCCGATCGTCGCGGCTTCGGGCGTGGGGTATGGTCAGGGCTTCGCAGGCAACACACACATGCACGTGCCGGAAGGATGGCTCCCGACGATGAGGTTCCTCGTCGAAGAGCTAGGTGCGGACGTGAACTCGAGGGATCTCAACGGCTACTCCCCGGTCCATCACGCTGCGGCCAGGGGAGACAACGAGCTGATCCTCTACCTCGTGTCGCAGGGCGCGGACGTGACTTTCGTGAGCCGTCGCGGACAGACCACGGTCGATATGGCGAACGGTCCGGTGCAGCGCATCCTGCCGTTCCCCGAGACGATCGCGCTCCTGGAGAGTCTGGGCGCCATCAACAACCACAACTGCGTGGCGTGCTGAGGACTGCGTGGCCGGTTGAGGTGGGCGCCGTTCTACGCGCTCGAGGATGGAGATACGGGGCTTGATCGGGCCGGCACGGTGGGCTGTGGCGCTCGCTATCGCGCAGGCCGTGCTCGTGAGCCCGGCCCTCTCTCAGACGGTTGTCCGCGATGCGATGGACTCGTATCTCGCGGCATACGCCCGCCCCTCGGTGCGGGGCCCGGCTCCGTCACTCCGGCCTCGGACGCTCGACATTCCGGCGGACTCTCTCACCGGCGTCGTAAAGCAGTACTGCGTGGTGTGCCATAACCAAGTGATGCTTACCGGGAATCTGTCGCTGGAGGATTTCGAGGTCGAGCGGGCCTCGGAGTTGGCGGAGACGGCGGAGAAGATGATCATCAAGCTCCGCGCCGGGATGATGCCGGCCCCGGGAGCTCCCCGCCCCAGCGCCGATACGCTGCTCGCTTTGGTCGAGACCCTCGAGACGCTGATCGACGAGGCCGCGAGTGGGAGACCGAACCCCGGCGGACGCACGTTCCAGCGGTTAAACCGAGCCGAGTACGAGAGCTCGATTCGAGATCTTTTGGGAATGGACGTGAGTGCCGGAGACTACCTCCCGCTCGACACCAAGAGCGCGAACTTCGACAACATCGCCGAAGCTCAGATGCTGTCGCCTACTCTGTTGGATGCCTACCTGAACGCGGCGAGCGAGATCAGTCGACTCGCACTTGGTGACCCGAACGCGAGCTCGACCCAGCGCACGTACACGCTCTCAGGGTACCTCTCCCAGACCGAACGGGTGGAGGGGGCTCCGTTCGGCACCCGCGGCGGCGTCTCGGTCGTGCACACGTTCCCGGCTGACGGTGAGTACTCCTTCACCATGACGCTGGAGCACACCACGACCGGGGACGGATTCTTCGGACGGATCGCGAGGGACGAGCAGATGGAGGTCTCGATCAACGGCAAGCGGGTGGCGCTCCTCGACGTCGATCAGTGGATGACCTTCGCGGACGCCAACGGGATCGCCATGGAAACCGCCCCCGTGTTCGTGCGGGCGGGTCCCCAACGAGTGACGGCGGCCTTCCTAACGCGGACCGAGGGACCCGTCGAAGACCTGATGTCGCCGCATGACTGGTCGCTCGCCGATCGCCATACGGGCATCAGTGGATACGGACTCACGCTGCTTCCGCACCTCAGGGATCTGGTCGTCGGAGGACCCTACTCGACGGCGGGAGTCTCCGAGACCCCGGTCCGACGGGAGATCTTCGTGTGTCGGCCCACCACACCCGACGAGGCGCGACCGTGCGCGGAGGAGATCATCTCTCGGCTAGCTAGCCGAGCGTACCGCAGGCCTCTGGAGGACAGGGACCTCGACGTGTTGATGGCGTTCTTCGAGGAGGGTGGGGAAGAGGGCGGCTTCGAGGGTGGGATAAAAACCGCACTCCAGGCGATCTTGGCGAGCCCGTACTTCGTGTTCCGGTTCGAGGAGCCGCCTGGACAGGTAGAGCCAGGCGACAGCTACCGGATCAACGACGTCGACCTGGCGTCACGACTCTCCCTCTTCCTGTGGGGATCGCCGCCGGACGACGAGCTCAGGGCGCTCGCGGAGGGCGGCACGCTGTCGGACGCGGATGTGCTGGAACGACAAGTACGACGCATGCTACAGGACCCGCGTGCTGAGGCCTTGGGTCCTAGGTTCGCCGGCCAGTGGCTCCGTCTCCAAGACCTCGACAAAGTGCACCCTGATTCCTACTGGTTTCCGGACTTCGACCAGCAGTTGGCGAACGCCATGCGGCGCGAGACCGAGATGTTCTTCAACAGTCTAGTGCGTGACGACAAGAGCGCCCTCGAGCTCTATACCGCGGACTACACCTTTGTGAACGAGCGTCTCGCCGAGCACTACGGGATACCGGGAGTGGTGGGCCCCCGACTGCGACGCGTGTCGTACCCGGACGACCGCCGCCGAGGGTTGTTGGGCCACGGCAGCATCCTGACCCTGACCTCGCACGCGAATCGGACGTCTCCGGTGCTTCGTGGGAAATGGGTCATGGAGGTCTTCCTTGGCACGCCGCCTCCGCCGCCTCCCGCGGGCGTGCCGGACCTCGAGGAGACCCCGGGGTCGGAAGACGGCCGGATGTTCACGACGCGCCAGCGCATGGAGCGGCACCGGGCGAGTGCTGTTTGCCAGTCCTGCCACCGGTTCATGGACCCGATCGGACTCTCCCTCGACAACTTCGACGTGACAGGGCGGTGGCGCATCCGAGAGAACGGCATGCCGTTGGACACGCGGGGCGAGCTGTATGACGGCACGCCCGTGGCGAGTCCGACCGACCTCCTCAGTGCCCTCTTGGAGCGGCCGATACCCTTGGTCAGAACATTCACCGAGAATCTCATGGCGTATGCCCTGGGACGCCGAGTCGAGTACTACGACAAGCCGGCTCTTCGGGCCATCGTGAAGTATGCCGAGGCCGACGGCTACCGCATGTCGGCGTTCATTCTGGGTGTCGTGAAGAGCGACGCGTTCCAGATGCAGAGCGTCCCGGCCGTCGCCGACGAGGCGGAGCGGGGGGACGGGCGGGACTAGGGCGCTTGCGAGTGCTTCCGTGAACACTCGGGGCACATGCCGCGGCTGAACCGGGCTTCTGTGCGCGCCCCGTAGAGGAAGATCCCTCCGACCCCGAAGACCAACAAGGGCCCTGGTGGTGTTACGTAGAAACCCGTAATTCTCCGTCGACGCGGGAGAGGTCACACTGTGATCTGGATTCTAGTGCAAGTCGCCCGCTCCCGCAGTCTGCCGGCAAAACGGCTGTCTCATCAAAGTCGGAGATCATCACATGGGTCGAGTAGGGCGTCCGCTTCATGGAGTAGAATCGGTACACTCCGACCCCGTACGCGGGTTCTGGAACATCTTTCTGGTCACGACTGCCCTATTCGTATGGCTCACGCCAAATCCCGCCGTGGCTCAGGCGCCGGTCGGCGGAAACCCTCTCCTTCAGAGTCTCGAGTGGCGGTCCATCGGACCCTACAGGGGCGGGCGCTCTCTGTCGGCCATGGGAAGCTCGCAGCGTCCCCTCGAATATTACTTCGGGGCGGCGGGTGGAGGCCTGTGGAAGACGATCGATGCGGGTCAGTCCTGGAGGCCGGTCTCCGACGGGTTTTTCCGGACGCCCTCCGTCGGTGCCGTCGCGGTGTCCCAGTCCGATCCGGACGTCGTCTATGTAGGCATGGGCGAGACCCAGCTACGGGGCGACATCATCCAGGGTGACGGCGTCTACAAGAGCGTCGACGGTGGCGAGACCTGGCGGCATGTGGGGTTAGGCCAGACTCTGGCGATCTCTCGGATCCGCGTACATCCCGAGGACCCGAATGTCGCCTATGTCGCCGCGCTCGGAGACCCCTACGGACCTAACCCGGAGCGTGGAATATTCCGCACGAAGGACGGGGGGAGTTCGTGGGAGAGGATTCTCTTCCGGGACGACCGGACCGGAGCCGTGGATTTCGCGATCGACCCGAGCGATCCCCGCGTGCTCTACGCTGCACTGTGGGAGGTCTTTCGACGTCCGCACATGCTGTCGAGCGGCGGCGAGGGGAGCGGGCTCTTCAAGTCCGTGGACGGGGGAGACAGCTGGAGCGAGCTGACACGCGCGCCCGGCATGCCGGAGGGTGTGATCGGCAAGATCGGAGTGGCGCCTTCGCCTGCGGATCCGTCGCGAGTCTACGCGATCGTGGAGGCGGACGAGGGCGGGGTCTTCCGCTCGGACGACGGGGGAGCGACGTGGCAGCTCGTGAACGGAGAGCGCCGTCTACGACAGCGTGCCTTCTACTACACACGCTTGACTGCGGACCCGCGTGACCGTGACGCCGTCTACGTGCTCAACACGGGCCTGTACCGCTCCGTCGATGGTGGCGAGACGTACAGCACGCTCCCGATGCCGCATGGGGACCATCACGACCTGTGGATCGATCCGGAAGAACCGTCTCGCATGATAAGCGCCAGCGATGGCGGCGGCTCGGTGTCGCTCAACGGAGGCGGATCCTGGACGAGGCAGGATTTTCCCACCGCTCAGATGTACAATGCGCTCACGACGAGCCACGTCCCCTACCATGTTTGCGGAGCGCAGCAGGACTACGGCGGAGGCATCTGTCTGCCGCCCACGGACGGCAACTTCTTCGGCAATCCGCGGCCCTGGTACCTGGTCGGCGGCGGCGAGAGCGGCTACATCGCCCAGTCTCCCACGGACAGCGACGTGTTCTTCGCGGGACGCTCCATGGGGCTGATCTGGCGCACGGACCTCGAGACGAGGCAACGCCGTGTGATCAGCCCGTGGCCCAAGTACATGATGGGGAATTCGGCCGAGGACATGGACGAGCGCTTCCCCTGGACGTACCCGATCGTGTTTTCGCCAGTCGATCCTACCGCCCTGTATACGGCCTCTCAGCACCTCTTCCGCTCCACCGACGAGGGTGAGAGTTGGGAAAGGATCAGCCCCGACCTCACGCGCGCGGACCCAGAAACCCTCGGGCCATCGGGAGGGCCCATCACGCTGGATCAAACCGGAATCGAGACGTATGCCACCATCTTTACCGTGGCCCCGTCGCGGCATGAGCCCAATACCATCTGGACCGGATCGGACGATGGGCTGGTGCACGTCACGCGGGATCTCGGTGGATCATGGACGGACGTCACGCCATCGGATCTGCCCGACTTCACGCGCCTGGGTCTGATCGAGGCCTCACCGCACGACGCAGCAACGGCATACCTGGCTGCGAATCGGTTCCAGCTGTCGGACCGCACGCCCTACGTCTACAGGACGCACGACTACGGGAGGACCTGGACGAAGATCACGGAAGGGATCGCCGGGGACGATTTCGCGCGGGTGATCCGGGAGGATCCCGTCCGGGCAGGGTTGCTGTACCTCGGCACGGAGCACGGCATCTACGTCTCGTTCGACGACGGGGATCACTGGGAGTCACTTCGCCTCGGCCTGCCCGCCGTCTCCGTGCAAGGTCTCGTGGTCGAGGCCCAGGACCTCGTCATTGGCACGCATGGTCGGGGCTTCTACGTACTCGACGACATCACGCCCCTCCGGCAACATGAGTCCGGGCTCGCGGATCGTGCCCTGCATGTCTTTCGGCCCGCTGCCGCCACTCGGACCGTCGATGCCGGAGTAACGATCGACTACCACCTGGGACGTCCGGCCGAGAGCGTCACCGTGGAGATTCTCGATGGCGCCGGCGAGGTCGTGCGACGGTTCGAGGGCACCGTCGCGGATCGGGGTGATCTGCCAGCCCCCGATCCGCGCTTGGCATTTTTTCGACCGCCACCGCTTCGTGTTCGAACGGACGTGGGTACGCATCGGATCCGCTGGAACCTGCGCTACGCCGATGCGGTGGGCTTCCCTGGCATGATCCTGTATTGGCCCGTGAATCCCTCCCTTCAGGGTCCGCTCGCGCCTCCGGGAGAGTACCGGGTGCGAGTGACGGCCAATGGTCAGTCGGTCACGAATTCGGTGCGGGTCCTCAAGGACGAGAGGCTGGGCGTCACGGACGATGACCTGCGAGCCCAGTTCCAGCTGTCGCGACAGGTCATCGACAGGCTCAACGAGGCCAACCGGACGGTCATTCGGATCCGAGAGCTGAAGAGTGCCATCGCGGAGCGCGTTGGCGCTGCCCGTGACGACGACCTCGCGGCCGCGGGGCTGAGTCTCACCGAGGCGCTTACGGGCGTCGAGGGAGAGATCTACCAGCACCGGAACCGGAGCAACCAGGATCCGTTGAACTTTCCCATCAAGCTCAACAACCAGCTTGCGGGTGTGCTCGGCGTGATCCAGAGCGCGGATGCGGCCCCCACGGCACAGTCGTACGCGGTCTTCGATCAATTGTCCGGCCAACTCGATGGGCACCTCGCACGACTCGAGGCGATCGTCACCGGAGCGCTCGCAGACTTCAACCGTCGTCTGCGTGATGCTGGCCTTGAGCCGATCGCATGACGGGAGAGCCCCGAGCCCCGACACTACCCGAGTCGCTTCTCCCCCTCCTAGCCGTGGCCCTCCTTCTTGGGGTCGGATACGGATGGATCGGCTACCGCATCGAGGTGATGCTCCTGGCTGGCACGACCGTGGCGGCACTGCTGAGTTGGCGCCTCGGGTTCTCGTGGAGGGAGATGGAACGGGGCATCATCGAAGCCCTCGGTACCGCCATGCCCGCCATCTTCATCCTGATCGCGATCGGTGCCCTGATCGCGAGTTGGATGGCCGCCGGCATCATTCCCATGCTCATCGTCTACGGACTCGATCTGATGTCCGCGCGGTTCTTTCTGCTGACCGCCTGTGTCATCTGTTCGGCGGTATCGATGGTTACGGGTACGGCGTGGGGCACGGCGGGAACCGTCGGTGTCGCGCTCATCGGAGTGGCCCAGGGGATTGGAGTTCCGGCGGGCGCGGCGGCGGGAGCGATCGTTTCGGGCGCATACTTCGGGGACAAGATGAGCCCGTTCTCCGATACGACGAACCTGGCACCCATCGTCGCGGGGTCGAACATCATCGACCACATACGCTGGATGCTTTGGACGACCGCGCCTGCTTGGCTCCTGGGGCTGCTGGTGTACTTCGTCGTCGGATTGATGTCGGAGCCGCCCACCGGCGCGGATGTGTCGGGAATCCAGGACGCCCTGCGAGGGGTCTTCCGGTTCTCGCCCTTCCTACTGATTCCGCCGGTGATCATGGTCGGTTTCGCCATGAAGAAGGCACCGATTCTTCCTGGAATGATGCTCAGCACCGCAGTAGCGCTCGTCCTCGCCGGTGTTCTTCAGGCGCGAGGCAGTCAGGAACTCGTTTCGGCGATCGTCCTAGGAGACGCCTCGGCCACCGGATCGGAGATGCTCGACACCCTTCTCACAACCGGGGGCATGAACGGGATGATGGGCCTCGTGCTCCTCATCCTGTGCGCCTTCACGTTCGCGGGAGTGATGCGCAGGTGCGGGTTCCTGGACCGGATCCTCGAGGCGCTGCTTTCGATCGTGCGGAGCACGTTCGGCTTGGTCGCGTCCACTGTGGCCGGGGGTGTGTTGACGGCGATCGTGACGGGGTCCTCGTACCTGTCCATGATCATCCCCGGCGAGTTGTTTCAGGATGCCTACAAGAGGGCGGACCTAGCAGCGAAGAATCTGTCGAGGACGCTCGAGGACTCGGGTTCGGTCATCGTGCCGCTGGTTCCGTGGAGCGCCGCCGGGACGTTCATGGCCGGCACTTTGGGTGTCGCCACCCTGGAATACCTGCCCTGGGCCGTCATGAACTATACGGGCTTCCTGTTCGCGCTCATCCTCGGGGCCACGGGCATCGGCATCGCGCCCCGGACCCGTGAAGACGAGACGGTTCCGGGCAGCTAGTTGCGCTTCCGACCGGACTCGGGACAACGAAACCGCGCTGGCGAGTCGATCGACGCCACTTGAGCGGCCCTCGCCGGCCCCGTAGATTCGAACAAAATGGCCTCACCCGACTCGCGCAGCGCAAAGGCTGACTCATGGAATTCATCACCGGCAGACACATTCCCCGCCGCACCTTCGTTCGTGGTCTGGGGGCGACCGTCGCCCTGCCATTCCTCGAGGCGATGGTTCCGGCCGGGCGCCAAGCATCCAAGGCTGCGCCGGCGGTCGATCAGACGCGCCTGGTGGCGATCGAGTTGGTGCACGGTGCGGCAGGCTGTAACGAGTGGGGTGCGACCCAGAATCTTTGGTCACCTGCGACCCCCGGCCGAGATTTCGATCTGAGTCCGAGTGCACTCAGTCCCCTCGAGCCGTATCGCGAGCATCTCACGATCATCAGCAATACCGACGTGCGCTCGGCCGAAGCGCTGGAGCCACCCGAGATCGGTGGCGACCACTTCCGCTCGAGCGCGACCTTTCTGACACAGACCCATCCCAAGCAAACTCGGGGCTCGGATGTCCTGGTCGGAACCTCCCTGGACCAGCTTTACGCGCAGCGCTTCGGTCAGGACACGCCGATCCCCTCCATGCAGCTCTGTATCGAAAACGTCGATCAGTCGGGTGGATGCGCGTACGGCTACGCCTGCGTCTATACGGACACGATCTCTTGGGCGTCACCCACCGAGCCGCTTCCCATGATTCGCGATCCCCGCGTGGCGTTCGACCTCCTCTTCGGGGCCGGCGGTACGCCCGAGGCGAGAGCGGCCCGCAGGCGAACCAATCGCAGTATCCTCGACTGGATAGGCGATGAAATCTCGCATCTGAAGAGAACGCTCGGGCCGAACGACTTGGGTCGCTTGGATCGTTACCTCGACAACGTGCGGGAGTTGGAGCGGCGCATCGAAGGCATTGAGGCCAACAACGCGACCGGTGAGCCGAGAGAATTGCCGGAGGCGCCCCCCGGCGTGCCGGACTCGTTCGATGAGCACGTCCGTCTGATGTTCGACCTCCAGGTTCTGGCGTTCCAGGCCGACATGACTAGGGTCTTCTCCTTCAAGACGGGGCGAGACGCATCCGGACGTGTGTATCCGGAGAGCGGCATCGACAAACCGTTCCACCCGGCGTCACATCACGGCGGGAACGAAGAGGCGATCGTGGACTTCTTTGGGATCAATCGGTACCACGTGGGCCAGCTTCCCTACTTGCTCGACAAGCTCGCCGCGGTCGACGAAGGTGGGACGAGTCTCCTCGACCAGACCATGATCATGTTCGGGTCACCCATGGCGGACTCGAATCTTCACAACCACAGGAGGTGTCCGCTCATAGTGCTCGGTGGGCGCAGCGCACATCTCGACGGCAACACGCACATCCAGGCTGCGGATGGGACACCCATGGCGAACGCCATGCTGAGCCTACTTCACGGACTCGGAATGGACGACCTGGAGAGCTTCGGCGACAGCACCGGCGCTCTGTCATTGAGAGTGTGATGACGCGTCGGCTCCACGTGAGCGCGGTCGGCGCGTTATGTGTGACGGTGTTCTTGTGGAGTACACCAGTTCCGGACTCACCCGTGGCCGATGCGGCCATGCGCGGCGACACCGAGCTAGTACGGACTCTACTACGCCAGGGAGCTGACGTGAACGCGGCCCAGGGGGACGGCATGACCGCCCTGCACTGGGCGACCGAGTTGGGCGTCGTCGAGATGGCGGACCTCCTGATCTTTGGGGGGGCGGGCCTGGAGGCGGTGACGAGGAACGGCGGCTACACACCGTTGCATCTAGCGAGCCGGACGGGAAATGCTGCCGTCGTGCAGTCACTCTTGCGAGCGGGGAGTGACGTGGATGCGAGGACGACCACGTCCGGTTCGACCCCGCTCCACCTCGCGGCCGCGTCAGGTACCGCGGACGCCGTCCACGCGCTGCTCGACCACGGAGCCCGAGTCGATGCGACGGAATCCGAGTGGGGGCAGACACCTCTGGTTTTCGCGGCTTCCAAGGGGCGTCTAAGTGTCGTCGAGCTCCTGCTCGCGAAGGGGGCTGACCCCTCGATTACGGCGCGGGTATTGGATATCCCCCTCAGATCGGCTGTGGATCGGGCTGCCGGTGAGGCACGGGACAGGGTCCTTGAGGCGTTCCGAACCCAGGCGAGCGGACAGAGCGGCGTCTGGCGTCCGAATCCCAACCAGGTCCAGGCCGCCGTCCGTGCGGGGCAGAGTGTGCAGTCTTCGGTGTTGGTCGTGGAAGAAGAAGAGGAGGAGGTGGACCCCCTGTCCGAGGAATTCCCCGGTTATACGGGCCTGGTCGGTACGCAGGGCGGTCTCACGGCGCTTCTGCACTCGGTGCGGGAAGGCCACGTCGAGGTTGCCTTCGCTCTCCTCGAAGCGGGCGCCGATATCGATCAGGTGAGTGCGGGTGACCATACCAGCCCGATGCTGATGGCTACGATCAACGGTCATTTCGATCTGGCGCTCCTCCTGCTCGAGCGGGGCGCGGATCCTTCTCTTGCGAGTGATGCCGGAGCGACGCCCCTCTTCTCCGCGCTCAACACACACTGGGCGCCCAAGGCCCGATACCCGCAGCAGCAGGCCTATCAACAACAGCAGGCCACGTATCTTGACGTGATGACTGCGGTCTTGGCGGCCGGGGTGGATCCCGACGTCCGCCTCAAGAAGCACCTCTGGTACATGTCCTACACGTTCGACCTCCTGCGCGTGAACCTCGCGGGTGGAACGGCGTTTTGGAGGGCGGCTTATGCGACGGACATGGATGCGATGAGGCTATTGGTCTCGTATGGGGCCGATCCGGACATCCCGACGGTCAAACCGCCCGAGCGGCGGCGGCGTGGCCAGAGTGCAGAGGATCTCTCCGGATTGCCTCCGGCTCCCGTCGGTGGCCCGGGGGCTTGGCCGATCCATGCGGCTTCAGGAATCGGCTACGGTGAGGGATACGCCGGCAATTCTCATCGTCACGTTCCGGACGGCTGGGTGCCGACCGTGAGGGTTCTCATCGAGGAGTTGGGAGCCGACGTGAACGCGAGGGACCACAACGGCTATTCGGCCTTGCACCACGCGGCGGCCCGGGGTGACAACGAGTTGATCCGGTATCTGGTGGGGCAGGGTGCCGATGTCACTCTGGTGAGCCGGAAAGGACAGACCACCGTCGATATGGCCAACGGGCCCGTTCAGCGTATTCAGCCCTTCCCCGAGACGATAGCCCTTCTCGAGGGTTTGGGCGCCAAGAACAACCACAACTGCGTTTCCTGCTGAGTCCGGGATTGCCCCATGCCTCGCGGAGCAGTAAGAGTTCATAAGATTGGGAGTACCTATGTCGACGGTCCGTGTCCCTATGTGGAGATCCTCATGCGCAAGTTCACGCACCCTACGCGGCTGCTTATTCTACTCGCCGTTGCCGCATGCGCAGGCAGTGGGCGAAGTGGTCCACGTCGTGATCCTAACGTGATTACCCTGCAGGAGATGAACGGAGTTTCTGACCGGTCGGCGTACGATGCCATCGAGCGCCTCCGTCCGCAGTGGCTGAGGCAGAGAGGGGGGAGTGCCGCCTTGCCCGGGCTCATTTGGGACGACCGGCCCTATCGGGTCGATCTCCTGCGCACGATGCCGCTCGAACAAGTACAAGAGATGTCCTACGTCAGTGCCCTTGACGCGACCACGCTTTACGGTACTGGATATTCGGGTGGCGCGATCCGGGTAACCAGTCGGCGCCGTCGCTGAGTCGAATCACCCTACTGATTAGGTAAGTTTATGCAGGAGAACCCCGTGCGCACCCTCAAGCATCCCTCCCGGTTGCTCATCACGCTTGCCGTCGCCGCGTGCGCGAGCAGTGCGTGTGCCAGCAGTGGGGGCGGCGGCGGTAGTGAAGGTAGCCCCCGTCGTGATGCCAACCTGATCACTAGAGACGAGCTGGTCGACGTTTCCGACCGGTCGGTCCTCGAGGTCATACAGATCCTTCGTCCGCAGTGGCTGAGGAGGACGGGGTTTCGCAATGGTTTGCCCTCGGCAATCCTGGACAACCAGCGCTACGAACTCGATATCCTGGAGACGATGAGCCCCGATGAGGTTTTCACTATCAGGTTCATCAGTCCCAGCGATGCGACCGTCCGATGGGGCACCGGATATCCTAGCGGCGTTATCGAGCTGCGCACTCGGCAGCGCTGACCTGCAGGCTAATTACTCGTACTAGCGGCCATCGCCTCCCGAATCGCCTCGACCGTGACTTCGGTCCGGAACTCGATGAGGCGGCGGCCGTGCTCGATCGTTTTCTCGGCGGGAAGAATGCTGATTCCGTTGATCGAAGCCTTGCCCGCCGCGATCCTCTGCTCGAGCCGCACGTACTCCGGATTGTCGTTCATGATGATCGACGTGATGTAGTAGTCGTCATGGAGTCCTTCTAGACGAGGATCCTCGTCGACACCGAGGACGTCCCTTTGGTAGGCATGCACGTCGTCGTAGTTGTAATATTCCCCGATGTGGTAGATGCCCGTGGAACCGCCCTTCCACGCCGTGGCGAGCGCGTCAGCCACGGCCGCCATCGACCTCGTATTGCCCCCGCTATCGCCCATGAGGAAGATATTGCGGAAGCCTTGAGACTTCAGGCTGGTCGCCATGTCGGTCAACATGGCCTCGTAGGTCGCCCGAGATAGCACGACGGTGCCCGGCGAGCGGATGTTGTTCGGATCGCCCGGCTCCAGGGTCACGATGGGCGCGATCAACGCGTCGCCCAGCCTCCTCGCAATCGCTTCGCCCATAACGCGCAGCACATGATTGTGTTTCCCGGTGGTGAGGTACGGCCCGTTCTCCTCAATGCCGCCCGTCAGGATCAACGCGGTTGTTTTCCCTTCTGCGAGGGCGTCGCGGACCTCCATCATGGTGAGCTCTTCGATCCAAACGTTGTCGAGAGCTTCGATGGGACGCGGCATCGCCACCACGTCGAGCCGGTTGGCTTGTTGGGCTGTCGCTGTCAGGGGTCCAAGGCTGAACGCAAGAATCAACGACGACACCACACAGGACGATCTCTTCACGGAACCCCTCCTTGACCCTGCAGAGGGCTGACCCTACAGGTGCGAGTTTGCCTACTGCGTTTCTAACTGTGTTTCTATATGGATCAGTTCACGGTGACGGTGAGTTCGACCGTATCGGCGCCTACGGCGAGATCTTCGACCCAGCCCACGACGGTGAAGGTGCCCGTGGAATCGTACGAGTGAACCATCACTCCCGACATCGTCGCGCTTTGGAACGCTCCGAAAAATGTGGTGTCCGAATCGTGGCTCCCGTCACCAAACTCAACCACGACGCGGTTCAGCGCCGTGCCCTGGGCGTCATACGTGAAGCTGAAATCCTCACCGACAGCCTTCGCACTCGCGTCCACGGTGAGATCCATGTTAGTGGGTACAACCGCTTCCTCATCCAGGATGCAGCCAGCCACAGCCAGCGCAGCCAGCCACGGGATCACTCCGACCAGCTTGTTCGAACGAATTATTTTAGCCATACGTCCTCCAGGAAATTGCCATTCGTACGTGAGTGCTACGTACCTCCTCACTACGTGAGTGCTGTCTACTTCTTACGAAGTGCAATTTCACTCATCGCTTTCCTAGCCACAAGCTTACCACTACCCCCCCCAGGCGACGTGGTTCGTTCGAGAGGGGGCCCGGTGCCCACCCCTGGCAGAACCGGCGCCTTCGTGGCATCATTTGACATCGTGCGCCTGGACATTGAAAGTAGCCTGCGGCGGCCGCGAAGCGGTCGGACGCTTACCGTTCGAATATGAACGCGGACTACGCGTGTGACGGAAGACCAACAAGAATGAAGACATTTAGCGCCATCGTAGTCGGTGTCCTGCTCATCCTCGCCCCTCGCGCCCAGGATTTCGCCTCCACGCCGGGTCAAGAAGGGGTGGTCGGGCCACTGGACGGCGCCGTCGAGGCCTATTTGGCGGGTTTCTCCGGGCGGAATGTGGCGGTGGCGGTCGCTGCACCTAAGAGTAGGGCGCTCGAGATCCCGGCCGATTCGCTGACCGGTGTGGTACGTCAGTACTGTGTGGTATGCCACAACGACGTGATGCTGACAGGCAATCTGACGCTGTCGGATTTCGACGTGGAGCAGGCGGCGGCGCGCGCGGAGACGGCGGAAAAAATGATCGTGAAGCTGCGGGCGGGCATGATGCCTCTGCCCGGGGCGCCCCGTCCGAGTCCAGACACGCTGCTGGCGCTGGTGGAGACGCTGGAAAGCTTGATCGACGAAGCGGCGGCTAACGATCCGAATCCGGGTCGGCGGACGTTCCAGCGATTGAATCGTGTCGAGTACGCGCGGTCGGTCGAAGATTTGTTGGAACTGACCGTGGATGCGGGGGACTATCTGCCCCTGGACACGAAGAGCGCGAACTTCGACAACATCGCGGACGTTCAAATGTTGTCCCCCACCCTGATGAGTGCTTACATGACGGCCGCCGCGGAGATCAGCCGCCTGGCCGTCGGCGACCCTCATGCTCCGATCGGCTCGAGGACGTACACGAATCCCGGGTATGCGACGCAGTGGGATCGCGTGGAGGGTGCCCCGCGGGGCACGCGGGGTGGAATCTCCGTGGTCCACAACTTCTGGGCCGACGGCGACTACATCTTCAAGCTGGCTTTCGAGCACACGACGACGGGCGGTTTCTACGGACAGACGCTGGATTCCCGTGAGCAGATCGAGGTCTCGATAGACGGTGAGCGGGTGGCGCTGCTCGCGGTCGACAAGTGGATGCACACGCAGGACCCCAACGGGGTCAACATGGAGACCGAGGCCATTGCCGTGCGTGCGGGGCCCCATAGGGTGACCGCCGCATTCGTACGGAACTTCGAGGGCATCATGGAGGACTTGATGTCGCCTCACGAATGGTCTCTCAACGATCGGCAGATCGGCGTTGCCGGTTATGGCGTCACGGCTCTGGCGCACTTGAAGGATCTAGTGATTAACGGCCCCCACAGCCCCACCGGTGTTTCGGAGACGCCGAGCCGGAACAAGATCTTCAGCTGTCGTCCCACCTCGTCGGCCGAAGCCAGGCCGTGTGCCGAGGAGATCATCACGCGTCTCGGTACGCAGGCGTTCCGGAGGACCCTCGCACCGGGTGAGCTCGACAACTTGATGATGTTCTTCGAGGAGGGCGGCGAGACCGGCGGCTTCGAGACCGGCATCAGGACGGCTCTGCAGGCCATCTTGGCGAGTCCGGATTTCGTGTTCCGTTTCGAAGAGCGCCCGCAGGGCGTTCGGCCGGGAGAGAGCTACCGGATCGAGGATCGTGATCTCGCCTCGCGCCTCGCATTCTTCCTCTGGGGCAGGCCTCCGGACGCGGAGTTGATGGCTCTAGCCGAGCGGGGGGATCTCTCCGATGCTCAGGTGCTGGATGGACAGGTACGCCGGATGCTGGAAGATTCGCGCTCGGAGGCGCTCGGCTCCAGGTTCGCAGGCCAGTGGCTGCGACTTCAGGACCTTGAGAAGGTTCATCCGGACCGGCTCATGTACCCCGACTTCCACGAGCAGCTTGCGGACGCGATGCGGTTGGAGACGGAGTTGTTCTTCAACAGCCTCGTCCGGGAAGATCGCAGCATGCTCGATCTTTTCACCGCTGACTACACCTACGTGAACGAACGTCTCGCCCGCCACTACGGGATGGCCGGCGTGATCGGTGACGACTTTCGGCGAGTCACCTACCCGGACGACAGCCGTAGGGGGCTATTGGGTCATGGCAGCATACTCACGCTGACGTCGCACGCGAACCGTACGTCGCCCGTGCTTCGTGGCAAGTGGGTCATGGAGGTTCTGCTCGGCACGCCGCCGCCGCCGCCGCCGCCCGGTATTCCGGATCTGGACCAGACGGAGGGATCGTCGAACGGTCGCATGCTCACGACTCGTGAGCGCATGGAGATGCACCGCTCCAACGTGGTATGTAGCTCCTGTCACAAGTTCATGGATCCGATCGGGCTGGCGCTCGACAACTTCGACGTTACCGGACGGTGGCGGATCAGGGAGAACGGCATGCCCCTGGACACGCAGGGGGAGCTCTACGATGGGACTCCTGTGACGAGCCCGGAGGATCTGCGGCAGGCGCTCCTGCGGCGGCCGATTCCGTTGATCCGGACGTTTACACAAAACCTGATGGCCTACGCCCTCGGCCGCCGAGTCGAGCACTACGACCAGCCGACGATCCGAGCGATCACGGCTCAGGCCGAGGCCGACGGCTACCGCATCTCTTCCTTTGTGTTGGGTGTGGTAAGGAGCGATGCATTCCAGATGAGCAGGGCCGAGACGACGGTGGAAATGGACGCGCAGGGACGGTAACACGAACCGCCCCGAGACCGCACACATTAGGAGGCAGGACATGAAGTTCATCACGGGCAGGCACATTTCCCGCCGCGAAGTCCTTCGCGGCATGGGCGCGACGGTGGCGCTTCCGTTCCTCGACGCGATGGTTCCTGCGGGAAGGCGCGGCGGGACGGCCAGTGCCACGCTTGCCACCGATCAGACCCGCTTGGTCACCATTGAGATGGTGCACGGTGCCGCCGGCAGTAGCGACTATGGTGCCTCCATGAACCGGTGGTCTCCCGCGACGGTCGGCCGTGAGTTCGATTTGAGTCCGAGTGCCTTGATCTCCCTCGAGCCCTACCGGGAGTATCTCACGATCGTCAGCAATACGGACGTCGAGGGAGCGGAGGCGATCACGGCGCCCGAGATCGGCGGCGATCACTTCCGTTCAAGCGCCGTGTTCCTGACGCAGACCCATCCCAAGCAGACCGAGGGCTCGGACGTGCTCGTCGGGACGTCGCTCGACCAGTATTACGCTCAGCGATTCGGGCAGGATACGCCCATCCCTTCGATGCAGCTGTGTATCGAAAACATCAACCAGTCGGGCGGGTGTGCATACGGTTACACGTGCGTGTACACGGACTCGATCAGTTGGGCGTCGCCCACTGAGCCGCTTCCGGTGATCCGTGACCCCAGAGTCGCCTTTGAGCAACTCTTCGGGGCAGGCGGCACGGCCGAGGAGCGTTCGCAGCGTAGGAAGACGGACCGAAGCATCCTCGGTTGGATCACCGGCAGGGTAGGGGAGCTCAAGCGAGAGTTAGGGCCCACCGACCGACAGCGTTTGGAGAGATACCTTGATGACATCCGCGAGATCGAGAGACGGATCGAGCGGATCGAGGAGTACAACGCGAGCGGTGAAATCAGGGAGATGCCCGAGGCGCCGGCCGGGGTCCCGGATTCCTTCGAGGAGCATATGAAGTTGATGTGGGACCTGCAGGCGCTGGCGTTCGAGTCCGATTTGACTCGCGTCTTCTCCTTCAAGATGGGCCGGGATTCCTCGGCGCGAGTGTTCCCCGAGAGTGGCGTCGACAAGCCGTTCCACCCGGCGTCGCATCATGGTGGGAACGAAGAGGCGATCGAAGACTTCGCTCGAATCAATCAGTACCACGTCAGCATGTTGCCGTACTTCCTCGACAAGCTGAAGAACACGATGGATGGCGACGCCAGCTTGCTGGACAAGACGATGATCATCTATGGATCGCCCATGGGTGACCCCAACGTCCACAACCACAAGCGTTGTCCGCTCTTCGTGATCGGGGGTGCCAACGGGAAGCTGGCGGGCAACCTGCACCTCAAGGCACCCGACGGTACTCCCATGGCCAACGTCATGCTCTCCCTGATGCACAAGTTGGGGCTCGACGACATGGAGAGCTTCGGCAACAGCACCGGCGAGTACGCACTTACGATCTGAAGAGGACGCACAGGACCTCGATACCTGAGAGGCGCGAGCGCATGCGGCAGGAACAACACAGAAGTAGCGCACGCTGGAGCGTGATGGGTGCGTTGTTGATCAGCGTACTCTTTTCCGGCGCCACACTTCCCGATTCAGCGGTAGCCGACGCGGCGATGAAGGGTGACATCGAAGCCGTCCGGGTACTGCTCAAGGACGGTGCCGACGTGAACGCGGCCCAAGGAGACGGCATGACGGCTCTCCACTGGGCGGCGGAGGCGGGGGACATGGAGCTCGTAGGCATGTTGCTCTACGCGGGGGCCAACCCGCAGGGCGTGACGCGGCTCGGTGGCTACACGCCACTGCATCTGGCCAGCAAGGCGGGCAGGGCGCGGGTCGTTGCGGGGCTGCTCGAGGCGGGGGCGGATCCGGTTGCCCGGACGACGACCGGTGGGGTTACGCCGCTCCATTTCGCCGCGGTATCGGGCAGTGCCGGGTCGATCGAAGCGCTCCTCGCTCATGGCGCGGCCGTGGACGCGAAAGAGTCCGTCCGGGGGCAGTCGCCACTGATGCTCGCGGCCGCGCTCAACCGAGTCGAGGCCGTTCGGGTGCTGCTGGGCAATGGTGCGGACGTGTCGCTGCTCTCGGTGGCCATTGATATTCCGGCGCGCGCCCGCGCGGACCGGGAAGCCTCCGCTCGGCGCGATCAGGTCTTCGCTGCCTTCAAGGAAGAAGAGGCGCCAGGCGATCTGGGGTGGCAGCCCGACTCTAGGCAGGTGCAGGCGGCCGTGCGAGCGGCATGGGCCACGGGCCCGGTGGAGCCCGCCGAAGAGGGCGCCCCGGAGGAGGAGGACGCTAGGGCGCCAGAGGCACCCCTCGGGTACGGTGACAATGTGGGAGGCCAAGGTGGTTTCACGGCTTTGATCCACGCCGCCCGGGAAGGAAACGTGGAAGCCGCTATGGCGCTTCTGGACGGCGGGGCAGACATCGACCAGTTGAGCTCTGGGGATCACTCGAGCCCGCTCCTGATCGCTGTGATCAACGGCCACTTAGATGCGGCGATGTTGTTGTTGGAGCAGGGCGCGGATCCCAACCTGGCCAGTGACGCCGGTGCCACGCCCCTGTTCGCGGCCTTGAACGTGCAGTGGGCCCCCAAGGCTCGATATCCGCAACAGCAGGCCTACCGGCAGCAGCAGGCGATCTATCTCGATGTCATGGAGGCCCTGCTGGAGGCGGGGGCCGATCCCGACGTGCGCCTCACCAAGCACCTGTGGTACATGAGCTACACGTTCGATCAACTGAACGTGAACACGACCGGAGCCACCGCCTTCTGGAGGGCGGCCTACGCCACGGACGTGCCGGCCATGCAACTTCTGATCGCGCACGGTGCGGATCCGAGCATCCCGACCGCGAAGGCGCCGGCACGAAGGCGCCGCCGGGGCCCGCAGGAGGATCTCTCGGGGCTACCGCCTGTTCCGATCGGGGGTCCCGGTGTGTATCCCCTCCATGCAGCGACCGGAGTGGGCTATGGAGAGGGCTTCGCGGGCAACGCCCACCGGCATGTGCCGGACGGCTGGCTTCCGGCTACCAGGTACCTCGTCGAGGAGCTCGGTCTGGACGTGAACGCACGGGATCTGAACGGCTACGCGCCGCTGCACCATGCCGCCGCGCGGGGGGACAACGAGCTGATCCGTTACCTCGTGGAGCAGGGCGCCGACGTGATGGTGGTCAGCAGGCGAGGGCAGACGACCGTGGACATGGCCAATGGGCCGGTGCAGCGCATTCAGCCGTTCCCGGCGACCATCGCGTTGTTAGAGGGCCTCGGTGCGATCAACAACCACAACTGCGTGTCCTGCTGAGGGGTCGTCACTCTCGGCCTGTCTGAGCCCGATCACCCCGCGACAATCTCGAGACGTACACCAGCCCGAACCCGACGGCGGACGCAGCGATTCCGATCAGAGTCAGGTGTGGAATCGCAGCCACACCCGCCAACCTGGCTGCGATCAGCGCGGCCACCCCCACGCCACTCGCCGCCAGCGCTTCCGGCGTTGCCGGTCGGCGACTGTAGAGTCCGGCGACCAACGGCACGAAGAGGCATACGGCCATCAGCGCGTAGAAGATGCTCAAGGCGCCGATCACCGTGGTCAAGACGAGTGCGAGAAGCACACCGATGCCGCCTCCGAACAGGGCGGCCATGCGAGCCACCCGAAGTACCTGGGCGTCGCTGGCGTTTGGCCTCAAGAAGCGCTTGAACAAGTCCTGGGAGAGTGACGTTGCCAACATGAAGAGGACCGCGTCCGCCGAGCTGATCTCCGCCGACAGCACCGCCGCCAGGCCCAGGGTGCCTAGTGCGGTGGGTAGTCCGGCGGTCAGCACCAGCATCAGGGCGTGCTCTCGGTCGGCCAAGGCAGGGTCATAGACCCTGGCGATCATCCCGAACAAGGGTGGGCCCACCGCGAAGATCAGCAGCGCCACGGCTGTAGCGCCCAGGCCGATCCTGATCGCTCGCTCGTCCACCGCACCGTACACTTTTTGGATGAGGCCGGGCGACACGATGAAGTTGGGGGCAAGCAGGGCGAGGAGGATCAGACCGGATTCGGGTCCGTGCCAAAAGTTCATGTAGTCGGCTGAGGGGGGGGCGGCCGCGACCACGGCGCTCCATCCCCCCGCGCTCGCCAGGGCCCAAGGTACGGCAACCGAGAATCCCAGCACGATGACCACGAGCTGTACCATGTTGACCCACGCTGACGTTAGCAGGCCCCCGGCCGTGAAGTAAGCAGTCATTACCACGGCCCCGATGAGAACACCTCCCCAGGGCGGGACGCCCGCGACGAAGTCCAGAATTTTCCCCAGGGCGATTAACTGAGCCGCGAGGATGAACGGTGTGGCGATCCAAAGAAGGCTGGTGACGAGAGCCCGCACGGGTGCTCCGTAGCGGTGCTCGAGGTAGTCTCCCACGGTATAGAGTCCGTGCTCCGTGGCGACCCGCCAGATCCTCGGGCCGACCCAGATCGCGAGGATTGCCGTACCCAGGGCGGCAGAGCCCACCCACCACCAAGCAGAGAGCCCATCCTGATAGCCCAGCCCGGCGGCGCCGACGGTGCTAGCGCCCCCGATGTTGGCGGCGAGAACGGTGGAGAAGAGGAGCGCGCCACTCAGCTTTCGGTTGGCAACGAAGAAGCCACCGCTGCCTTCCACCCGCCGACCGATCCAGAGACCGAGCCCGACGAGCCCGACCAAATAGACCAGGATGAGGACGAGAGTAGAATTCACCGGAGGTCGTGTTGGGCGTGGCTACTCGTCGGATTGGAGAGGAGGCCTCCGACGAGGGCGACACCCAAGGCGGCGGGCGGGAGATAGCCGGCGAGGATTTTCATGACGGTTCAACATAGCTTGCGGCCGGAGTGTTCCGCAGGGTTGAGTCCGGCTCAGAGGTGGGAGCTAGCCCACGCTGTACGTAGGCTCTGCCGACCCTACTCCATACGGATGGCCACCAGCGGGAATGGACTACGGTTCGGAGGCTAGTCAAAAGATGACCGAGAACGGGGACGGTGCTGAGGGTACCGATTGAAGTTGACAATACCCGTTAGGACGTTGAGAAAGAGGCAGTAGGCCTCGATCCAGCAAACAGTCCAAGAGCACACCCCCTGGCCCGAACTGGCATCATTGTGGAAAAAGACCAGTCCGCGGAGCGGGTGGATGGATTGTCGTCGGTCGTCAAATAGATGACTCGGACGAGCTTATCTATAGTTCCCGAACCGCAGCTCCACCCCCCAGTCCTCTCCCTTAAGGAGGGCCATGGCCCCCTGGAGGTCGTCTTTTGAGGGGCTCGTAACCCGAAGCTCGTCCCCTTGAATCTGAACCTGCACCTTCTTGAAGCCGTGATCCTTGACCGCCTTCACCATCTTTTTGGCCGTCTCTTGATCGATCCCCTGTTTGAGACCGATCCCTTGGCGAGCCCGGCCGAGCGTGCCGATCTCGACTTTTCCTTCGTCGAGGTTCTTCACCGGCACACCCCGCCTCGAAAGTTTCTCTCGGACGACCTGTAGAAGGGCTCCGAGTCGGTATTCGTCGTCCGCCTCGAGCTGCAGGGCCCCCGCGTTCCGGTCGAATTCGATCGTGCAGTCGGTGCCCTTGAAGTCGTAACGGGTGGCGACCTCCTTCCTCGCTTGGTTTACGGCGTTGTCGACCTCCTGGAGGTCGACGCCGGTGGAGACATCGAACGAGCTTTTCTTGGCCATCGTCAGTGATCCTCTTCGCGTTACATTCCGCCCGCTTCGGCCGCCAGTCGCTCGTACACGGCCCGGGCCTCTTGGAACTGCCCCAGCACATGGTCGATCTCGGTCTGTGAGCGCCAGTCCGGCCACTCGAGCGCCATCTCCGTGAGTTTGTCGATCCACTGCATGCCGTATTCGGCCGAGGCCAGGTCCCGGATGGCCGCACCCCCCACTACCATCCATACGGGGTTTGTGAAGGCTTGGGCGAAGCGGGCGTCCAATGGGAAGCTCTCCTCGGGAGCGCCCACCACCCGCAGGTGGATCCAGCCGCTTCCTGTGATCTCCACTTCGCCCTCGTAGTCACCACTCTGGCGGTTCTCGGACAGTGGGACCTCGGCCACCTCCTCCCCGTTGTGCACGATGAACGCCCGAGTGAGCGGCGTAATGGATCGGACCCGGGCGGACACCGAGACCGTTCCGGTGCCGGCGGCCAGCGCCAGCGTCTCTCCGGCGATCCTTCCGTTGACGGTAAGCTCGACCAGGGGCCCGTTGGTGACGAACGCATGACCGTCCCGCAGCCCTGTGAGCCAGCCGTCCATCGTGCGCTGACCGTCGTCGGGTCGGACGTAAGTCCGCATGGCACCGAGGGTGGCCGTCCAATGCAGGCTGCTGATCGCGTCCTCACCCCCCACGGCCGTTATCCTGATGTCGTTGTTCCAAAGTGCGTAAACCGGATAGAAGGGGCTGGAGCCGGCGCTCGACCATTCCAGCGCGTCGACGGTCCCGAGTGGGGCGTCCACGAGAAACCCCTTCGCTCCGCCGAGATTGCCCTGGAGCGGGTCGGCGTTACCGCCGAAGGCGTGCACGTAGCCGGTTGTGGCGCCCTGCGCTTTCGCCTTCCTGAACATGTCGGTGTTGGAGGGATAAAGACTCTCGATGCCCGTGCCCTCGTATCCGGTCGTGAAGGGCGAAATCAGGTGGTCCTCCAAGCCCAACATGAACACGTGACCGTAGAAGGGCGGCCGGTACTCCTCGCCCACGATGAGGACGCGGTCCGGCGTCGAGAGTGGGTGCGCCTCACCCCCGGGGATGAAGAACTGGTAGTCCAGAATCCGGTTGTCCTTGTTCGCGATCAGCTCCACGACGATGTCCTGATCCTCGCCGTCGGACATCATCATCATGTTTTCGAGCGTGTTGTGGAGGTTGCCGGCGTAGTTCGTGTGGACGTGGGTCGAGCCGTTGTGCCATCCGTCGTCCGAGAGGTCGGCCATGCGTCGGAGCGTCACGTCCACCGCAGTGATCTCTCCGGCCCTGATGTCGACCTGTCGGCGCTCCGGGTACAGCTCGAAACCCTTCATGAGCGTCAGGTCCGTCGATCCCGGCGGCAACTCGACGGTGAAGCTGCCGGTCGTATGGAACATGTGGACGCCGCTCTGCTGAGTGATGCGGGCGTATGCGTTCGTCGGAGCGTAGAATTTGCCGTCCGCCGCCGTCAGCGCCACGCGGGCCCCAGTGGGTGCCCCGTCGGCTCGTACTGTCACCTGGAGGGTGCCCATCGGCTCCTTGTATCGGCGCTCGGTGATGTTGATCCGGCGGCGCGCACCCCCATACGTCTCCAGGAGCTCGAGCTGGGGTAGGCCGCCCTCGTTCGAGATGAAGGCGATCCATTCGCCGTCCGGGGACCAGCGGGGATGGAAGGCGTCGTGCTGGAAAAACGTCATCTTGTAGGGCTCTCCGCCCACCGTCGGCTGGACATAGAGGTTGTTGAACTGGTCGGCCGTGCCCGACGTCGAGGAATAGATGAACCGCTTGCCGTCGATCGACACGTCGGGCCGCGCCCGGTAGAGGGTCTGCTCGGCGAGCACGGTCTGGCGGCGTGCCATCCCGTTTGCCACTGCGGGAACGCGGATCACATTGCCGGATCCCAACGCGACATCCCGGTTCGAGACCAACAGTAGCTCGTCGCCACTCGGCAGCCAGGTCGGGTTGATGTGCATGTCCTGATCACCGAAATAGAGCCGTGAGCGACCGAAATTGTTGTCCGATGAGACGGCGATTTCGTTGCCACTCCACGCGCCGCCCTGAATCGATCGAATGTATACGTTGAAGTAGCCGCTGGGCGCGGTGGAGACATAGGCCACGCGGCTTCCATCAGGCGAGAACACCGGATCGACGTAGACGAACTCGTCGTCCGTGAGGGGTCGGCTCTCCCCGGTTTCGACGTTGAGGATCTCCAGCTGGATCGTATTGCCGCCGTCGTCGGCCGTGTAGATGATCCAGCGACCATCCGGTGACCAGGTCGGCGAGGAGTGGTACTTCGCGCCGCGTGTGAGCTCCGTGGCAATGTCGGTCGCGGGGTCGATGGACCATATGGAGCCCCCCATGCCGACGGCGATCTCCGAGCCGTCCGGCGACCATGCGGGCGCCCACGGCGTCGAGCTAGGTGCCGGCGGAAAGTAGAAGTTGTACATGTAGTTGCCCCCGTGGCGAGCCCACGGGTAGTTGCCGAACCTCTCGGGGCGTGGGGCGTCCAACACGCTGGAACGCTCCTGATCCGGCGGTGTGGTTTCGACACCACCGCAGGAGACGAGTCCTAGGCTGAGGAGGAGAAACGCCGTGAGCACTCTGCGTGGCATGATCATTCTGGCGACCTTTGCTTTCACGTGATCTGGCCCATTCAGCCCCATTCCCCTTGCGCATTCTTCCGAGAGACTGCGGTCTTCACAAGACACGCTCGGTGTCGCCTTGGCAATACGACCGTTCCCGAAGTACGATTCCCCACCATCGGTCGGTAGACTCGAAGCAATCGGCCGGTAGACTCACAAGGGGTTTTCCATGAAGAACCGGGCGGCTTTTCTCGCGATCCTACTGACCACTCTACCGCTGACTTCTCCTCCGCTTGGGGCTCAGGAGCGTGCGGCCCGTCAACTCACCGCCGCAGACTATGCGCGGGCGGAGCGGACGCTGGGGAGCCATACCACGCCCATGGTTTTCGGAGCTACGGTACAGCCGACCTGGGTTTCTGGCGAGCGATTCTGGTATCGGAACGCTGTTGTAGGCGGGACGGAGTTCGTGGTCGTGGACGCGGACCAGGGCACGCGCGAGCGAGCCTTTGACCACTTCGGCCTCGGCCGGGCGCTCTCCTCCGTCACTGATGTGACCTATGGCGGCCTCGACCTGCCGTTCACCGATTTCGAGTTCGTCGAGAATGGGGAGTCCATCAGCTTCGAGCTCGACGGCCGCCGTTACGTCTGTGATGTCGGAGGGCAAAGTTGTGCCGATGGTGCGTCGGAGATCTGGGATCGGAGTCTGTTCGCGGTGACGTCGCCAGACGGCACGGCCGCCGCATTCATTCGCGACTACAACCTATGGATACGGGATCTGGCCACCGGAGAGGAGCGGGCGCTTACTGCGGATGGAGTCGAGGACTACGGGTACGCGACGGACAACGCGGGTTGGACCCGAAGCGATCGAGCCGTGGTTTTATGGTCGCCCGACTCCAGAAAGATCGCGACCTTCCAGCAGGATCAACGCGGCGTCGGGGAGATGTATCTGGTCGACACCAGAGTGGGACATTCGACCCTGCAGGCGTGGAAGTATCCGCTTCCGGGCGACAGCATCATCCCCATGATCGAGCGTGTCGTGGTGCATGTAGACGGGCCACGTGTCGTACGGTTCGACATGCCGCCGGACCAGCACCGCTCGACCATCTGCGATCACATAACCTGCCGTGGCGTCGGGTGGGCGGACGTGGAATGGAGCCCCGACGGCTCACAGCTCGCGTTCGTCTCGTCGTCGCGGGACCATAAGAGCGCGCAGCTCCGTATGGCCGATCCGGAGACCGGCGCGGTGCGTGACGTCATGGAAGAGACCGTCGAGACCTTCTTCGAGTCCGGCAACCGCATGGTGAATTGGCACGTGCTCCCCGAGACGAGTGAGGCGATCTGGTTCTCGCAGCGCGACGACTGGGGCCATCTCTACCTTTACGATCTCGCCACGGGCCGTCTGAAGAGTCGCATCACCGAAGGGAGCTGGAACGTCCTCCAGGTCCGGCGTGTGGATCGCGAGACCCGCACGCTCTACTTCACGGGCGTGGGACGTGAACCGGGCGATCCGTACTTCGAGTACCTCTACCGGGTCGGATTCGATGGCGGGAACGTCACGCTACTCACGCCTGACAGCGCGAACCACGTGGTCACTTTGTCACCTTCGGGAAACTCCTTTGTCGACAGTTACTCGACTCCGATCGTTGCGCCGCTCACCGTTGTGCGTTCGACGGAGAATGGAGAGATACTGATCAAGGTCGAGGAGGCCGACGTCGGCCGGCTGGTACTATCCGGTTGGCAGGCACCCATCCCGATTCAGGTCAAGGCGCGCGACGGGGTCACCGACCTCCACGGACTGATGTACCGACCATCGCATTTCGATGAAGACGAGAGCTACCCGATCCTCAATTACCTGTATCCCGGGCCCCAATCCGGCAGTGTGGGGAGTCGGAGCTTCAATCCCTCCCGGGGTGACAAGCAGGCTCTGGCCGAGCTCGGCTTCATCGTCGTCGAGGTCGACGCGATGGGCACGCCCGGGCGATCGAAGTCGTTCCACGCGGCCTACTACGGCAACATGGGCGACAACGGCATTCCGGATCAGATGGCGGCGATCACGGAGCTCGCCGGTCGCTACGCCTGGATGGACCTCGAGCGAGTGGGCATCTGGGGCCATTCGGGGGGAGGCTTCGCCTCTGCGGATGCGATCATGCGCTATCCTGATTTCTACGATGTGGCGGTGTCTCAGGCCGGGAATCACGACAACCGGAATTATGAGGACGACTGGGGCGAGAAGTGGCAGGGGCTACTAGAGACCTACGCCGACGGCACGACCAATTACGACAACCAGGCGAACCAGCTTCTCGTGGACAACCTGAAGGGCAAGCTCCTGCTCGCGCACGGTACGATGGACACCAACGTGCCGCCGTCCAACACGCTCCTCGTCGTGGACCGCTTGATCGAGGCGAACAAGGACTTCGACCTCATCATGCTCCCGAACCGGAGCCATGGATTCGGGAACGAGCCCTACATGATGCGCCGGCGGTGGGACTACTTCGTGCGCCACCTTCTCGGAGCCGAGCCGCCTGAGGGCTACGAGATCGGGCAACTACAGAGGCCGATATCATAAAAGACGTCTTCCTGGTCACACTTCTCGGAATTACCGCCTGCGGTGGCTCCGTGGACCAATCCGAATCGAGCTCCATCGCGGACAATGACGCACTGATCGCACGGGCGGCTCCGCTCGAACTCGACACGGAGTACGCTCCGCCTCCTGGCGAGGCGCTTCACCACAACACGTCAGGCTTCGCCAAGACCCTGTGCTCGGCCGTTTTCATCACGGGCCTCGACCCAGAGGATGCCGCGGCGAATGTGGGTGGGTTCAGCGGTCCGTTCGGCGAGCGGCATCACGTAGTGGACACGGTGGTCGATTTCGAGCGCCAGCAAGTGAGCCTCACTCTGGCGGACGGTGTCACACGAACTGCAAGGAGGTACAAGAGTCAGGGATGCGCGACGCTCCCGATCGGGGAGGATTCGGTGTACTTCACGCCGACTGAGGTGGCGCGGAACCTTCCGCCTGCCGCGACCACCCCCTGGCCGATGGTCGCTTTCAGTACGGGGGAGCGTTCATGTGGGTCAACGGCAACGGCAGTCGACCGGTGCCGGAGAACGCCTACTCGATGCGAGGGGCGGGAGGGCAGAGCGCCACGATGATTCCGACGCACCAGCTCGTGGTCGTAAGGCTCGGCAAGTACACGGGGGCGGGAGCCGGTGGCCGGGCGTTGGACCGAGCGTTCGAGCTGCTGCTGGAGGCAGTGCCGCCAGTCGGCCCGTAGTCGGAGGGGACGACCTCTGCGGGCTACGTGTCCGCGAGCTCGAGTGGTCATGGGCTGGTGGGCGATACGCTGATTGCTCCCGGTCTGGTCGCCTGATAGACTGCTGGCCATGTTGAGGACGACACCCTTCCACGCGCGAACTGCTCCCCTTTGCCAGTCGCAGAATTGGCGCCGCTGGGCCGGATATCTCACGGCCGGATCCTACGAGGTCCATCACGAGCGGGAGTACTACGCCGTTCGTAGCTCGGCGGCGCTCTTCGACGTATCCCCGCTCTTCAAGTACGAGATCCGGGGACCGGACGCCGTGGCCTTTCTCGACCGCATCGTTACGCGTGACGTGTCCAAGTGCCAGCCGAATCAGGTGCTCTATACCCCCTGGTGTGACGAGTTCGGAAAGGTCATGGACGACGGAACACTTTCTCGGCTGAGCGACGACGCCTTCTTCCTCACCTCGGCCGAGCCGAATCTCCGGTGGCTGTCGGACAACGTGCTGAGATTCGACGTGACAATTGAGGATGTTTCCGACTCCATCGCTTCGCTTTCCCTACAAGGACCGAACGCTCGCGTCGTCCTGAATAGCGCCACCGACGGCGCCGTGGACGACCTGGGGTTCTTCCGCCAGACTCGAGGGCGGATCTCCGGCATCGACGTGCGGATCACCCGCACCGGGTACTCGGGGGACCTGGGTTACGAGATCTGGGTGGATCCGGATCGAGCGGAGCCCATCTGGGATGGCCTCATGGCCGCCGGAAAGCCCCACGGTATTACGCCGGCCGGTATCCTGGCGCTCGACGTGGCCCGGATCGAGGCCGGATTGATCCTGCTCGACGTCGATTATGTGCCTGCCCATAGGGCGGTCATCGAGGACCGGAAGTCGTCTCCCTTCGAGCTCGGTCTAGGGTGGACGGTGAAGCTGGACAAGGGGGCATTCAACGGCCGCGACGCCCTCGTGGAAGAGCACAGTCGCGCCGCGGAGTGGCAGCTGCGGGGACTGGAGATCGACTGGGAGAGTTTGGAACACGTCTACGGGAAGGTGGGCCTGCCTCCCCAACTGCCCTCTGTGGCGTGGCGCTCGAGCGTGCCCGTATACGCCGGAAGAAGGCAGGTCGGTTACGCCACCAGTGGCTGTTGGTCGCCCATTCTCAAGACCTACATCGCCCTCGCACACTTGAAATCGAGTCATGCAACCTTGGATACGGCCCTAGAGATGGAGGTCACGGTGGAGCACCATCGGCGGCGGGCCGCGGCTCGGGTCGTGAACACACCGTTCTTCGACCCCGAACGGAAGCGGAGCTGACATGTCTGGAGGGGTGGGCCAGGGCGGCGCTGACATGCCTGAGTTGACGAGCCAGGGCGTGGTCGACTTTGTGTGCTGTCCCGGAAATACACTAGCATTGATCTCGCTACGCTCGATCGTCTCGCGGTGGGCATTGCGGTTGGCCCCGAGCAGGCCGGCGCATCGGCTCGTGAACCGCTGCATCCACCCTGGCCGCGTTGGTCCTCCTCGAAATAGCGGTGCTATTCCTCGTCGTCTCGCCTTGCCAGGGCGGCGCTTCGGTCCCCTCGGTGCGTCACCGTACTTCCGGGACAGCACACTGGAGGAACGCCGATCATGAGTGCCAATCGGTACGACGCGATCGTCATCGGAGGTGGCCACAACGGATTGGTCAACGCGGCCTACCTGGCGCGGGCCGGAAAGCGGGTCGTCGTTCTGGAAAAGCGGCACGTTCTCGGAGGAGCCGCGGTGACCGAGGAAATCTATCCGGGCTTCAAGTACTCGGTTTGCTCGTACGTAGTGAGCCTGCTTCGCCCCGAGATAATCCGCGAGCTCGATCTTCCCCGCCACGGTTTGGAGATCCTCCCCCTCGAGAGCACGATGACACCCTGTGCCGACGGCGACTATCTGGCACGCTGGTCGGACCACGACCAGACTCGCCGGGAGCTCTATCGGCACTCGCCCAAGGATGCGGACGCGTACGACGACTTCAGCAAGCTCATGTACCAGCTCGCCGTGGCGGTCAAGCCGATCCTGTCCATGGTGCCGCCAGACCCGACTTCGCTCCACCCGAGGGATCTCATCGGATTCGCGAAGCTCGCGAAGCACTTCCGGGGCTTGGGGTCTGAGCAGTTCCACGCGCTCTTCAAGCTCATGACAATGAGCTCGGCCGACTATCTCGACGAGTGGTTTGAGACCGACGCGCTCAAGGCGACCATGGCGGCGAGCGGCATCATCGGGACGTTCTTAGGCCCCCGCTCACCCGGCACGGCGTATGTGCTCCTGCACCACTATATGGGCGAGATCGATGGGGCGATGCGCGCGTGGGGCTTCGCACGGGGTGGCACGGGCGGCATCAGTGAGTCGATCGCGAGTGCCGCTCGGGGCTTTGGAGCAGAGATTCGGACCGAGGCCGGAGTGGCCGAGGTGATCGTAAAGAATGGCCAGGCTGTGGGTGTGGCGCTCGAAAATGGCGATGAGGTGCGCGCGCCCGTCGTCGTATCGGCACTGGACCCGAAGCGCACGTTTTTGGGCCTGCTCGAAGAGAAGCATCTGCCCGACGACTTCGTTCGGACCATACGACGTTTCAAGATTCGGGGATCCTCGGGGAAGGTGAATCTCTCGTTGAGCGAGTTGCCGGACTTCACGTGCCTCCCCGGGCCTGGGCCACACCTTCGCGGTGCGATCTCGATCAGCCCGAACGTCGAGTACCTCGAGCGCGCCTACGACGATGCCAAGTACGGGGCGTTTTCCAGGCGTCCCTACATGGACATCATCATTCCATCGATGATCGACCCAGGAATGGCGCCGCCGGGCAAGCACGTCATGTCGATATTCGTGCAATACGCTCCGTCGGATCTGAACGGTGGCTGGGATGAGACTAAGCGGGAGGCGTTCGGCGATGCGGTCGTCGACACGCTCGCCCAGTACGCGCCGAACTTGCCCGGTGCGATCCTCCACCGTCAGGTGCTGACGCCCTGGGACATCGATCGCGTCATGGGGCTCACAGAGGGCAACATCTTCCACGGAGAGTTGACGCTGCAGCAGCTGTTCTGTCTGCGACCGGCCGTGGGGTGGGCGGATTTCACGACACCGCTCGCGAACTACTACCAGTGCGGGTCCGGTACACATCCTGGCGGGGGCATTACGGGCGCGTCGGGCCGGATGGCCGCGCTACGGGTCCTCAAGGATCGAGCATGATGACGAGCACCTACGACGCCATCGTGATCGGAGCGGGCCACAACGGGCTGGTTGCTGCAGCCTACATGGCCAGGGCCGGCCTCGAGGTCTTGGTGGTTGAACGCCGGGAGCTCGTGGGCGGGACCGCGGTGACCGAGCAGATCTTTCCCGGCTTCGTTTTCGACACGGGAGCGCACCGCATCGGCTCTCTCCACCCGGCGCTCGTCGGTGATCTGGCTCTGAGACGTCACGGAGTCGAAATCGTAGAGGCCGATCCCACGGTCTTCTCGCCTTCTTTGGATGGGCGTCACCTTCTGCTGTGGCGTGATCCCAGGCAGTCCGTCGAGGAGATCCGTAAGCTGTCCAAGGCCGATGCCGAGGCGTGGGTTCCCTTTGGGCGTTTGATCTCGAAGGCGGCCGGGTTGTTACAGGCAGCCGGGTCGGTCACTCCCCCCGACGTAACCGGTAGCGACCCCGGCGATCTGTGGGCCATGCTGAAGTTGGGAGCGCGGCTGCGTGGGCTCGGCAAGAAGGACATGGTCGAGGCCATGCGCCTCATCCCCATGTCCGTGTCCGAGCTCCTCGACGATTGGTTCGAGAGTGACGTCCTCAAGGGCACGCTCGCGGCGAGCGGGATCACGGGCATATTTCAGGGCCCGATGGCCGCCGGAACCGCTCATTCGCTGCTCTATCATCATGTGGGTCATGAGGCGGGAGTGTTGCGGCCTACGACACGCATAAGGGGGGGCGTCGGGGTGCTGACCGAGGCGTTGGCCGCCGCCGCAAAGGAGCATGGCGTACAGGTTCGAACCGGTCAGGCCGTGGGGCGGGTGATCGTCAAAGAGGGCCGAGCCGTGGGGGTGGTGTTGGAGAGTGGAGAAGAGATCGGTGCACGGCGCGTGGTATCCAACGCCGATCCGAGACGGACCTTCATGAGCCTCTTGGACCCAGTTCACCTTCCTCCGGAGTTCGTTCGCAAAGTCCGGAACATTCGCTTCAAGGGGACGTGCGCGAAGGTGCATCTGGTCCTCGGTGAGTTACCGAGGTTCGACGGGCTGCCGGCGGGTGGCATCCACCTGAACGGTGTGGTGTCCATCAGTCCGAGTGTGGAGTACCTTGAGCGCGCCTACGACGATGCGAAATACGGGGAGCCCTCGCGGAGGCCCTATCTCGAGGTGTCGATCCCTTCGTTGACGGATCCCGGGTCTGCGAGGGAGTCCGGATCGGCCACCGATTCCGGCACGAACGGAATCGGTGGATATGCAGTGTCGATCCTGGCTCAATACGCGCCCTATCATCTAAAGGACGGCACTTGGGACTCCGCCCGTCGAGACGCCTTGGGGGATTCGGTCGTTCGCACGCTCTCGGAGTACGCACCGAACGTGGAGTCTGCGGTCCTACAGAGGCACGTGATGACCCCCCTGGATCTCGAGGAGACCTACGGCCTCACCGAGGGCAACGTCTATCACGGTGAGATCATGCTCGATCAGTTGTTCTTCATGCGTCCGGTCCCAGGTTTCGCCCGATACCGATCGCCCGTCGCGGGCCTCTATTTGTGCGGAGCGGGTACACATCCCGGCGGGGGCGTGACGGGTGTGCCCGGCTACAATGCGGCACGCGAGATCGTCAAGGATGCGAGGGCAGGGCGCGAAGCCTGACAGCGCACAGGTCTGCGGGATTGCGCCCACCTGCCCGCTACGCCGCGGGCCCCAGGTCATCCAGCCGCTCGAGCGCCCGCAGGATGAGGTCTGCGGGGATGTCATCTGTAATACCATCAATGACTTACGCTGAAATATAACGAGGGGTTCAGCGGCCGTTCAGTACCCCCTGGAAGGCCTGAACAGGGGTCGCCAGGTCAAAAGCAAGTCCGGTCGATCGGACGAGGCGCGTCGTAGTCGCACAGGGGCGCGCCCACGTCCAAATCCCGACCTAGTCCCGGACTACCCCACCACCCTAGGCGCCAAAGCTGTCCATGGCGGAATGAGACTGATCGCGTTGTCCTCGGGCTAGCTGGGTCGCGTTGGCGGGTGATAAGCTGTCGGAGGCTACGATCCGCCAAGCGAGAAAGACGACCGCACGAGACTCGTGACCTCAGCGAAGGAAGGACAGGGTTATCATGAGAATCCCCAACCCACTCCCGTCGGCCTCATTGTTCTTGCTTCCCACCTTGGTGCTCTCAACCCTTGGCTCGGTGCCCTTTCTTTCTGATTCGGTGCTCTGGAGCGCCAGAGACGGCGCTCGGACTTCCCAGCAGAGCCACGAGGGCTTTCTCCGAGAGACCTACGACAAGTCGGAGCACATGGTCCCCATGCGGGACGGCGTTCGACTCTACACGATCGTCTACGCACCCAAGGATCGCAGCCGGGAATATCCAGTCATGCTCTTCCGCACGCCCTACTCCGTCGGGCCGTATGAGCTCGACCGATTCCGGACGCCCCTCGGTCCGACCGCCGAGTTCGATCGCGAGGGCTACATCTACGTCTTCCAGGACGTGCGCGGGAAGTTCCGCTCTGAGGGTGACTTCGAGGTAATCAAGCCGCTTTCGCGGGATCGACCCGGATCGCCCGAAACGGACGAGAGCACGGACAACTACGACGCGATCGAGTGGGCGCTCGAATATCTCCCGAACGACAACGGTCGCGTAGGCCAATGGGGCATCTCGTACCCAGGATGGCAGACCGTTATGGGCATGGTGGATCGACACCCGGCGCTCGCGGCTTCATCTCCGCAGGCGTCCCCCTCCGACATGTTCATCGGGGACGATTGGCACCACAACGGGGCGTTCCGAATCATGTACGCCTTCAGTTGGCTCTCGTCGAATGCGCGTGTGCGCTCGGGTCCGACCGAGGCGCGATCGGGCCGCTTCGACTACGGGACCCCGTGGGGCTATGAGTTCTTTCTGGAGGCGGGTTCGGCGGCCAACATCGACGAGAAATATTTCAACGGTGACGTGATCGCCTGGAACGACTTCATGGAGCACGGCACATACGACGAGTATTGGCAGCGGCAGAACGCGCTGCTCCACCTCGACGGTATCGATCACCCGGTCCTGAACGTGGCCGGGTGGTTCGACACCGAGGATTTCTATGGCCCGATGTCGGTCTACCGGACCATCGAAGAGATGAACCCCAACAATCAGAGCACGTTGGCCGTGGGCCCCTGGCTCCACGGAGGGTGGAGGAGCATGACGGGTGAGAGTTTGGGGTGCATCGAATTCGATCAGCCCACGTCGCTCGACTTCCAAAAGAGACTGCAGTTCCCATTCTTCGAGTATCACCTCAAGGACAAGGGGGGATGGGACGCGCAGGAGGCCGTGGTCTTCCAGACCGGCCGGAACGAGTGGAGGTCCTTCGATCGCTGGCCACCGCCCGGTGTGCAGCCGACCAACCTCTATCTCCGCGAAAACGGAACGCTTTCCTTCGAAGAGCCGGCGGTGTCGCAAGCCGACCGTTCGCGAACAGACGTTTCGGACTCGTACCTCAGCGATCCGAATCATCCGGTTCCGTTTTCGGCCGAGATCCGTACGTCGCTGGGCCACCTATGGAAAGTCGAGGACCAGCGCTTCGCCTCGACGAGACCCGACGTTGTCACCTATGTCTCCGAGCCCCTGACGGAGGATTTGACCATCGCCGGCCCCATCCTGGCCAATATCTTCGTATCGACCACCGGCACGGACTCGGACTGGATCGTGAAGCTCATCGACGTCTATCCCGGAGACGCTCCCCCGAGCGAAGCCTGTACCGTGCCCATGGGAGGGTTCCAGATGCATGTGGCCGGCGAGATCATGCGCGGGAAGTTCAGGAACAGCCTCGAGAATCCGGAGCCGATGGTCCCGGGAGATGTGACCAGGATCGACATCGACCTGAAGGATCGATTCCACACTTTCCGTGCGGGGCACCGCATCATGGTGCACGTGCAGAGCTCGTGGTTCCCGGCGTACGACCGCAACCCGCAGACTTTCGTGGACATCTACCACGCGCAGCCCGAAGACTACCAGACGGCGACCCAGAGGGTGTATCGGTCGGCGGAGAGCCCGTCACACCTAGTGTTGGGCGTGATGCCGTAGCCGTTGAGAGTGATCCGCGCGCAATCGAGGGTGATCGGCGAGTGGTCGAGGTCGATGCGTTAGTTGCGAGCCGCCGTCCCCAAACCAGCCCCATAGCCCTCGATCTCGATGACCTTCACGATCGACTGGGTCTCCGTATCGATGACGACGACCGTACCGGCCCGGGCGTTGTCTCCCAGATCGTAACGCGGCGTGTACATGTGTTCGTACTTGCTGTGGCCCTCGGGCATCTCGAGGTTGCGACTCGAGATGTAGGCGAAGCGCCCGTCCGGCGACACGGCGGCACCGTGCGGCTGCGCCAGGCCATCACCCTCGATGACTTTGGCCAGCGTCCGTGTCTCCATGTCGATCACACTAACCGTGTTGTCCCAATTGTTGCCGATGTACACCCAGCGGCCATCCGGAGTGAAGACGGGATGCCACGGCGCCGCGTTCACGGCGATCGTGTCTACCGGCGTCATGTCCGGCTCGCGATCGAGATCGAATACGAACACGGTAGCAGTCAGCTCGGTCGTGCCGACCATCCAACGACCGTCCGGTGAGATCGCGAACCCGATGAGCGTGTGGGGGCGGTCGCCCTCGAGGGTGCCGAGGTCGACCGCTTCGTCCTCCGGGTAGAACATGGCGATCTGATTCGCGGCCAGGCTCGCCGTGTAGACGGTGCCGGTGCCCGGCCGTACCGCCAACGCGTGCGGCCTCGGGATGAAGACCCCCACCTCGTCGGAGCTCATGTCGGAGCGACGGATCACGCCGATCGCCTGCGGCGGGGAAACGGCGGCCATCGAACGGGCGGCGAACAGATTCTCTCCCTCCGGATCGAGCGCCAGCAGGCCGGGCCGCACGAAATCGATGCCCTGTACGAGCTCGTTGTTCCGGTCGAATTTCAGGATCCGATTGGCAGCGATGAGGGACAAATACCAGTGAGAACCATCGGGCTCGACGGCGATGTGGTGCGGGAAGGCGTTCTCACGCAGGCCGATGGACTGCAGGTCCACCGTGCGCACCACCATGTTGGTCTGCATATCGATCACCGAGACGACCGCCATGCTCTGGTTGGCCGCATAGAGCAGCTGGTCCGCATCCGCAAACGGGATCTCCCCACCCTCGGACGGGGCGCCCTCGTCGATCCAGTCGCTCAGGAGCGTCACCTCGCCGTCGTCGAGTACGCTGGCGCCCACCTCGGCTGGGTGCGGCCCTCCGACGAGCTTGGTGGTCAGCTCGACAAGGAGCGATCGGCGGGCGTCGAACGCAATGATCGCTTCGCCGTGGTCGGAGCCCGCGGTCAGGGCCGGCCAGGAATCGAGACGGAGCCCTCGGGCGGCCTCGGGACCCGAGTGACAACTGACGCACTTCGCGTCGAGCACCCTTTGTACCTCGTCGTAGGACACGGCGGCCGCCTCGGCGGCGTGTGACACGCCTGAGCGCTCCGGCGTATCGGCGGGCGGCACGGGAGGCCTCCTCGCTCCAGTGACGAGAGGTGCACCTGTGAGTGTCAGGCAGATCGAGAACCCTAGGATGGCCTTCAAGTCACTTCTCCCGAAAGGACGCCAGCGGCGACAGGGACCTCCCCCGCTCCCACGGGGGTCCAACGCCGTATGAATCGCTCACTATACCGCATTA
>Ga0310123_10000287_pt1 | contig 45277 bp, 45 predicted proteins | sample CB6_AW_1057_MG_FD_203505 | JGI IMG/M metagenome (GOLD analysis project Ga0310123, IMG submission 203505) | Marine microbial communities from Western Arctic Ocean, Canada - CB6_AW_1057 | ecosystem: Environmental > Aquatic > Marine > Oceanic | place: Canada: Western Arctic Ocean | collected... | reverse complement strand
ATTCTCTCCTGTTCACGATCATCGAAATGTCGCACGCGGTGTTTCGTGGCCAGGCAGGTCCGGACCGTCTGGAACCGTCCATATTCCGGCGTGAGGCCTTCGACGCCAAATCGACAATTCAGGAGCAGAACGAGTACGTCCGGCGCTGCCTCAAGCACTTCCGCGAAGCGATTCGCGGGCGTCGAGGCCCAGTGTCGAAGTCGCTCGACGACTATCGGCCATACGAACTTTGGTCTCTCGGAAGGCACTTCGGGCTCAAGAACACGCTGCTGGACTGGAGTCACTCGCCTTATGTGGTCTCCCTCTTTCCGATCGTTCGGTCTGGACGTCGCATACGAGCAGACGCCCCAAGTAAGGGGCAAGGATGTGCTCGGTGGCGGCCTGGTGGCGGGTGTTCCGGCGGCCGACATCAATTGGCTGAACTTGGACTGGACGGGGAGGGAGAGTGACCACGCCCTGTGGAGGCACCGAGTGGATCGTTTGGCGATCACCCATCCTATGGGCGAGTCTGCAGAGATCTCGGTGGGGCGTCAGGTGGTCTCCTGGGCCAGCACGCTGATCCTCACGCCCGCCGACCCCTTCGCACCCTTCGATCCGGCGGATCCGTTCCGTGAGTACCGGGCCGGTATCGACGCGGTCCGGATCCGTGCTTATCCGGGGGCGTTCAGTGAGGTGGATTTCGTGTTCCGCCCTACGTCGTCGCCTGATGGAGACCAGCTGACGGCTCTGGTGCGGGGCAAGACCAACTGGCGAGGCTGGGACGTAGCCGCGTGGGGTGGCGGCGTGCTGTACGACGACGCGGCCGGGGCGGTGAGCGCAGTGGGGGCCCTGGCCGGGTGGGCCGTCCGCACCGAGGTCTCCATAAGGGACGACGGTGTAGGGGCCGTTCTGAGGGGCACGGTGGGCATCGACCGGCGCGTGGCTTTGGATGGGCGGGATCTGTACGTGATCCTGGAGTATCAGCGGGACGGCTTCGGTGCCGCTGACTCCGGCGACCTCCCCCGGACGGCCCAGTCCTCCGCCTTCCAAAGAGGGGAGCTACAGCTCTTTGCACGCGACGCCCTCGCCACCCAGGCCTCCTACCAGATCCATCCGCTGTGGGCTGCGGACCTTCTGGCTCTCGTCAGCCTTTCGGACGGCAGCGTCCTACTGTCGGGCGGGGCGACGTGGGCCTTCGGCCCCAACTCGAGTCTGCGTGGCGGATTTTTCGTAGGCTTCGGAGACGACGCTCTCGGACTCACGGCCATCGGATCGGAGTTCGGACTGACGCCTACGGTACCCTACCTTTCACTGACCCACTTCTTCTGATGCCGGCCGACGAGTTGGGTGGCTGACTCTCGAGTGAACCGACGGAGGATGTCGGCGGCGACTGCGCTTTCTGATTCGGGGGATCGATGGACGAGCATGTGAGTGTGGCACTCATCACCGATGTATTTCACGAAGATCCGGACGGGTCGCGACTGCGGGAGCGATTGGAGGAGGCACGGACTCTCGGCGCCGGCCTGGCGGTTCTCCCCGAGCTTCCGCTGAATGCATGGTCACCGGCCACACCTGTGCCACGAGATGAAGACGCCGAGCCGCCTGGAGGGCCCCGCCAAGGGATGATGGCCGAGGTCGCGGCGGAGGTAGGTGTCTCTCTCCTCGGTGGAGCCATCGTCCTCGACCCGGACACGGGCCAGAGGCACAATACGGCGATCCTGTACGACGCCCGTGGGCTGGAGTCGGGCCGATACCAGAAGGTGCATCTGCCGGAGGAGGACGGTTATTGGGAAACGTCGCACTACGTGCCGGGCACGGAACCACCGCAGGTCATGTCGGGACCCGGCATGACCTGTGGGGTTCAGATCTGCTCCGACATCAACCGGCCTCAAGGGTCGCAGCTTCTCCGGAGCCAGGGGGCGGAAGTACTCCTGGTGCCCCGGGCCACGCCTAGTGAGACGTATGAGCGCTGGCGGCTGATTCTCCGGGCCAACGCCGTGATGGCGGATACCTATCTACTCTCAGTGAACCGGCCCCGGCCGGAGTTCGATGTGGACATCGGAGGGCCTTCGCTGGCCGTGGCCCCCGACGGGGAAGTCCTCTACGAGGGGACGGATCCGGTGGCTGTCGTGCAGTTGGAGGCGCGCCGTGCCGGGGCGGCCGTCGAAAATTATCCTGGCTACCTCGCTCGACCTGTAGGCCTCTACGCCCGCGGCTGGAGGTCGCTCAGCGCAGGGGAATAGACGGCTAGCGGGCCGCGGCGGTCGTCGAGTCGCCCTTCGAGTGCCGCGACCGTCGCAGCGTGTTTCTCCGGTAGAGGCGGAACGCTCCGTAGGCCGTGATCAGCCCTGCCATCACCCACGTGGTGACCGGGAAACGCTGGAGGAGGAACGGGAGCCCGGCTCCCGAGGCCGTGAACACCAGCGCACCGGGGAAGATGCCAACGGCCGTCGTCCAGAAGAACCGGCGGCGTGGCACCGGCGTGAGGCCGGCGCCCCAATTGAGGGCAGTGAACGCGATGAGCGGGACGAACCGGGGAAGGAGCAGACCCCACCAGTCGGCCTCGAGCGCGATATGATCGGCCTTCTCCAGGGACTTTTGGGGGACGAAGCGCTCCGCGAGAGGCCGTCCGAGCTTTCGTGCCAACTCGAAGCTGATCTGAGCGCCGGCCAAGGCTCCGCCCCAAGTGAACAGGGTTCCGAGCACGGGACCGAACATCATGCCGTTCAGGATCGCCGGGAGTTCTGCGGGGAAGGGAAGGACGGAGACGAAGGCCATGGCCAGGGGCGCCAGGACGTACGCCCATACGCCGATGGACTCGAGCCATGTACCGAAATCGTAGACGAGTGCTTCCACTGTCTCCCCCTGGTCCTACCCCACCCGCCAAGTAGTCTACCCATACTACGGAACGCGGGCGAAAAAGATACGGGACGGGAATGGTAGGCGGCTTCCGCCGCGCTTACGAACGTCCGCTCATCCCGCTGGTCCATCCACGCTGTCCCGTACCAAGACCTCGGCCTCCGCGATTCCGGCTCGGACCGCATCCGATCGGAATCCTCGACGGCTCAAGAAGCCGTGTAGCCGCCGACGCACCTTTTCCCGGTACGGTCCCGGATCGGTGCCCACCAGAGCCGTTACGAATGACGGATTCTGACGGGTGACCCACTGGCGTGCGGCGTCACGAGCCAATTCCTCCTCCGAGGTCTCTTCGTCATCGAAGACCTCGTCGATGGCGCGGTCCACGACTTCGGCGCTCACCCCTTTCTGACGGAGTTCCTGAGCCAAACGGGCACGTCCTCGCACTTTGAGCCGGATACGGCTTCGCACGTGCGCACAAGCGAACGCGTGATCGTCCAGAAAGCCCTGCTCCTCGAGGAGGCGGAGGCACGATTCCACAGAGTTTTCGTGGAACCCTTTTGAGCGAAGACGCACGCGGAGCTCATGCTCGGCTCTGGGTCTGTACGAGAGAAGGTGAAGGGCGGCCTGGCGAGCGAGCCACTTGCTGTCGTCTTCCCGCAGGCGCTCGAGGATTTCGGTCGTAAGCTCGTCCCCGACGTGGATCCCTGACTGCTCCACGACGTCCAACGCGACCTCCAGAGGCTCGTCCGCATCCTCTAGGTGGACAAGGACCCGAGTCTTTTTTTTCGGAGCCAGTTGGATTCGGCAAACCTTCACTGTCCGTACCATTCGCCATCGACGAGATCTCGAAAGAGGATGACGGGTCGTCCATCGTTCAAGACCAGGGCGAAGTACTCCCTCGATATCGGGTCGCGCCACCACTCGTCGTCGATTCTCCAACGCTCTCGAACCGCTACGACATGGTATCGCTTTCCCCTCCGCTCGAGCTCGGCCGGCAACCCCTCATCGTCGGTTCGGACCCGGAGGGAGGACGGGCGTTTCAAGGGATGAAGCCTTCGGCGCTGAAGCCCACTCGGGCGTCTCTTGTCAGTGCCGGTGGGCAATGGAGCGTATCGACTCATCACATCCGTAGTTCGAGGATAGAAAACCGAAGATAAGCCGAAAATGCAGGCGGTGCAATCCAAGTGCCACCGTGGGTTTGTTGACGTGCGCTGAACTCTCCCTCACCCTGTACGGGAAGCTCGCACGAGTTGTCCGCTCTGAGCCAGTATTCCCCGAATGGAGAAGACCCGTGGCCACCGTTGCCAACGTCCGTGTCGCGTTCCTTGGCCTTGCGTCCGCCGCAGTGCTCGCGTTCGCTCCATCGGAGGAGAGGCTCGAGCTCCTACAGGAGACTCACGAGGTAACCATTCGGGAAGGGACGAATATGGCGGCCGTCCTGTCGCCGGACGGCTCAACGCTCGCGCTGGACGCCCTGGGTCGGATCTGGGTCTTGCCTGCTGAGGGCGGATCCGCTCGACCGCTCACCGACCCGCTCGGTGATGCCCGTCAACCGACCTGGTCACCCGATGGAGTCCGAATCGCGTTTCAAGCATACTGGGACGGCAACTACCACATATGGGCGGTGAACCGAGACGGGACGGGTCTCGAACAGCTCACGAACGGTCCGTATGACCATCGGGAGCCCCACTGGTCGCCCGACGGCTCCAAGATCGCACTGTCTTCGGACCGAGATGGGACGTACGGCATCTACGAGCTCTCGCTCGCGAGTGGAGATGTGTCGCGGCTCACCGATGGGGAGGGGAACGAGTATGGACCGGCCTATGGGCCCGACGGACGGACCGTGGCCTACATGACCGATGGAGAGGGGGCCGGGGCCGGACTCTGGGTCATTCGTGCTCCCGGCGATGGGGAGCGGATCGTCGATCTTGGCGAGGCCCAGGGCTTTGGTGCCTCTTGGAGTCCGGACGGTGGGGAAATCGCGTATAACGAGTTGACTCGCGGAACGAGCACGCTGAGGGTCGTGGGGACGAGTTCCGGCGCCCTGAGCCGTACAGTGAGTGACCCGGCTGAGGACGTGTTCCCGTTCCGCGCGTCGTGGACGGGTTCAGGGCGCTTGATTTACACGTCGGACGGAAGGATCAGAACCCGATCGACGAGCGGAGGTAGCGCGCGTGACGTGCCTTTCGAGGCTACCGTAACCTTGGATCGTCACCATTATCGAAAGTCCACTCAGGACTTGAGCGCGAGCGGTCGGTTTCCGGTTCGGGGGATCGTTTCTCCCTCAGTGTCGCCCGACGGCGGCTCGGTGGCGTTCTCGGCGCTCGGGGATCTTTGGATCATGTCCTTGGGCGAAAGCCCGGAACGTATCACAGACGATCCTTGGGTGGAGGTGGATCCGGCGTGGTCCCCGGACGGACGCTCGCTCGTATTTGCCTCCGACCGCGAGGGGGAAGTGGACCTCTGGCTCCGCGACGTGGACACCGGCGAGGAGCGGCGCATCACGGAAGGCGGAGGAAGGGCGGCGGCTTGGTCTCCGGGCGGACGCCAGATCGCGTTCATCGGAGGCTCGGAGGGCGGACTTCGGGTCCTCAACATGTCGACCGGAGAGGCTCGAACGATCCGATCCGGCTTGAACAATCCGGGACGGCCGACCTGGTCGCCCGATGGATCCCATATCGGAGTGTCCGCTCACTGGCGCTACTCCACGCGGTTCCGGGAGGGGGTGAACCGTGTGCTCCTGATGCCGGTTCTCCGTCCTGCGGCCGAAGACCAAGATCTCGCGATGGTCGACGGCACGCCGGAGCAGGTTCCCAACGGATCATACAGTGACCTGGCCGCGTGGGGATTGGCTCAGGCCGGAGACGTGGATCTTCCTCCTGAGCCAGTGCTGCAAGGGGGAGAGCGCATGCTCGACTTCGGGCCCCACAGCTCCGTGGGCACCCGTTCTACCAGTGGCCCGATCTGGTCTCCCGACGGGCAGTGGATGGCCTACGTTTCGACGGGAGTTCTCTGGGTGATCCCGGTTACCGCGGGCGGAGATGCTTCCGGGCCCCCTAGGCGGCTGACCAACGAGGTGTCGGACGATCCGTCGTGGGTGGGAGACTCCGAGTCTCTGGTCTATCTCACGACCGACCGACTCAGGAGAGTCTGGTTGCGTGACGGACGCATTGAGGACATTCCGATGGACCTCACGTGGGAGCGCAAAGTGACCGAGGGGCGCATGGTCATCCACGCTGGAGGACTGTTCGATGGGACCTCCGACCGGATTCGACGCAATGTGGACATTGTCGTCGAGGGAAACCGGATCGTCGCGCTGGAGAGCCACAACGAATCCCGTCACCGGGGTCGAGTGGTGGACGCTTCCGACGGTGTCGTGTCTCCAGGACTGATCGAAATGCACACTCATGGAGGTCTTTCGTCTGGGGAGCAGATGGGACGTCTCTGGCTTTCGTTCGGAGTCACGACGATCCGGACGCCCTCGTCCGATCCCTACGAAATGGTCGAGGGTCGTGAGTCCACGATCTCCGGGAGGCGCATCGGGCCCCGTATCTTCGGCACAGGAGGCAGCGTCGACGGGAGCCGGATCTACTACGCGGGCTCGTCATCTTTGGGTGCGGCGGCTCAGGTGGAGTTAGAGCTCGAGAGAGCGGCGGCTCTGAAATACGACGTAATCAAGACGTACGTCCGCCTCTCTGACCCGACTCAGAAGCGGATCATCGAAGATGCGCACGCGATGGGGATTCCTGTGACGTCGCATGAGCTTTATCCGGGAGTAGCCTACGGCGCCGACGGAGTCGAGCACGTCCGAGGGACCAGCCGAAGGGGATACTCGACCAAGGTGACCGAGCTCTACCGGAGCTACGACGACGTGATCGCACTGCTGGCCGCGTCCGGAATGACGATCACTCCGACAGTTGGCATTTACGGGGGCTTTGCCCTTGTGGCGCAGGACGACCCCTCCCTCTTCGACGACGCGAGGGTGAGGACTTTCTTTCCGGAGGCGAGCCGGAGCGTCCGAAGTCGTGGGGATGCCGCCACCACACGTCGCTTGGTGTCCGACATGGCCGGCACGGCCCGACGGGTTCACGAGGCCGGTGGTACGGTCATCATGGGCACTGACTCACCGATCATTCCACAGGGCCTCAGCCTCCTTGCCGAGATGGAAGCGCTTGTCCGATATGGAGGGATGACACCTGTGGACGTTATGCGCGCCACGACGTCGGTTCCGGCACGTGTCATGGGCTACGAAGAAGAGTTCGGCACCGTCGCAGCTGGGCGCCTGGCCGACCTCGTGGTCTTCGGTGCCAATCCGCTCGAGGACATCCGGGCGACCCGGGACGTGCGCATGGTCGTAAAAGACGGAGTGGTCTACGAGGCGGAGGAGCTGCTGAGGAGGCCGTGACGCGGGAGTCTTACTACCCTCCCGGAATTCGCCGCTTGATCTCCAACGGCACGCGTGTGCCGTAGTCCGTCACTCCGGAAAGCCTCGAGAAGTAGTCGTAGGTCACGGCGGATACTGCTTCGACCACCGCACCACCGTTCCCGCCGTAGTTCGACATCACGGAAAGCACATAGGGGCGGTCGGGTAGCCCGACTAAAGCCCACACGGTGGCGACGCCCGTGATACCCCCGGGCTTGAAGGCGATTGGGATCTCCCGTGGAACGGGCGCACGAACGGGCCCACCCTTGTAGATCTCCAGAATTTCGCGGACTCGCCCACAGGCCGAGTGACTCATCGGCAGATCACAGGAGGCGATCTTCGCCATGATCGTGGCGGCGTCGATCGGGGTCGAGAGGTTTTCGTTGCCGCGGGCGGACTCCTCGGGCCTGATCATCTTTCGCTGAAGCTTGGTTCGCGGGGCACCGAGTCGGGCGGAAAGCTGGTTGATGGCGTCCATCCCCAACTCGTCTATTAGGACGTTCGTCGCCGTATTGTCGGAGTGCACCACCATGTAGATCGCGTAGTCCTCGAGGGAGAGAGCCGAGCCGCCATCGGTGAGAACTCGCAAAACGCCGCTCCCGCCGGTTCGCACGTCGTCACCCATGACCGCACGTTTCCGTAGGATCTCGGGGTCCGACTCGGCGCGGCGGAAGAGTTCGAGCAGGATCGGAATCTTGATCGAGCTTGCCTGTGGAAAGATCAGATCGTCGTTGACCGTGAACCGGTCCCCGCTGGTCAGATCGACCACGTGGAGTCCAGCCACGCCTTCGTATGCGGCGACGATTTCCTCCAGCTCAACCTGCAACTTGCCTCTTAGGATTTCCAGGTGCTCTTCCTGCCCGGAAATCGGTCCGACGGTGGTAGCCAACACAACCGCCAGCACACCGGCGAGTTCTCTCGGACGCATGGATTTTCTCCAGAGGTGCGGGAACCTCACGTGGCATAGCCGTTTCAGCTTCGTGGAGAACGTACCCCACCCGGCAGGAGGAGGCGAGCACATCTGTGGACGGCCTCGGCTCACGGATCGAAATTCAGCAATGCGTGCCGCCGCTCCGGGATCCTGGACCACGGATCCACTTCCACGACCCGGTAAAGTGGGGAAAACCCTAGCTTCAGTTTCAATTCTTTTACGGCTTCCCGGAGCGAAGGGGGGACGGCACCTTCGGACAGTTCCCGTCCACTCTCCTCTCTGCCGTTGACCTCTGCACGGTCGAAGAGCTCGTTCTGAGAGGTCGCGGGGCCGAACTGGAAAAACTCCACCATGAGGGTCTCGACCGCACGGAGAGGAGGGGATAGGGTCATCCGGGATCGGATGGTGAAGGCGATGCGCTCTCGATCCGACGTGGGTTCTCGAAGAATCGACTCCAGAGCCCACGAACCCCCACCCTCCAGGCGAGCCACGAGGCGTATTCCCTGGATGCTCCGACCCTTACGTTTCGATCGAGTCAGTACCCGTTCCAGGAGTCGGTCGAGGGCTCCGTGAAGCGTGTTCAGTTGGCCGATAGGGGTGTAAAATTCCAGGGAAGAGCGGATGGGTTGAGGACGATAATACGGCTGGACGGGATCGATTCTTTCACCCGTGGCCCACGCCCGAGCCCTCTGTCCGTCCGGGCCGAACTGTCTGATCAGGGCGGGGGCCGGAAGACGAACGAGGTCACCCAGCGTCTTGATACCGAGGCGCTCGAGTCGCTCGGCCACGACCGCCTCCACCGGGAGTGCGGAGACGGGACACGGACTCAGAAATGCCGACAGTCCTTTGTCTGGAACGATCACGGGTCGACCTGGACCTGCTTCGACCGCGGCCATCCAGGCTCCGAACTTTCCAGGAGCCCATCCGATTCTTGTGGCGGCCACCAATGGACGAGGAAGGATATCCAGGAGTGCGCGCAGGACTCTCTCCACTTGGCGTGGTTGTGAGCCGTACAGCCGGCCGAGCCCGTCCATGCCAACGAAGATCCGCCCGCGGCCGGCCGGCTCTACAATGGGGCTCAGGCTCGACAGGGTTTCCAGAAGCTCTTCCTGCGTAGCGTCGTAGTGAGCTGGATCGGGCTCTAAAAGAGTGAGGGAAGGGCACAGGGCGATGGCCTGGGAGATGAGTTGCCCTGGCCGTACACCGGCGATTGAAGCCCGTTCGGAGACCTGCCAGGTGGTTCTGCGTGTACCCTCACCGGGGGAAAGAAGGGCTACGGAGGTGCTGTCCAACTCCGGCGTTCGGACCAGCTCCAGTCGAAGCTCGAATGTGGGCAGCCAGGCACACAGTGCCTGACGACTTCCATGCCGCCGCGCGGTGGCGCCCGTGGACTCCCACCCCCGAACGGTGGGGTGGGTGGGATCACCATATACTTCTGAACGGGGCTTCAACATGGCTGGGTGAGCCGGAATGAATACCGAATAAAAACCGAAGATCGAACATATGCCACAGAACTTGGAGGGGCAAGCGGGTCAGCCCTAGGATTCCTCGCCGACTCTCCCGATCAGTCTGTTCAAGACGATCACGGGCACCAGCCCGACGGCGATGATGATGAGCGCGGGTATCGCGGATTGGGTCAACTGTTCGTCCGTGGCGAGCTGAAACGCCCGAGTCGCCAACGTATCGAAGTTGAAGGGGCGGAGAATCAGTGTGAGTGGCAGTTCCTTGAGAACGTCGACGAAAACCAGGAGCGCCGCGCTGATGAGCGTGCCCTTGAGTAACGGCAGATCCACCTTCCATAGGGTCTTCAGCGGGGGGACTCCAAGTGACCTCGACGTCTCGTCGAGATTTCCACAGAGCCGCTTGAAACCGGACTCCAACGGGTTCAAGGCCACTGCGAGAAAGCGTACCACATAGGCGAAGACGAGGGCCACGAGCGTTCCGCTCAGCAAAAGGCCCGTAGGGGTGTCAAATGCAGCCGTCATGAACGCGTTCACCCGTCGATCCAACCAAACGAACGGGACAAAGACTCCGACGGCGATGACCGCTCCAGGAATCGAATAGCCCAGAACGGCAACCTTGGTGGCGAGGCGGAGCAATGGAGTAGGACTGAGCCGTGCCGCGTATCCTATCAGAAGTGCCGCCGACACCGCGATGAAGGCCGCGGAGAGCGCCAGGGAGAAGCTGTTGAGCGTGAGCCTGACGAAGCGGGCGTCCAAGGCGTCCCACCCGGCGTAGGTGGCCCACACCATCAGTTGAGCGACCGGAATGAGGAACCCTAACGCCACCGGTATCAGGCAGGCTCCGGTAGCGAGCCAACCTCGGAAGCCTTCGAGAGCTCGTCTTTCGGCCTGTCGATACCCTCTTGCTTTGTCGTGGAACCGAGCTCGCCCACGTTGCAGTCGCTCGAGGACGATCAGAGTAAAAACGAAGAGTAGTAGGATGCCTGAGAGACGCATCGCCGCGACCGGATCGTTCAGAGGAAACCAGGCGCGAAAAATCCCGGTCGTGAACGTCGGCACGCCGAAATACCTGACCGCACCGTACTCGTTGAGGACCTCCATGAGGACCAGCGTCAAGCCGCCAACAACGGCGGGTCGGGACATCGGCAACGCCACTCTGACGAAGGTGTCCCAGGGTCCCCGCCCAAGCGCGCGAGCGGTCTCGAGCACCGCGCCGGACTGCCGCAAGAACGATGCTCTCGCGATTACGTACACGTAGGGATAGAGGACCAACGCCATCATGACGACCGCTCCTTTCAGAGACATGACGGCTGAGCGGAGTCGCCACGCCTCCATACCGGGCCATGCGGCACTGAGTGCGCGCGGGAGCATGTTGTCGTATTCGAGAAACCCGGCGTACGCATAGGCGATGATGTAGGTGGGGATCGCCAAGGGAAGGACCAGACTCCACTCGAACGTCTTACGCCCGGGGAAGTCGTGCATGGCCACGAGCCAGGCCGGTGCGAGACCGAGGAGAAGGGCCAACACGCCCACTCCCAGCATGAGGACGGCCGAGTTGGTCACGTATACCGTCAGTACCGTGCTCGCTAGGTGGGCCCACATTTCGCTCCGCCGACCCACGGATCCCAGAGTGACGATGACCACGGGAATGGCCGTGAGAGAGACCAGGCCCAGCGCCGCTACGCTCCACGGTGTCAGTCCCCCTCGGAACTCACTTCCGGATCGACGTCGAAAAGCCCGGAGTGCGTTCCAGGCGCTCCGGGCCTCAAGGTCTTTCATGTCCCGACGCGGGTCAGGCTACCGCCACCCGGCGCGATCGAAGATCATGACCGCACGCGCATTCAACTCTCCGAGAACGGAAAGGTTCAGCGTATCCTGCCGGAAATCCCCCCACTCGGTGAGCGTCTCAGCCCAGGCGATATCTGCCTTCACCGGGTACTCGTAGCTGGCTTCCGCGTAGCCCGTTTGCGCCCTAGTGTCTGTCAAGAACTCCAACAAACGACGCGCGTTTTCGGGGTTGGGTGAATGGGCCGTAACACCGGCTCCGCTGACGTTCACGTGGGCGCCCCGGTCGTCCTGGTTCGGAAAGAAGACGCCGACTTTCCCGGCAAGCGCGCGGTCGGCTTCGTCGTCTCCGTTGAACAAGATCCCGAGGTAGTACGTGTTGACGATCGCCACGTCGCCTACCCCGGCGGCGATGTCCCGGACTTGGTCCCGGTCGGCGCCTTGGGGCGGCCGGGCCATGTTCCGGACTACCCCTTCTGCCCAACGCTCGGCGGCCTCGTCACCGTGGACCGCGATCATGGAAGCGAGCAGGGATTGGTTGTAGATGTTTTCCGAGCTACGGACCAGGATTCTTCCCCGCCACTTGGGATCGGTGAGGTCCTCGTATGTCGAAAGGTCCTCAGGAGAGACCCGATCTTTGGCGTACACCACGATTCGCGCACGTTGCGTCAACCCATACCAGTAGCCGTCCGGATCCCTCAGATGCTCCGGGACGTTCGACAGGAGCAAGGGGGAGGATACGCTTTGAAGGAGGTTCCGCTCCTTAGCACGTTGAAGACGTCCCGCGTCGACGGTGACAATCACATCGGCCTCCGTGTCGGCTCCTTCGATCTCCAGGCGGGTGATGAGCTCGTCGGCCGAAGCTGTCTGCACGTTGACTTCGATCCCGGTCGCCTCGGTGAAGAGTCGAAACAACTCCTCGTCGGTGTCATAGTGCCTGTGGCTGTAGACATTGACGACTCCAGAGCCGCTCGATGAGGTCTCGTCGTTCCCTTCGCCGGAGCAAGCGGCGAGGAGGACGGCTCCGACGGTCATCAAGTGCGCGACCCAATTTCTCATCCTCATCAACGACCCTCCTGGGTGTACGAGACGCGAGTTGTGCAGTGATTCGCAAAAGCTAAAAAGAGCTAGTTGAGAATCAATCTCAACTGAGGCTGTCAAGATCAGGTGAAACTGCTGAGGATGCAAGTGTCTGCACGGGATTGGCTTCTCACTCACGCTAGAGATATCTTTCCCGGCTTCGCCTGAAGTCCTCACGTCCGACCTGACACTCAGGTACGGATCACCCAGTGCATCCCCTGGAGTCGTCTATTGAGCGCCTACACCCACGCTTCCATCCCGGCGGACGGAGAGAAAATCGAAATTCAGTCCGGCGAACCCGTCGTGCCGGATCACCCTATCATCCCTTTCATCGAGGGGGATGGAATCGGTCCGGACATCTGGCGAGCCACGCGAGCCGTAGTCGAGGCCGCGGTGGGGCGGGCCTATGAGGGGGCTCGCCATATCGCGTGGATGGAGATCTACGCGGGAGAGAAAGCGGAAGCCAAGGCGGGGGAGTGGATACCGGAAGAGACGTTTCAAGCACTCCGCGAGTTCAAGGTGGGGATCAAGGGGCCGCTCACCACTCCGGTTGGTGGCGGGATGCGCTCGTTGAACGTCACCCTCCGGCAGGTGCTGGATCTCTACTCCTGTATCCGCCCCGTGCGTTGGATAGAGGGTGTGCCGTCTCCCATGAAGGAGCCCGAAAAGCTTGACGTCGTCATTTTCCGAGAGAACACGGAAGACGTCTATGCGGGCATCGAATGGTTGTCTGGCTCGGCCGAGGCGAACCGCGTGCGTTCCTTCCTCGTAGATGAAATGGGAGCGTCGATTCGGGAGGAGAGCGGCATCGGCATAAAACCTATTAGCCCTTTCGGGACGAAACGCCACGTCGCTGAGGGGATTCGCTATGCGCTCGACCACAACCGCGCGTCTGCGACGTTCGTCCACAAAGGGAACATCATGAAGTTCACTGAGGGCGCGTTTCGCGATTGGGGATACGAGGTTGCCGCCGATGACTTCGGGGACGAGACGATTGCGGAATCGGCCGTGTGGGAGGGCGCCGATCCGACAGGCAAGCTTCTGATCAATGACCGCATCGCCGACGCCATGTTCCAGCAGGTCCTGCTACGCCCGGACGAGTACGATGTTCTCATCACGCCCAACCTCAATGGTGACTACCTTTCGGATGCATGCGCCGCTCAAGTGGGTGGGCTGGGAATGGCCCCCGGAGCGAATGTCGGAGATGAGGTGGCGTTGTTTGAGGCGACCCATGGCACTGCGCCTAAATACGCCGATCAAGACAAGGTCAACCCGGGATCACTCATCCTTTCGGCGGTCATGATGCTTGAGCATCTGGGCTGGAGTGAAGCCGCCGAGGCCGTCGAACGTGGAATGAAGGGTGCAGTCGGAGCCAAGACGGTCACGTATGACCTCGAGCGACAGATGGAAGACGCAACGGTCCTGAGGACCTCCGAGTTCGGTCGGGCCGTCATCGAACACATGTGAGCGAAGAGGGCTTCATGGACGTCCGACTGATTTCGTCGGCTGACGTCGCCGACCACGACACGCCTCTCTTGGTTCTCCCTGTGCACGCGTCGGAGGATGGAGTTTCCGCCGTGATTCCCAAGGGTGTCGCACCCAGGCTGACCGATACTTACACGGCTGACGACCTGAAGAGCAGGCCGGGGCACGCAGTTTGGGCCTACCTGGGGGAGGGCCCGGGACCTCGACGCGTGCTTTTTCTCGGAGCTGGACCCCTTAGGGAGTTCGACGCGGAAGCGATCCGACGTTTCGCCGGATATGCGGTCCGCTCCGCAGAAGCCGTCGGTGTCCCTACGGTGACGGCGTATCTCGGCTCGGCATGGTCCGCAGGGGCCGAGCGGGCGGCTCAAGCGGCTGCCGAGGGAGGAACCCTTGCGGCTTGGCGCTTTACAGAGATGAGGGACGTGTCGAGCGAGAAGGACCATACGGAGCTGTCGGATTTCGAAGTGATGATGGATGCTGAAGTGGTAGGAGACGCGGAGAGAGGGGTAGCCTCGGGTGGCGCTATTGGCCGGGCCGCCAACTTCGCGCGCACGCTACAGTCCCGACCGGGCAACGTTGCGACGCCTTCTCACCTGGCCGACGAGGCCGTGAGGATGGCCGGCGAGCGGGGGCTCGAAGTCACCGTCATGGGACCAGAGGAGCTGAGGCGCGAGAACATGCACGCTCTGCTCTCAGTTGCCCAGGGCTCGGATGAGGAGGCCAGACTCATCGTGTTGCGCCACCGTGGCGATCCGGCCGGAGGCGCACCGCTCGTGTTGGTCGGCAAGGGGCTCACTTTCGACTCCGGCGGGATCTCCATCAAGCCGGCGAAGGGCATGGAGGACATGATCTTCGACATGTCGGGGGGCGCAGCGGTGATTGGCGCCATGCAGGCCATCGCCGAGCTGGGTGTTCCCCTCAACGTGGTTGGGATCGTGCCGTCTTCCGAAAACCTCATCAACGGCCGGGCGATGAAGCCGGGCGACATCATCGCGTCGAGAGAGGGCAAGACGATCGAGGTCGTCAACACCGATGCCGAGGGACGCCTGATCCTCGCTGACGCACTCTCGTATGCCCAGGGTCTGGAGCCCGCTGCGATAGTTGACTGCGCAACGCTCACCGGAGCTGTCGTGATGGCGCTTGGCCACCACGCTGCCGCGGTTTTGGGCACGGACGACGACCTGGTGCGTGAGCTCCAAAACGCGGGAGATGAGTCGGGGGAGCGGTGTTGGCCGCTACCGCTCTGGGATGAATATCGCAGGCAGTTGGACAGTGACGTAGCCGATCTCGTGAATGTGGGAGGGCGTGCCGCCGGGACGATCACAGCGGCCTGCTTCTTGAGGGAATTCGTAGGCGACTACAGCTGGGCGCATCTTGATGTAGCGGGCATGGCGTACGGCGAAGGAAAACAGTCCTACCAACGCAAGGGCGCTGCCGGGTTCCCGACCAGGCTGCTCGTCGAATGGGTACGGAGTCGGGTCGGGTGAGTTCGTTTCGCTGCGGATTTCTTGCGCCCCGGGCCTGGATGGCCGGGGCGTTGCGCGTTTTTGTCCTACTGGCATCGCTCATCGTGGCCGGAGGTGTATTCGTTTCTGCGGTGCACGCGCAGGATCCTGACAGCCTGTCGGTGATCCCGGACACCTCGGGCCTCGCGCTGGATTCTCTGCAAGTCGCCGCCGATTCCGCTGCCGTGGAGGTGGACTCCTTGGCCATCGTAGTGGACACGCTCCCCCGTATGGCGTCCGGCGTCGCTCCGTCCTACGCGAACGGCGTTTGGGTTTGGGGACGACGCGCACTGGAGTCGACCATAGCGATCACGCTCTCCGAGTTGGTCGACCTGGTCCCTGGTGTTATGTCCTTGAGGGGTGGGGACTACGGGGCGCCGGTCGGGGCGAGTGCGTTCGGCGTCGGTGGGGGGCGGGTGCGGGTGGTCTGGGACGGCTTCGAGTGGGTGGCGCTCGACGGGGCCGTCCCGGATCTATCGAGAATCGGGCTGGTGGGCCTCGACGAGGTCCGAGTAGAGCGACACCCGGGAGAGCTGCTCATCAAAATCCGCAGCATGGAGCCCACGCTACCCGAGCCGACGACGACCGTGCATGTGGGAACAGGCGACTTGGGGACGAACGTCCTTCGAGGGATCTTCGCGCACCCGCACGCACTGGGTGGTGCGCTCACCTTCGCCCTGGATCGAGTGGACACGCGAGGACCGGGCCTCAACGCCGCGGGAGCGTTGAGCGGTTTGAGTTTGCGGTATGCGCTTCACTGGGGTGAGCGTGGGGGAATCGTCGCGGAAGTCCGCCAACTCACGCCCAAGACCGACCTCACCGAGTTCACCTCGAATATCAAACGAAACAACTGGAACTTGCGGGGACGGTGGCGGCTTGCCGAAGGCCTGATCGGAGAGGTCCTCTGGGGCGCGTCATCGTTGTCGCGTGACGCGATTGATCCGGTCGTCGGGCTCATCGACGCCAGACGGTCCCAGGTCGGCCTCCGGACCAGCTACGAGCGAGGCGGCCTGTGGGGGAGGGGATCGGCACACATGTTTTCGGGGGAAGGGCTACAGGACTGGACCTCCGAGCTGGCGGGTGGCCACAGCCTTCCGCAGGCCTTTTCGGTGGACGGATCACTCCGGATGGAGCGTTGGGAGGGCGTAGGGGTGTCGTCGTGGAGGGCCCGGGCAGTGTCACGGGCTCTTGCCGGCGTTTCCCTGTTCGCCTCGTACGAAGATGGAACGCGTGGCGCTCCTTATGTGCCCGAGTTCGAACAGTATCTTCGCTCATTCTTTCCTGTGGCTCCGATGTCCCCGAGTGCCGTCGTGCCTCTCGAGAGGCCCGCGGCTCGGTTCACGACCATCACGGGCCTAAGGGCAGGGGCAACGCTGGCCCTGGGGAGCGCGAAGGTGTCCGGTGCTCGCGTCATCACGGAATCCGACACGTTTCGCCCTCTCGGACTCCCACTCGATCGAGGGGGGCCGGTGCTCGATGGTGGTAAGCGCAGTGGCTACGAGTTCGTGGCGAGCGTACCGCTCCCGGTGCGCGGCTTCGGAGTGAACGGCTCCTTCCAAGCGTGGGACCAGGAGTCCATATACCTGCCAAAGCGCTCCTGGGAGGGAGCGACGACCTACCATGGGCTCTTCAAGGAAACGGGGAACCTGGAGGTCTGGGGGACCGTGGGTGTGACCGGTCGAGATTCGATGCCACTCCCCATTTTTAGCGTGGAGGGCGATCCCACTTCGGAGCTCGCCCGGGCTCCCATTCTCCGCTACTGGTTTGCCTTTGTTCAGGTCCGGGTCGTCACGGTCAGTCTCTTCGTTCGGTGGGAAAATTTGACGGGAAAACCAGACAACTTCGATTATCCCGATCGACTTCAGCCTCGTTTCCGCACGCTCTACGGTGTACGGTGGACCATGAACAACTGATGATCGGTTCTCAGACGACCGGTTGGGAGGACGGCACTTCGATGGACGGCGAAGAGCGATGATTCGAAGTATGACGGGTTTTGGCGAGGCCGAAAGAGACACCGACTTCGGCCAGGTGCGTGTCGAGATCAAGACCGTCAACCACCGTTTTTTCAACGCGAGCTTGAGGACCCCCAGTGGCTTCGATCGTTTTGAGGCGGAAATTCAACGGTGCTTGAAGGTGCATTTGAGTCGAGGTCACGTCACCTATACCCTATCGATCGGGCGTAAGGGCGTGAGCGGTGACGCCCCGATGCCCGAGTTGGATCTGGATCGGGCGAGGCGCTACGGAGAGATGCTCGAAGCGCTCAGACGAGAGTTGGGACTGAAGGATCCTGTCAGGGTGTCCGACATCACGCTATTTGGGGATGTTTTTGTGGTCCCGGACCGGTTGAATATGACGTTGGATATCGGCGCGGAGTTGATCGGTGAGCTCACACAGGCTGCGGTCGCCGCCCTCGTCGCCCTGCGCGACACCGAAGGAGCCAGGCTCCAAGTCGATCTCGAAGAACGTTTGGACGCGATCGGTGCCGCGCTGAGTCGGATCGAATCCAGGGCCCCGGAGCGGTTGGTCGCTGAACGGGATCGTTTGCGTGCCGCGGTTCAGGAGCTTGCCGGGACGGAGTCTTTCGACGAGGACCGACTAGCCCGTGAGATCGCGTACCTCGCGGAAAAGTGGGATATCAACGAGGAGATCGTCCGCTTTCGATCTCACGTGGCGCTGTTCCGCGAGACACTCGCGATTGATCCTCCGGAGCCAGTGGGAAAACGATTGGCGTTCGTGATACAGGAGATGCAGCGGGAGGCCAACACGATCGGATCCAAGGCCAACGACACCGAGATCGGCCAAGCCGCGGTTTCACTGAAGGAAGAGATCGAACGTCTCCGTGAACAGTTGGAAAACGTCGAGTGAGCGCCCTAGCCCACAGGGCATGTCCTGTAGTCCTTGCGGCGCCCAGCGGAACCGGCAAGACGACCATCGCGCGCGCGTTGGTAGAGAGTTTCGAGGAGTTCGTCTTTTCGGTCTCTGCCACCACGCGTCCAGCGCGGGCTGAAGAGGTCGACGGCGTGGACTATCAGTTCGTATCGGAGTCGGACTTCCAGGCGATGGTGGATGCGGATGAGTTCGTGGAGTACGCCACGGTACATGGCCACCGGTACGGGACGACGCGTGATGCCGTTCAATCTGCGTCAGACGCGGGCCAAAACCTGATCCTCGATGTGGACGTGCAAGGCGCGCTACAGATAAGGGATCGGGTTCCCGAGGCAGTACTCGTGTTCGTGTTTCCTCCGACGGCTGACATGCTCTCAGAACGTCTTCGAGGGAGGGCCACGGAAAGTGATGAACTCGTCAAGTTTCGGCTGAAGAATGCCCAAGGAGAGGTTGAGAAAGCCGAGGCCTTCGACTACATCGTGGTCAATGAACAGGTCGAGGGGGCCGTCCACGAAGTTCGGTCGATCCTGATCGCCGAGGGGCTTCGTACCGCCCAAGCCATCGACTTGTCGACCGTGATTCGCCAACTTCAACGGCGGATCGATGAAATTCTCGCTCGCGATTTCGATTCGGGCGGCGAGTGATATAGCTTGAGATGTTGAAAATATGAATAAGGGCGTAGCCCTGGGGGTTTGATAATGCGCGTATTTACACCCGACGAGTCAGCCAAACACACGCACAGCAAGTACCTCGGGGTGCTCGTGGCTGCCAAGTACGCCCGGGAACTCAACGCGTTACCACGTGAGACCCTCCCGTTGGGCGAAGAGAAGAAGCTCACCACGAGGGCACTCGAGGCTCTGACCTCCGGGCAGATCGAATTCCGCCTGGTCGGACGCCGACGCCGGGAGGACTAGCGTCCTCGGACGCTCCCTCCACGCTCACCAAGCAGGGAGCGAGGGCTTTGCCTGGAAGTTCGCTTCACCCACGGCGTCCCTGGCGAGGTCGTCGCATCGTCCTCGGGGTTACGGGCGGTATCGCGGCCTATAAATCTGTCCAAATCGCGAGAAACCTGACACGGTTGGGTGCCACGGTTGATGCGATCCTCACTCCGGGCGCGCGCCGATTCGTCCAACCGCTCTCGTTCGAAGGTGTGACGGGTCGCTCCGCCTCCACCGAACTGTTCTCGACCGACGGGGCGGCACTCCACATACGGATCGGCTCCGAAGCCGATTTGGTATGCGTGGCGCCGGCGACGGCCGATTTCTTGGCGCGGGCGGCCCACGGGCGAGCGGACGACTTGCTGACAACGACGCTTCTGGCGACACGGGCCCCCGTCATTCTCTGTCCGGCGATGAATGATCGCATGTTCTCACATGCGCAGACCCAGAATAACCTGTCGCACCTTTGCGACGTGCTCTCATACCGCATCGCGGGTCCCGGAGTCGGTCCACTGGCGTTCGGTGAAGGTGAAGGGCCTGGGCGGATGCTCGAACCCGATGACATCGTCGAGGAGATTGGGCGGGCGCTGGTCGGACCCTCAACCCTCCGGGGAAAGAAAATTATGGTGACCGCGGGCCCGACCAGGGAGCCAATTGATCCGGTGCGTTATGTGAGTAACCGATCATCCGGGCGGATGGGCTTCGCCCTCGCCGCCGCTGCCTGGCGGAGGGGGGCGGAGGTGACGGTCGTAACAGGCCCCGTGGCGCTGGTCGATCCGTACGGGGTGGAGGTGGTCAGGGTCGAGAGCGCTGGGGAGATGCTCACGCGTGTCTCGGAGGAGCTGCCGGAGGCCGACGTCTCTATCTTCGCGGCCGCCGTCTCTGATTACCGTGTGGCGGATCCCTCCTCGGCGAAGTTGAAGCGCTCCGAGACCGGACCAGAGATGACCCTGACTCTCACCGAAAATCCGGATGTTGCGGGTGAGACGCGAGCTCTGAGAAAGAAGGGATCCCTATCGGTGGGGTTCGCTCTTGAGACGCAGTCCCTCATGGAGAATGCCCGTAGCAAGCTCGAGTCGAAGGGCTTCGATCTGGTGGTCGCGAATGACGCGGGAGAAGCGGGCGCCGGGTTCGGCGTGGAGACCAACCACGTGATCTTGCTCGACAGGGAAGGCGAAATCGAGGACGTTCCGCTTGCGAGCAAGCATGAAGTCGCCGAGACGATCCTGGACAGAGTCTCTCAACTGATGGAGCCGCCCGAGTGAGTGCGGGCTTCGACGGACGTCGCGAAGTGGCACGGTTTCTCAGCCAGAGGAAGGATCTTGGCCTGACCGAGATATTCTTGGACGGACTGAGTCGAGAGAGGGTTCTGGAGTGTGCGGCCGGGCGAGGGGATGAATCGGGGCGCGAGGCCGAACCAGCCGCCGTGGTCGCGTCGGAAGTGGGCTTGGGTCGGCTCGATTACGAGGCCTTGAAGCAAGAAGCCGAGTCGTGCGAGCGTTGTCGACTCTCGAAGGGGCGAACCCACGTCGTCTTCTCTGACGGAAATCCGCAGGCGCGTCTCATGGTCGTTGGGGAAGCGCCCGGGGCGAACGAGGACCGTACGGGTCTCCCCTTCGTGGGCCAGGCAGGAAAGCTGCTCGACCTGCTTCTGGCCTCGGTGGATCTCTCAAGGAAGGACACTGTCTACATCTGTAATGTGCTCAAGTGTCGGCCGCCCGGAAATCGGAATCCGATGCCCGATGAGATCGATCTGTGCGCGCCCTATTTGAGACGTCAAATTGCCTTGGTTGCGCCGGAGGTTATTCTGGCTGTTGGTACGTTCGCGGCCAAGTTGCTGACGGGGCTGGATCGCCCCCTCGGAAAGCTCCGAGGTTCGGTGTATTCCTATGAAGGTGTCCCGTTGGTTGTGACCTATCATCCCGCCGCGTTGTTGCGAAATTCGGGTTGGACCCGTTCGACTTGGAACGATCTCCAACTCCTTCGACAGGTGATGGACGGAGACTGATGGAGAGTGCGGCAATCCCGGTGGTGGTGCCCGAGCATGATCGGCAGCCGCCGTATTCGCCCGAGGCCGAGGTGTCGGTACTCGGCGGCATGCTCATCGACAACGACGCGGTGGCTCGTGCCATCGAGATCGTCGACGATTCCATGTTCTATCGAGAGGCCAATCGGCGTCTCTTCAGGGCGATGGTGCGCCTCTTCGAGCGTGGGGACGTCGTCGATGTCGTCCTGGTCAACGAGGAGCTCAAGAACACCAGTGAGCTCGAGGCAGCCGGCGGGGCGCCTTACCTGGCCGAGCTTCTCGACGCGGTTCCGACCTCTGCGAACATCGACTATCACGCCCGGATCGTCAGGGACAAGGCGCTTCTCAGGCGATTGATTTCTGCGGCCTCCGACATCATCAGAGACGTCTACGAGCAGGGTGAACGTGCGGTGGAGGAGGTGCTGGATCAGGCGGAACAGAAGGTCTTCCGCGTGGCCCAGAGCCACGACCGTGAGGGCTTCGTCTGGATCAAGGAAATTTTGTGGCCGACGTTCGAGCACATCGAGCGACTCCAGGAATCCTCCGGGGGGATCACAGGAGTGCCTACCGGCTTCAAGGACCTCGACCGCATGACTACGGGACTACAGAAGGGCGACTTGATCATCGTCGCTGCCCGGCCGGCGATGGGTAAGACGTCATGGGTGTTGAATGTGGCTCAGACAGCAGCGATTGAGCACGACACGACGGTCGCCATTTTCTCCCTGGAGATGTCGAAGGAGCAGCTCGTACAGCGTCTTCTGTGCGCCGAGGGACGGGTGGACGCCCAGAAGCTACGTCAAGGCAGGATGAGCGCCGAGGAATACCAGCGACTCGCTGCGGCGGCCGGACATCTGAACACGGCTCCGCTTTGGATCGATGATTCCCCGGGAAGCACCGTTCTGGAAATGCGTGCGAAGGCCCGTCGACTCAAATCCGAGACCAACCTGGGACTGCTGGTCATCGACTATATGCAGTTGATGGCTGGCAGTGGGCGCTCGGAGAACCGAGTCCAAGAGGTGAGCGAGATCTCGAGGGGTCTCAAGACCCTGGCACGCGAACTCGAAGTGCCCGTCGTTGCGCTCAGCCAGCTCAGCCGTGGGCCAGAGCAGAGGACAGACCACAGACCGCAACTCTCGGACTTGAGGGATAGTGGTTCGATCGAGCAGGATGCCGATCTAGTCATGTTTTTGTACCGTCCTGAGTACTATTCTGGCCCCGTCGACAAGGACGGAAACTCGCAGGAGGGCAAGACCGAGTTGATTGTCAGCAAACAGCGAAATGGCCCGACCGGGGTTGTCAGTCTCTACTTCCACAAGGCGTACACACGCTTCGATTCCGTGGTGGCTGATCCCAAGGCGGAAGCCGGACCGGGGGCGGGCAGCTACCAGGCTTCGTGAGTGGGCCTCCGACAACGGAATACAATTGAAGCGAGAAATACCGACGGTCGGCGTAGTGGTGCCGGCTGCGGGGCTCGGGCGCCGCATGGGTGTTGCCAAACAGTTCCTGGAACTCGCCGGAGAGCCCATCCTTCGGAGGGCTGTGCGCCCGTTCCTCGAGTATCCGGGGGTCGAGGCCGTGGTTGTGGCCCTTCCAGAGGGTCGGGCCGCCGAGCCACCGGATTGGTTGACGGAGTTGGATGAGCGGATACAGACGGTCGCCGGAGGACCGAGTCGGAGAGACTCGGTTTGGGGGGCCCTTCAGCTCTTGCCCTCCGATCTGGACGTGATCGTCGTACACGATGGCGCTCGGCCACTCGTCTCGTCTGCCGTGGTGGCTCGATGCGTTGAGGTGGCGGCTGGCGGAATGGGCGCGGTGGCCGGCTTTTCGGCTGTGGACACGCTGAAGTTCGTGGATGCTGAAGGGATGGTGACGGAGACGGCCGATCGCTCGCGACTATGGCACGCCCAGACCCCGCAGGCCTTTCCGGGGCCTGCACTGATCGAGGCGTACCGTCGCGCGGTGCAGGAGGACTGGGCGGCCACGGACGATGCGGCGCTTCTGGAGAGAGCCGGTGGGCGCGTAATGATGGTGGAGTCGTCTCCCGGGAACCTGAAAATCACCCGACCCGAAGACCTGGACGCCGCGGAAGCCGTACTGGCTCGCCAAGGCCGATGAGTGGACCTCGGCTGGTCGATGTTCGAGCGTTTCCCGGGGATGATACTCCGATCGGTTCTGTACTGGATCACCTGCATGCCGGGGGACTCCTCGCTTACCCGACCGAGACCGTCTATGGGTTCGGGGGCCGCCCCGATCCAAGTGTCATTCGGGATCTTCAGCGCCTCAAGGGACGTGACTCCGACAAGCCGCTTCTCCTTCTCATTCCGGATCGAGAGTCGGTGACGGACCTCGTTTGGACGGCTGAGGCGCGGGATATGGCCGACGTGTTCTGGCCGGGGTCCGTGACGCTAGTCCTCGCGGCTCCGAGTGCTCGGTACCCGCAGGGCGTTCGTAGCCCGGGAGGCAACGTGGCCGTGCGTGTGAGCCCTCATCCCCTCGTGAGGGCACTGGTCGAAGATGTCGGGCCGATACTCTCGACCAGCGCCAACCGACCTGGAGAGCCACCCGCTATGGATGCTCAGACGGCCCTGGAGATCGCTCGAGCGGGTGGCGTTGGAGAGGAAATGTGGGTGCTCGACGGCGGCGCGCTGGAGTCGTCCCTCCCTTCGACCGTCGTCGACTGCTCGGGAGCGACGCCGACCGTCTTAAGGGAGGGTACCGTCCCACTCGGTCGGGTGCGGTGCGTACTTCCCGACATTGGCGTCCCCACGGATGAATAGCTCCCCTAGACTCCGGCTCCTCTTCGTATGCACGGGGAATACTTGTAGGAGCCCGATGGCTCAGGCCATCGCCCAGTATGCGGCGGAGAGCCGGGGATGGCACCGCCTCGAGGTCCGATCGGCTGGCCTGGCTGCCTATCCGGGGGCCCTGGCGAGCGACGGAGCCTGTCAGGTTACCGCGGACGAAGGGTTGAGCCTCGAGGGACATCGGAGTTGTTCCCTGGAGTCGGAAGTGATCCAGTGGGCGGACCTGATCCTCACGATGAGCGCCCACCACGTCGAGGCCGTCGCCCGACTCGGTGGAGGAGACAAGACGTCGATGTTGGCTACCTTTGCCGCGGAGTCCGAGGAAGGCCAAAGCGGAGGGGTTCCAGATCCGTTCGGGGGCGATACGGAGACTTACAGAGAGAGCTTTCGCATGATCGCGGATCTGATCGAGGCGACCCTGGAGCGGGTGGGCCGCGAGTGGGACTCCCCGATTGAGGGAGCGGACTCGTGAGCCCCATATCGGCTGAGACCAGGCTTCTCGCTCTCTTGGGAGATCCGGTCGCCCACTCGTTATCCCCCGTGATACAAAATGCGGCGTTTCGAGAAGCCGGCGTCGACGGGGTCTACGTGGCGCTCCGATGTGAGGAGGCGGACCTACTCGGATTCATGAAAGGGTTAGGCGCGGCCGGGGCCGGCGGAAACGTAACGATCCCCCATAAGGGAAAGGCTGCTTCTGTGCTGGACTCGCCCTCGGAGGCCGTGCGCCGGACCGGTGCGTGCAACACGTTCTGGGGTGAGAACGGCAATCTCCATGGTGACAACACGGACGTCGAGGGGTTCAGACGCGCCCTTCGGCACTTTCTCGGAAAGCCGCCCACCGGATTTCGTGTACTTCTTCTGGGGGCGGGAGGCGCCGCGCGAGCGGTACTAATGGCCCTATTGGACGACGGAGTGGATGACGTTCTGATCCTGAACCGATCCGTGAAGCGGGCTCGCGCCGTTGCCCAACGTCTGGGGGGGACCAGGACGCGCGTGTCAGAACACCCCGTCGAGGTCGAGGGCGAGGAGTTCGATCTGGTCGTGAATACCACGCCACTCGGACTGTCCAAAGACGACGATCTTCCCATCGATCTCGAGCGCCTGTCTCGTGTGGGAGGAGTGATGGATCTCGTATACGGGACGGGCCCCTCTCGGTTCGTGAGAGCGGCTGAGGCGCTCGACGTACGGGCCGTAGACGGGGGAGAGATGTTGGTGCAACAAGGGGCGGTCGCCTTCGAACGCTGGTGGGGCCAGTCGGCTCCTATCGCGGCCATGATGCGGGCGCTCGAGGGGGTTAGATCGAAGGAGATCGTCGCGTGAACGTCGGGGCCTTGGCCCTCGAGTTGCTCGACTTCTTCCTACCCTCGGTCTGCATAGGATGCCAAGACCACATATCCCTCGAACGCAGTGCCGACCTCGTCTGCCAAGCGTGTCGAACTAGACTCCGAGAGGTTCCGCCTCCGAGATGTGGACGCTGTGGTTTCCCGTTGGGATCGAAGGCGGACCACGGGGATCGTTGTGCTGAATGTTCTCGATGGGACGAGGCCTTGTCGGGTGCCTGCTCTGCGGTTGTGCTGCGTCCACCGGCAAACCGGATCGTTCATGGTCTGAAGTACGGGGTGTGGAGTGAGCTGGCGCGCTTCATGGGGGACCGGATGGTTCGTTGGGCGATTCCGCCCGATCTCCATGCAGGACGCTATGTTGTCGTTCCTATTCCGACCACGAAGCGGCGGATGAGGGCGCGGGGATACAACCAAGCCCGACTGCTGGCGTCAGCTTTGTCCGGGGCGGTGCACAACCCGCTCGTGGACGCTCGGGAGCGGTCTGGAAATAGCTCGACTCAGGTCGGGTTGCACCCGACCCAGCGTCGGGCTAACGTCACAGGCGTGTTCTCGGTTCGGGCCGACGCGAGCGCTAGGGTTTCCGGCGTTCGAGTGCTACTGGTGGACGATGTGCTGACAACAGGATCCACCGCCCAAGCAGCGGCTCTACCACTCGTCCGGGCGGGAGCATCGCAAAAATATTCCTCAGCACGTTTGCCCGGGCTTTTCCCTATGTTTAAGACCATTGATGGGTGCTTCGCCTGACCAGGCGCCCGTACCAGACAAACGACTATAGGAGGCGAGTAGATGCCCATCCGTGTTGCCATCAATGGTTTCGGCCGTATCGGCCGCAACGTGCTTCGGTCCGCCAAGCGCTCAGGCGCCAAGAACGTGGACTTCGTCGCCGTGAACGACTTGACCGACAACACGATGTTGGCCCATCTGCTCAAGTACGATTCCGTACACGGGGCATATCCGGGAGAGGTCTTGGTCACCGACGACGGATTGAAGGTGGATGGTGACGAAATCAGGGTTTATTCGGAGCGAGATCCGGCGGCGCTGCCCTGGGGTGACCTCGGCGTAGATATCGTGGTAGAGGCCACCGGCTTCTTCCGAAGCCGTGACCAGGCCGGAAAACATCTAGACGCGGGTGCGAAGAAGGTCATCATCAGTGCTCCGGCCAAGAACGAGGACGTCACGCTCGTGCTGGGCGTGAATGAGGATCAGTACGATCCCGAGCGACATGACATCATTTCAAACGCGAGTTGCACGACGAACTGTCTGGCACCTCTCGTGAAGGTCTTGATGGATTCCTTCGGGTTCGAGCACGGGCTGATGACCACCGTGCACTCTTACACGAACGATCAGGCGATTCTCGACGTCACGCACTCGGACGCACGGCGTGCACGCGCAGCCGCGATGTCGATGATTCCGACGACCACCGGGGCGGCCAGAGCGACCTCACTGGTGATCCCCGAAGTGGAGGGGAAACTCGACGGGATGGCCATCCGAGTGCCGACCCCGAACGTTTCCATCGTCGACCTCGTTGCCAGGGTCGGAGTCGATACGACTCGCGAAGCCGTGAACGAGGCACTGCGGACAGCCGCAGGGGGCGCTCTGCAAGGCGTCCTAGCCGTCTGCGACGAGCCTCTCGTATCCGTGGATTTCGTCGGCAATCCGAACAGCTCCATCGTCGATGCCCTCAGCACGAGCGTGATCGGTGGTCGAATGGTGAAGGTGCTCTCTTGGTACGACAATGAGTGGGGTTACTCATCACGGATCGTGGATATCGTAGGATACGTTGGGGAACGACTCCGCGCTTCGGTGGAAGCCTAGGCCGGGACTGCTGTCTTTCCCGGCGGTGCGATAGCGCGTAAAAGTCCCGCGATTGGATAGGGCGCCGCCTTGACCTCGGTCGGCGTCTGTGAATCCTCACCCGCAGGCATCCCCAACCGAAGATTGTGGCGCCGGGAGCCCTTCCATAGGTTCCGGCCTTCGAAGGTCGATGAATCGCCAGGCGTTTCCCACCGAATGGCCAAGAAAAGCCTCCAAGACCGCTCCCCTGAGTCCATCGCCGGCAGCCTCGTCGTGGTACGCGTGGATTTCAACGCCCCGATGGACGAGGAGGGGAACGTCTCGGACGATACCAGACTGGTCCAGACGCTCCCCACGCTCCGATATCTAGCTCATGCCCGGGCGAGGGTCGTTCTTCTCTCTCATCTCGGGCGACCTGAGGGAGCGGCACACGAGGGGCTGTCCCTCCGAGGTGTGTCCCGTCGCCTCGCAGAGCTCCTCGGCATTCCAGTCGGCTTTTGTCCAGAGACGACTGGCCCGGTGGCCGACGTTGCTGTGAGAGGGTTGGCGGAGGGGGAAGTTTTGTTGCTCGAGAACACCCGTTTCCACCGCGAGGAGTTGGAGAACGATCTGTCATGGGCCGAGTCTCTTCGGCATGGTGCCGAGCTCTTCGTGAACGATGCCTTCGGGACGGCACACCGTGCCCATGCCTCGACCGTGGGGATTGCGGATCGGGTTCGAGCCGCTGGCGGGGAGGCGCTGGCTGGCCTACTCATGGAGCGGGAGCTTCGCTTCCTGGGGACGGCTTTGACTGATCCCGCACGCCCGTTTGTGGCCGTGATTGGCGGCGCGAAGATCTCTGGCAAGATCGACGTGATCGAAACCCTTCTTCCGGAGGTCGATCGCTTGCTCATCGGCGGCGCGATGGCGAACACGTTCTTTCTGGCGCGAGGACTTTGCGTCGGAGAATCACTCGTGGAGGAGGATAGGGTGCACATTGCGCAGAGCCTGTTGGAGCGTGCGGGGGACAAGATTCTCCTGCCTAGCGATGTGGTAACCGCCGAGAGTTTGGCGTTCGGGGCCTCCACTCGAGAGGTGTTGTGCGACGAAGTACGGGAGAACGAACGGATCGGTGACATTGGGCCCCGATCAGTCCGGCACTTTGCGGAAGTGATCTCGAGCGCGGGGACTGTGATATGGAATGGGCCCATGGGGATGTTCGAGGTGCCGCCGTTCGAGGCTGGAACGTTCGCTGTCGCCAGGGCGGCCGCCTCGGCTGCCGACGAAGGTGCGATGGTGGTACTGGGCGGAGGGGACTCTGCCGCTGCCGCACGGGCGTCGGGTGTAGCACACCGGATCACGCATATCTCCACTGGGGGCGGCGCGACCCTAGAATTTCTCTCTGGCAAGGAATTGCCCGGGGTGGCGGCTTTGTCGGATCGAGTTGCGGATCCTGGGAGCAGGCCGAAGGAGGATGACAATTGACGCGAATGGTGATCGCAGGAAATTGGAAGATGCATCACGGTCCTTCCGCCGCCCGCAAGTTTTTCGAGGAATTTTCTCCACGCCTTTCGGAGCCCGAACCCCACATCGTGATTTTTCCGCCGGCGATATCGCTGTCGACGGCTGTCGAGTCTCGACGAGGGCGCCCGGAGGTCGATCTGGGCATTCAGAATATCCATTGGCAGCCCAAAGGTGCCTTCACGGGAGAGCACTCTGCGAGGATGGCGATGGGGGCGGGCGCGCGATTTGCCCTCGTGGGCCATTCGGAGCGCCGTCACGTCTTCGGCGAGACCGACGCCGAGGTCGAGTTGAAGGTCTCGGCGGCGAACGCGGAAGGATTGACCGCGGTTGTATGCGTTGGCGAGACGCTGGAGGAGCGACGCGCGGGTCGGGTGAAGGAAGTCATCGTCCGTCAGCTGAACGCCGCCCTTTCCGGATTTTCACAGGAGGGTGGCAAGTCTCTTTTGGTGGCGTACGAGCCGGTGTGGGCCATCGGTACCGGAGAAACGGCCACGGCCGATGATGTCGTGGCCGCTCATGGAATTCTTCGAAGTTGGTTGCAGGAATCCGTCGGAGATACTTTTGCTGCCGACGTGGCCATTTTGTATGGCGGGAGCGTGAACCCTGCCAATGCGGCTGATCTGCTCGCACTTCCGAACGTAGGAGGTGTGCTCGTAGGGGGTGCGAGCCTCGAGCCGGAGAGCTTCGCGAAGATCGCTGAAGCTGGTTCACCATAAGGATTTCCGCGTCGATCTAAGGTTGACACGAGGAAGTCACATTGCGACGTTAAGCCGGTATCTCATAACCCATTACGTGATTAGTCCATGTACGCTTTTTTGCTGATTATTCTAGTTCTGGATGGAATTTTTCTCGGTGTCATCGTCCTTATCCAGTCCGGGAAAGGCGGTGGACTCGCGGCCATGGGTGGTGGTGGCGCCGCGACGGACGGGATCCTGGGTGGACGTCAGGCGACCACCATGCTGACACGTGCCACGTGGACGACCGGATCTATTTTCATGGCGCTAGCGCTGATCCTATCCATCCTGTCGTCTCGGTCCCAATTGCCGGAGTCGATCCTTCGGCAGGATGTAGTGCCCGTTGCGCCGGCCGCTCAGCCGATTCTCCCCACGCTCAACGAGAGCGGTGACGTTGCTGACGCATCTGGAGAAGCCCCCCCCGATACCCCGCCGGATGAAGAGGGCAACGACTGACGTAGTTGTGCCCTCCGTGAGCCCTCCTGAGCATGTGTCGAAGACGGAGCAGGGTGAGCCCGTCACCTTTCTCGAAGCCCTGAGTGAAGGTCTTTTCGAGGAAATGACCTCCGACGAGAGAGTGTTTCTCGTGGGAGAAGACATCGGAGCCTATGGGGGCGCTTTCAAGGTCACCCGTGGATTCCTCGACTTCTTCGGTGCGTCGCGTGTCATCGACGCTCCGATCGCGGAAGGAGGCTTCACCGGCGCTGCTGCCGGCGCCGCGCATATGGGACTCCGGCCGGTCGTTGAGATGCAGTTCATGGACTTCATCTCGCCGGCGTACGACGTCATCACGAATTACATCGCCACTTCCCTGTACCGCGGGAGCGGACCGATGCCACTGGTGATCAGGGGCCCGGTCGGTGGAGGAAACCGGGCCGGGCCGTTCCACTCGCAAAACGTGGAGATGGCGTTCTTTCATACACCTGGTTTGAAGATCGTTTATCCGAGTAACCCCTACGACGCCAAGGGGCTCATGAAGGCCGCGATCCGCGATGACAACCCGGTCATCTTCGAAGAGCACAAGGGCCTGTATCGAGCACCGTTCTTGAGGGAAGTACTTCCTCGGGAAGACTACGTCGTACCGCTCGGCAAGGCTTGTATTGCGAGGGACGGTCGCGACGTCACCGTCGTCACCTACGGCTTGATGGTGCACAAGAGTTCCGAGGCGGCGTCAGAGCTCGAGCGCGATGACGGGTTGAGCCTCGAGATCATAGACCTGCGGACCCTCTTGCCGCTCGACGACGAGACCATCATCGAAAGCGTGAAGAAAACCGGGCGGCTTCTCGTGGTTCACGAGGATACTCGGACCGGTGGAATTGCAGGGGAAATCGCGATGAGGGTAAGCGAGAGTGCATTTGAATGGCTCGACGCTCCCATGCTCCGTGTCACGGCTATCGATTCACCGGTCCCGTACGCCGGCACCCTGGAAGATTACTTTCTCCCGCAGCCAAAGGACATCGTGACTGCCGCAAGGTATCTCGCGAGCTACTGATGCGATGGGAGAAAATGACAGCAGTACGAATTGTCTAGATCGTAGGACCGCCCCGAGCGCCCCCGGGTATCCTGGGATCGCTCATGTTGACACGACAAGACTGAATCCGGAGACGTAGCGTGGCCCGAATTGAGGTCCCGATGCCCCAGATGGGTGAGTCCATCGTCGAGGGTACGGTATTGAAGTGGCTGAAGCAGGTCGGTGATGCCGTCAAAAGGGATGAGCCGATCCTAGAGATCTCTACCGACAAGGTGGATGCCGAGATTCCGTCTCCCCAGTCAGGAATGCTCGTGGAAGTGCGTATCAAGGAGGGGGAAACGGTTGAGGTCGGCACGATCGTCGCCTACATCGACACGGAGCCGGGGGCCGTAGCCTCGCCCGTCACGGCTGATGAGGCGTCGGAGCCAGATAAGCCGACCCCTTCTGTCGACGTAGAGGCCAGTGCGTTGCCGATGTCCGTTGAGGAGCGCCTTCGTACTCGCTCTACCCCAGTGGTGAGAAGGATCGCTGAAGAGCATGGAGTCTCGATCGGCGACGTGCCAGGCACGGGGGCGGCGGGTCGAGTGACTAAACAGGATATTCTCTCCTACATCGAGGACGTGGGGTCTCCTTCGCGGCCTGCCCCCTCCGACGTGGCTCCGGACGTGCCAAGCCGCCGGTTGCCACAGGCACCGACGCCATCCGTGGGTGCGGTTCCAGACCTGTGGGTAGCCTTCTATGGCGAAGTGCAGCACCCGGAATTCCCCGTGCGTGAGGGCGATGTCGTGGAGCCGATGGATAAGATCCGTCAGCTCACGGCGGAGCACATGGTGGTGGCCAAGAGGATCGCGCCCCATGTGCACTCCGTGATCGAGATCGACTTCTCCCGGATCGATCGGATTCGAGCACAAAACAAGGTGAGGTGGGAGGAGCAGGGCGCCAGAGTCAGCTACACCGCCTTCGTCGCCTGGGCCTGTTCGCGGCTATTGCACAGTTATCCCAACGTGAATGGTACGGTGTCCGGTAACAACGTGATCCATCGCAGTAGTGTCAACATCGGCATGGCCGTGGACCTCGACCCGGGTCTGATCGTACCTGTCATCCACGGCACGGACGACCTCAGCCTCCTCGGCATCGGCAAGAAGATCATCGATCTGGCTACTCGCGCTCGGTCCCGAAAGCTGGCTCCGAACGAGATTCAGGGTGCCTCTTTTTCCCTCACGAATCCCGGCGTCCTCGGCACCCTCGTCGGGATGCCGATTATACCGAAGGGGACAGCGGCGATACTCGGTACCGGTGCGATAGAGAAGCGTCCGGTCGTGGTCCAGGATCCCCTCACCGGCACGGATGCGATCGCGATTCGCAAGCGTGCCCTCTTCTCGCTCGGATACGATCATAGGATCGTAGACGGAGCGGATGCTGCACGATTCCTTGCCGACTTGAAGGAGCTCCTGGAGGACTTCCCGGAGGACGCGTAGAACGAGTGCACCTTCGACCCTATCCAAGCGAGTCGATGGAGCTACAGGTGCGGAACCTGGGGCTCATCTCTTATGCGGAGGCTCTGGCACTGCAGTCGGATTTGGTCCAGCGTCGACGCGACTGCGCCCTGCCCGACCAGCTCCTCTTGCTCGAACATCCTCACGTGATCACGATGGGGACGGGATCACGACCTGAGCACGTGCTCGCGAACGCGGCGGAGCGAGAGCGTCTCGGAATCGATCTCCTTGAAGTTGGGCGTGGGGGCGACGTGACCTACCACGGCCCCGGCCAGCTCGTGGGCTACCCGATTCTAGACCTGAAGCCGGACCGAAAGGATGTGCACCGATACCTTCGAGACCTCGAGGGAGTGATTATCGGCACGCTGAGAAGCCTAGGGGTAACCGGCGATAGGGTGAAGGCCAAGACGGGGGTGTGGGTGGACGGTCGCAAGATCGCCGCTGTCGGGGTCCGTGTATCGAGTGGCTGGATCACGTCCCACGGGTTTGCCCTGAACGTCTCCACGGACCTCTCTTACTTCCGGACGATCGTCCCTTGCGGCCTCGACGACGTACGTATCACTTCGGTTTCCTCGGAACTCGGCCAGCCCCTGGCTGTGGAGGAGGTGGTTCCGGCAGTCACAAACGCGTTCGCTGAAGTGTTCGGAAGATCTGTTGTTGGCAAGCCAACAAATGCATCCAAAATCGCCCTTTCGTGACGGGTTTGTTGCGCCATTTGTTTCGAAAAGCCTGACCCATTTTTCTCGTGCGGCTACTTGTTTGTGCTTTTTGGCTCAATCTATTTCTGGACTATTGATATATGAGATTATAGATGATATGAATATGTTAAACATATGTATGACATGTGCTTACAGTGTAAAGACATTTTTCCTATCAACGGCTTAGCCCCCGGTTGACGAGGGCTCTGCCACCCGTCATAATTGAGGGGCGTTTCCGATGTGGTTCGCTGATTCGATGGCGTTGGTCATCCCTTCATGCGAATCGTGAAACGTGATCTGCCGGACGGGACGCCGTAGCGGTGGAAGCGCACTGAGGATTGGAACTCAGTGAGCCGGTGGAGGAGTCGTTGGTCTCCACTGTAGCCTCCGGAGCTCGGAGGGCTCATCGTCGCCACCACGCGACGAGGAGAAAAGGGAAGCTGAGGCAGCTATCCGACGGAGGGTGAGCCGCAAGGCAAACTTGAAAAGCGGGTTAGGTTCCAAGCGAGACGAAGCTTCTACCAGCGAAAACGGGCCCTCGGGGCGGCTTGCCGTTCCGGGGGCTTTTTTTGTGTGTCAGTTGGTTCGTTGTTATCCTTGCGCCGGCCAAGCCGACAACCTCTTGTTCAGGATCCCTATCGTTGGCTCCAATTCTACGACGTGACCTGGCGTACCTTCTTCTCGAGGATGGTCGCCGCTTCGACGGCTTTCGTTTCGGCGGTCGGGGGCCCTCCTTCGGGGAAGTCGTATTCAATACGTCCATGACAGGCTATCAAGAGATCCTTACGGACCCGTCTTACACCGGGCAACATGTCGTGATGACGTACCCCCTCATCGGAAACTACGGGGTAAACGACGACGATCGTGAGTCCGACCGGCCGCAACCGGCGGGCTTCATCATACGAGAGCCGCCGCCGCAGTATTCGTCCTGGAGGGCTACGGATTCTTTGGAGGGATACCTGGTTCGCCACGACGTTGTCGGCATCTGTGGCCTGGATACCCGCGCGCTCACCCGTCACATTCGGTCGAAGGGCGCTATGAGAGGGGCAATCGCGCCTGCAGAGGTCGACGCATCCGCATTGCTGGAAAGCGTGCTTGACCATCCCCCCATGGAAGGACTGGACTTGGCGTGCGGAGTTTCCACTGATCGCGCCTATGAAGTGAGCCCGGTGGGAGAGGAGCGCTTCCATCTGCTAGCGTATGACTTTGGGGTGAAGGCGAACTCCCCCAGGCTCTTGGCCGAGCGAGGGTGCCGTGTGACCGTGATTCCGGCCGACACGCCGGCCGACGAGGTTGTCGAGGCACAACCCGACGGGCTCTTTGTGTCCAATGGCCCGGGTGATCCAGCGGCGGTGGAGAAGGCCCAACGGGCCATCGTCAGCCTCTCCGAAGCCGGTACGCCGGTATTCGGCATCTGCTTGGGCCATCAATTGATTGCCCGGGCGTTCGGGGCGGAGACCTACAAGCTTCCTTTCGGGCATCATGGGGGCAACCACCCGGTTCGCAATCTGGATAGGGACTGGGTAGAAATTACGTCCCAGAACCACGGCTTCGCCGTTAGGGCTGGCGACGGAGATGAGATAGCGGGAGCCCCCGCGTTGCGCCTTACTCACGTGAATCTATACGACGGAACCGTCGAGGGCGTGGCGCACCGGGAGCGCCCGGTGTTTGCCGTGCAGTACCACCCCGAAGCGGCTCCGGGGCCGCACGACAGCCAGTACCTATTCGATCAATTTATCGAACTTCTCGAAGCCCGCCGCCCCGTAGGTTCAACAGCCACTTGACGTTCCAGGCTCGACAACGTTACCGTGCCTTCCGCGCTGTGGCTGCGACACCTATCGTCTCGTGGAGGACCGCATGACCAAAGCCGACCTCGTTGAGCAGGTCGCAGAAGCAATCGGTCCTGGAATCACCAAGAAGGACTGTGCGTTGGTTGTGGACGGTCTTCTCAATGCCGTGAAACGTGCCCTTGCGAATGGCGAAGACATTGAGATTCGTGGGTTTGGGACCTTCAAGGTGAGAAAACGGAAGAGCCGCATGGCTCGAAACCCCAGAACTGGCGAGGGCGTCCAGGTGCCATCTCGGAGTGTACCGGTCTTCAAGCCCTCAAAGCATCTCCGCAAACGCGTGAGTCAATTGGACTCGCCTGCGTCCGCCCCCGTGGACGGGGCCGGTCTGGGATAGCTCTCCCATGCCGAGCACACTGATTCGGCGTGTACCTGGCAGCCCTCCGATCCGCTCCAGTACCGGGCTGATTTAACACATCAGTGCTTACGGGCGTCTGATTCTCGATGGCCGAAAACTCACTCCGGAATTCACTTTCAGATGATGACCTGGTTCGGCTCGTTCAGTCCGGCGACCGGCGGGCGATGGACGAGTTGGTGGATCGGCACCATGGCGTGGTATTCCGCACCTGTGTGGCCATCCTCAACGATGAGGACCTAGCAGCGGATGCCAGCCAGAACTGCTTCATCAAGGCCTTTAGGGCCATCGACCGCTTCAGAGGCGAGGCGGCGATCCGCACGTGGTTGCTCGCCATCGCGGGAAACGAGGCCCGAGGACTTCTTCGCAAGATCAAGGGGCGGAGAGAGCAGAGCATCGAAGACGTGGTGCCTGTCGCGTCTTCCGACCATGACCCGTCCGAGCAGGTTACTCTTGATGCAGAGGTGGCCCGCGTCCGTTTGGTGCTCTTGCAGCTTCCGCGGAAGCAAAGGTTGTCCGTGACGCTGAGAATCGACGAGGGTTTGAGCTTTCGTGAGATCGGTGAGATCATCGAGTCATCGGAGGGGGCGGCTCGTGTCAATTATCATCACGGGATTCGTCGTCTGAGGGAGCTGTTGGAGTCATGATTCCCCCGAATTGTGCCACGCTGAAGGACTTGCTGCCGGAATTCGTTCGAGGTGAACTCGGGGATGAACGACGCCGTTGGGTCGTGGAGCACGTCACGATCTGCGCCGATTGCCAAGAGGAGGTCGAACTTCTTCAGCGGATTGGTTCCGATACCGTGAGGGTTCCGGCCGGCTTGGCCTACGACATCAAAGATGCTCTGGCGCGAGATCACGCGTCTGCTCGCCGGTCGGTTCGCTGGCGTGTGCCGGCGGCGGCGGCCGTGGCGCTCGCTCTCGGCACTGCGGTCGTGTGGGAGCGAGTACGGTCGCTGCCAGAGGTAGGTCCGCTCGGGCGGGAGCCTTTCGCGGTCGTGTGGCCGAGTGATGACGCCGACGTGGCGGGTGCGCCGATCCTGGAGGGGCTTTCGGACGATGATCTGATGCTACTGTTTGAGGAGCTTGGAGGATGAAGAAACAGATCGGTTTTCTGGCCATAATGCTGTTGGCAGGGTTCGATGGGGTCGTCGCACAGCGCCCGGGGGCGCGCCCCCCCCCCGGGGGCAGAGGTCAACGTGCCCAGATGGAACTGAGGATTCAGTCGCAGTTCGACCTCCTGGTCCGAGATCAGTTGGAACTGAGTGACGAGGAAGGACAACAGCTCGGCGACATTGTCGAGGGCTTCCGCCAGCGTAGACAGGAGTTGGCTCTGAGGGAACGGCAGGTCCGTGGCACGGTGTTCCGCCTGGGTACGGAAAGTGCGGAGGAAGGGGAGCTCAGCGATGAAGCGGCCACCGACGCACTGCAGGAGATCGTCCGCCTACGGGAGGAGGAGACGAGTCTTTTCCGGGAGGAGCAGGAAGCCCTCGTAGGGGTGCTAACGCCCCAACAACTCCTCCGCTTCGTCGTGATGCGCGGCCAACTTGCCGAAAGGATCCAGAGGATCCGTTCAGGCGAGCGTCCGCCAGGTGGACCGAATGGGCGCCTGAGGGGCGGACGACCGCGTGAGGGAGTCGGCGCGGAACGTTGACCAGTGAGGTGGGGTGCCTCAAGTTGACCCGAGTCGTCCTCATCTGGTCCGAGTAACTGGTATCCATGGAAATCAGAACCCTCTTCTTCGCTTCCTATAAGGACCTTCTCGGCACTGACGAGCTTCACGTGAATCTCCCTATTGGAGCCAGCGTTTCGGACCTCGTCGAGGAGCTCCGTTCCCGGGGCGGCGCCTTCACGGTTCTACCGAAGCTCCCGGCCGTAGCCGTCAACATGACCTACGCGGATCCGTCGTCGACTCTTAGTGACGGCGATGAGGTGGCCCTGATTCCGCCCGTTGCGGGGGGCTGACCATGCCTATCGCAAGGATTGTCCAAGATCCCATAGACCCGGCGGCGGTATTGGCTAGCGTGGGCTCTGACGAAGACGGCGCCAGCCTCCTCTTTACGGGAGTGGTGCGGAACCACAACCAGGGTCGTACCGTGGGCGGGGTCCGTTACGACGCCTACGAGGAGATGGCCGCTCGGGTTCTGTCGCAGATCGTGGAGGAAGCTGTGCAGCTGGTTGGAACCGACCGTATCGTTGCCGTTCACCGGGTGGGCGAGCTGACCGTTGGAGAGGTGTCGGTGGCGATCGCCGTTTCGAGTCCCCATCGTGCGGAAGCCTTCGAGGCCAGTCGCTTCATCATCGAAGAAATCAAGAAGCGCCTCCCGGTATGGAAAAAGGAGCGCTACGAAGGTGACGTCGAGGAATGGGTCGAGGGAGTCACACCCGTAGCGGTGCCGGCTCGTCAGGTAGACGAATCATGAAGGATCAGTTCGGTCGCACCGTCGAATACCTCCGGATCTCGGTGACGGACAAGTGCAACCTTCGTTGCGTGTACTGCATGCCGCTCCACGGTATGGAGTGGCTGAAGCGAGACAGTCTTCTCAGCTACGAAGAGATCGCTTCGGTGGTGCAGACCATGGCCGGCATGGGATTACGCAGGGTGCGGATCACGGGTGGGGAGCCGCTCGTCCGAAAGGATCTTCATCGGCTGGTGGGCATGTTGTCGAAGATCTCGGGGATTGAGGAGATCTCGCTGTCTACCAATGCGGTTCTTCTGGCCGATCAGGCCGAGGCGCTTCGGGATGCCGGACTTAGCCGGGTGAACATCTCGCTCGACTCGCTGAGGGAAGACCGCGTGGACGCGATCGCGAGACGTCCGGGGTCTTTTGGTCGCATCGAAGAGGGGCTGGCAGCCGCGGAGGCCGTTGGTTTCGACCCGATCAAGATCAACGTGGTGCTCATCGAGGGTCAGAATGACGACGAGATCGAAGACTTCGCGAGGCTGAGTCGGGATCGCCCCTGGCATATTCGCTTCATTGAGTTGATGCCCACGGGCTCCAACCTCGAACTGAGCACGAACAACTTCGTTTCTTGCCAGGATGCGTTGGCCCGCATACGGCGGATGGGTGGCATCGAGCCGGTGGAGGGACCGGTCGGGAACGGCCCTGCGACGTACTACCGTTTTCCCGACGCGCGGGGAACGGTTGGCGTGATTACTCCGATGAGTCACAACTACTGCGACCGGTGTAACCGGATGCGCCTGACGGCGGATGGCCAGCTTCGTCCCTGTCTTTTCGGGTCTCTCCAGACCAACCTCCGCGATCCTCTACGCGAAGGAGCGGACCTGGTTCCACTCATCGAAGAGACGCTCAGGATCAAGCCCGAGCGCCATTTCCTGATCCAGGGAAGTGCGGAAGGTTCGGGAGGATTGGTGGCGCTCTCACAGACGGGTGGTTGAGCGTATCACCCTTTTGTAACTTCCGGCGTTACCGCGGCTCGAGGGAGTGGGCCGTCGGGGCGATCCATCCATCTCCATAGACAATTCCACTCAGGGTTCTTATGAGCGCGAACAAGATTACCGTGGTCGGGGCCGGCCACGTCGGGGCTTCCTGTGCACAGAGACTCGCCGAAAAGGAGCTCGCGCGCGAGGTGGTTCTGATCGACATCGTCGAGGGAATTCCGCAGGGAAAAGGTCTGGATCAGTGGGAGAGTGCTCCGGTAGAGGGCTTTGATTCGCTGGTCATCGGCTCAAACGATTACGCGGACGCGAAGGACTCCGACATCTTCATCGTGACCGCCGGGATTGCCCGCAAGCCGGGTATGAGTAGGGACGACCTTCTCAAGACCAATGCGGGCATCGTCGAGTCTGTCTCGAAGGAGATCGCCCGAGTGGCCCCCGATTCCATCATCATCATGGTTTCGAACCCACTCGATGTGATGTCGTACGTGGCTCTGAAGGCCACCGGGTTCCCTCGCGAGAGAGTGATCGGTATGGCCGGTGTGCTGGATACGGCGCGGTACCGTTCGTTCATCGCCTTGGAGCTCGATGTGAGCGTGGAGGATATTCAGGCACTCGTTCTCGGAGGACATGGAGATACAATGGTGCCCCTTGTTTCCTACACCACGATTGCCGGCATCCCCATCACGCAATTCCTGGACAGTGATCGCATCGAAGCCCTCCTAGAGCGGACTCGCAAGGGAGGTGCTGAGATCGTCGCCCATCTGAAAACCGGCAGTGCCTACTACGCGCCGTCAGCGGCTGCTGTGCAGATGACGGAGGCGATCGTGAAGAACAAGCGTCGCATCCTCCCCTGTGCCGCATACTTGGAAGGTGAGTTCGGCTATGAGGGGATCTTCCTCGGGGTCCCGTGCAAGTTGGGGGAGGGGGGGCTTCAGGAGATCATCCAGGTGGAACTCACCGAGGATGAGGGTAAGGCCTTGGAAAACAGCGCCCGAGCCGTGCGGGAAACGATCGAGGCGCTCGGCCACTGATCCACCCGGCTAGTTGGTCGAGGAGCTGAGCCGCGAGAAGACTTCGGGGTCAAGGTCGTCGTTGATCTTGACGTCATCCATGCGGATGACCTTGAACACGCGGCCCTGGTCATCGAAGTGGACGCGGGCACCGACGTAGTAGTACCCGTCAGTGCTCTCGATCTCCTCCCACCGGGTGTGGTTCGCGCGCGTCGTGCCTTCTACCTGGTAGTCCACCTGAACTGGCCAGGTCCGTCCGTCGACGAAATAGTAGTGCCACGCATCGTTGCCGATGCCTTCGCCAAAGTTCACGCGCACGACGTGGCGACCCCGATCGTCCTTTCCATCGTAATGGAGGTTAACCCCGGGATCCTTCAGCTTGAACGGAAGCCCGATCCAGTAGTTGACGTCTCCCGACACATACCGCACTTCCAGCTGGTCCTTGTCCGCGGAAGTCAGGCGCTGCCCGTTCATATATGCCCAGTCCGTTTCCCCGTCCCACCCCTGCACGATGAAGTTGTCACCTTCCCACCGCTCGATACGGGCTGCGAGCACACCCGGTTGCTGCGCGATCGTGACGTATCGGGGTCTCGTCCTTCTCAATCGACCCGAGGTGGCGTCATACATCTCGGTGGTCAATGTGAATTGGGCGGTGCGCAGGTTGCGGTACTGCTTCATGCCCCCCAGTGCGTCGATCCACGATTCCACCAATTCCAGGGCTTTCGGGTCTATCTGCTGAGCCGCGACCTCTCGCACTCCGAGGCCCAGAGCGAGAACGGTGACCAGGGCTCCGATCCCCAACGCGGCTCCGGTTCGGGTCCGACGGGTGACTCGACTGCAGTGCGCGTTCATCTTCATCTTTCCCCCAGAGGCCAAGTTATCCGATCCGTAGACGGTGTTGTAACACCCCGCCGCCCTTGTTGCTCCCCCCCCCGAGCGGCCTCTACAATCTCATAGTCTAGGCGATGAAGTGCGAACCTGATAGGAGGTGTGACGCGGAGACATCCGGCTCACCCACAAGACCGGACCGTCGTCGCCGCAACGTGGGAACCCCAAGCGGGATCTCCGTGTTAGGATCTTATCGGTGGGTGGGGAAGGATGGATGAGTTTCCGAGCGCCCGGCGGCGGCTGGCGTGCACCCGGACGAGCACGACGCTTTTCCGGGTCTGAGCGAGGTAAAGATGAAGGAACACGAATGACTAGGTCGCGGGTCTCGAAGACCTTCGCAGCGATTGTGGTAACCGTGACGCTTGCAGCCTGTGGTGAGGACAACCTGCTGGGGCCCAATCCGGAGGATGTTCAATTCGCTCCTTCGCTGGATATAGATCTCTCGACCATGACGCAAGAGCCCAGCGGGCTCTACTTTGCCGATTCCACCGTGGGGACCGGCCTCGCTGCGGCGTCGGGGGACGCGGTCACCGCGAACTTCACACTATAGCTGTCGGACGGGAACTTGATCGACGCTGGTACCGACACGTGGGTGCTCGGCACACTCGATCTGTTCGCTGGCGGCGATGAAGGCCTGACGGGCATGCAGGTCGGCGGCGTAAGGGTACTCGTGGTTCCCTCCTCGCTCGGGTGGGGCGAGCAGGGAAGTCGAGATGGTCTCGTCCCCCCCGACGCGGTGCTTGTCGTCCGGTTCGAGGTAATGGCGATCATCAAGCCAGGCGCCACCTAGGTCTTGCGTTTATCCCGTCCCTGCCTGTTCAGGTAGGCCGCCCACTCCTGCTCCCCTCGAATCCTCCCTCCTGGGCGTCCGCTAATTTCGGGGACCCTCCTCCATGGCTGTTGACGCATGAACAGTATTCATTACGTGATATGCACCATTCTTCACAAGGCGCCGTTGACATAGCTTATTTGCATGTTTACACTGTTCACTATGGCGACACAAAGGGAACAGATTCTCAGCGAGGCATGCGACCTCCTTGTGACGGGCGGGTTGGACGGTCTATCGATGCGTAAGTTGGCCGCGCGCCTCGGCGTTACGGCTCCCGCCCTCTATCGGCACTACGAGAGCAAGGAAATGGTTCTGGTAGACGTAGTAGGGGAGGCGTTCAAGGTATTCGCCGAGTACCTGTCCCGTGCACTCGAGGGCCGTACGGCAACTGAGCGGTTCAGCATGACGGGTCGCTCTTATCTCGCGTTTGCCCTCGATCATCCTCAATACTATGCCCTCTTGCATGCAGCTCATGGGAGCGTGGGGCGTCAGGGGTTGCCGCATGAGGAGACGGATCACGCGTGCGGAGTCGGACAGTTCATGGTTGATCGCGTGCGAGAAGGGATGGAGTCTGGGATCTTGAAACCGGGTTCTCCCGAAACGGTCGCCCGCACGATCTGGGCCCACGCCCATGGACTCGTATCGATTTACCATCGCGGCCTCCTCAGGATGGAGGAGCCCGAGTTTCGGCAGCTCTTTCTCGAATCGAGCTGGCGCCTCATGGAAGGATTAGCCGAGCCGGCCTTCGCGGCGACCATGGGTGAGCGGGTCAGGCGGGCAGTGGCCGAGGAAGGAGCAACGGCGGGAAACACGGCGAGAGAAACGGCGAATGAGAGGATTGAAGATGAAGTGGTCGAGGCGTAAGGGGACTGGATTTCAGTGGACGGCCGTATGCGTCGTCATATGGCTCGTGGTGGGAAGCGAAGCGAGGGCGCAGGTGCAGGAGTCGGCGCAGATCCTTACGCTTCAGCAGACGATACGACTGGCTTTGGAGCGAAGCGAAGACCTCAGAGACGCGCGCCTCGGGCTCGAATTGGCTGAAGAGCAGGTGTCGGAGGCTAGGGGTGAGCTCTTTCCGAAGGTCGACGCCACGGCGGCATATACCCGAAACCTGAGTGTGGCCACGAATTTCTTGCCTGCGATCATCTTCGACCCGTCGGCCGGTCCAGACGATGTGGTTCCCGTTCGTTTCGGATCGGACAACGTGTGGCAGACGAACATCGTCGTGGAGCAAGCGCTCTTCAAGCCGTCCGTGTTCGTAGGGATGTCAGCAGCCGGCCGATTCGAGAACTTCGAACGGGAGACGCTTCGTGGTCGAACCCAGGACGCCGTCACGCGCGTTCGGCTCATTTATTATGGCCTCCTCCTAGCGCAGGAGCAGTCGCGATTGGTGGAGAACTCGGTGCGACGCGTTCGGCAATCTCTCGAGGAAACGACGGCCCTAAACCGTGCGGGGTTGGCCTCCGACTACGATGTCCTGCGACTCGAGGTGGAGTTGGCGAACCTGGAGCCGAATCTTCTGCGAGCCCGGAATGCCGTCGCCGAGTCCCGACGAGAAATTGGCATCGAGCTCGCGATGGAGAGTCCGGACGGAATACGCGTAGCTGGCTCGTTGGCGCAGATCGATCTCGAGGACAGGGAGGCGAACTCTCCCGCGAACCGCGAGATACTCGAATTTTCAGCCACCGGCCTGGGTGAAGGCGCCGCGCCGGAAGGCACGCAGGCGATGGACCTCGAGGCGCGGTCGGACCTTCGCCTACTCGATTTTTCCGAGCAACTTCGCCGGTCCGAGTTGAAGCTCGAGCAGGTGCAATACCTTCCCGAGATCGTCGTTTTCGGCACTTATGGAATACTCGCACAACAAAATGGCGGATTGAATTTTTTTGGAGAATCGATGCAGCGCGCGACTACAAAGCAGGCCGGGCTACGCGTGACCTGGCCGATCTTCAGTGGCTTCTCGAAGGATGCCCGTATCGACCAACGAGCAGCGGCCCTCGGGCAGATTCAGGCCCAGAGTCGTTTGGCCCGATCTCGGGCAGCTAGTGAGGTCGAGACCGTGTGGGACCAGGTGGGTGAAGCACGAGATCGAGCCGCAGCCCAGCGCAAGGCGGTAGGACAAGCACAACGCGGCTTCGAAATCGCCAGCGCCCAATATAGGGAAGGACTGGGGAGCCAGCTGGAGCTCACCGATTCCGAGGTTGCCCTGCGACAGAGCGAGTTCAACTACGCACAGGCCGTATACGATTTCCTTGTGGCCCAAGCGAACCTGGATCACGCCATGGGCTATGTACCCATGGTGGATTCGGATCGTCCTAGAGGCCGCGTTCAGTGATAGGGGGGGCAAGAGAAGTGATGACAATACAAACGCGGCTCAAGGGGGGCCTAGCCGTGGCCCTCCTCGCTGGGATAGCGGGTTCGTGCGGTGGTGAAGCGGAAGCCGTCGATGGTGGGAACGACGGGGTCCTCATTGAGGGCACCGCTCGGGTCATCAACGTGGAGACGAGCACCGTCGAAAGCATGGAGTTCGTGGAGCTGATACGCCTGACTGGCATCGCCGTGGCTGACCAGGACGTTACGATTTCCGCGGAGGAGTCAGGCGTTATCCGACGAATCGTAGTGGACCAGGGGAGCACCGTGAGAGCGGGCCAGGCACTCTTCGAGATCGACGCCGATATTCTCGAGAGCCAGGTTGCGGAAGCTACGGCCCAGGCGGCCCTGGCCAACGAGACCTGGGGACGTCGTAAACGTCTATACGAGGAGGATAAGGTAGGGTCTGAGTTAGCCTACCTGGAAGCCAAATACTCAGCCGAGCAGATGGCGGCTCGCTTGGCGATGCTCGAAACGCGACTGGGACACACGGTGATTCGAGCACCGATCTCTGGTGTACTCGAAACGCGCCTGGTGGAAGTGGGGACCATGGTCAGCGTCGGGACAGCGGTGGGTCGCGTAGTCTCGCTCGATCCGATCAAAGTTGCCGCCGGCGTGCCGGAACGATACGCGGCGGACGTAGCGGTGGGAGCTTCGGCGACCGTTTCCTTCGAGGTCCTGGAGCTCTCGATGGATGGTACGATCAGCTACGTGGGCGCTACGGTCAATCGCCTGAACCGCACCTTTCCGATCGAGCTCGAGATGACGAATTCCGGGGGTGTGATCAAGCCGGAGATGATAGCGAACGTGGCGGTTGTGCGGAGAGTGGTGGCCGACGCGGTCGTCGTTCCTCAGGAGACGCTGGTGCGGGTCGAGGATGGATATGTGGCGTTCGTAGTGGAGGGTTCGGGAGTGGAGGCCGTGGTGGTCTCGCGAAGTGTCGCGGTCGGTCCCAGCCAGAGAAATGGTGTGGTTATCGAGAGTGGGTTGGAACCTGGGGATCGACTCATTGTGGTAGGCCAACAGCAGGTGTCAGCTGGAGACCACGTCAACGTGGTCGGGACGAGGTGAGGACGTGACAGATGTGATCAAGCCTCCGGGCGAGCAGGGGAGCGGGGACGTGGACGAGCGGCAGGAAGCCGCGTTCCTTTCCCGGTTCAAGGAATTCCGTATGACGAGCGCGGCCGTGGACCACCAGACCAGCGTACTGGTGCTCTTCGCGTTTATCATCTTGGGCGGGCTATTCGCGTACAAGGCGATTCCGAGGGAGTCGTTCCCTGAGATCGAAATTCCCATGATCGCCGTGAACACGATCTATCCAGGGGTGTCTCCGGCGGATATGGAGAGCCTGGTCACACAGCCTCTCGAGGACGAGC
>Ga0310123_10000286_pt1 | contig 45378 bp, 32 predicted proteins | sample CB6_AW_1057_MG_FD_203505 | JGI IMG/M metagenome (GOLD analysis project Ga0310123, IMG submission 203505) | Marine microbial communities from Western Arctic Ocean, Canada - CB6_AW_1057 | ecosystem: Environmental > Aquatic > Marine > Oceanic | place: Canada: Western Arctic Ocean | collected... | reverse complement strand
TTGAGCACCAGCTTGCGGAACTGGTCGTGACCCCAGTTCCAGTGGTTGTGCCCGCCGGTGAACCCGAAGCCCCGGCCCCCGTCGGGACGGACTCGCGCCCAGGCCATGTGCTGAGACTGCTTCTTGGCAATCGCCGCCCGGACAAACTTGTTGCCACTGTGCGGGCCGTCGGGACGCTTGAGCGTTGCGTCGGGAGGCAGGTCGGTCAGGATCGGCGTCACGCCCTCCAACTTCGCACGGAACCGCATGTGGTAGTACCACTCGTCTCTGATTGAGAACGGCTTCACGCCACGCGCGATCGGATGCTTGGGGAAGGCCTTGTACTGGGCCGTCCAGTGCGGGTTGACCGACCAGTTGGCCTCGAAGTACCCGCCGGTCCAGTCCAAGAACGCGTCGCCCGACTTGCCCTTGGGCACCTCGACCCCGTAGTGAATGCAGACCAGGCCGACTCCCGCCGACATCCTTTTGCGGAAATCGGCGATGTGAGCGTTGAGTGGATGGCGGCCTCCACCGTCGGCGTAGACCACGATCGTGGATGCTCCGTCCAGGACGCTCGGGTCCTTGGGGAATCCGTCGGTGATCACCACTGTCTCGATCGGCAGGCCGCTGGCATTCAGCGCCGCGGCCAACAGCATGCAGCCGGCCTTGTGCTCGTGAGCTCCATGGCCGTGGCTACGGACTCCGGCGATCAAGGCGACTTTTTTTTTTGGGCTGCGGGGCAGACTCCTGGACGGCACGGATCGCGTTCCGCAACGGTGTCGCCAGAAACCTCAGGCCCTGGGCCCGCTTCGAACGGACCGTGCGGATCAGGCTGCCTCCTTCAGTCGTAGCAGGCAGTTTCTGCTTCGGAGGCTTCTCGACCACCGCGTCACGAACATCGGCCGGCAGACCCAGGAATGCACGAACCGCCTCGGTCGTCACACCACCGGTCTCCTCGGCTACCCGGTCGGCCACCGCGTTGGGTGAGGGCAGATCGCTGAGACTGATGGCAGTGGGAAGCGTGGGAAGCGTGGGATTGAAAAAGCGGCTGACCGACTTCTTCTTGGGCAGGGACTTCAGACGGATGTTGCGGAACTGGACCATCATCGGAGGACCCGCGTGTAGCTGCAACGCCAGCAAACCGGTGGCCCGACGCTGCTTCGCGTCCTTGTCGGTGCAGTCGGCCGTCACCACGCCGTTGATCCGGTGGACAAAGTGAAAACCCTTTGCCGTGATGTGATAGTCGTTCCAGTCTTCCTTCTTGATCTTCGCCTGGATCGCCTTGCTGTCACCCAGCCGCTTGATCGTCTTGACCTGGAACTTACCACCCTCGCGAATCAACTCCGTCTGCAGACCGCGGTTGCACAGGACGCCGCGGAACCGCTCACCGTAGAGGATTCCCGAGTAAGTATCGCCGGCCTCGAAATCTGCCTGGTAACCGCCGATCCGCCAGCCGTCGTTCTTGGCCGACACCTTGAAACTGCGGTACTGGATTCCCGAGTTGCCACCGATAATCTTGTATTGCAGCTTCAACTCGAAGTCACCCGTCTCGCCACCCTTCCAGATAATGAACGTGTTGCCCTGGGTCGGATTGGCCTTGGACGTCTGCCCGGTAATCGCACCGTCCTTGACCGACCAGAACTTGGGATTGCCGTCCCAGTTCTTCAACGTCTTTCCGTCGAAGATCGGCTCGAAACCGCCGTCGGCCGCCATGGCCGAACTGGCCGCTGCGAAACCCAGGAATCCTGCGGTTGCCAACGCCACGATTGCCGCGCCAACACCACGTCCGACATTGCTCAGAATCTTGACCATCATCATCATCTCTCCTGGATCTCGAGGGGACTCGCCTGGAGTTGCACCCAATCCTTCGCTAGATGCTCTACATCGACACTTCACAATCGCGAACTGGCAGCCCCCTACCCGAACTACCAACCCTACCAAGATAGCTCCCAATTCTCTGTTTTGGCCACCGGCGAACCGGCGAATCAAGGAAGCACTGGTCCTATCTGGCCCTCCAGAGCCGGGCTGGATAAACTGCGTTGAGGCTACCGGTCACGGCAGGTCAGCGTCGGCCGCCCTACCTCTTGCCTGACCCTCACCTTTTTCCCACGCCGAGCAACCCACCATGTCTGGCTCATGCCTGCACCGGCCGTTCTTGGCAGCCCTCGTGGCCCTTCTCGCCGCCGCCCCGGGCTGCTCGGGTCCCGATGCTTCCGAGGTCGAGGCGAAGCGGCCCAAGAAGAGCATTTTCAAGCAGCGGACCCAGGAGGTCGGTGAATTCGACGCCAAGGCCGGCAAGCAACTCAGCGATTCCAAGATCAAGGTGACCAGCCCCCTGTTGGCTGGCCTGGAAGCCTATGGTCCCGCCGCCGAAAAGGTGACCAAGCTCGCCATCACCCATCATCTGAACATCTACAACGCGCTGCACGATCGTTATCCGAAGGACCACGACGAGTTCATGCGTGAGATCATCAAGAAGAACAACCTGCAGTTGCCGAAGCTGCCCTACGGCAACACGTACGAGTACGACGTGGCCAACCACAAGCTGGTGGTGGTCAAGGGGACGAGCAAGAGCAAGAAGTGACCCGATCGAGGACGGTGTGACAGGCGGCCACGAGCCGGACGCTCCACCGCCCTACAGCTCCAGGTCGCCGCTCCGCCACAGGTACAGGCAGGCCACCGAGCGATACGGGGCCCAGGCCTCGGCCATCCGCTCGCAACGCGGCAAGTCGGGCATTTCCGGCATCCGGTATTCCCGTTCGATCCCCGCCCGGATGCCCAGGTCCAGCGGAGCAAACACGTCGAGTCGGCCGAGGCAGAAGATCAGGAACATCTGAGCGGTCCAGCGACCGATACCCCGCACCCGCACCAGTTCCTCGATCACCGCCTCATCATCGAGGCGGTGGATTCGCTCGAGGCGGACACGTCGCAACGTGACCGCCTCGGCCAGGTCGCGGAGGTAGCCGATCTTCTGGGGCGAAACGCCGAGTCCTCTGAGATCCTCGTCGGACAACTTTCCCAGGCTCTCGGGCGTCACCCACCTGGGCCGGACGGCCCGTCGGATCCGCTCGTTGATCGACCGCGCCGCGGACGTGGAGATCTGCTGTCCGATGATCGAGCGGACCAGTGTCAGGAAGCGGCCTCGCCGCAGCACCATCTCGATCGGGCCGACCCGTCCGATGACATCGGCCATCACGGGGTCGGCCTGCTTGAGGTGTCTGACGGCCCGCTGCATGTCCCGCCTCGGGACGCTCTTCATCACAGCACCCCGGCCGGAGTCGCCTCGGCCAGGTCGGCGATCATCTGCCGCGTGGCCGCTTCGACTGCCGCCTCCCACCGTTCCTCCCCGAACTCCTCGGCAAACGGCTCGCGGCGGTAGGCAAAGTTGATTCCTCGAGAACTGTTGACCAGCGCACCGAGCCCGTCGGGCTCGAAGGCGGCGGCGACATCACCGGCCCCGGCGCCCTGGCTGCCGTATCCGGGCACCAGCAAGGGAACCCCGGGCATCGCCGCCCGCAATTCGGCCAGCTCGCGAGGGTACGTCGCCCCGACAACCGCCCCGACCGCCCCGTACCCCGATTCGCCCATCGACGACCCGGCCAGCTCCCGGACCAGCTCCGCCGTGTGACGGTAGACCGGCCGGTCCTCTGCCACCAGGTCCTGCAGCGTGCCGGCCCCGGGATTACTCGTCCGCACCAGCACGTACAGTCCACCTCCGCGACTGGTGGCCGCCGTGACGAACGGCTCGAGCGAGTCGGATCCGAGGTAGGGATTCACCGTCAGGGCATCCGCGGCAAACGGTGCCGCGTCGGGATCGGCTCCGGCCAGGTACGCCGCCGCATAGGCCTCGGCCGTTGACCCGATGTCACCCCGCTTGACGTCGCAGATCACCACCAATCCGGCCTCGCGGGCCCGGCGGATCACCCGCGCCAGCACGGCGACTCCGGGTGCTCCGTACTGTTCAAAGAACGCCGCCTGGGGCTTGACCGCCGGTACCAGGGGGGCGACCACGTCGATCAGCCGACAGCAGAACTCCTCGAATGCCGCAGCGGCCAACTCGTCAGAACCCCCGCCGTTGCTCTCGACCTGCTGCCTGGCCCGATCCAGCACTTCGACCGGAAGCTGGTCCAGACGCGGATCGATGCCGACCAGTGCCGGAGTCCGCTTACGGCGGATCGCCTCGTCGAGCCTGTCGGCGTAATGAGTCTGCATCGGGCCGTCGATTGTGCGGTGCCTGGCCCGGTTTGTGAAGCCGGGACAACCCGCACCGCAATACGCCGCGGCAAGCTCAGGCCGCCTGGCGGATCGGTTCAGCCGCCGACAACCCGGCACCGGGCACATCGAGCAACCAGAACGGCCACTTGCCGATCCGACCGTAGGGCGTCATGTGGAAGAACCGCGACGCCGCATCGAGGATCTTCTCCTCGGTGTAATGCGACTGGTGGCCGATCTTCATCGCCTCGGACTGGCAACTCCGCTGTAATTCCCTCAACTCGGTCCGGTTGCTGAACAGCACCCGGCCACTGCAAACCTGGCGGATCAGCCCGAAAATCGTCTCATGGTCCCGGTAACACTCGGTGGACCCGGACTTGCCGAAGTAGAAGTACTGGTAGCTGTTGACCAGCAACACCGTCTGGAACGGCCCACCGAATTCGTCGATCGAATCGGCCAACTCGTGCAGCTGCAACTGCTCGAATCGACCCGCCCCGTGGCCCAGGAACCCGCTCACCGAACGGCACACCTCCAGTTCACGCTGATCGGTGTCGATGCCCAGGGATCGGTCGCAGTCTTCACGGTCCGCCGCGTCCAGGACGAAAAAACCCTTCGAACAGCTCAGGTCCAGCAGGCTCTCGAGCGGATCAGGATAGGCACCGGTCAATTGCTGGACACGAATCTTCAACTTGTGACGCGGAACCAGTCGGCCCTGGCGGACGATGTAGTTGTGGTTCTGAGGATACGAGTCAACCAGGTAATCGGCGACGTCGGTCGGGAGCCCCGGGTCGCACGCCGGCGGGCGGACCAATCCCCACCGCTCGCTCAATCGCTGTACCCGATTCCTCAACCACGTCACAGCCTGTGCCTCCACCTTCAGACCGCTCGATCCGCCGACAACGCGCCCGTCATACCCTCGGCGGGCCGCGGAGAGTAGGAGCGATTCGACCTCGAGGTCAAGACCAGTTGGACGGTAACCCCGACCGGCCCCCCCCGAAACTAGACGCCCTTGTCGACCCATCAGCGATGCACTATCGTCCGCCGCCCTCCCGCATCGGACGACTCGATCTCTCCCCGTCTCCCCATCCGCCCTCCCGCGGTTTCAACCGCCGATGCTCCAATCCCATCTCATCCCCCCTCGGCTCGCGGTTCCCACCGCGGTCGGCCTGCTCCTGGCCCTCAGCCTCGCCGGAACCGGCTGCCGGCTGAGCAAGGTGCACTCGGATCTGACTCCATTGACCGATGACCTCGCCGAACGACTGCGAGGCCAGGTCAAGAACGTGTTGAATCGAACCGGGGCGGCGGAGACCTTCGAGCATGAGGTCGCTGGGGACGGTGGTGCGGCGTCCGAGGGAGACGTGGCTCGATCCGAAGACGACCCGAATTTGGAAGGCAACTTCGACTCGCTCATCCAGGGTGCCGGCTTCAGCCGCACTCCGCGGGCCGCTGCCGGCCCGGACGATCCCGCGCTGGGAATCCCCGGACGGCTGACCCTGCCCGACATCGGCAACGTCCCGGACATGGCCCGACGGCTGATTCCCACCCTGCCCCCCTTGCCCCCCCTGCCCCCCCTGTGGCCCGGCGGCAAGCCTCAAGCGGCAACAACCGAATCTCAGACCGAATCGGCACTCGGACAACTGATCGACTCGGCACATGCCCACGTCAATGAACTCGGCCCCGGCTCGACACCGGAACAGAACCGGAAGTACGTCAAGAACCAGGTCAACCTCAGGCTGCTGTCGCTGATCGGCGATCGGCCCGAGGCCGCGCTGGAACCGATCCCGGGAATCGACAATGCCGAGAAGGAATTCCTGCAGAAGATGATCTGGGCCCAGGTCAACTACTTCGACCTCTCGAGCATGCCCGAGTCCCGCAAACGGGCCACCGCCACCATCGAACAACTCGATGACGCCATCCGCATCCTGCAGCCGCGTGCCGATCTCAAACTCCGTCACCTGACGCTGTGCCGACAGATCCAGAAATTCGGCGACTACGAACCGTTCGAAAAGAGCGCGTTCAGCCCGGGACAGAGCGTGCTGCTTTATGTCGAAATCGAGAACTTCGCCAGTCGACCGACCGGCGACGGACGACTCGAAACCCTACTCAAGTCAGTGATCACCATCCGGGAGGGAAGCCCAGACGGCCAAAGCGACGGCAAGGGCACAGGCAAGATCGTGCACCAGATTCCGATCGGAGTCACCCCCGACGTCTGCCGGACCACCCGCCGTGACTACTTCCACAACTACAAGTTCGAGTTCCCACGCACGCTGCCGCTGGGACGGTACGTGCTGAGACTGACCTTGACCGACCTGCACGGAAACAAGAAGGCCAGCGAATCGCTGAGATTCGTGCTGAGGTAATCACGCGGCCGATGCCGCGGGTGGCTAGTACCCCGGAGTCAGTTCGCCGCCGGCTCGAGACATCAGCGATCCGAAGATGACTTCCGCGATCCGCCCGTTGACATACTGCACCCGACCGTCGCCGAACAGAAAGTAGGCGCCGCTGCCGTGGTCGCTGTTGAAGCCTCGCACCCGCTTCGATCTCTTGCCGGGAGTCTTCTCGCCGGTGGCCACCACCCAGGCGATCGCGTTGTCGGCGCCTGGAACCACGCCGACCCAGGTCGAACGCTGGTTCTGATCCGCGTTGCTGCCACGTTCGCCAGCCAAGACCGTGCCGCTGAGACCGTCGATGATGTCGACAAACTGCGTACTGCTGTTGTGATAAAACACCCCGTCACCCTTCAACTGCCGGCCCTCTCGCTTGGCCGCCAAGTCGTCCCAGCCACGCGAACCATACGCGCCCACGTAATTGGCACGGGCGATCCGGACGGCCGAGAGACGGGCGCCGGAGAGTCGCCAGGTCGGCTCGGTGCGATCCGCCGGACAACGGAATACGGAGACCTCGGCCGTACGGATCAACTCGTTGGTCGATGAGACGATCGGCTGGTCGAACCGGGTCGTATCACTCAGGGGCGACTGATCGATTTGAGGCAGAAGCTGTGCGCCCCAGCCCCAGCCCGGACCAGCCAACGCCGACGCGTCGCCTCCAGACACCCCCGTCCAGCCCGATGGCAACGAGTTGTGGATGTCGTGGTAGTTGTGCAACGCCAGGCCGATCTGCTTGAGATTGTTCTGGCACTGGGTCCGACGAGCCGCCTCGCGCGATCGATGCACCGCCGGGAACAGGATCATCAACAACACGCCGATGATCGTTATCACCACCAGGAACTCGACCAGGGTCATGCCATGGCGGCGGCTCGAAGCAGGAATCGGATCAGGCATCAAACCAAAACCGCGGGGGGCTGAAAACAGGATTCCTTATCCTCGGTAAAAGTACTCTCGATGGTATTGCATGTTAACAATCAGGCGCAGACTCAATTCTCAGAACCGCCGGATGCCTTTGATCCAATCTGCTCTTTCAGTCTCTCCACCTCTTCCTGCAACTTAATCAACTGGTCGTACAAGAACAGAACGTTTGGCCCAATGACGATGCCTACCAACATGACGAAGTACCCGAAAGAGTTCGGGTACTGGTCCCTATCCCCAGAGGCGAAAACCATGAATAGAACAAGAAACACAATGTAGCACCCGCCGACCACCTTGTATTTTTTTCCGGGACATCGTTGTTCTCCTTTTCGTAGGTAAAGAAGTTCTAGCGGGTTCCTGCTGATCTGATGCAGGATGCTCTCCGCCAGAGTCTCACGAACTCAGCGGAGACGGCTTATGGGTTTCACTTGATGCGATCTGGCGGGTAAGTTGCGGCAGGTCAAAGGGCGACAACTTCGACGAGACCATCTCACGCTGTGAGGTACCGTTTGAGTTTGCCCATCTCGTTTTCACTAACACACCTCTCGCACACAACCGGCAACCTCCGAGATCCCGACCCGATGGGATTTCTCAGGGGACCGGAGACAACACGCCGACGCTTCGACCGACCCGAGGGTCTCCCGCACCGCGGATGACACCCGTGGCGGGGTCGATCACCAGCATCACGGGGTGAGCGATCGCGCCGCCGACGACTCTCAGCTTGTGACCTCGCGCCGTCAATTCTCGCCGGATCGGCTCGGGAACATCCTTGTGCAGTGTCAGCCCACCGGGAGAAATGAACGCGGCCCCTCGATCGGGGTTGGGATCAAACGACCCCTGGTGATGACTGGTCGCAAATCGAGGCACGACGACTGCCTCGTGGGGAGCCAGCCCAAAGTCGATGTGGCTCAGCAGCACGTTGAGAGTGACCTGGTCCTGCAAGTCGCCGCCGGCAACGCTGATGGCAATCACCGGCTTACCGTCCCTGGTGACCAGGGTTGGGGTCAGAGTGATCCGCGGACGCTTGCCGGGCTGGATCCGGTTGGGATGCCCCTGGGTCGTATTGAGTGACCTCAACCGGTTCCCCTGGGTCACTCCCGGCGGTCCCGGGCGGTTTCCCACCAGGTTGCAGCTGGGCGTGGCCGCCACGACATTACCGAAGCGATCGGCCGCCAGGCAGGTCGTGGTGTCCTGTACCGGGATCGTGTAGCGCCGCGCAGAGGCGACCTGCGGCCCCTGTAACGCGCGACCGGCCAGCGGATCGCCCGGTCGCCGCCGAAGAGACGCTCGCTTCGGATCGATCAGCCCGCGACGCATCCTGGCGTAGCCGGGCGAGAGCAGCCTGGCCATGGGAACCTCGACGAATTTCGGATCACCGTAGAACTCGTCTCGATCCGCCATCGACAACTTCAACGCCTCGACCACCGTGTGCAGGTAATCGGCCGAAAAGTGGCCCATCGCCTTTAGGTCGTAGCCTTCGAGCAACGAGAGTGTCTGGCAAAGGTAGGGGCCCTGGGTCCAGGGGCCGCACTTGTGGACCTTGTACCCGCGGTAGGACACGGTCACGGGATCCTCCAGAGGCGTGCGGTGCGCGGCCAGGTCCTTCTTGCGAAGAAACGACCCGACCGAGATGTACCACTTCTCCAGTTCCTCGGCGATGTCCCCCTTGTAGAACCGATCCCGGGCCGCCGCGATCTTCTCGGCCCGAGATCCCTTCGCATTTCGCTCGGCCTCGACCAGCTTCCTGAGCGTCACCGCCAAACGAGGATGCCAGTCGCGGGCCTTGCGATCGAGAATCTTCAGGGTGGGGCCGACAGCCCGTTCGAACGAAACCGAGCCGTATCGGATCAAGAGCGTCGTGACCAGGTGCAGCATGCCCGGCACCGGAGCCGACTTCATGCTACCGCCGGAGGGAATGCCGTTCTTGTAGAACCACTCGATGGCACGAGGATCCAGGGGGGCACGGCCGAGGCCCGAGAGCACCTTGACTTCCTTCCGCTTCGCGTCGTAGATCAGCAACGGCACCTCGCCGCCGGAGGCAAACAGGCCGTGCTCGGTCACGGAAAGGCCCAGCAACGATGTCGCCGCCGCGTCGGCCGCGTTCCCGCCCTCGGCCAACACGTCCAACGCCGCCGAAACCACCTCGCGGCTGCGTCCCGCCGTCACCGCTCCACCGCTGCCCGATGCCCGCCAGCCGATCTCCCGAGCCGGAGCATCCTCAGCCTGGGCCTCCAGCGGAGTACCCACCACGCACAGCCACAACAGGACCAACATCGGCCACGCCGGGCCGAAACGAGTCGAAATCGATCGGGGCAGAGACATCAGCGACATCCTTTAATTGCTGGAATAGTGGTAAGAATCTCCGCGAAGAGGTCAATCATACCGGTCTCGACTGGCCGTTGCCCGTGCGCGGGATGAGAATAGAATCCAGGAACCCACTTCGGAGATACTGTCGCGGGATGTTGAGCTTCCAGACCACCCGCCGCGAGTTTCTCCGCCTGGGAGTCGCCGGGCTGGGATTGCCAGCGATGTCGGCCACTTCGGCGATGGCCGACGGCCAGGCCGCCTCCGGTCAACACGGACCAGGCTTCGGCCAGGCCAAGAGCGTGCTGATCGTCTTTACCGGGGGTGGCCAGAGTCAACTCGAGATGTGGGACCCCAAGCCCGAGGCTCCGGCGATCGTGAGAGGAGAATTCGGAGCCATCCGCACCCCGGTCCCCGGCACATTGCTGGGAGAACACACACCTCGAGTTGCCGCACTCGCCGATCGGTACACGATCCTCAGATCGATGTCGCACGAGGATCTCGACCACGGCACGGCGACCTACCTGGCTCTGACCGGGCACTACCACAAGATCCGCTCGGGGAATCCCTCACCGAGCCCCGCCGACAAGCCGACCTTCGGCTCGCTGCTGACCCGGGTCCGACCCACCCGCGAGTTCGCTCACACCGCCGTACACCTCAACGCACCCCTGTTCTCGCCGCGGGAACCCGCTCCCGGACAGTTCGCCGGACTGCTCGGTCGCGACTACGAACCACTGCAGGTCGGAGCCACCGGCGGCCGCAATGCCGCGTTGCCCGGACTGGCCGACCAGCCCGGCCTGCCGCCGGTGCGGGTCGCCGCCCGACAGAAACTGCTCGCCGCCATCGACTCGTACCGCGACCGGCTCGAGGCCAACCCCCTGCTCGCCGGTCGAGACACGCTCTACAGGCAGGCCTGGCGGATGCTGGCCAACCCCGCCTGTCGACAGGCGTTTGACCTCTCACGCGAACCCATCGCACTCCGCAACCGCTACGGCCGCAATCGATCGGGTCAAACCTGCCTGCTGGCACGACGGTTGGTCGAAGCCGGTGTGCCCCTGATCACCGTGATGTGGAACCACAACGCACGGGGACAGGACCTGGCCCCCGACCAGACCGATGAATACGGGTGGGATACCCACAACGACATCTTCATGGCGCTGCGAACACACCTGCTGCCTCGATTCGACCTCAGCTTCTCGGCGTTGCTCGAAGACCTCCAGGATCGAGGCCTGCTCGAGACCACGCTGGTGGTGTGTATGGGAGAATTCGGTCGAGCCCCACTGGTCGCCAGGGAACGCAGCTTCGCCGGCACCTCGCCGGGGCGAAAGCACTGGGCCGCAGCCTACTCGATCGTGCTCGCTGGAGCCGGCGTCCGGGCCGGAGCCCTCTACGGGGCGACCGACCGGCTGGCCGCCTACCCTCGCACCGAACCGGTCACGCCCTGGGACATCGGAGCCACCATCTTTCACGCCCTGGGCATCGATCCCCACACCACCTTCACCGATTCACTCGACCGACCCTACCAATTGACCGAGGGCCGCGCCGTGACCGGGCTCTTCGGCTAGGACCACCAGATCCACGTCACCGAATTCGGCTACGGCGTCTTGGCGTCTTTGATGCGAATCGCCTTGGACCACCACAAGTGCGGTCCGTCGAGACGGTAGGCGTATCGATCGCGGAATCGCAGGAAGCGGGCATCCAGCCGCTGCTGCCCATCCTGCGTCGCGGCTCCAAACTGCAAGGCCGTCTGGATCGCCTTGTCGCCACCCTTGACTCCCAACTGCTTGGCCAGCTTCAGCAGGCCCTGCACCCGGGCATCCTTCTCGATCCGCTTGCGAGCCTCGGGCCGGTCCCGCACCTGGACCGTTTCGGATCCCTGCCAGGCCACCACCCACTCGCCCGCGGCGACCCGGACCAGGAACTCGGAACTGACCGTCGTCTTGAGGCCGGCCACGTCGTGGCGGAAGCGGGTCACCCGTACCGCATCACGACCGGCTGTTTCGGCCCGGCTGGCTGAGGTGGCCAGAGGATCCTGCCCGGATCGGCCTGGCCGGGATCCCCCGCCACGGCCTCCGAGTTGTTCGAGCAGCTTGCCGAGGTCTCCGCCGAGTTCGCCTCCCAGTACCTGCCTCATCAGGTCTCCGATCACCCTGGGGTCGATCGGCTCGTCGGGCCCGCCGCCGGGTTTCTTGCCGTTGACGGCCAGCAGCATGCCACCGGTCCCCTGGAGATGAAGCGGCTCGGACAACCCGCAGGCCTTCACCACCCGCCGTACGCTCCACGTCCGCTCGTCATCGGTCACCACGGGCAGTTGCCGCCACAACGACTCCGCACCCGCTATCGCCGGGTCGATCCCCGACTTGTTCAGTTCGGCCGCCAGGTCGTCGGCAGATCGTGTCTCGACACGCTCGAGCCCCTCGACCCAGGCCACCAGCGCCGTCTGCTTGCGGTTCGGTGCCTGGATCGTCAACGCAGAGATCTCCCGGGCCGGGATCACCAGCAGGACGAATCGCGTCGGCGGCACCACGCCATCGGCGTCGAACGACTGCAGACACTGCTCCACACGCTTCCGCTCCAACCCCAGCAACGCCAGCAGCGGGTCGCCGGGCTTCAGAGTCTTTCGCCAGGCGTCGATCCGCTCGATCAGCCGACGCCAGGCCCTCGGCGAAGACTCCGCCAGTTTCTCGTCCAACCGCGTCAGCCGCTTGGGATCAGCGACCTTCAACCACCCGCGGCGGACGGCCATCACGACCTCCCCCTTCGACGACTGCCGCAACACAGCACCCAAAATCGCCGGCCCGCGAGGCGGTGACAGTCGGTCGACGCCGCGCTGAGACAGGGGGACCGGGCGGTCGGCCGCCTTCAGGCCAATCCCGCCGGGCAGCAGGCAGGCCACGACAACCGCCAGGCAGTGCAATCGTCTCGACATGCGTGCAGTATAAGCGAACAGTCAAAGCCTGTTGCGGCTTTCCCAGGGTCTCGCACGATTCTTCAACAATGACACCTCCAGCCATGCCCCAGCCAACACCACTGCGATGGACACTGCTACTGGCCTGTTTTGCAGCCTGGCCCCAGCCGGCCTGTGCCCAGGATGCTGCCGATGCCGGGCAGCCGCTGGGATTCGATATCGTCATCCGACGAGCGATCCTGATCGACGGCACCGGAGTTCCCGGCCGACGAGCCGACCTGGCCATCCGCAATGGTCGGATCGCCGCGATCGGGAATCTCGATAACCTGGAGGCAACCGTCGACATCGATGCCGCCGGGCACGTCGTCTGCCCCGGGTTCATCGACCTGCACAGCCACGCCGATCGAGGCATCCTGAAGTTCCGGCCGGCGGAGAACTACATCCGGCAGGGAGTCACGTCGCTTCTGTGTGGCAACTGCGGCAGCTCACCGACCGATATTGGACGGTTCTTTGGGGAGCTGAGAAACGGAGGGACGGGCCCCAACATCGCGATCCTCGTCGGGCATGGCAGCATCAGACAGCAAGTCCTGGGACGACGCGATGTCGTGCCCGATGACGACCAGTTGAACCGCATGAAACAACTCGTTCGGCAGGCCATGCAGGACGGGGCCGTGGGACTCTCGACCAGCCTCCGCTACGGCGCTGGGTCCTACGCAAGGACCGACGAGATCGTAGCGCTGGCCGGCGAGATCAAGCCATTCGGCGGATTCTACGCGACGCACATGCGCGACGAGGGGACCCGGATCGTCGAGGCTCTCGAAGAAGCGCTTGTGATCGGTCACCGGGCACACGTCCCGGTCCATATTTCCCACCACAAGATCTCCTCGGCCTCTGTCTTCGGACTCACACGACAGACTCTCGCCCGCATCGACGCGGCCCGGAAGGCCGGCATCGATGTCAGCCTCGATCAATACCCCTACGGAGCAGGCAGCGGCGGAGTCGGACTCTACGTGCCGCAGCGATCTCTCGCCGGGGGACTCGACGCCTACCGCAAACGGGTGGCAGATCCGAAACAGCGAGCCACGATCCTCGACTTTGTCGAAGACCTGCTGGTCCGCAAGCTCTACCTCGCCGACCAGAGCCCCGGTGACCCGGATCACACCCGGCAGGCACTGGCCCGGATCCAGATCGCCCGAGCACGACACGACCTGAAACTCGAAGGACTCAATCTCGTCCAGGTGCTCCAAATTCGCAAACAGGAGATCACGCTCCGCAGCGGGGCCGAACTGCTGATCGAGTTGGTCGGCCACGGAGTCACGGGCATCAACCACACGCTTGAGGCACGGCCCGGAGGCGATGTGGACCGGGTCATGACCTACCCGCACACTGCGGTGGCCTCCGATGGAGGCGTTTTTCAGTTCGGACAGGGCAACCCGCACCCACGCTCCTACGGGTGCTACCCCCGGGTGCTGGGTCACTACGTCCGGAAACGAGGCGTACTGAAACTCGAGACCGCGATCTACAAGATGACCGCCCTGCCCGCCAAGCGACTCGGCTGGACCGACCGGGGCCGACTTCGCACCGGCACCATCGCAGACATCACCGTCTTCAACCCCGGTGCCGTCGCCGACAAGGCCACCTTCCTTAAACCGCACCAATACTCAGTCGGCATCACACACGTCCTGGTCGCCGGTCGCTTCGTGCTCAAGAATGGAAAAATGACCGGACAACTCCCCGGGAACCCCGTCACTCTCGGCCGAACACGCTGAACCCCCCACCACCAAAACTCCCGTCGACTACAACCACGAAGCGGGTCCTCCGTCTCCCCTCGCAATTCGCGGAGCCCCACGGCCAGAAACTGCCAATACGGCAGTTGCAGGCCACTGAAGGAGTTACTGCCATACTGGCAGTTAGTCTTGCGCAGATATATGGTCGATAATTATTACTAACCTGATGTAATAACCTGAGTTACGACTAATCACCTCTCTTCTGGCACGTCATTTGTTCTTACTCTCCATCAACGAAGCCTCTCTGTAGAGGTCGACCAACCGCGGCCGGATCGGCCGGACACTCGAAACGGAGTACAGAGCAATGACCAACACACTGGTACCGATGGGATGGAAGGTGGGACGTCTGGAAAACGTCTGGGACGACATGGACCGTATGATGGGCGCGTTTCTGGGCGGCGAATCTGGCAAGTCGGTCGACTGGGCCCCTCGCCTGGACCTCTCGGAAACCGACTCGCACTACGAGTTGCATCTCGACCTGCCTGGCGTATCCGAGGACGACCTGGAGATCGAGATTCACGAGGGCAATCTCTCGGTCTCAGGCCATCGCGGGGAATCGTCCGAAGAGTCGGACCGATCGTGGCATCGTGTCGAGCGTCGACGTGGCACGTTCCGCCGCGTGATTCGGCTCGGTGACGAGATCGAAGCGGACGGGATCGAGGCCGAGTACACCGACGGGGTCCTGGGCATCCGGGTTCCCAAGGCTGAGAAGGTCAAGGCCCGTCGGATCTCATTGAAGAGCTAGGTCTCCTCAGTCGGCAGCAACCACCGGGTCGGCGTTGGGCTCCTCCCCCCGGAGCATCAGCCCGGCCCGGTGTGTCTTTGCCCGGCGTTGCTCACCGGGTCCCGATGCCTGTCAGTTTCCGCGCCAGCTCGCGCATCGTCTTCAGCCTCGCCGGTTCTGACGCCGCCAGGTTGCGGCGTTCGCCGATGTCGTTGGCCAGGTCATACAGTTGCACGGCCGGTTCCCCGTCCCCCGGTTTCCGTTTCCTGGGCTGACTGAATCCTCCGCTGCCCAGCTGAGGAATGTACTTCCAGCGACCCTCCCTGACCGCCAGCACCCGTCCCGAGGAGCGGGTGACCAGCGTCCGGCGTGCCGGCTTGGCCCGCCGGGGATCGACCCAGACGCTCAATTGCCCCACGCTGTCCTCACCGGCCCCTGCGGGCACCCGTCCGCCGGTGATCTGGGCCACCGTCGCCAGGAAGTCGGTGTGGCACCACAGGTGATCGCTGGTCGTCCCCTCGGGCACGCGTCCCGGCCACCGGACGATCATCGGCATCCGGTGCCCCGCCTCCCACGCATCACCCTTCATCCCCCGCAGCGGCCCCACCGAACTGTGCTTCAGCCGCTTCGTATCGGCCGGATACCACACCGGCCCGTTGTCGCTGGTAAAGACCACCAGCGTCTGCCTGCTGATCTTCTGCTTCTCCAACGCCCCGACGATCGCCCCGACGGTCGCGTCGACCATCATCGTGAAGTCGCCGTACATCGAGGCCCCGCTCTTGCCACGGAACTCCTTTGACGGCAACCAGGGCGTGTGAGGTGCCGGCAGCGGGACATACAGGAAGAAGGGCGTTTTCGAATCACCTCGCGAATCGGCAGCCCAGCGGTCGATGAACCCGATCGCCTGTCGCTTGACGGTCGGCAGGACCTGGTCGAACTTGAAATCCGGAGCCACCGGCCCGGCCCGCCAGAACGCGCCCTGGATCCTCGTCCAACCCGGGCTGAAGTTGTCCCTGGCCATCGCCGTCGGTGAAGTCACGCAGCGGTCGTCACGAATCCAGTAATACGGCGGGATATCCAGCGAGGCCGGGATGCCATAGAAGCGATCGAAGCCCCGCGCGATCGGACCCTGGGGAATCGCCAGCGAGTAGTCCTTCCGCGACTTGCCCCCCTCGAACCCCTGGTGCCACTTGCCAACACACGCCGTCCGGTACCCCTGCGTCTGCAGGAACCCGCCCAGGGTCAATCGCCCCGGCTCGATCCGGCTCTCGATCCGCTCGGATCGCTCGCTACGAAACGGGTACCGACCGGTCAACAACCCGTACCGTGTCGGCACGCAGACCGATGCCGGGGCGTGCGCGTCGGTCAGCCGCAGCCCCTGGCGGGCCAGGCGATCAATGTGAGGTGTGGGGATCCGGCTCATGGGGTTGTAGCACCCCGGGTCGCCGTACCCCATGTCGTCGGCCAGGATCAGTACGATATTGGGCGTCTCAGCCGCCGGCAGGCTTCTGCACGGCAACAACCAGACCCCGCCGCACACCACCGCACACACCACCGCACACACCATCCACCACTGTCGATTCGGCATCCCCGCATTTCCTTCCCGGGATCGACTCAACGCCCCGTCGCGGCACGATGAGTCAACTGGCTGAGCCGCAACAGGTGCTCGTGCACTCGCTCGCCGTCGATTGTCACCGCCTCGAACTTCACCTGCGGGTCCTTCGCCGTGGTATCGAACTCCATCACCGCGAACGAGCAGGTCTTGTTGTAGCCCCAGATCAGACCGGGCGTTTTGACCACCTTGTGAGTGTGCCGGTTGGTCAGCTTCGAACTCTCCAGCTCGTAGAGGTCATACCCGCCGGCCCGCTTTGTCACTCTCAGATCGGTCCGGTGCCGATCGGCTGAAACCAGGATCACGCCGTTGACCCGCTCGGTCTCGATGAACCGGAAGATCTCTTCCCGCTCCTGAGCAAACCCGTCCCACGTATCACGGCTGCCCGGCTTGACTCCCGCCGACCAGGGCACCGGCGAGGCGATGATCTTGAACGTCCCCTTCGATGCCTTCAGCGTCCGCTTCAGCCACCCCATCTGCACCGGCCCCAGCATGCTCGGCCGCATCCCTCGCGTGCGGTAGTAGCGTCCATCGAGCAGGATCACGTGCAGGTCACCGATCTGGAAGTCACACCAGCAGCCCGGCTGCTTCTTGCCTCCCCCGTAGTACGGGTTGCACCAGTTCCGGGCAAACGTGTTCCAGACCCGCCGCTTCCAGGCCGGCTTTTCGATCTCCGGGCCCGGCACGCAGTCGTTGGTGCCGAAGTCGTGGTCGTCGTAGATTGCATACACGGGTGTCCCGGCCACCAAGCGTCGCCATTCGGGCCGAGACTGCCGCCGGTAGTAGCAGTACCGGGTCGTGAGCGTTTCCTTGGGCGCGTCGATGTAGACATTGTCCCCGAGCATCAACAGCGCGTCGGGCTTTCGCTTGAGGATGGTGTCCCACATCCGTTCCCACTTCGGCACATAGCCGGCCCCGCCACCAAAGACGATTCGTGTCTTCCCGGACTGCCCCACGACCGCGGTCGTCCGGAACCGGGTGTTTTCTGCCTTCTGAGACCGGCCGTCGACGAGCACCTCGTAGCGATACCCCGCCCCCGGCTTCAATCCCTTCAGCCTCACGACCGCCGTAAAATCCGTCTCCGGCGACGTCCGCCCAAACGCCTCGAGAACGATTGCCCGGCTGGCTGCCTCGCGGACCAGGATCACGATCGGTGATGCCCCTGCGGTTCGGAGCCAGATCGAGGCGGCCGTGTCGGTGACATCACCGAGCATCGGCCCGTGCAACAGGGCGCTGGGTCGCTGCTGAGCGGCCAGTTTCCGATACCCGTCGCTGGTGTACAGCGGCCGTAACACATCTCGGGGTCCGGCCACCAACCGCTCAAACGGCAGCCCCGCAGCCACCGCCTGCCGCATCCGCTCGACAGCCTCCTCGATCCGCCCCTGCTTGGCCGCCGCCATCATTGCCACGAAGTGCGTCTCGGGCTCCCCGGGCTCACCCTTGCCCAGTTCCGTTCGGGCCGCGGCGAAATTGCCCTTGGCGATCAGCCGCGTGGCATTCCGCTGAGGGTCGTGCTGGGCCCGGGCCGGGCCAACTGCCCACCCGACGACAACCAGCACCACGACGACACTGGCCGCCCGAATGGCTCTCCCGCGGATGCCCACGCCCATCATGGACGCTCCACGACCTCTCGGCCCGACTTGGTCACCATCGCCTGGATATACTTGGGATCGACCGAGAGCCGCAGAGATCTCACGCTGCCATCGGCCCACCCCACTTGAAAACTTCCGGGCCTCAGACCGCCCAGGCCCGCCTTGAGGTCCTTTTCGATGAACTCGTGATCAACCGGCTTGGTCCACGGCACCGCTCGCTCGGCATTCACCTCGACCAGCATCGCCGTGTTCGACGTGCCATCGGTGATCTGCCGCATCTTGACCCCCGTCGCAGACACCACCGAGTCGGCTCCGATGACCGCCAGGTAATTGGTCACACTGCCCGCGGGCAGATTCGGATTCGCATACGTGCTGGGCATCAGTCGAATCAACTGCTTGTTGTGCGGACTGTCCCAGGGTTCGTTGAGTTTGAACCGTTTGTAGAGTGCCTGTTGATCGATAAACGGCAGGATGTGCACCCGCCAACTCAACAGTGGTTTGCCGTTGTTGTCGTAGTTGGCTCGAGCCGGAAAGTGCTTGTAAAAGTCGTAGTAATTGTGGAAGGCCAGCAGCAACTGCTTCATGTTGTTCTTCGATGCACTCCGCCGGGCGGCTTCGCGGGCCTGCTGCACCGCCGGCAGGAGCAATGCCACCAGCATCCCCACGCTGGAGGCACTCGTGGCACCTCCCATCCCGGCTTCCAGTGTCACGGTCACCCCGTCACGCTTGGGCAGCATCCGCTTCTCGATCGTGTTGGCCAATCGGGTGAAGTAGCTCCGGGTGGCCGCCCCGACTTGCCCCTCGCCGGCGGACACCGTCAACGTCGAAGCCAGGAACATGGTCTTGAGCATCCCCAGGCTGCCTCGAACACCCTGGTCGATCGCGGTGGCTGCTTCGGCATCCGTCGCCGTCGCGACCAGTTGCACCTGTTTGTCGGACTCGACATTGATATTCAGCCGCAATGACCGCAGTTGGTCGGGCAACGATCGGACAAACTCCAGTGGCGGAGGAAGCGGAGGTATGTTCTGCAACTGGCCTTTCAGCATTGGCCGCAACGGTTCGACGGCCAGGAACACGGCAACGTCATCTGTCGGTGCCTGGGTCCCGATCAGTTGTCTCAGCGGCGACCCGGCCGCGGTAGCCCCCTGGTCGGCGGCCGCCTTGAGCATCGACTCGAGAAAACCGGGTGTCCCCAACACCATCGTCTTTCCGTTGATCACAACCAACTCGACCGGCGGGTTGATTCGAAACCGGTACGCCTGTTTCCCGGCCACGAGACCCCGCTGGGCCCGTGCCAGCAACGCGGGTTTCAGCGTCACCGGGGATGACAACGTGACAACGGCCCCGAGACCGGGAGTTGGAGCCATGGACGGCGGTGCGATCACGGCAATCACCTGCTCGATCTTCAGTGGATCAAATCCAAGTTCCTGGAGCCCCGCCGCCGTGAGAATCTCCCAGGGCATCAATTCCAGGCCTGGTGCGGTCTTCAGCTTCTTGAAATTGACCACCGCCGCCGCTACGGCTTCAGCCGGGACATACTCGATGCCCTGCAAAGCCGACTTCTGGGCCGCATGGACACGCGGTGCCGGGGCAGCCAGCAGTGCTACACAGACCGTCACCAATGAACAACGTCTCAGGGAATGCACCATCATCGGACCTCTCGCTAATCGTCTTGGCTTGTTTTCGTTCATGGATCTGGGCCGTCACCGACCGACTCAACAACTCTAGCCGCCTCCCAATAGCCTCGCCACCACACCCCTGATCGCAGCCAACCGGCTCAATCGGCCGACTTCAGCGGGTAATGAAACCCGAGATCCACCCGCAGCGTGTCGCGAATCCGATCGGCTCGCGTGGTCCGTTCGTCGAGTCCTCCGGCGGCAGCCAGCCGTGAACCAGCGTCGATGCAAGGACTTGCCCCCACGTCACCCGCCGCCGTGTGCCTCAGTAAGAAGCGACGTTCAGCGACCACCTGGAAACCGGGGTTCGATGCCAGATTGTGTCCCCCGTCATCGGCTCCCCGGGGCACACCTCCTTGCAGGCAGCAATGCGCAAACGTGGGTTGTCCCGAGCCGAGTCCCACGGCAAGCGGATTGCCCCAGATGATCGAATCCACGATCCGCGGAGCCGCCTCATCCTGCAGGGCCACGCCGACTTTTCCGGCACCGGTGATCGTGCAGTTGGACAATCGCACCCGGTTCTTTCCTCCGACGATCCTCAAGGCTTGCGACAGGGTGGGCTCACCCGAGGCATCGATCAGCACGTTGCTCAGGGTGAATCGACCGGCTGCGGCATTGATGTTCAATCCCCGCACCCGGACGTTACGGATCGAGATGCGGGTTTCCAGGAGCGGGAGCGGCCCACCCGGTTCACGACTGGACTTTGACCCGTATTCCCACCCCAGGTGAATCACTCCATAGCGGCCGCCGACGATCCGGACACTCTCCAGTTGCCCGGCCAACATCACCGGAGCCAGACAATGGACGTCGTAGAGACCGATATCGGCGACGCGATTGCGAGGGAACTTGTCTCGAGGAGCACTGTGGCTGTAGATGCCGTACTTGCCTCCAACTCTCTCGATCCGCACCCCCCTGAGCTGGATGTCACGCGAGATGTCCACCGGTCCGGCCTTCCAGTGGTTACGGATGCCAAAGGCGTTCCCCCTGGGAACATCGGTGACCGAACAGTCAATCACGCGAACGTGCCGCACACCGTCCTCGATCTCCCACGCGTTGCCCGTCGACTTCGGCGCACCCCGGGCGTGGCAATCGATGAACCGGATATTGGTCGTGATCGCACCGGACCCCTTGTCGGCATCGCCACTGGCATCGAAGCCGTCCTCGAGCCAGTCCTCGATCACGCACCCCCGCACCTCGCAGTCGCTCGACCCCGCCCCGATGTCCAACCCGACAAACGGTCGCAGGATCGTGACGTTGTGAATCTTCACGAGATGACCGTGCTCGACCACGATCGCACGAGGATTGTAGTAGTCCTCCTGACGGTAGATGTTGGCATCGATGGTCAGTCCCCGGATCTCGATCCGCTGGACCGGCTTATCCGGCTCCCCCGCCACCCACAACACGTGGACCTGGCTGTCGGTAGTCCGCTTGGCCTTCGTCCCGTTGGCGGCACCGTCGGCCAGTTTGATCGTGGCCCCCTTGCCACTGAGTTTCACGTTACTCGAACGAATGACCACCGTGCCGCTGACCAGGTAGGGCTGCTTGGCCGGCGGAAACACCACGGTGCCACCTCCCGCGGCGGCCACCTGGGAGATGGCCTTTCGGATCGCAGCCAGGCAGTCCGTCTTGCCGTCGGCGACGGCTCCCAGGTCGGTAACACGTATTCGAGCAGCGGACGCCTGGCGCGAGACGACCGGGAACAGGGGCCCTCGCGGGTTGCCACCGGCAACAGCCTTGACCCCGGCTAACCGGTAGCGATCGACCTGCCCGCCCTGTGAGTGCCAGATCTGGTCGGGATGCCCTGGGACAAAGTCGAAGCCCTCCAGGTGCATCCGCGTCTCGGCAATCTCCCACACTCGCGTCGGCTGCTGAATGCTGGCGTCCAGGGTCTTGGGCAAGTCGAACTCGAACAGCCCATCCATGCTGCCGAAGGTGTGGATCGAGTAGAGCTTGCTGCCGACGATCCGCACCCCTTGCGAGAAGTGCATCGCGCCGGGATAGCGAAACACTCCGTCCCGCACGATCCGGTCCCCGTCAAACCTGTACCGGTGTATTCCCAGGTCACGCAGATCTCCGATCCACAGGTGCGTGCCATCGAAACAGACCGGGTCAATCCAGGTGAGATCCTTGGTGATGTCCCAAGTCTGAACCACTGACAGATCGCTGGCCCGGATCTTGGCCACCTTCCCACGATCCAGCGTCTTGTCGTACTTACCCCCTTCGGGACCATGCAACATGCCGGCCCACAGGAAGCCGTCGTGATAGTCGATCGCTCCGAAGTGGTTGACCCCTTCGATACGGATCGTCTTCTGCTCGATCAACTTCCAGTTCTTGTCGAACCGGCAGATCGTGCGGGCGTTGGAAGCAAAATTGTGAGTCTTGCCCAGGGCCAGCCCCTGGGTGGCGGCCCCCCCGGCCAGGGTCCGTTGCTCCAACTGCGTGGCCAGCGGAGTCTTCAGCCCCTTGCGAGTCAGCCTCGAGCGATACACCGGCCTCAGCCGGGCGATCCCCAACCCGTCGGCCACCCGGATCATCGCAGCGACCCGATCGACCAGGGGAAACTCGACCCCGGCAGCAAACAGACTCGTGACCTTCCCGGCCTCGTTCGCACAGCAGTAGTTGATCCGCACCTTCTGCTGCTTCAACAGCTTGGTGTGTGCCGCGTCGACCGTCTCTCCACCCAGCAACTGGATGAATGACGACCCCGCTGCAATCGTCTCGTCGACGTACTTGCGGCTGTTGGCCTGCCGCTCCATGTTGCAGATCTGGATCCGCGAGTTGGCTGCACGTGCTGCCTTGGCCGCACCAGCTCCACAGGCCAGGAACGCCTGGTGCAAACGACGGTGAGCCACGATGCGAGCGGTCACGTCGGCAGCCAGCTTTTCGCGCGTCGCCGGGTTCTCCTTCAGGTGGACATTCAGCCAGATGTTCTCAGGCATCATCGCCAGGGCCTCATCGAGTGTCGGCACCTGCTCACCACCGAAATGCTTGGCCTTGAAGGTCCCCGCGTCAAGTTTCTTGAGTTCCTCGAGCGTCAGTTGCGAGACGGGTCCCTTGCCGTTGGTTGTGCGATCGACGGTCGAGTCGTGCATCAGCACCAGTTGACCATCGCGAGACAATGCAACGTCGAACTCGATCATCTGCGCCCCCAGCCGAATCGCCTCGCGAAACGCCTTGATCGTGTTCTCCGGGTGCGTGTCGCTGGCACCACGGTGGGCACAGATTCCCCGGGCAGGCATCACCACCAACCCGGACTCCGGACGGTCCGCGGCGACCGTGATCGTCCCGGTCCAGCACAACAGCATCACCACCAGACAGCTCATTTTTCGCATTGGAATGGTTCCCAGGTCGGGTCGTTGGCCCCTCGGTTCAAATTCATGCTATCGCCATGGGAATCGGCACGGCAACTTAGCGGCCGCCGCTTCGATTTCTCGGGCCGGTCATCGGGCCGACCGCTGGGACACCAGGAACGCGACCAGGTCGATGAACTCCTGCTGAGTCAGCCGCTTGTCGATCCCGTCGGGCATCGTGCTAATCCGCTGGAGGGTCTGCTCCTGGATCTCGGACTTGGCAATCTTGTGCAGCCGTCCTTCCTTGTCGCCCAACGTCAACTCGGTCGGCGTCTCGCTGACCCGCACCCCGGTCAGCACCTTGCCACTTTCCAGCACCACCACCCGGGTCTGGTAGCTGGGGGCAATCGCACGGCTCGGCTCGAGCACGGCCTCGATCAGATGGATCCGCGAGAATCTCCGACCAACACCGGTCAGATCCGGCCCGATCCGTGCCCCGTCATTCCCGATCCTATGGCAGCGAGCACACAATCCACGCCGCTTGATATCCAGGAAGACGCGCTGCCCCAGCACCGCGTCACCGGTCTCTTTCAACGCCCGCTGGGCATAGGTTTCCAGGACCCCCTCGAGCGTCCGATCACGGAACCGTACCTGCAGCCGGCTGGGTCGATCCCAATCGACCCAGGCCACCAGGCGATTGACTCCCTTCTGGAATGTCGCATGAAACCGGTCGCTGTCGGGCTGGAAGCCTCGCACACCATCACGCCGATAGACCTCGGTCCCGTTGATCGTCACCCGCAACCGCCCGCCGGCGGCAGCCAGGAACTCGATCTGCTTCTTCGCCGGTGAACTCACGTCGGTCCACGCCACCCGCACGGTCTTCTCGGCTTCGACTTTGTCTCGAGGCAACACGACGGCCGGATCGGCTCCGTCGGCCATCACCACCTTGCCCAGGCGATCGCCGCCGGTTGACCCCGCCGTCCCAACACCTGCCAGCACCTCCGTCGCCTCGTCAACACTCAACACACCACTCGCCCGCCACCTCAGCAACAGGCCACCGTCGCCCTGCAGGTCGGCTCGCGCACGTGCCAACGCCTGTGCCGAGACCACCTTGCGGGCCTCCAGCCGATCCAGAGTCCCGAACACGCGGGCCTGGACCGTCGTCGAACGGTAGGTCCTGGCCAGCAACTGGATCCGTCCCAGGTCCTTCGCCTCGCCAAACCTGCCCAGGTACGCCAGCCCCGACTCCAGCGTGATCGGATCATCCAGCGCTGTCCGGGCCGCCCCCAGCGATCCGGGATGCTCGATCGCCACCAGTGCCGCCAGGCCGGCGGCTCGGACGTCGGCATCCGGATCGGTGACCGTGCCTGACAATTCCGCTGCCAGTCTCTTCAGCTTCAGCCGCCCGGTAGCACCCGCCGCCGCCCGGCGAACCACCGACGCCTTGTCGCCCAGCAGCTTGCCCAGCCTCTCCGCCAGCCGTTTGTCGCCGCGACCGGCCGACGCGGTGATCGCCGCGGCACGTACCGAGGCATCGGTGGAACCGATTCCCGCTTCGAATAACCCGCCTGACTTCAACCCCTCGCGTTGACCCAGCCGCTTGAGCAACTCGGCCAGCACCGGCCCCTGTTCGAGCTTCCCGCCCAGTGTCACCAACCGGCTGCCCGCCGCCCCCTTGAAACGCTCATCGAGTACCGCCAGGGCCGCCAGGCGATTGGTCCGTGAATAGGCCGATGCTCTCACCACGCCCAGTAACGCCGACGTCGATGCGTCCGACACCTCGGCTCGCATCGCATCCAGTAACTCAGCAACCGCCTTGTCCTCCCGCTCCGACGCCAGCCACTCCGAGAGCACCTTCGACGCAACCGGCACACCCTGCCGCCTCATCGTCCTCAAGGCAGTCACTCGAACCCGTCGGTCCGTGTCTCGTAGCGACCCTCCCAGTGCCGTCGCGATCGCGGTCGTATGCTCCCAATCACCTGGATGGACCGGCCGGGGAGCCGGGCGGTAGCCCCAGTACTTCCAGGCCGCCGGTTTGCGCCAGACCCGAGTCAACCACTCGGCATACTCACGCCTCCGCTCAGGCCGAGAATCGGACTTCAGCTTCTCGATCAACCACTCGACGACCTCCCCGTCGTACCGGTCGGCGACGGCTCGAAGGGCCATTGCCCGGGCCGGATGAGCCGTGGGCAAGTCGAGCAGTTTGAGAGTCGCCGGCCAGTTGGCAACCCGGCGCAGTGCCTGTTGGCCGGCATGCAGCCGGACTGCATCCAGGGACGTCACCTTGTGCCCGGCAAGCCACTTCGGCAGGCCCGGCCACTTCAACCGGCCCAGCGCAACGATCACCTCGCGATGGACCTCCGCTGTGGCCTCTGCCTGCAATCCACCCAGGTCGGCCAGACGACCGGCGATGGCATTATCGCCAGGGCCACTGTCGAGCCTGTTGCCAACTAGCACGGGATCAACAAGGTCGGCAACGGCACGGACAGCCTGGACCCGTACCCGGGTGCTGGAATCCTGCCGGGCGACGCGAAGCAGCTCATCGAGAACCTCCTCACCGCCGGCCGCCAACAGCCAGACCAGGTGCATCCGAGCCCGCACCCGGTCCGGCCCGGTCTTGTCCTTGCCTGAGCGGAGCACGAACTGCAGAGGCGTCTGCCAGCGTTTTCGAGGCAACCGCAACAGCGCCGCGGCCGACGCCTCACGCTCCAGCCGACTCGTCGACCTCAATCGCCCGAACAGTGCCTGGACGCTCGAGGGTTCCGGTTGTTTGTCGCTGGCCGAGCGGGCCGCAGGCGCTCCCTTGGGAACGACCCGATAGATGCGGGCTCGGCCACGTTGAGGTCGCTGGCCGTCGGCCCAGTCGGAGATGAACAGGGCGCCGTCGCGGCCAACGACCACGTCGGTCGGCTTGAAGCCATACGGATCGGTCGAGGCCCCGCTGGCGAAGACCTGTTCGCGCATCGGAGCAAACTCGGCTCCTGTCGCCTGCCGCGGATAGAAGACCACCGAACTGCCCCACTCGCAAAAGAACAGCCCACCCCGGTACGCCTCGGGGAAACTCGTCTCGCCGTAGTACACGCCTCCAGCCGACGACCCGCGTCCCATGTCCGCCAGTGGGCCCAGGGCCAACTCGCGTCGCTCGCGATAATGATACGGGTACCCGTGATCGGCTCCGTGGATGCTGTGGTACACGCGGATCATGTAGTCGCCGCCGTCGTTCTCGTTGTCGCGGACGAAGACGTTGAGATCGTCATCAAGCGCGAGGTCGTAAATGTTGCGGAGGCCTCCGGAAAACACGTGCAGGTCGCTGCCATCGAGCCGGCACCTCAGGATGCCCCCCTGCCGAAACAGCAACCGATCCCCTTCGGGTCGCTTCACATCCGTGCCGTTGTCACCCATCGACAGGTACAACCACCCGTCGAAACCGACGACCACCCCGTTGGCACAATGCAGCCGCGAGTTGTTCTTTTCCGGCTCCAGGCCCAGGCCCCGCAGCAGGTCCCGCCGTGTGTCGGCGACCCCGTCGCCATCGGTGTCTCGCAACGAGGTCAACAGCGGCGCGTGCATCACGTAGACCGTGCCGTCGGACCAAGCCAGGCCCTGGATCGAATTGAACCCCTTGGCATAAACCGTTGATGTATCGGCGTAGCCGTCACCATCGGTGTCGGCGATCAGCCGCACCTCGTCGCGCCGGACAATCTTCACGCCCAGTCCGGTGACGTAGTCGTGAGCCACCAGCAGCGTGCCGGGACGGGGGCCGATCGAGATGACCGAGGGGTATTCGACGAGAGGATCGCAGGCGAACAGGGTCGAGACGAACCCGTCGGGAACCACCAGTCGAGGAAACCGCTTCTCGGTCTCGGGACCGATCTGGGGAGCACTCGGGGCAGCCGGACCAGCGGCGTGGCCGCCAGGCGGTAGCCACACCATTGCACACAGCAAAACCAGGGTCATTCGGACCACGCGGCCAGTCTGTCGGTTCATCTCAAGCTTCTCCGGAACATGTCCCGGCACATGATGACCAAATGGCGCCACGAAAGAGAACCCAGCAAGCCTCAGGCCGATTCTGGCTCGCTGGACTCGCCGCACCGGCATCCAGTAGTCTCCGATGTCCTGGGGCTCGCTCCACCTGTTTCATAGAAAGCCAGTGTTCGATGGAGCACCTCTTCACCGTCAATTCGCTGTCGGACCTCCGGGACGTCATGCCTGGATCGGCTCACGCGGCCTTCGCCCTGGGACATTCCCGACCCGGTGATCAAGGCGGTGGCCTGTTTCACTGGAGCCAGGCCCTGACGACGCCGGACAACAACGGCACCGTGATTGCCAGTGACGACGCACCCGGAAAGCCCGGGCGATGGATCCGGATCGACTCGGGACCGGTCGATGTCCGCTGGTTCGGCGGCCATGTTGTCGCCGATGCGACCGCCGCCATCCAGGCCGCTCTGAAGACCTGCACGCATGGAGGCGAGATCTCGATACCGGCCGGGGCCTACACGATCAGCCAGCCACTGGAAATCCCCCAGGGAGTCCACGTACGGGGGACGGGGCTGTTCACCGAATTGAACTATACCGGGCCTCAAGGGACGGGGTGTTTTCGGGTCGCCGGTGAACCCGCGTCGGTGTCCCTGGCGATCTCAAGACTCAATATCCTGGTGCAGACCGAGGGCAGCTATGGCGTTGACCTGCAGGGGATGAGCTTCAGCCGGTTCGATCACATCACCGTTCACCTCCGAAAACCCAACACCTCGGCCTTCTTCGGACCGGGCAACACCCGGTCTCCCTACTACAACGTCTTCACCGGCTGCCACGTCGCCGGGACGGCCGACTACAAGAACAACGGCTGCATCGCATTTGACTTCACGTCTGACCGCGGCGAACAAATGCAGTCGGCCAATGCCAACCAGGTCTATGGCGGCCACCTCTCCACCTGCCAGATCGCCGTCCGTTGCCTGGGGGTCGGCAATGTGTTTCATGGGCAGGTGATCGAAAGCAGCGACATCGGCTTCCAGTTCGACCTCTGTCCGGCTCGCAAGACGATGGCCCAGCGAGGGACGATCAACGATGTCTTCGGTTGTTACACCGAACACGTCCGGATCCCCGTGCAACAGGCACACGCCGACGCATTCATCACCGCACAACTCTGCCACGTCACCGGCTACGAGCGGATATTCGAAGCCAAGTCGACACGCAACTGCGTCGTCATCTCGTCCCACTATGGAACGCTGCCACAGGCCCGCAGCGTCATCGACCGACGATTCGACGTCATCACGCCATCGAAAGCCAACAAGTAGCTCCCGACGTCTAGGCTCGGCCCGGTCGTGACGGCCATCCAACTGGCTGGCTGATCAGTTGCGGATGTACCAATAGCGGCCGACCTTCTCGAAGGTGACCTTCGTCGTTTCCGCGATGGGTTTTTCGAGGGCGAACGTCACGACGCGTCCTCCGGCCTCGACACCCGGCTTGACGTCTCCAATCGACTTCAAGACTTCCAGTAACACCCCGGCCTTCTTTTGTGAGAACCTCTCGGCCAGTTGTTCCACGGTCTGATCCTTCAGGATCCGTTCGAGAGTCTTGGGCGGCGCGGTCGTCTTGATCGCGGTGACGTATTCCTTCTTCTCCAACAGGCGAATCACCGCAGCGATGTTCGACCGCAACCCCGACCGAGGATCGATGGCCCTGGCGATGATCGGTGCCGAGTGCTCTGCCAGTGCCTTCGAGCCTGCGGGAGTGAAATGGACGTTGGCCGGACGCTGGATCTGCTTCAGCCTTGGCTTGGCAAAGGCGAACATGTCGTCGATCCCAATCTCGTGCTCCTTCATCACACGAGCCGCCACCGTGTTGTACTTCACTGAGTCCCCGGCCACGCGGCCCCGGGATCCCTCGGGCACCGGCGTCGTCTGCCGCCAGATCAAGGTGGCACCGGTCTTCTGAAGCCGCTTCACCAATCGACGCAGGTTCGCCTCGTAGTCCTCGATCGGTACCTGCTGACGACTCCCGGGTTTCTTGGGATCACCCAGCGACTTGCCATCCGGGCCCAGGTACTTCAGATCGTGCAGGCCCCAGTTGAAGTGGATCACATCCCAGGTCCCGCTGCCCAGCCAGGCATCGATCTGCTGCAGGCCGCGAGTCGTCGGACCGCAGTTGGTCGCCGGGCGGTGAACATTCGCTCGCCCCTGCAGCGCCGCCCGCAACGGCAACGTGTAACCGATCGATATCGAATCGCCGATCAACAGCACCCGGGGCAGTGTCGGGTCATCGGTGATCTGCTTCAACGGCGAGTTCTTGGCCCGGCGGTTCTTCTTCTTCTTGGCCGCCTTCTGCTGGGCAGCAGCGGTACCGGGCAGGGACAGCACAGCCACCAGCCAGGCGACAACCAGAAAACGCGTCCTCATGCCTCGTCTCCACATTGCTTCAAGAACTATTTCAACCGCGTCAGCGTGACCTGGGGGGGGGTGGCGAAATCGGTTGAGAGGCTGTTGGCCTCCGAGGCGGTCATCTCGCCTCGCTGCACCCAGATGCGATAGACCAGGTCGATCGACTGCTTGCCTTCAACCAGGGTCTGCTTGCCGAACCAGCCGCCGAATCGGCCATAGGCTCGCTCGGAAGAAAAACTCGGCCTGGGATTCCTGGGACTGTCGATATAAACCGCCGAGTACCTCTGCGGGCCCAGCACAAACGACATCACGTTCCAGGGCATATTGACCATCGGCTTGTTGGCCGGGAAACCAGGTCCCTTGCCCTTGACCGGGTTGCGTGTCGCCCCCGGCTTGTCCTTGCCATCGGGCCGCAGGTAGTACACCAGCTTCTCGTCCTGCCGCTTCGCCACCTCGTCATCGGCGCGGAACTGAAATCCGGCATGCTGTGCGTCTCCATCCAGCGTCACCGTGCCGCGGACACTCCACAGCCGCGAGCTCCACTCGATCAGCGTCCCGCCTCCAACTGCAAAGACGGTCAGTTCACGATGCTCGCGACAAAATGCCTTCCCCTGCCGGTCGTTCCAGTCGATCAACGTGCGGTGTCGGGCCATCACCGGCCCCTGTTCCTGGGCCAATAGCTCGCGGTGCAGCTCGTGCTCGCCCTCGTGGCAGTACCACGTGTTGCAACTGCCTCCGTCCCAGTTGCAACGGGTGAATCCGTAGTAGAGCCCCTGGTGGTGCGTATACAGGCCACCGGTCCCCTTGGTCACCAGCCGATTGCCGACCGGGTCGAACACGTGATGAAACGGCTTGTTGTCGAGGTCTCGCTTGGCCGGATCGTTCTCGTACGCCTTGTACATGTACCGCACCACGGGTCGATCGCCTCGCAGGATGTCGGCATGTCGGCCGGGGGTGTCCTTCCACGAGAACCCCGCGGCGGCCTGGGCACCGGCCTGTCCCCGATCACGAAGCGTGGCGATGAAATGAGTCGATTCGCCCGCCTTCAACTCGGGCAACACCCAGTGCAATTCGGCGTAGACATTCTTGCTGTTGAGCAATCGGGACGGAGCCAATTGAGCGGCGACGATCTTTCCCGCAGCATCGGTCAGGATGACTTCCGAGTTCACAATCTGGCTGGCGGGCAACGGAACCCCGGTGACCAGCGGCGTCTGTCGCCGATCCACCTCGCCCGCCTCGACCTTCAGACGGATCTTTGTGGCCCCCTCGGCACGTGAATACGTGCCGGCGATCAGTGCCAGCCCCAGGATGGCCATCACAAGATGTTTCAGCATGTTCGGCCCTTTCAACAGGTCCCCTCGAGGTGGTCTCGTCGACTCACGATCACACTATCTGAGCAACCCGGCCCACGCAAACGCGACACCGGCCGACCCTACGCCAGGATCTCGTGAACCACTCGCCCGTGTACATCGGTCAGGCGGAAGTCGCGGCCACCAAAGCGATACGTCAGCAGTTCGTGATCCAATCCCATCAGGTGCAGGATCGTGGCGTGCAGATCATGCACGTGCACCTCGTCGGTGGCCACCACATTGCCGTACACGTCGCTTTCACCATGGACCGTTCCTCGACGCGTTCCGCCGCCTGCCAGCAGGCAGGTGAATGCCGAGTTGTGGTGGTTGCGTCCTTTTTCGTTTTCGGTTCCCGCCGGCGAGCGGCCAAACTCAGTACAGATCGCCACCAGCGTTTCATCCAGCAGACCTCGCATGTCGAGATCAGCAACCAGGGCCGCCAGCGGCCGATCAATGTCCCTGGCCCGCAGGCGGTGCTGCTGCATGTCGCCGTGCGAGTCCCAGTTGGCTCCTGACCCGGTGTGAACCACCTCCACCACCCGCACACCGTGCTCGACCAATCGCCGGGCCGCCAGCAGCTGCCAGGCAATCGATCGCTGATCGCCGTTCGCAACACCAAAGTGGTTCAGCGTGCCACGTGTCTCGCCTGAAACATCCAGCACCCGGGGTGCCAGTTGCATCATGCCCGCCGCCGTCCGGAACGACGACATCCGGGCCCTGAGCCGAGGATCCTGCTGTCGATCCCGTGCGTGACGCTCGTTGATTCGGCTCAGCATCAACTGCTCGAGCTGTCCCAGCGACACCGCCGGCAACGGGCTCTTGAGATTCGGCACCGGGTTCTCACCGGGCACCAGGTGAGTGCCGGTGTGGTGCGCCGGCAGAAAACTGGCGTCCCAGACCTGGTTGCCCATGTAGGGCAGTGCCGCGGCCAGGACCACAAACGGCGGCAGGTTCGGCTCGCTCGTCCCCAGCCCATAGCTGATCCACGACCCGATGCTCGGCATCGGAATTGTCGTCAGGCCACAGTGCATCGCCAGCGTCGCCTGGCCGTGGCTGATGTGGTCGTTGACCATCGAGCGAATCACGGCCAGCTTGTCGACCTGGTTGGCCAGGTGAGGGAACAATTCGCTGACGGGCAGTCCCAGTTCACCGTACCGTCGAAATCGAAACGGCGACGCATTCAGGAAGAACGGGCGACCACGCCAGTCGATCGTCTTACCGTGATCGGCCTGCAGTTTCGGCTTGTAGTCGAACGAGTCGATGTGCGAGAGGCCACCGGTCAGGTTGACGATGATCAGGTTGCGGGCCCGTGCCGCCACGTGACCTCGCCGCGGTGCCAGTGGATGACCGCCCTCCTGGCGAGCCGCCTGTAGCAGGTCGTTGCGGAACGCTCCGGCCGAGACGCACGTGGCGCCGGTCAGCGCGGCTGCCTGCCGCAGGAAATCCCGTCGGCTGCCCGCATGACTACCGTCGTGGCTAACTGGTTGACTCACCCCGTTCGACCCCCCTCAATCCACGTACAGGAACTCGTTGGCCGTCAGCAGCAATCGGCTGAAACTGGCCCATGCCGCCAGTTCGATCTGCTCGGCACCCAGCAACTTGCGGTACCGCGGCGGCACTCCACGATACACCTTCAACTCGTCAATCTCGCCGGAAAAGCACCTCTTCAAAAGCGTGATCCCCAGCCCGATCCGAAACGGGAGTTCGCTGGGACGAACCGACGCGGTCGAAGCGATCTCGGCTCCGAGCTTTCCGTCGACAAACACCTGCAGGGCCCGCGGCGTTCGAACCATCGCCACCTGATACCAGCGGCCGGCCTGCAATGTCACCGGATCGCTGATCACCCACGCCTCGCCGCCAATACCAAACGACGCGGTAAACTGGTTGGTCTTGCGACCGGCCTGCTGCAACACGAATCCGCGGCTGTTTCCCCCCAGGTGATTGCCAAAGATGTCTGCATAAAGAGCCTGCTCGGGGGCGGGCCTGACAAAGCACTCCACCGCAAAAGCATCTCCCAGGTCCAGCTTCAGGCCGCTGTCGACATAGTCACCGTCACCGTCCAGCGACACGCACCGGCCGGCTTGCCCGTCCACGAACGTCGGATTGCCGACCAGTGTGCCATGGTGATTGCCGCCGGATGAGTCCCGGGCATCACCCTCGAAGTGGTACTCGAGCACCAGCTTGACCGCCGCACCACCGGACCGGCCGTCGGCAGCCTGCTTCCATCGCGTGGCATAGTCATCGACGTAGGCCAGGCACGCGTCGACTTCGCCATCATGTGGCTCGCGCAACCATGCACGCCTGATCGCTCGTTGCACTCGCTTCCGCCGGTCCGGCTCTCCGGAAATCAACCGTCTGGCCAGCACCTGTGACTGCTCTTGTACGAACGAGCTGTTCCGCAGGTACAGCCCCTGCAGTGCCTTCGCAGTGCTCTTGCGTTTCACCGTCGAACGCGACGTGTCGGGACCGTCAAAGAGCGTTAGGAAGGGATGACGCTGGAGGCGTTGAGTCATCAGGTAGACGCTGCGGTGCTTCGACTCGTAGACACCCTTGAATGGCCCGTGCTGGCTGAACTGCCAATTTGCCTCCGGCGGAAATGGGTGCACTCCCGGTCTCGAGCGTTCAAGCGTGCCGGCCACTTGCAGCATGCCGTCACGAATCGACTCGGCATCCCGCCGCCGACGGTCCCGTCGCCAGTACCACCGGTTGGCCGGATCGGTGGCGAACGAGTCGTCCCGGTTCATCGCCGCCAACCGCCAGGTCTTCGACGAGAGGATTAACCGGTGCACGTGCTTGACCGACCACTGGTGGTCGACCAGTTGACGTGCCAGCCAGTCGAGCAACCCGGGATGAGTTGGGGGCTCACCTTCGATGCCAAAGTCGTCGGGCGTCGTGACGATGCCCTTGCCGAAATGGAACTGCCAGATGTAGTTGATCGCCACGCGGGGCGTCAGCCGGTTCTCGGGGCTACTCAGCCACCGGGCCAACTGCAAGCGGCCACTTTGGCCCTCGGGAATCTTCAGTTGCCCGCCCCACGCCAGCCGACTGGGGACACCTCGGGGCACCACCTTGCCAGGATCAAACGGGTCACCTCCGGCCTGGATCGCGGCATCGGCCGCCGTCGCCTCCCGCATGGCGTAGGCCCGCTCGAGTCCCGCGGCTCGCTCGTTTCCCTTCAAGTCGTTCCAGATCGTGCGAACGCCATTGTCGAGCTTTGCAATCTCCTCGCGGATACGAATGTCCTGATCATCGATGCTCGTCCGCAGTGCCACGTCGACGTCGCCCCGTGACCGAAGCTCACGGTAGCGACGCATATCGCTGTCCAGACGTTGCCGCTTGGTCGCCAGGGCCTGCTGGGCGGGATCAGCAGCGATGGTCCTGTTGATGGTCGCCATCAGGTTCTCCATGCCCTGCCGCCGTTCAACCGGCAATGCGGCCCACTGTGCCGGAGTGACCAGCAGCACGGTTTCGCCAGCCGAGAACCCAGGCAGTTCCGAGCCACTGAACGGGTAACGGCTGCTCGAAAATATCCCGTAGAGCCGGTAATAGTCGGCCGTACTGATCGGCTCGAACTTGTGGTCGTGACACCTCGAACACCCGATCGTCATCCCCAGGATCGAGCGGCCGATCGTGTCAATCGTGTCCTCGATAATCAGTTCGGGGTGGTAGTGCTTGAAGATGCCGTTTCGAATGGACAGGGCGAGAAAGCCCGTCGCAATCACCCGCTCACGGAATCGTGCGTCGGGTTTCCCCCGCGCGATGATGTCGCCGGCGATCTGTTCGCGAATGAACTCGTCGTACGGCTTATCGGCGGTGTAGGCGTCGATGACATAGTCGCGATACAACCGCGCCGAGGGGATCGGGCAATCCACGCTGCCTCCCTGCGTGTCGGCATACCGTGCCAGGTCCAGCCAATGCCGGCCCCAACGTTCGCCATATGCGGGCATGTCAAGCAACCGGTCGATCAACCGCCGGTAGGCAGGCTCCGAGGGATCCTCCAGGAAGGCCGCGACCTGCTGCCAGTCCGGAGGTAGCCCATGCAAGTCGTCAAAGAGCCTCCGCACCAGGTCACGCGGCGCCGCCGCCTGGACCGGCCGGACTCGCTGTCGAGTCCATCCTGAGGCAATGAACCGGTCGATCGGGTGCACGGCCCAACCGGTCAAATCCACCGGAGGCTCGACCGCCCGAATCGGCCGAAACGACCAGTGTTCGGCGTCCACCGCGGGATCGTCGGCCTGTAACGGACCCGCCGCACCGCACACCAACAGTACGAACCACCAGGCAAGCCGCATCAAGACATTACCACCGCGTGTACATGACCATTGTCATCTCCTCACCATCCTAGCAGTCCACTCGATCGAAGGTTTCATGACCTTCAACCCATCGGATCACTTCGAGTTGATTTTCTTCTGACGTGGAGGAACCGGCAATGTGGGCGTGAACGGGCCACGGAAGTTGCGGGTCCAGTGACAGCCGGCGATGAACGGCTGCACGCGACCGCGGTCGTCGAGCTTGACGGCCTGGAAGGCGGTGAAGAGTGTCCCGTCGGAGAACTGCACCGTGTTCGCCTCGGCCAATGCGTTGGAAATCGGCACGTCATCCCGCAACACCACCTCCTCGCTCCACGTCTTGCCCAGGTCCCGGGTGAACCGGGCCCGCACCCCATAGGGAACCGCGCCGCGTCGCTGGTAGGAACAGACGACCGAGCCGTCTTGCAGTTTCCACGGCAAGGGGTGCTTGGCGTGGATCGGTGTCTTGACCACCGGCGACCAGCTCCGGCCACCGTCGACCGACGCACACGAGTACGCCGGGCTCGCCAGTCCGGTGCGGATCATCAAGAAGATCCGGCCGTCACTCTCAATCACCGGAAACGTCTCGGAAAACCCCGTCGCCAATGGCGACAGCTTCCCGTCGGCGGCACGCACCGCCGTCCAGGTCTTGCCACTGTCGTCAGACCGCACGCAGTAAACGTGACTCCGCCCCTGCGGCAACCCGACGCCACCGGTCTTGGGATCGACCGACCGCTCGTCCTTACCGTAGCCGTAGGCTAGGAACACGAGTGATCCGTCGTCGAGACGACGTAGCGGACCGCGGCCGACGAAATGGGCAAAGAACGGCAACTGCTTGTGGATCTCGCGCTTCTTCCAAGTCTTGCCACCGTCCGTCGATGTCTTTTGCCACAGGTCGTGGATGACCGCGCAGTAGTCGTTCGCAGCACCCAGGTCCCAGACATGAAATCCCAGCTTCTGCAGCCTCTGGATTTCGGTCCGCGGGTAACGGATCCAGCCACTGGTGCCCAGTTCCATGATCACGCCACCCGGCAGTGTCACGCGGTTGCGAGCCAGCGCCGGCGACTTGTCCCTGGTGATCTTCCAACTGCGACCACGATCGTCGGAGATCATCACGACCGTCGACGCGCGTGGGGCGTAGGCATCGGTGTTGGCCTCCTCGTCCGGAAAGTACACCTGGATCGGCAGCCAGAGCCGGTCATTTCGGTCGATGTGGACATGGCCCTTGCTGAAGCTGCCGTACTTCCCTTCGTAGGTGGCCCCGTGCAGGATATCGACCTCGACCTTGAAACCCGCCGACACGGCCGGCTCGCCAGCCGTCGACTGACCCGCGAGCACAACCGACAGAGCAACCACCAACAGCGTTTCAACGAATAACCACCTCATCCGCTTCGCTCCCCACCAGGACCTCTCGTCACACGTCAGTCTAACCGCCGGGTCATGGGTCAGCACCTCACGAGCAGCACCGCAGTGACGCAAGCACTCGTGTTCCACGTACAACGACCAATTGACTCGCCGGATCCGGAGTATCAAGATGGTGGGGTCGCCGCGGGATTCTGGTTCGAGATTTCTACACATCTCGAGACGGAATCCGACCGGCAGGCATCCCCTACCTGGAATCCGATTCGGTTCTGACCCTTGGGAGTTTTCCTCATGCGTCTTCGATCGCTGACTGTCGTGATGGCCCTGCTCGCAGTGGCCGTACTGGTTCACGCTGACGACAAGCCGGCGAAGAAACCCAGGCTCGAACGGGCTCGAGGAAGCGTCGTGGGCAGCCTGGTCTGCAGCAAGTGCAACTTCAAAGCCACCGAGGCCTGCCAGACGGCTCTGAAGTTGGATGAGCACCAGTTCGTCCTGGTGTCGGGCAAGGCCGGCAAGAGCCTGTTCCAATCCCGCTGCAGCGGCAAGGTGGTTCGCGTCTTTGGCACGTTGACCGTCCAGGATGGCCGGGTGAAGATCACCGGTGCGCGATCGATCGAGGTCAAGAACCAGATCACGCTGGTCGGCAAACTGGTCTGCAGCAAGTGTGATTTCAAGATCGGTGAGTGCGCCGCGGCCCTCAAGGCCGGGGACCTCCAAGTCCTGCTCAAGGGCGACGCCGCCAAGGCACTGTTCAAGGCCCGTTGCTCGGGTGCTCCCAAGGTCGCGACCGGCGCGCTGAGCAAGATCGACGGCAAGACCGTCTACCTGGATGTCTCCAGGATCGTCGACCCCAAGCCACGGACGCCTGCCAAGAAGACGGTGGCCGTTCCCAAGAAGTAACCCCCGACCGGCAATTCAGCCGGTGGTCCTGGAAAACGGCCCGACGCCGGGTCGAAGTGAGGAACGTCATCGGCCAAACGGTATCCAACTCGTGCCGATGTGGGCAGTCTGATCCGCCATGACCATTCGAGTGGCCGCGATTCTGACCTGCTTCCGGCATCGCTCTCACGCTAACGTCATCCTCGAGAACTTCCTCGAACCGTACCTCTTCTGCGGCCGACGGATTGACCCGCGGAAGGAGTTTCGGGTCGTCTCGATGTATGTCGACCAGTTCCCCAAGGTCGACATGGCACGGGGCGTAGCCCGTGACTACGGCATCACGATCTACCCCACGATCGCCAAGGCACTACGTGCGGGAGGCAAGAAGCTGGCCGTCGATGCCGTGCTGTCGATCGGCGAACACGGCACGTACTCATTCAACCGACTCGGCCAGAAGAGGTATCCGCGGAAGAGATTCTTTGACGAGATCGTCGAGGTGATCGGTAACAGCCGACGGACGATTCCCGTCTTCAACGACAAGCACCTCTGCTATCGCTTCGACTGGTCCCGGCAGATGTATGAGACGGCCCGCGAGCAGGACATCCCGCTGATGGCCGGCAGCTCGGTGCCGCTGGCCCAGAGACGTCCGCCGATCGAACTCCCTCGCGGCGCCCGGATCGCCGAAGCCGTCTCGATCCACGGCGGCCCACTGGAAGCCTACGGCTTCCACGCCCTGGAAGTCCTGCAATCCTTCGTCGAGGCACGGCGGGGTGGCGAGACGGGCGTGAGGAGTGTCGAGTACCTTCGGGGCCCGCGGCTGTGGAAGGCCGCCAGGGACGGACGCTGGTCGCTGAAGCTGGCCGAAGCAGCAATGCGGGCCGAGCTTGGCCAGGCGGCGAACGCCGGCCGATCGATCCAGCAGGTGGCCGGGGAACGCCGCACAACCTCCGATGGCCTGCTGATCACCTACGCCGACGGGCTGAGGGCCACGATGCTCAATATCGGCAAGAACGACACGAGATGGAATTTTGCCTGTCGGCTGACCGGCGAGCGGCAGCCTCGGGCCACGTCGCTGTACGTCGGCCCTTGGAACAACCGCAACCTCTTTAAAGGGCTCGTCCACGCCATCCAGGACCACTTCCGCAACGGCCGATCACCATATCCGCTGGAACGCACGCTGATGACGACCGGCCTGACCGACGCCATGATGCGTGCCGCCATCCACGCCGGCCGACCGTTGAGTACTCCGGAACTCGAGTTCGCCTACAAGGGCCGCTCGTTCCAGTCGATGCGGGAGGACGGCCGAAGCTGGGAGATCGTGACCGAATCGATGCCGCAACCCCGCGGCATCGACAACTCGGGCGACCGTCTGGGTGGCTAGACTTACTTCGGCAGGTTGATCGCGGGGTTTCGGTCAAAGAAATTGTACGGCCGAATCTCGAATTGATCCCATTTCGTCGACATCACCGGCCAATCCTCAACCCGCACGACGTGATGGAAGCCCAGCGTGTACCAGGCCACGATGTCGGTGTTCTCGATCGGACGATCCTGGTCGGTCCATTGAGGCAGACCATTTCGTTTCGTGGGAAACGGGTACTTGCCGTCTGCAAATAGCTCATCGGGCCGACGTGGAGTCACCCAGAGATGGTAGCTGGTGAAGCCACCTCGTCCGCCGGGGAACTCTGCGGCACTCAGCAGTGATCGATTGGTCCCCATCGGACGGATGTGGTAGCTGACCGGGTTCCCCACCTCGCCGGTCACCTGGGGGTTGATCACCCGCCACAGACTCGGCCGCGCCATGTGCATCCGCATCCGGGCTTCCTTCTCGGTCTTGGCGATCTTCGGTTCCACCACCCACACCTTGCGTCGAGGCCCACTGGGCAACTCGATCACCTTGAGCGTCTCCTGCAAGAAGCTGTTCTGGACCCCGTCGATATCCAGGTCCAGCCGATAGCTGAAATAGTGATCGTGATTGACGGCGACGGTGTGCGGCGCCACGAATCGTCCAAACGGTGATTCTCCCTTGCCGTCTCTGAGATCTCTGCGAGTCACCGCCTTGGCCTGGTCGATTCCTGTCGAGCCAACACGAATTCGAATGGCTCCGTTCTGCATGAATACCCAGTCAAACACGTAGTCGTAGTTCCCCAGGGTGGCGATCATCCTGAGAACAAGAACCCGGCTGGCACGACTCTCGGTCCGCCGTGTCATGAAATCCCAATGCCGCCACGCCATCGAACCGGGATCGAATTCAAAGAGGCAGGCCGCTCGTTCGACGCGGCGAGGAATCCCCTGTCCGTTGGCGACAACGGCATCGATGAACGTCGCATGGCTGGGACAGTCGAGCCCCGGCTCTAACGGATTCGCCAATCCACCCGGGTTCTCCGCAAGATCCAGGTACGCTCGGTCCCGCCAGTCCATCGACGGGTCCATGTAAGGAACGAACAATTCGGAGAGATGTCCCTGGTAGAGAATCGAACGGGGCCTTCCGTCGTCGACATACTTCACCTGGGACACGACGAGCCCGGTTCGGGGGTCAATCCGAAAGTGAAATCGCCAGTTCTGCCAACTCACCTGGTGACCATCGATGTGAAAGCCAGGTCCTCGAGATTGAGTGGTTCGCAGAGGTGCAGGACGCTTCTGCAACTTGCCCACGGAGCCCTGATCGTAATCCACGGGACCACGGGGAATCGGCACGGCCCCCGTGTCAATCACTCGTAGGACCTGCTTCCGATCCATGTCGACCACGGCAATCAGGCCCTGGATCGGCCGCCCGAAGAAATTGGCGACACCGCTGCGGTCAAAGGCGTTCATCTTGATCAGTCGCCGCGTGCTCCCCTGGGGAATATCTGTAAATGCCTGGCTGATGGGTCCAATGACCAGCGTGCTCTGATCCACGATCCCACGTCTCTTCAATGCTGCCCGCCATTGCGGGTGCTTCTTGACGATTTCCACCAGGGGCGGAAGCGCCTCATTCCACAATGCGCCGGCGTGGACACCCGGCACCACATTCCAGCGTGTCAGTTTCTTCTTCGTGATGTCCACGACCGCTTCAAGAGTCTTGCCCTGGATCCGAGCCACCACGTCAGCCTCGCGCGTGAAACTCGTTCCGCGTTTCCATTTCAGGACTTCCTCCTTCGGAGGCTCACGCAGCATGATGCGTACAAGTTCGGTCTCTGTGCTCAGCAGGCCGGACGCCTTCAGCACAGCGCGGATCGTCCAGTGTTCGGCTTCAGTGAGACCATCCTGGGGATGGTTCGGTAACTTGGCATCCATCGGCACCGGGCAGGCCAGCAGCGCCACCAGGAACATGCCGGACACATGCAATTTCGTGACGCATCGCGGAGCAGCCAGCATGATCAGGACCTCTCGTGAAAATGTCAGGCTTCAACAGCCATGAGTGTTGACGTCGGGGTGGAAATTCTGCGCATTGCACCGATCACATTGCAAACGGCCGGACAACACACACGGGATGGGCTGCTTAGAGGCCGGGCCGGGAACCACTGCAGGTGACTACGGCCGGTTTGGCCTCTTGAGACCCATAGCACCCGTTTCGATTGGGTTCGACTTCTCGTTGCTCCAACCGATCCAGCCGTCACTGTAGAGTGATGTCTTCGGGAGACCGATCACCCGGGCAAATGTCAGTACCTCGGCTGCTCGCCAGCCACCGCCACACATGAACGACAGGTGCCGGTCGGTGCTGATGCCCGACCGCTTCCAGAGCGCCAGGATCTCATCCGCGTTCCGCATCGTGTTGTCGATGTTGCGATACGGCGTCAGGGAATTGGAACCGGTGAAGATCGCCTGGCCATAAGTCGAGCCGGGAATTCGGCCCTTGCGAAAATGGTACTTGTAGCCGGAGGTCGTCCCGATGAACTCGGCCCAGGTCCGCGCGTCAACAAGCACGAACTTCTTTGGCTGCTTCAGTCGCGTCTTCATTTCGGCCGTGCCGACAATCAACGCCGGCCGCTTCGGGATCCTGGTACCAAACCCCGGCGACTTCGGCGGCAACACGCTTTGGGTCTCCACCGGGTACCCGGCTCCCTTCCACGCATCAAAGCCCCCGTTGAGCACGCGGACATCAGCCACACCCATGTACTGCAGCACGATCGCCAGCCGGTAGCTGGCCGTGGGGTCCTTGCCCGAAACAACCACCGTGTCGTCGGCCCGGAAACCATATCGCCTGGCAAACCGCTCGAGCACCTCGGGGCTGCCGAGTTTCCAGGACGGGGGTGGCTCAAAGTGGTCGGTGTTCACATGAAAACTGCCCGGCACATGCCCTTTTGAGTAGGAGGCACTTTCACCACCCCAGCTGGATTCCACAAACTTGACCCGCTTGGCCTCGCCAAAGGTCTCGGGCAACTGGCCCGCCATCAGCCGCTTCACAATTGAAGCGGGAACCAGCAGGTGAAAGTTCTTGTACCGAACCAACGGCCTGCGGTTGTCAGCAGCCCAGTCCTCGAGATCAAAGGAATAGAGCTTTCGGAATCCGGCCTGTTTCAGGTAGGCGGTCACCTTCTGAGAGTCTCGCTCGCTGGTACCGTAGAGCACGATGTGCCGGTCGGGTCGGATGCCCTTGGCCTGGAGTGCCGCCGCCAGCTTCTTGGCCCTTCCTTTCTCGTCGGCAGCCAGCCAACCGGCCGGAAAGTCGACCGCACCCGGAAGATGACCACCTCGCGTGATGCCGTCCAGCGCCCAGCCGTTGAACGCGTCGGTTGGCCGAGTGTCGACGAGCACCCAGTCGTCGTCCGCGGCGATCTTCACCACATCTGCCGTCGACAACTTCTTTGCACTCGTCGCGGGGTCCAGTGCCGCCGCACGATGGCCAGGCGAACACAGCCCCGAAACCACCAAGCCGAACACGGCGCAACGTCGGATTGTGATTCGCATGCGACCGGGGCCTGGAATTGCCGCGTTTGACGAGGTCACGAAGAACGCTCCACACTGTTCCCAGCTTGACGCTGTTCGATCCGCACCAGGCCGGATTCAAGGCGACGCACCAGTCCTGAGCGAGCCGCACGCGTGCCGGTGTGCGTCGCCGACAACCGGCATCCGATCTTACCCGCTGGTCAGGCCAGCGGCTGGCCAATTCCGGCGTCCTTCAAGGTCTGGGCATCAGGTCCGCTTCCGCTGCAGCAATCGGCCAGTCGGCCATCGATGACCACGGCCGGCACGCGGGCCACGCCCAGGCTCCTGGCCCGCTCGGCCACCTCGGCATCGTGCATATCGAGCACCGTCACCTCGCACGAATCACAGGCGATGCTGTTGACCAACTCGACCGCGTCATCACAGACGCCACACCCGGCACTGAAGATCTCGATCTGTCGTTTCTCAGTCATGGTCCTACGTCACTCCTATTGCTCCGTGCTGAGCCAGACGGTTCGTCGGAAACACCCGAACCGCCACGGACCCGCCTGGTTCCCGCTTCACTGGGATGAGACAGCTTAGGTGTATTCTCCTACGTGAAGGAGTTGGACCCCACGACCACCGAGATGGTCCACGCACTGGTCAATCGGCAATTCGGCTGGCAGGTTCGGCTGAGGACACGACCCCGGCAACCCACCGCTTCGCGTCAAACCAGCGGTTCAGCCACACCCGGAACGGTGCCATCAGCACGCAGATCAGGATGCCGGCACCGATGATCGACGGCTGAGGCCCGATGGCCAGACCCCAGCCGATCCCGCAAACGACCACCGCCGGGCGGACCAGCGTCAGCGGTCCGAACGCAACCGTGCTGGTCATCGAGCGGATGTCGACCGAGGGGATCGCCCGCACGGCGAAGAAGGCCAGGATGATCGCCGCGTAGACCCCGAACACCAGCACCATCCGGTCACCGACGGCGACCATCTGCTTCATCGCCAACTGCGGATCTTCCGAAATCGACCAGGCGGCGGCCAGGATCAGCAGCCCCACGACACAGGCCACCTGGCCCCAGACGATCCCATGGATCATGGCATTGAGATAGTAGGACCGCTTATCGATCCGGGCCTCGCGGCCCGAGGCCGCACACACGCCGCTGAACATGGCGTCCAGCGTCGCCAGCACGTACAGCCAGATCACTGTCGAACTCATGCCAGTTGCCCCAGTCTGCCGGACCGACGACCCAGCGTGTGACGAAACGCGTCAATCACCTCCGGCCGCATTCCCATCAACGTGTGGAACACGCGGGGAATCGGCAACTTCCAGACATGGGTGCCATACATCCCGCAGGCGAATGACGTCTGGCGAGCCGCATCGACCAGCGTCGTTGCGTCATGAGCTCGTCGCGCCGAGATGACTCCGTCGTGACACGAGAGCGGTTCACGCATCCGGATGTAGTGAAACGCCCAGGCCCCGGGCCGGGCCAGCGGTGACGGCTGGAAGTCGTAGTGTGCAAATGCCTGCGTGCCGACCTGGTCGTGCTCACATAGGAATTCCGCCAGGCCTCCTCCCTGAAAGTGGTGCAGAACGCCCGTCGAGAGAAAGACCGTCGCCGGTTGGTCCATGGCGAACGCGTTGACGACTTCGAAGCGACAATCCAGTCGCTCCGCCGCACCCAACCGTAGTGCCTCCTGGACCAGCGCCTCGTTGTAATCCACCCCAATCAACTCGACGTCCGGGCCGAACTCACCGCGAGCCGCCAGCCAGCGGATGACATACCCCGTGCCGCAGCCGATATCGACAATGCGATAGGGAGTCGGAATCCCGCACTGCTGGAAAGCGGCCAGCATCGCGTGCAACAACTCGCTCACCCGTTGACCATGCTGGAACTCCTCCGAGAGCCGCTGCATCTCACAGTGGACCCGGATCAGCAGCCGATCGACTGCATCCGCATCGAGCACGCCTCCGCTGCTGGGCATCGCGTCCACGATCCGAGCCGCCCGGGGATCGCCCACTTTGCGAAACCGCTCGACCACTTCGGCCTGCACCACCGGTCGACGGGCCATTGTCACCGGATCGAAATCGACGATCAGGTCCGAGATCTCGAGCAATTCCGGACGCGATCTCTTCCGGTTTCCCACCACCGCGTCCATCACGACACCTCGACGGGCAGGGTCAGCGCGGTCCAGATCATCACTGCCGAGCGTGACGTCCACATAAATGATCGGGGCAGGTTGTAACGGACCAGCGCCAGGTGGTCGTCACGCGAGTACCGCTGCTTGAGCAACAGGTGCTTGGGGATCAGGACTGCACAGGTCAGCGCCCAGATCGCAACCAGAACACCCAGCCCAACCCACGACTGCAACGACGGCCAGAACCAGACCAGGCCCAATGCCCCCACGATCTCGCACGACAGGCCGGGGATCACGACCCACATCGTTCGTCGCTGGTACGCTAGGGCGAACGCCAGGTAGTCCTCCGATCTGCCCCGGTCCAGCAACGGGTAATGCACCAGCTGGGCGAACCAGACCACGCCGGTCATGTACAACGTCCCGGCCAGTCCCAGGTAGCAGGCAATCGTCATCGCCACAATCAGCAGCTCCAGTAAATTGATCTGCCGATCGGCGATCGTCGCGCATCATGGCGTGGCAGACGGTGCCAAGATCATGGACCCCAACCGAGGCCCATGCGTCCACTCTAACGTCGCGGCAAGCGATCGGCAGTTCTTTGCACGACATTCCCCGCCTCGACGCGTTCAGCCCGCGCGGGTGTGGACTCCTTCGAGCGAAACCTGGGGGGCTCGAGTCTACCGGGGTGCCCTCACGGTTCCGCTGCGATCCCCTCTCGCGTGCGGACACGGGGTCCACTCCTGATGA
>Ga0310123_10000285_pt1 | contig 45407 bp, 40 predicted proteins | sample CB6_AW_1057_MG_FD_203505 | JGI IMG/M metagenome (GOLD analysis project Ga0310123, IMG submission 203505) | Marine microbial communities from Western Arctic Ocean, Canada - CB6_AW_1057 | ecosystem: Environmental > Aquatic > Marine > Oceanic | place: Canada: Western Arctic Ocean | collected... | reverse complement strand
CTTTTGCTCAAATAATTCCTTCTTTTCAAGGCTTTTATGATAAAAAATCATCATCTACTTCAACTTCCAATTACGCTTTAGATTTTGATGGTACATCAGATTATATCATTTTAGACGGTAGTTACCTTTCTAAACCCTGGACGGCAGAAGTATGGTATAAAAGAAAAGGCAGTAAAAATAAACAATATTTCTTATGGCAGAGTGGTAGTAGTAATTATTGGACCCTAAGATTTGAACAGTGGAATAATACTCATAAAGTTGGTATCACAAAACATCAAACTTCTGATAAGAAGTGGAACCATACAACAACAATAGATAACTGGGAGCATCTTGCTTTTGTGGTGTCATCATCTAATACTAAAACCGTAGAATTATTTGTGAATGGAGAATCTCAAGGATTTCCTGGTACATTTACAGCTTGGCCCAAATTGTATTGGAAATATCTTGGTAGAAACAGTAGTAAAACTATTGATGGAGAGATTGATGAATTAAGAATTTGGAATGATAATAGGACCCAGGCAGAAATTAAAGCTAATATGTTCATTGAACTAGAGGGCGATGAAGCCAATTTAGTAGCTTACTATAAAATGAGTGATGGCTCGGGAACTACCTTAACTGATAATGCATCTGCTGGTAATTATGATGGAACAATGACGAATATGACTACTGAGGATTGGGTAACTTCATATGCTCCAATTGCTACTTTAAATTCAGGCTATAAAACTGATATAGAGGGCTTATGGAGTGAATCAGGTACCAGTGCTTCTCAAGATTCAAATGGATTAACAATGGCCGTAAGTTCAACATTATCTGAAGAAAACTTTGCCGTATTTGGAAACAACGGCACATCAGGCAAATCTACGTTTGACCTTCCAAGTAGTGTGGTGGTCAGATCAGCAAGAATATGGCAGGTTTATAAAAGTGGCAGTGTATCTGCAGATGTTATTATAGACATTAATGCCGCAACTGGAAATACCCCAACTGTAGGAGATGCCGCCAATTACGAATTATTACATCGCATTGGAACAAGTGGTAATTTTACTAAAGTAGCAACAGCAAGTGTGAGTGGTGGTGTGAGTGTTTACGAAATCACTTTTTCAGGGGTAATTGTACGAAAAGGATTCTATGTAATAGCGGCAACTGACTCAAGTAATCTATAAAACTAATTCATAATATCACAAGAATTATATTCTGGATCAATATTAATAAATACATCTCCCTTTGCTCTTTCAAACCATAGATCCATCAATTCTACTTGCTTTCTATTAAGAGCAAAATTTCGAAATCTTTGATAATCTTCACTTAAATTTCCCAAATGTGGTGGAATTTTTTCCTTATACAATAATATTTTATAAGCAGCTGTTCCATCATCAAGTCTTGTTTCTAAAGGAACTGAAATTTGACCTATCTCCATAGTATCAATTGTGAAAAAAACTACTGGGTCTAGTTCCTCAACAAGAACATTTTCACTGCCCATAGCATCAGTAAAGTACCCACCAAATGAAGAAGTAAATTTATCATCTGAATATAACCTTGCAAGATCTTCAAAAGAGATACTATCAACATTACTAGCTAAATCCGATAAACTATCTAGATAATTTTTTGCTTGTATAATATCTTCTTCTGAAAATGTGGGTTGCAAAAGAATATGTCTTGAACTAAAAAGATTTCCTCTCTTTTCAATTAATTCTATAAGATGAAAACCGAATTTAGTTTCTACAGGCATAGAGACTTCACCTGGTTTTAACTTGAAAACCGCGGCCTCAAATTCAGGTTGAAATGAACCTCTTCCGGCAAATCCTAAATTTCCTCCATTTTGAGCACTTCCTAAATCTTGACTATAAAGAGTAGCTAATATTTCAAAACTTTCTCCATTACTAATTCTATCTCTTATTTTCATGATTTCTTTACGAACTTTTTCTTTTTGCTTTTTCCCGATTTCAGGAATCTTTACAATCTGAGACACTTGAACCTGAGCAGAAAAATAAGGAACACTATCTTTTGGAATATCAGCATAAAATTCTTTAACCTCTTCAGGACTAACACTAATATCTGTTAAAATCTCTTGACGCATTTTTCTAACAACAAGTTGTTCTTTTATATCATCAAACAATTCTTTTTTAAATTCAGCAATTGTTTTATTATAATATTTTTCAATTTCATCTTCTGATCCAATTTGATTAATAATTAAAAGCATTCTAGAATTAAGCTCCTGATTAACTTCCACATCTTCAACAATTACAGAATCAATTTCAGCTTTTGCAACTAGTAACTTATTTGTTATTAAATCCTTAAAAACAGCGCATTTGGTGTTCCCTGAAATTCTTTCTCCCCTTGAAAGAATTTCCAAGTAAGTACTTTCAAGTTCTGACTTTAAAACAATATAATCATCAATCCTACCAATTATTTTATCTATTACTAAACCATTAGAAACTTCTTGTGCATGAATCGAATTCTGAGATCCAATAAAAATAAATAAAAGCAAAATTTTTATATTAAAAAATTTCATAGTCAATTCCTTTTTTAGAATTTGCAAAAATACTGTCCCGCAATTTATCAAATAATTCTTGTTTTCTTTTATTTAAAATAATTGCATTTATAACATTAGATTCAAATGATAATGGAGAAGTTTCCCCTATTAATCTTTTATCAAAAATTTTAAAAAAAAAATAATGTTTTTCATCTACTTTTTCTACATATGCATTTCTCTTTAAAAATTGAGACTTATTGTTTATCAAAAGTAATGGATTATTTAATATTATCTCATCAAGTTTAACCCAAATAGTATCTTCTAAAAATGATTTTTCTGCAAACTGAAAACAGTATGATCTAATTTCATTAATATCAGAATCTGGATATTCTTTTATTATTTTTCTAAAATTTCTAATATCAGGAGCATCGACTGGAATTTTTGCATATAATGCTTTCACTAAATCAAAAGATAAAACAAAATCTTTAATATTATTTTCATAATACGTATTTAATTCTTCATCTGAAATTGAAAAGTCAATATTATTTTGATACGTCATTTTTTCATATTCAAACATTACAAGATTATTCTTATATTGTAATACCTGATTTTCAACACTATTAACATTAATAACATTCTCATATGCTGATTTCAAAAGTAATTGATTTCTTATCCATTGATCAGTTTGTTTTTCAATAATCAATGAACTATCATTTTGTAAAGAAAGAAAAATAATATCTTCAATGTATAAATAATTATTATCTACTCTTGCCAATGCAATTTTGTCATCGGTTGTATTTCCATCTAAAAATTCACAAGCAGACACAAATAAAATTATAAGAAGAAAAAACAAATTTCTAACCATTGTTTATAATAATTAATTCTATTATTTTTTTGAGTAGTTTGGTGCCTCTCTAGTAATAAAAACATCATGAGGATGACCCTCTATAGAACCAGCTTTTGTTATTTTTACAAACTTAGATTTCTGTAAAGTAGCAATATTATTTGCTCCAACATATCCCATTCCAGCTTGTAACCCTCCTGTTAACTGATAAAGAATTTCAGAAACCTCCCCTTTATATGGAACACGACCCACAATACCTTCAGGAACTAATTTTTTCGGATCATTTTCATTTTGTTGAAAATACCTATCTCTTGTACCCGCTTCCATAGCTTCTATTGATCCCATACCTCTGTAAGCTTTATATTTTCTCCCTTCATATAATATTATATCACCAGGAGCTTCCTCTGTACCTGCAAATAATGATCCTACCATAATACTATTTGCTCCTGCCGCCAAACCTTTTACAACATCTCCTGAAAATCTTATTCCTCCATCAGCAATAACAGGAATTCCTGATCCCTTTATAGCCTTTGCTGATTCATAAATCGCTGATAATTGGGGCATTCCAACTCCTGCAATAATTCTAGTTGTACAAATACTCCCAGGACCAACACCGACCTTAATACCATCAACTCCAGCATTTACCAATGCTTTTGCTGCATCACCAGTTGCAATATTTCCAACAATAAGATCTATATCAAAATTTTTTTTAATGCTTTTTATTTGATCTATTACTGATTTTGTATGTGCATGAGCAGTATCTATAGCAATCACATCTACACTTGAAACAATTAATCGCTCTAAACGTTCTTTATAATCATCAGTGACTCCAATTGCAGCCCCAACACGAAGCCGTCCTAAATTATCCTTACATGCATTTGGCATAGACTTATTCTTAAGTATATCCTTATAGGTTATAAGTCCAACTAATTTTCCTTCCTCAACAATAGGCAACTTCTCAATCTTATATTTTTTAAGAATTTTTTCAGCCTCATTTAAGTTTATTCCTAACTTAGCGATAATAAGTTTTTTTGTCATTATATCATCTAATTTCATAGATTGATCTTTCTGAAATCTAAGATCTCTATTAGTAACAATTCCCAGAAGATTATTAGAAGCATCAATAATTGGAATACCTCCAATTTTATTTTTTTTAACAATCATTTGAGCATCTCCAACTGTTGACTGAGAATCTAAAGTTATGGGGTCCTTTATCATTCCACTCTGTGATCTTTTTACTTGTCTAATTTGTTCTGCTTGATTTCTAATGGTCATATTTTTATGAATGATACCAATTCCTCCTTTTAATGCAATTGCTATTGCAAGTTTATGTTCTGTTACTGTATCCATAGAGGCAGAAACAAAAGGAATATTTAATTTTATATTTTTTGTAAGTAAGGTAGATACATTAGTATCACCAGGAAATATCTCAGAATAAGCAGGAACCAACAGCACATCATCATAAGTGAGTGCTTCAAGTTGAAATATATTATTTTGTGTCATAACAAATAAGAATTTTACCTATTTGCCATGCAAAACTAATACATTATACTTAAGTTAAAAAATTTTGATATATACTTAACAAATAAAAATAAGGTAAAATGATAGAATACATAGCAGTTGTTTTTGGCATTTTGAGTGTATGGTATGCTCAAAAGAATAAAATTCTAGTTTTTCCTACTGGAATAATTAGTGTTTTAATTTATGTGTATTTAACCTATGAAAACAAACTATACGCTGATACAGGAATAAATATTTATTACTTTATTATGAGTATTTATGGTTGGGTTTTATGGACAACTAAAAATAAAAAAATAAAAAAAGAAATTTCTTTCAATTCAAAACAAGAAAATCTTATATCAATGTCTTTATGTATATTCTTTTTTTTAATAATACAATATGCATTAAACAAAACTGACAGTGATGTGGTGTTTCTAGATAGCATAACTACAGCATTAAGTTTAACTGGAATGCTGTTACTTGCAAGAAGAAAATTAGAAAATTGGATTTATTGGATAATAGCGGATATAATTTATATTCCCTTATATATGTATAAAGAACTTTATCCAACAAGTCTTCAGTTTTTTATTTTTTTAATTTTAGCAATACTAGGTTATAGGAATTGGAAAAAAGAACTAAAAAAATGAAAAAAATATCTATAATAGGCCCAGAATCATCAGGAAAAACCACATTGGCTATTTTTTTATCAAAAATATTACAAGGCACATATGTAAATGAATATGCTAGGGATTATCTTAATAAAAATGAAACTTACACTATAAATGATCTAGATATTTTTGCCTTCAAACAAAACCAAAGCATTAACAACGCAAGCAAAACAGAAAACAATTTTTTGTTTGCTGATACATCAGTTATTGTCATTGAAATATGGAGTATTTTAAAATATAAAAAACTCAGCAAATCAATCAAAGAATTATCAGAGAAAGAAAATTTTGATTGTTACTTATTGTGTAAACCTGATATTCCATGGAAATGGGACAAACAAAGAGAAAGCCCAAATAATAGAATTAAAATTTATAATGCTTACAAAAATTTATTATCAACAAGAAATTATAATTATACTGTAATAAGGGGAAAGCTTAATCAAAGAATAAAATCATCTCTAAATTTTATAATATAAATTTTATAATATAATTTCACTTTTAGTTGGGGTGCCTAAAATTTCAAGGCTGAAATCACACTCATAAAACTGATCCAGATAATGCTGGCGAAGTATAACATAAACAGTTATTTTTTGTTCACCTCAAAAAATTAAATCTTATATAAATGAGAGTATTACTTTGTTTTCTACTTATAAATTTGACTGCAAATGCACAACATAATTTTAAAGGGAGAGTTCTTGATAAGAATGGATTAAAAATAAAAGGGGCAAATATCAAAGAAAATAATGATAAAATAACATATACAGACAATAATGGAGATTTTTATATTTTTTCTAATAAAAAAATTATCAATATAGAAATAACACATGTTGGTTATTTAAAAAAATTTGATACCATTAATATATCAGAGACCAAAGAAAAAAATTTTATTATAGAAGATGGAATTCTTTTAAAAGATCAAATAAAAGTTTTATCAACGAGAGCAAAAGATGATAGTCCATATGCTTATGAAAATCTAACATTATATGAATTAAATAAAAATAATACAGGAAGAGATATTCCATATTTATTAGATTTTACCCCATCCGTTACCATAACGTCTGATGCTGGTGGTGGAATTGGTTACACTGGAATAAGAATAAGGGGAAGTGATGCAAATAGAATTAATGTTACAATTAATGGTATTCCATACAATGACGCCGAGTCCCATGGTGTTTTTTGGGTAGACTTACCAGATATTGCTTCGTCAGCCAATACCATTCAAATTCAAAGAGGAGTCGGATCTTCAACCAATGGTGGAGGCGCGTTTGGAGGAACTATAAGTATAAAAACGGGAACTCCTTCAGAAAAAGCATACGTAGATTATGGAACATCAATGGGTTCATTTAAAACATTTAAAAATACATTAAATCTTAATTCTGGATTATTAAAACAACATTGGAACTTTGCTTTAAGATTATCAAAAATCACATCTGATGGATATATTGATAGAGCATTCAGTAACTTATGGTCATACTATGCGGAGGCGGCATATTTCACAAAAAAATCATCCTTTCAGTTTATAAATTTTTCCGGAAAAGAAAAAACTTATCAATCATGGTGGGGAACTCCTGAATCTAGAGTATTTAATGATTTAAATGGAATGCAAGAAGTAATTGTTAACAATGGCTTTAATGAAGAACAAAAAGATAACTTACTAAATTCTGATAGAACATATAATCACTACACTTACGAAAACGAAATTGATAATTACCAACAAGACCATTATCAATTTCATTATAATTACGATCTTTCTAGTTCATCAAATTTTAATTTAGCATTACACTACACATATGGAAGAGGTTACTATGAACAATTTAGAAAAAACGATCTTTTATCTAATTATTTTAATGATTTTGAAAATGTTTATACAAATTTAGTTCGAAGAAGATGGTTAGATAATGATTTTTATGGATTCACATATTCCTATTTTAAACAAACAAAAAAAATAGAATTGACTATTGGTGGAGCATATAATATATACAAAGGTGATCATTTCGGAAAAATTATATCAACCGATATTCCAAATATGGTATTCAAAGATCCATACTACCTTTCAAAATCTGATAAAAAAGACAGAAACATTTTTATTAAATACAATATAACCTTAAGCTATAAATTAAAATTGTTTACTGATATGCAAATAAGAAATTATTCCCATAACAGCGATGGTTCTGATAACGATAGATCAGTAATTAATTTTAATTCAAAAAATACTTTTTTTAACCCCAAAATAGGATTTAATTTTAAATTAAATCCTAAATCAAACATTTATAGTTCAATTGCCGTTGCAAATAGAGAGCCTATTAGAATTGATTTTTTAGATTCCTATGAAAAACCCAAACATGAAACTTTATATGATTTCGAATTTGGATATAATATTAATTATAATTTTGGTTTTTTTAATACAAATTTTTACTGGATGGAATATAAAAATCAGCTAATTACAACTGGTGAATTAAATGATGTAGGTGGCTACATAAGAACAAACGCAAAAAAAAGCAGGAGGGTTGGTGTTGAAATTTCCAATAGAATTATTATAAAAAAATTTAATATTTCATCTTCTCTTACACTATCAAAAAATTTTGTGTATGACTTTAATGAAGTCCTCTATGACTACGGAAGTAATTTTAATCAATACAACATAATAAAAAATACATATTTAAAATCAAATATTGCATTTTCACCAGAAATTATTGGTTATAATAACATTGAATATAAAGCATTAAAAAACTTTACAACATCATTTAAAACAAAATATGTGGGAAAACAATACCTAGACAACACCTCAAATAAAAATCGATCTATAAATTCATATTTAATTAATTCACTTGATGTTGAAGCAAGACTAAATATTAAGTTTCTTAAAAAATTATTTATAAAATTTTCAGCAAATAATATATTTAACAAAATGTACTCAAGCAATGGATATACTTTTGGATACTATGCCGGAACAGATTATGAAGTAAGAGAAAATTATCTTTATCCTCAAGCTGGAAGAAACTATATGTTTAGTTTAAATATCAAAATTTAAATATTCAACAATTAATAATTAAAAATCGAAATTTTCTATTTAGGTCTTTAACAAAAGAATATGATAAGTTAGCATCACTAACATATTTAAACAAATCAGAATAATACTTATCATTAATTTCAAAGTAAATTTTTCCATTATTATTCATATGCTTTTTAGAAAATTTAATAATTTCTTTATAAAAATATATAGGATCATCATATACAAAAAATGCTAATTTAGGTTCAAACTTTTTAACATTATCATCCACACAATCAATGTCTTTAATTGGTATATATGGTGGATTACTTACAATTAAATCAAATTTTATATCTGGCTTATACTCCTCTATCTTCTTTTCAATAAAAATAACATTAGCTCCAACATTAATATTATTATTTTTTGCAATAATTATAGCTTTTTCTGAAACATCTATACCTATAACTTTTGATTTTATATTATTATCTAAAGTGATTGCAATACATCCTGAACCAGAGCCTACATCAAGTATGGTTTTTATTTTATTTGCGGATTCATTTTTAATGATCATATCTACCAATTCTTCAGTTTCTGGCCTTGGAATAAGCACATCTTGATTAACATAAAATAAATTATTATAAAAAAATTCTTTATTTAAAACATGCTGAATAGGAATTCCTTGTGATATTTTGTTTAAATCAAATACAATCTCTTTCTCTATAGATTTACTCCATGAAATAAATTTATCAATTAGAAGATCCGTATTTGAAGCATTAAATTTTAGATATAAATATTTTTGAATTATGTTTATAGCTTCTTGTTTAGAATAATTTTCTACGAGATCAAACAATTTTATATAAAGTTTTTTTAAACTTATTTTAGACATTACACAAAAATAAATGAATAATAAACATAAAAAATATATTAACAGAGCATTTTATCTTGCCCAAAAAGGAATGGGTTCTGTTGCACCAAATCCTATGGTAGGATGTGTGATTGTTAAAAACGAAAATATTATAGGAGAAGGATATCATAAAAAATTTGGAAAACCCCATGCTGAAATAAATGCAATAAAAAATGTTAAAAACAAAAAAACAATTGAAGGTAGTTCAATCTATATTACACTTGAACCATGTAGCCACTATGGAAAGACACCACCTTGTGTAGATGAGATAATTAATTATAAACCAAAAGAAGTTATTATTTCAAATAAAGATCCAAACCCAAAAATTAATGGGAAAGGAATAAAAAAATTAAAAGAAAATAATATAAATGTAATTGAGGGAATACACGAGGCTATAGGAAAAGAATTAAATAAAAGATTTTTTTTAAATCAAAAATACAAAATACCATATGTTGTTTTAAAATGGGCAGAAACAAAAGATGGTTTTATTGCCAAAACAAATGGAGAATCAAAATGGATTTCAAATGATGTATCAAGAACTTTAGTTCACAAATGGAGATCTGAAGAATCTGGAATATTAATAGGTGTACAAACCGCCATTAAAGATAATCCGAAATTAACTGTTAGAAGGTGGAAAGGTAAAACTCCAATTAGAATAATTATTGACCCAAATAATAGATTACAAAATACAGCAAAAGTATTAAAAGAGAAGCCTGTTACTTTAATTTATAATACAACCACTACAAAAAAGAGAGAAAGTAATTACTTTATCAATATAAATCCATTTTCTATTCATAATATTATACAAGACATTTATAAAAAAGGAATAAGTAGTATAATGGTAGAGGGGGGAACAAAAACTATAAATTATTTTATAGATTCCAATTTATGGCATGAAGCACGTATTTTTGTGTCTAATAAAAAATTCAACAAAGGTATTATTGCCCCTAATCTAAATATTGAAAATGTTAACAAAGAAGATATAAATGGAGATGAGTTATACATAACAAATAATAATGCACAATTTTAAAAAACCAAATCATGACTCATTAGAAACTAATTATAAAACATTAGTAACTCAGATTAATCATCTAATAGAAGAAGAAAATGATATTACTGCCATACTATCAAATGTGTCCTCTACATTAAAAGAAACTTTTAATTTTTTATGGGTTGGATTCTATCTTATAAAAAATGAAGAATTGGTATTAGGCCCTTTCCAGGGTCCAGTTGCCTGTTTTAGAATTAAAAAAAATGAGGGGGTTTGTGGATATTGCTGGAAAGAAAAAAAAACAATTATTGTTCCTAATGTAGACAAGTTTCCAGGACATATAGCGTGTAGTTCGCAATCTAAGTCTGAAATAGTTGTTCCTATTTTTAAAAAGAATGAAGTTTTTGGTGTTTTAGATGTTGACAGCAAATCGCTTAATCAATTTAACTTTATTGACAAAATGTATCTTGAAAAGATTGTAAGGTCAATTGAAAAAAAATTAGTTTAAGCGACCAATCTCAGTAACGCCACCAACTGCTTTATCTCCTTTTTTAACCACTACATTAAAATTTAAAGGAAGATAAATATCAGCCCTAGATCCAAATTTAATAAAGCCCAACTCTTCAGATTGCTTAACTTGATCTTTAACTTTTGTATAGTTAACAATTCTTCTAGCAACCATCCCAGCAATTTGTCTAACCAATAAAGTGATTTTTTTGTTTTCAATTACTGTTGTTGTTCTCTCATTTAATATACTTGATTTGGGATGCCACGCAACCAAATATTTTCCTTTATGATGTTGATAATATTTTACAATTCCAGAAATAGGATTTCTGTTAATATGAACATCAAAAGGTGACATAAAAATAGATATAAGTAATCTTTTTTCTCCAAAATATTCATCTTCATAAACTTCTTCAATATTAACAACTTTACCATTCGCTGGAGATATAACCTTACTATTATTAGTTATTTTTTTGATTTTAGGATTTCTAAAAAATTGAAGAAAAAACAGAAATATAAAAACAGATACTAATAAAATAATATTTAGATAGAATCCAGTAATACTGAAAAACTGACCAGCAATATTTATACCTAATAAAAAGATTAATAAAACTGATAAAAAAGAATATCCCTCTCTATGAATTCTTAGCATTTTTTTTTTGGAAGGTAAAAGATCCGTCTCTGTATTTATACGTTCTAGAAACTTTATCTATAGCAGAAATATATGCTGCTATTCTTAATGAAACATTGTATTTTTTTGATATACTATAAACACTATTAAAACCTTGTTTGATTATTATATCAGCCCTTCTATTTACTCTACTTTTTGTCCACTTAAACCCCATCCTGTTTTGGACCCATTCGAAATAAGAAACTATCACCCCGCCAGCGTTTGCTAAAATATCAGGTACTGCAACAATTTGATTTTTTAGCAAAATATCATCTGCTTTATATGATGTTGGGCCATTAGCTCCCTCAACTATAAATTTTGCAGAAATATCAGAAGCATTTTCTTCAGTTATAGAATCTTCCATTGCTGCTGGTATTAAAACATCTACTTTTAAAGAAAGAAGTTCTTTATTTGATATTTTGTCTGCTCCTTTAAAATTTTGTAACGATCCATTATTTTCATTTCGATAAGTAATTGCCTTACCTACATCAATTCCTTTTTTATTATAATAACCTCCAGCAATATCTGAAATTGCAAGAACCTTACACCCTCTTTCTTTTAACAAATAAGCTGCCCAGGAACCAACATTTCCAAAACCTTGTACTGCTATAGTAGCCCCAAATGGGTTAACTTTAAATTTTGTTAATAATGATAAAGTTGAAATCATAACACCGCGTCCTGTTGCTTCAATTCTTCCAAGTGAACCTCCTAAAATAATAGGCTTTCCTGTCACTACTGAATTTATTGTCATTCCTCTTGCTCTTGAATATTCATCCATTAACCAAGCCATATGTTCTGGGCCTGTTCCTACATCAGGTGCTGGTATATCTTTATCTGGTCCAAAAACATCATGCATTGCTTGAGTGTATGCTCTTGTTAATCTTTCCATCTCTGAAAAACTCATTTTTTTTGGATCACAACAAACCCCTCCTTTTGCCCCACCATATGGTATATCCACAACAGCACACTTCCAAGTCATCCAAGCAGCTAAAGCCGTAACCTCATTTAAATTAACTCTTAGATCAAACCTTAAGCCTCCTTTTGATGGCCCCAATATATTTGAATGAATAACTCTATAACCTTCAAAAACTCTAATACTACCATCATCCATAGAAATTGGAAGTGATACAATAATTTTTTTTGCTGGAGATTTTAAAACGTTATAAATTTCTTCATCTAACTGAAGATGTTCAGCGGCAACATGAAACCTCTTCATCATCGACGCAAGAGGATCTTTAGAATGTATGATAGGAGCAGGTTCTATATAACTCATATCTATTTTAAAATATTTACTTTACAAATGTACGATTTATGTTAAATGATTGATAATTTTTAAGTAAAAAAATACATACGGAATAACAAAGAAAAAACTATCAAAACGATCCAAAAACCCACCATGTCCAGGAAGTTTATTTCCACTATCTTTTAAATTAAAATTCCTTTTAATAAGAGACTCGAACAAATCACCAAACACTCCTGATATTAAAACTACTACTGAAAAAACAGCCCAAAACATATACGTTTTATCTTCAAAATAGTTCCACAAAAAATAAGCAACAACTAAATTCGATAATAAACCAAAGAGGACCCCTTCCCATGTCTTCATAGGCGAAACCGATTCAAATAATTTTTTTTTACCAAAAATACTCCCTCCAATAAATGCTGCTGATTCACTAGTCCAAAGAAATAAAAAAGAAGAAACCAAGTAAATATATTCATATTCACCAGATTCAAAAACTAAAAAATTCAATAGAGATATTGGTATTGATATATAAAAAATACCAAAAAATGTCATAGATACATTTGATAAAGAATCTCTATTTCCTGAAGCATATAAAGCAGAAAGGCAAACAATTGGTAAAATTGGTATCAATAAGAAATGAATTCCCCAAATTGAGTTTTGACTAGCATAAATAAAAGTTGAAATAAAAATTAAAACAGAAAGAAATATTCCCAAATAATTATTTGGATTTATATTATTTTCCTTAAGGATTCTGTAAAATTCTTTAGATGAAAAAAAAATGATAGCAACAAATATTAATAAATAAGAATACTGACTATACATTGAACAAAACAACAACAATCCTCCTCCCAATAAACCTGTAACAATTCTCTGTAATAAATTTTTTTTATCCATAAAAATCTAATTCTTGCATTAATTTCTGTACTTTAAGATAATTTTTTTCAACTACTAAAACCTCATTATATCCAAAATTATTATACGAAGAATCTATCTTATTAACTGATACACACTTTATATCATTTAATTTCAAAAGTTGTTTAACTATTTCTGCGCGATATGTTGTTCTTGTTTTATAAACCTGAACCCATTTATCTTTTTTCATTATCTAAAAAATATTTTCTAAGTAAATACATAAAACCTATAAACAAAACAACACTTATAATAATTAAAACCATTGGAATTTTTGGAGAAGAATTTATTGATACTTCAAAATTTTCATTTAGTAACCCTTTTTGGGAAAAATAAAATATAGTTAATGAAAAAAAATTATTAAATATATGTGCAATCATAGGATATACTATGCTACCAGACCAATAGTAGATATATCCAAATAAAACCCCTAAAAGCATTCGAGGAAAAAACCCATAAAACTGTAGATGGAGAGCACTAAAAAAAAAGGCACTAAGCCATACGGCTATATGAATGTTTTTTGAAATCAAATAAAAATTCTTTTGTAAAACTCCTCGAAACAAATATTCTTCACATATGCCGGGAATTAAAGCTATAGATAATATGCCAAATAAAAACTCCCAATTATTTTCAAAAGAAATTAAAAATATTGTAATCTTCTCAAGTTCTTTTTCCTTATTAAAAGCCCAATTCTCAAAAGAATTCATGAACTCAGGAAAATTGATAGATTTATTCCACTCTATAACTCCAGAATTTAAAATCATAAAAAAAAATGTTGATAAAAGAACCAAAATGACTAGAGTAGAATTAATTGGAAAAATCTTTATGGAATAATTACTTAATTTATTCACATAAAAGTAAGGCGAAATAAAAATCATAATTGACAAAGAATTTAATGATAACATTAATACCCTATCTTCTAATAAATTTTCCATTCCAGAAGAAGAAATTCCTCCAGATATAATATAATATCCAGATATAACTAAATTCAAAAGCACAAAAGCTGAAAAAATTATTAAAACAATAATCCTTAATTCTTTCCAATGATTTGACATAATTGATTTTATTTGCAGGGTTATTTAATTAAAAACGTTAAAATAGTTTTTTTTTATGAAAATTGGCAATATTGAACTAGGTGATTTTCCTTTATTACTTGCTCCAATGGAAGATGTAAGTGATCCACCATTTAGATCTGTATGCAAAGAGAATGGTGCTGACTTAATGTTTACAGAGTTTATCTCTTCAGAAGGTTTAATTAGAGACGCAGAAAAAAGCACTCAAAAACTTGATATTTATGACAGCGAAAGACCGATAGGAATACAAATATTTGGAGATAATATTGAATCTATGAAAAAAGCAGCTTCAATATCTGAAGCAGCTAATCCAGAAATAATAGATATAAATTATGGTTGTCCTGTTAAAAAAATTACCTGCAAAGGTGCAGGTGCTGGCATTTTGCTTGATATAAATAAAATGCAAAAAATGACAAGTGAAATAGTTAAACAAGTTAAAAAACCTGTAACTGTAAAAACTCGATTAGGTTGGGATGATGACAGTATAAAAATAGTAGAGGTAGCAGAAAGATTACAGGACGTGGGAATACAGGCTCTTACTATTCATGGGCGAACAAGAAAACAAATGTATAAAGGAGAAGCTAATTGGGAATATATAGCCGAAGTAAAAAATAATCCTAGAATTAACATTCCAATTTTTGGAAATGGAGATATTAATTCTCCAGAAAAAGCAAAAAAATATAAAAATAAATATGGCGTTGATGGAATAATGATTGGAAGATCAGCAATTGGAAACCCATGGATTTTTAATGAAATAAAGTCCTATATAAAAGAAAACAAACATATAAAAAACCCATCCTTGAATGATAGAATAGAAACGGTTAAAAAACATTTAGATTTTTCTATCCAATGGAAAGGGGAAAGATTAGGTTTAATTGAGATGAGAAGACATTATACAAACTATTTTCGAGGAATGGATAATTTCAAAAAACATAGAATGAAATTAATTCTTAGTGAATCTAAAAACTTTACATTAGAGACATTAAATGAAATATCCAACATATATTCTAAAAATAAAGAATTAGCTGAGTTATGAAATTAGATAAATCATTATATGCTTGGTTCTTGTTAATTCTTCTTAGCATAATTTGGGGGATTTCCCCTATGTTAATTAAAAAATCATTGGTTTCACTACATCCTCTTGAAATTGGAGCACTACGATTATCTTTTGCAGCAATAATTTTATTGCCTTTTTTGGCTAAGAATATAAAGGAAGTTAAAAAAAAAGATTTTCTTATTTTATTTATCTCTGGTGTAGTAGGTAATGTAATTCCATATTTTCTATACCCTATAGCACAAACAAAAATTGATAGTGGAACATCAGGTGTTTTAACATCCTTGACTCCATTTTTTGCTCTAATAATAGGGGTGTTATTCTATAATCAGAAAGCAACAAAAAATAATTTAATTGGACTTACGATAGGCTTTTTAGGAACAGTTGCGTTAATTTTATTTTCTAGTAATAGTCGGGGTTTTGGATCAGATGTTTTTGGTTTATTTGTAGTATTAGCAACCTTTTTATATGGTATAAATTTAAATTTGATAAAACATCATCTTAATCATTTAAAACCAATAACCATTGCCAGTTTTTCAATTGTTTCAATTCTACCTATAACTCTTTATATACTTTTAGATCTTACGCCTTTTGTTGATCATATTGAAAAATTTGAAATTCATAGGAATCAATTTTACTATGTCGCTGTTCTTGGAATTTTAAGTACCTCAATAGCTACAATAATTTTTTATAATTTAATAAAGATTAAGGATACGGTTTTTGCTTCTCTTGTTACATACTTAATGCCAATAGTAGCTGTAAGTATTGGTGTTATCGATGGAGAAAATATAAATTCTATCCAGTTATCAGGAATGGTTTTAATAATTTTTGGAGTGTTTATAAGCGGGAAAAAAAATTAAACATTCCTACCAGCCTTTTCTAGCAATTGTTTAGTTAATAATATTCCTTCGTGTTCTGAATACTCCTCTCCTTCATACTCAATGGAAATATATCCCTTATATCCAAAATCTTTAATTATTTTTAACATCTTATAATAATCTGTCTCAACAGAATTACCATTACTATCAAAGTTATGAGTTTTTGCACTTACACTTCTTGCATAAGGCATCATCTCTTTTACACCAAGATATTTGTCATATTCCTCTGCACAGCCCCCAACAGAAGAACCCCAATCTGTAAGTTCAGCGGGTTTAGATCTAATACAAAAGTTTCCAAAATCAGGAAGGGTACCAACATTATCCATTCCAGTGTTTTCAATTACATTAACAAGCCATTTGGCATTTGAAGAATATCCCCCATGATTTTCAACAATGATATTTATACCAAAGCTTTTTGCAAATTCTCCTAATTGAGACAAGGACTCGGTTGCAAAACTTGAAACTTCTTCACTGGAAGCCGTACCATGAGCATTAACTCTTATATGTTCACATCCCAAAAATTTTGCTGCCTCAACCCATTTTTTATGATTTTCAATTGCTTTAATTCTTTTATTTTTATCAGAATCCCCAAGATAACCCTCATCATCTATCATAATTAAATAGTTTATTACTCCATAATCATTAGATCTTGTCATCATTTCTGATAAATAATTTTTATCATTTGCCTTATCAAAGAAAAATTGATTTACATATTCAACAACATTAATATTATATGTTTCTTTAGCAATCTGAACAAAATCTAAATTATCAATTTGACCGGATTTAAGAGCTCTATTTAAAGACCATTGAGCCAATCCTATTTCAAAAAACAACTTTTCTTCTTTAGAATCAACAATATTATTACAAGTAAACAAGGGTAACGACAACGCGCTAGATTTCAGAAATTCTCTTCTTAACATTGGGTTTATATAGTTTAATTAATTTAATATATAAAATTTTATTCATAGACACTACTAAATGAGATTCCATTATAATTTTTTTCTCCTGCTTTTATTTTAATAGGTAAAATGTTTTGAAACGTGGGCACAGGACATGTGGTAAATGAAGAGAAAACGCATGGTGGATTATAAGACTTATTAAAATCTAAAATCACATTTTGATTTTTATCTGGAGGATTAATATAAAGGAACCTTCCACCCCCATAAGTTTCATTCCCGGAAGTTTTATCAGCGAAGACAACAAAAAACTTTCCTGAACCTGAAAGTGTAGGTTCTAAAGAATATTGATGACCTTTTATTGAGAATGTAATTATTCCCGGAGTTTTTTCTTCGAACATCCCTCCTTGAATATTAAAAGATTTTCTTGTTTTATCCTCTTTATATTTTTCAAATTTCCCTTCAATTATCATTTTTTTACTGTATGGAAAGTGGTTAATTATTAATTGATCCAATAGCATCGGATGATCCAAATTTCTTAGCCTTATAGCCTTAACACCTGAATCCATATGAACAAACCATATAAATGATTTCCATGAAAAATATTCAGCTTTATTATGAATTTTAATTGTAGCTTTTTTTGTTTTAATCGAATCTTTATAAATCACCTCATCATAATAATCAAAAGATATTATAGAGTCTGTAACATAAATTTTTGCAAAATTTTTTGGAAATATATCCGGCAATTTTAGGTCACTTGTTTCGTCTGATCCAATTGTATAATACCCAAAATCAATTGAATACAATCCGGCTAAATTTAAATATCCATCATCAGCAAATAAAGCATTCATTCGTTTTTCTTTCCAAATTTCATGTTCTACTAACAATTTGCTTTCACTACAGGAAAGAAAAAAAATAATAAATACAATAATTCTAAATTTCATTATATTTATAAAGTTAACCCAGATTGTATGAAAATACTGATTTTATCGTTCCTTCTTTTTTTGAATTATTCTCAAAAAAATAAAGAATATCAAATTTTAAATTATTCAAAAAAAAATACTTTTTCTGTTTTCCTATTTACTGAAACTAATGGATTCGTTCATCGAGCCGGAATAGATGCTGGTATTAATTTAATACCTAAAATTGGAGAAAAAAATGGTTTTAATGTTTATCACTCTAATGTTTCCAAGGACATCAATGAAGAAAATCTTAAAAAAATTAAAACTATAATTTTTTTAAATACGACTCTTGATATTTTAAACGAACAAGAACAACAAGTAATGGAAAATTTTATTAAAAAAGGAGGAGGATTTGTTGGAATACACTCTGCCGCAGACACCGAATATGAATGGGAATGGTATGGAAATCTTGTTGGAGCTTATTTTAAATCTCATCCTCCAGTAACTACAGCTGAAATACAAACAATAAACAATAAGCATATTTCTACAAAACACTTAGATGATTTGTGGAAAATAAAAGATGAATGGTATAATTATAAAAACATAAATCCAAATATCACTGTTTTATTAAACCTTGATGAATCAAGTTATTCTGGTGGTACAAATGGCAATCCACATCCAATCACATGGTATCATGAGTATAAGGGTGGAAAATCTTTTTATACCGGATTAGGACATCGTTCCGAAACATATTCTGACGAAAGATTTATACAATTATTAACAGGGGGCATTCTTTATGTTTCAAATAATTAAAGAACGAATGTTTCTTTAGTTTCTTTACCACTATCATAAACTCTAAAAGCAACAACTTCAGCTGAAACAGTAATTTTATTTTCAGAAATTAAATTACATTTTAAAAAAATTTTCTTTTCCGAATAAGAAATAATTTTTGCAGATAATTTAACTTTTTTATTTGGAGTAGGAGCAATATATTTCACTGTTATCGTTCCTGTAGCATATCTGTATTCTGGAAATGAACTCAAGCTTCTATTTTCTTTTTTATAAGCATAAGCCATAGCTGTACCCATACAATGACAATCTATGATTGTTGCAATAATTCCACCATTCATTATACTTGACCAACCTTGATGATATGGTTTTGGAAACCAAATACATTCTGCCTCTTTCTCATTCCAATAACTTTTTATATGTAAACCATTTTTAGTATTTTTCCCACAGCCAAAACATATATTGTCTGGCATATAATCTTGAAAAATATTAGAAGATTTTTTTGATAACATAAATTCTTAAGCAATATTAGTATATAAATATGGTCAAAATTATTGATATACAATTTCTAGGAGTAAAATCAGCAATTGCCTGTTTTCTTATAAAGTCATCTAAAGGGTTAGTTATGATTGAAACCGGCCCTTCGACGGGTTATAAAATTATAGTTCAAGAATTAAACAACTTAGGTTATAATATTAGAGACGTTAAACATGTCTTCGTCACACACATACACCTTGACCATTCTGGAGGAGCATGGAAATTTGCTGAAAATGGAGCAAAAATTTATGTTCATCCATGTGGCGCAAAACATCTAGAAAATCCACAAAAACTCATTAAATCAGCCAAAAAAATTTATGGAGATAAAATGGATTTTCTATGGGGAAAAATAAAAAAAATAGATAAAAAGAAAATTCAAACTGTAGAACATAAAGAAAAGATAATCATAGGTGATACTATTATAGAGTCTCTTCATACGCCTGGACACGCAGAACATCATATTGCATGGAAAATGAATGATCAAATTTTTGCTGGAGATGTAGCAGGAGCAAAAATTTTTGATGGTCCTGTTCTGCCTGCATGTCCCCCTCCTGAAATAGATCTAGAAAAATGGGAAAATAGTATCGATATTATAATTAAAGAAAACCCTAAATGTTTATACCTAACTCATTTTGGAAAAACAAAAGATGTTGACAATCATCTCAAAGATTTGAAAAAAATTCTTTGGGATTGGGCCAACTGGATTAAAAAAAATAACAACAGATTTGATGATATTGATGCATTAACAGAAGAATTTAAAAATTATGTTAATGATTTTCTAAAAAGTTTAAATTTAAGTGAAAATTTAATCAATCAATATTATGCTGCCAATCCCCCATATATGAGTGTAAGTGGGTTGTTAAGATATTGGAACAAAAAAAATAAGGATTGAAAAAGAAAATAAAAGAAATAAAGCCTAATGAAATTAGCCCAGGATATTTTGGTAAATTTTTTCATGGAAAAAAAATGACTTTGGCATTTTGGAAAGTTAAAAAAAAATCAAAAATACCTGAACATAATCATATTCACGAACAATGTCTTTTTGTTAAAAAAGGAAAATTTGAATTAACAATTGAAGGGAAAAAAAAGATTCTACATGATAACGAATTAATTTTTATTCCATCTAGAAAATATCATTCTGGTATTGCATTAACAGACTGTGAACTAATAGATGTTTTTTCTCCAAACAGAAAAGAATATTCAAATAATTAATATGGATTTCAACAAAAAAAAATTTAATAAACTTACTACTAAAAGTATAGATATAATTCAAAAATGGTTTGATGAAAGAATTAGAGGAAAAAAGATTTTTTATAACAAAAGTGTAAATGAAATATCTGAAATTTTTAAACTTAATTATAATAACGACGAAAAAGACCCAGAAGAAATATTAGATTTTTTAAAGACACATTTAATTGAAACGGCAAACTTTAATCCAAGCCCAAACTATTACGGTTACATAACAGGAGGTGGAAATCAAATAGCAATAATTGCTTCTATTTTTAAAAATGCATTAAATCAAAATAATCTTAAATGGAATAGTGCTCCAGGAAATACTGAAATTGAAAAAATTGTTGTTGATTGGATTGCAAAATTTATTGGATATCCATTAGGTTTTGGAGTATTAGTAAGCGGCGGTTCTATAGGAAATCTTATGAATATTGCCATCATGAGAAAAATTAAAAGTTCAAATTCATTAACCATAAAAGGTCTCTATCAACACAAAATAATGAGGGTTTATGTTTCGGAAGAAGCTCATTCAAGTATTGATAAAGCTATGGACATCTTGGGGTTAGGAAAAGAAAATCTTATTAAAATAAAATGCGATAATAATTTTAAAATTAAAATAACAGATCTTGAAAATGCTATAAAAAAAGATATAAAAAATAATTTGTTGCCTATTGGAATAATTGGCATTGCCGGAACAACTAACACAGGATCTGTAGACCCCCTTATGGTACTAGGAAAAATTGCAAATAAATATAACTTATGGTATATGATAGATGCTGCATATGGTGGTCTAGCAGTTCGGGCTAAAAACAAAAAAAATCTTTTTAAAGGTATTGAAAAAGCTGACTCTATTTTAATTAATCCTCACAAATGGTTATATGTTCCTTTTGAGGTAGCATGCGTAATGGTTAAAAAAAAAGAAAATCTTAAAAAAACATTTAGTTTAATTCCAGAATATTTAAAAGATGGAGAAAATAAAGAAGATCGAGAAGATTTAATGAACTACAACATTCAATTAACAAAAGATTTTAAAGCTTTAAAAGTGTGGATGACAATAAAAACATATGGGATAAATAAAATAATAAATGCAATCCAAAATGATATAGAAATAACAAAGTATGCATATCAAATTGTAAAAGCATCAAACGATTTCAAAGCAATTAATAAACCTGAACTATCTATTTTTTGTTTTCAGTACATTAGAAAAACAAATGAAAATAAATTAAACGAATTGAATAAAAAAATCATAGAACTAATAGAGGAAGATGGTAGAGTATTTTTATCAGGAACACTTATAAATAACACAAATGTTCTTCGGATTAATTGTATAAATCATAGAAGAAAAAAATCAGATATAGATTTTTTATTTAAAATATTAAGAGAATTAGGTAAAAAAGCAAGTGTTTTAATCGCTTAATGATACAATATATTTGTCTTTAACATAAAGAAATGAGTTAAGATGTTTAGGGGAAATTGGTTCCCCTTCAGGTAAATCTTTTTGTTTATAAGGGTCAACCTGGTTTCCGTTTCTCCAAAATCTAAAACAAACATGAGGTCCTGTTGCTAAGCCTGTTGATCCAACATATCCAATAACTTCTCCTTGTAAAATTTTTTTTCCTTTTTTAATACCCTTTTCAAATTTTGACATATGTAAATATTGTGTTGAATAAATATTATTATGTGATATTTTAACAAATCTTCCATTATTTTTTCCCCATCTAACTTCCTTAATAATACCATCTGCAACAGACATAATTGGGGTTCCTCTTGGAGCCGCATAATCCGTTCCTAAATGATCTCTATATCTTTTCAAGATAGGATGATATCTTTTTTTTCTAAATTTTGAAGATATTCTATAAAATTTTAGAGGAGACCTTAAAAAGGTTTTCCTTAAACTATTGCCATTTTCATCAAAATAATCATCTCCAAACCCTTGATCATATGCTATAGCATAATAATTTAAATTATCATGAAAAAATTTAGCTGCTTTAATGTTTTTAATTCCTACCACCTTACCATCTATTTGTTCTTCTGTATACAAAACATTATAGCTGTCTTTAAGCATAATTTTAAAAAAATCTATCTGCCAAGCAAACACATCAACCATCATATTAACTAAAATAGGAGGATAATTATTTTCTTCAAAACTCATGTATAAACTTGAATTTATAACACCACTTATATTTTTTTCATGATAGGTTATTTCTTTATTTACTTTATTTACATAAATAGAATCTGTGAGTTTATAAACAATGTAACTATACACGTCTGCTTCATATATAAAAAACTCTGGTGCTTTTTTTCCTTTTTTTGTTAATAGAGTATAATTTTTTCCTTTTCTTATTTTTTTAAGGTTAAAAACATTTTTAGATTTTAAACTAGCATTATGAATTCTTAAATTAGATACACCTCTTTTTAATAAAATATTAGAAAAACTTTGTCCCCACTTAATTTTATTAGTTTCAACTTTAAAAGAGTCAACATCAATTCCATATAAAAAATTTCTTTCTTTCTCAACAACCTCTACTTCTTTTTCTTTTTGTTCAACAACCTCTCCTGATTTTTGATTGCAAGAAAACAAAGACAACACAAAAAAAAAGACTAAAAAAAATCTAATTATCATAAAACCGCTTTAAACCTTGTTCTAAAAATTCTAAATGTTTCTTAATATTTAATTCATAACCTATTGGATCTATTATAATATTTTCTGAATACGGATTTAAGACAACATAAAATGGTTGTGCGTTGTTATTAAATTTAATTATTTGAAAATCTGCGTTTTGTTTTCCAATGCTTTTTTTAATTTTACCATCATACTGAGAAATATACCATTCATCCTCCGGTAACACTGTTTTATCATCAATATACAATGATACAAGAACATATTTATTATTTAATATATCCCTAATAATTTTTTCTGACCATACTCTTGCTTCAATATCTCTACAATTAACACACCCGTGACCCGTAAAATCTAATAACAAAGGTTTATTTACTTTTTTTGCATATATAAGGGCTTCATCATAATCAAAAAATCCTTGAAGATCATGTGGCAAATTAAGAATATCTGCATATTTACTATTTTTATATATTTCGTTTTTTTGATTGTTTAAATCATAAAAAGGCTTTCGCTTAAAAGCTAATAAATCAAAATAAGTAGATTGTTGTTGAGGAAGATATGCCGCCAATAAAGGAAGTTTGTTTCCAAAAATACCAGACAAAATATACATTGTAATTAATCCAAATGTCAGACCCACAATCCTTGTCTTTATACCCAAGTTACCAACATATCCTTCTGGAAATTTTATAAAACCAAATAAATAAAAAGTTAAAACAAGAAACAAAGTCGTCCAAATAAATAAAAAAATATCTCTATTTAATAAATCAAAGTGGTAGGCTTTGTCTACGACACTCAAAAATTTTAAAGAAAATGCAATAACAACGAAACCTAAAATTACCCTCAGTGTAATCATCCATTTACCAGATTTTGGCAAACTTTCTAATACCTTAGGGAAGATCGCCAACAAAGTAAAAGGAAACGCAAAAGCTATAGAAAAAAACAACATACCTAAAATTGGCTTTATTTGTAAACCACTAGCAGATTGTACTAAAATACTTCCTATCAAAGGTCCTGTACAAGAAAAAGAAACTAATACCAATGTAAAAGCCATAAAAAATACACCAAAATATCCTCCTTGTTCTGATTTTTTATCCATAGATGTTATAAGGCTCGAAGGAATAGTTAATTCAAAAAATCCCATTAAAGAAATTCCAAAAATGACAAAAAGAACAAAAAACAGAATATTTGGAATCCATGCTGTAGCCAACTCATTAGCTGTTTGTGGTCCTAATAAAACCGAAAGTATTATACCTAAAAAAGTAAATATTAAAACTATAGAAGCTCCATAAAATAAAGCTTCAGAAAATGTTTTTATTTGATTATTCTTGTTTGCAAAATAAGAAACTGTAATCGGTATCATTGGAAAAACACAAGGAGTAAGAATAGCTAATAAGCCTGCTAAAAATGAGAAGAAAAGAAAAGAAAATAAAGAAGATAAGTCATTATTTTGTTTTATTGTATTTAAAACAACTTCTGACTCAGAAGGTCCTTTAGAATAAAAATTAAATTCGTTTTCTAAAGGAATACATTTTCCCTCTATATCCGAGCACACTTGATAAGACATACTTCCAGAAACAAATGGTGATTTTGATAAAACACTAATTTTTTGAATAAATTTTGCTTCTCTATCAAAATATCTTACATTTCCCTCCCAAATGGAGTCATATTTTGTTTTCGGATTTATTGGTATGACATCATCTATTAATGCATATGTGTCACTTTTATTAAAAATAAAAGTTGGACTTAATTCTGAATTAATATCATTGTTACCAAAAGAATATAAATACCATGATTCTTCAATTTCTGCGATAAAAGTTAGTGTTATTGAATCCCCAACATTCAACTGCTTTTTATCTACAACATAAGACCATTCTATTGGTCTAAGAATTTGTGAAAATGTATTAATAAATAACACACAATTAAAAAAAATAAAGAACAAAAATTTTCTAATCATTTTGTTTTGCAAAATTTTTATAAAAAACGGTTATTGTTTCTATACCTTTAAAAAAGTTAAATAATCCAAATGATTCATTGGGAGAATGAATAGCATCTTCATCTAATCCAAATCCCATTAAAATAGAATCTAATTGTAGTTCATTTTTAAATAAAGCTACAATCGGAATGCTCCCCCCATCAAAAGTAAGAACTGGTTTTTTGCCCCAAACTTTTTTGAAAGCAAAATAAGCAGCTTTATAGCCTGAAGTATTTGTATTCACAATAACAGGCTCTCCTCCATGATGTTCTTTAACTATTATCTTACAAGATTTGGGACACAAATTTTGAACATGTTTTTTAAATAGTTCTGTAATTTCAGAGCTACTTTGATTTGAAACTAATCTCATAGAAATTTTAGCAAATGCTTTTGAAGGTAAAACTGTTTTTGAACCTTCATTAGTATATCCTCCCCAAATACCATTTACATCTAGTGTTGGCCTTATACCAATTCTTTCTACAGTACTAAATCCTTTTTCACCAAAAACTTCATTTATATCTATATGAGATTTAAAATCATCTAAATCAAATGGAATTTTATTCATTTCATCTCTATCATCATCTGAAAACTCTTTTACTTTATCATAAAATCCAGGTATTTGAATAATACCATTTTCATCTTTCAATGAGCCAATGATTTTACATAAAACATTTATTGGATTATCAACAGCCCCGCCATATGTCCCTGAATGAAGATCTCTATTTGGTCCCGTAAGCTCTACTTCCATGTATGACAATCCTCTTAAACCACATGTAATTGAAGGTGTATCATTGTTTACTATGCTTGTATCAGAAATTACGATAACATTTGCTTTTAATTTTTTTTTATTATTTATAACAAATTTTTCCAAATTATCTGAACCGCATTCTTCTTCTCCTTCTATCATAAATTTTATATTAAAGCTTACATCATCTAACTCATTAAGTATTTCATAAGCTTTTAAATGCATATACATTTGTCCTTTATCATCACACGCCCCTCTAGCATATATTTTTTCATTTTTTATAATTGGTTCAAACGGAGGAGAGTCCCACAGTTCATATGGATCTGCAGGCTGAACATCATAATGACCATAAACCAATATTGTAGGAAAATCTTTATCTAAAATTTTTTCAGCATAAACAATAGGGTGTCCCTCTGTTTTAATCTTTTCAACCCTATCTAATTTTAACAAATTAAATTGTTTAACTAAAAAATCAGCAGCCTTATCTACTTCTTTATTGTATGCAGGATCAACACTAACAGATTTTATTTTTAACAATTCAAATAATTCCTTTAAGAACCTTTTTTTATTGTCTTTTATAAATTGCTTTGTTTTCATGGCACAAATTTATATTAAAATCCATCATCATCATCATCTGTAATTGTTTTAAAAATCTCGTCTTCTAAAAATGTATCTGATGGAGATTTTAAATCATATGGCTCTTTGATATTAAAATATTTTAGCCTAAAATTATTTATATATTCTAGAGTATATTCCTCATCAACAATCATTATTGGAATATATTTGTCTTTTGTTACTCCTATTTCACTCACATCAGAATTATAACTTTCAATTGACGAATATGTTCTTAAAATTCCACCATCATAATTTAAATATATCCAAAACTCTGGAGCAGGTTGTAAAAAAAGATTAACCTCATAATCATCTTCCGAAAGATATTTGATTTCTAAAAATCCATCAACACTGGCGTTTATATCATCACTTCCAATATTGGACAAATTTAATGTTGAAGTATTATACCAAGATTTATATTTAGCAGACCAACTAAACTTAGAGTTTGCTAAAACAAATAAACTATTTAATAATGGGTCTACTAAACCGAGTGGTCGGTATTCGTTAAGAATTATATTTTCATGTGCAAGAGTTTTTTCATAACCAACAAGATCAGACAGTCTATACAAAACATCTTCTTCATTATCATGAGCTAATGGTGCTCCCACCGTTTCAATTATTTCTATAAATTCTAATCCTAAATTACTTATAATAGATTTGCGAAGATTAATATCTATAATCATAAACGTTTCAGAAGAAATATTAAAAGAATCCGAATCGACATTTGCTGACATAGAAGAAAAAACACTAAAATTAGGATTATTATCTATCAAATTAACTTTGCCCTCAAAAGACAAATCTCCACTACTAGGAGAATACAATAATGAATTTCCATTGTACACTTCTTCGTTTGTTTTATTTTGAGGTTCAATTAAATATTGTTTGTTATAAGAATCATATGAAAGTTGTCCTGAGGGATTAAAAAAAACAAGACTTCTTTTTTCAACATCATTAGCAAAAAAATTAAAATACAAACCATTGTTTCTTTTAGAAATTGAAGAAGTAAAATCATTATCATTCTCAAAAATAGTTAAAGCCAATTCATCACCTGGAATAAAATATCCAGAATATGGAATTGTCTCCAAGATCTTAAAATTTCTTAGTTCCGAAGGAATAATCTCACCATTAAATAACAACTGCTCATTATTTGCAACCAATTCTATTTTACCATAAAAACTAAAACCCGGCTCCATTAAAATAGGATTTGATTTGTCTACAATACCATATGAATAAGTAGATGAAAACATATTATTATTTTCGTTTTCATATGTTTTTAACTCAAATGATGAAAAAGGGATTTCAAAAGTGTCTTCATCAAAATTTATGTATTCGTATATACCCCTGCCTTCAAATTTAGATTTAGATATTAATTTTACATCCACTTTAATAAACTTATGATATTCATTTAATGTGTCTAAAATTAATTCAGCATTTTTTAAAGGTGATATTTGAGAATTTTCTAATACTGTAACATTCCCCTTATGAGGAACAACATAAGCATCAGCTATCTGAAGATCAGGAACTTTAGTAAGAAATAATTTTTTTTGCTCTATATCAAAAATTCCTTTTGATGAACTAATAATTAAATTATTAAAATCAGTATTTGTTGAATAAAAATCAGACAAATTAATTTCATCAGATAAATTTTCGAATGTAATTGTTTTGTTTATCAAATCCCATGAAGCAGAAGAAAATGAAGTTGAAAGAGAAGAATACGGTAAAACAAAGTTTTCCCAGTCAAAATAAGTAGTGTTTAAATTGAATTTTTTGGTGTTTAGGTTATAATTTAAAGACACCATATCTGAAGTTAATATTTCTTTTGAATAACCTAAAGGTTTAAGTTTTATGCTCGTTTCTTCTGAAGATATTTCAAACATAGAATAACTAAATGCATCAGACTCTAATGTGGCTTCCTTTATTAATAAAGTTCCTTCTGAAACAACGTTTGAAGGATAAATATACATATCCCCATAAATAGATAATTCATTATCATACGCAGATATTTTAGAGTTATTTAATGAATCATATTTAACATATAAATAGTCTTCATTAATGTTATTATAGTAGACAAAATCTAAGTTATTGAACTCCATATCTGGAAATTTTTTATCAGATTTTTTCATTTTACCATTACTCATAAATCCTTTATCTAAATACCCTTGAATAGAGTCTGGAAAAAGTCTTATTTTATCAGAAAAAACTGAAGTAGTTTGATACATAAAATTACCTTTAACGTATAACCCTGAAGAATCCATTTTTATTCTATTATTTATTGTTATTTTATTATCATAAGCAGGCAACCCCATATTATCAATCTCTTTAATGAAGCCAAAAGAGTTGTCAGGCATCATTATAAGTTTTGCGTCTAAAGGAGATAAAATATTATTTGAATAAAAAACACCATCAAATTCAAACTTAGGTAGGCTAGCTTTATCTAAACTATCAATTCTAAATTGAGTGATAGAAAAATAAAATGTGCTATCATATTCTACACCATATTCTTCTGGCATATCAAAATATACTCTAGTACTTTTATCTGAAATAAAATAAGGATAATTAGCTAGTTTTTTCAAAGAAGATTTGTTCTTTGGATGATTAATAAATAAATCTCCTCCAATATTATATAAGTAATTATAATTGTCTTTGGCATTCGTTTTGGAAAGTATTTGTAATGTATCTATTGCTAATAACTGAAGTTTAAATAATTTATAATCAAACAACAAATCCACCCCTTTAAAATCAAATTTACCCACAGAAATATTTCCTTTGGATTTTATACTTCTATTTTTTAACAAAGTAATTATTCTTTCTTTCGGGTATATCACTATATTATTTTTTTTGCTTAAAATTATTTTTTTAACACCCTCAAAATACATTTGGTTTAAAAGCAAATTATATACCAAATTACTAGATGTTTCTGAGAAAGATTCAAAATACATTTCATCGTAATCAGATTTTTTTAAATGAGATAAAAAGTAATGTCTTAATTTTGGCAAAACTTTAATAATACCAATTGAAGGATCATAAGAGATAAACCCGTTTCTCCATAAATTTATAATGCCGTTTTCTAATTTTTCTGGTTTTCGTTTATAATCATAAGCTAAGTCTAACAAATAAAAATCCGTTCTTTTTTTACTTTTATAATAACTATAAACAACCTTTAAAATATTAGTTCCGTCTAAATTTGTTAAATTATTAAGATTATTATTAGAAAAATATTTTCTTGAAGAAACTACTAGTGGCCTTTCATTTGGAGCAATTAAAATATTAAATTTTATGTTTTTATCTTCTAATGAATACGTTAAAATATCTGAATTAATTTCTACTTGAAAATAGGTAGAATAAAATGGCGTTTGTCTTAAGGGTCCTTTTAAATTTAAAAGCTCAATTGTTTGTAAATTCAAATCATAATTTAATTCTATAGATGGATGGTATAAAGAATCTTGATTATCATAAAATCCAAAATATGTATTTTCTGAATATATTTTGTCTAATGTTAAAACAAATTCCCTGGATTTAAATTTTAAAATCTTATTTTGTTCAATCAAAATCTTAAGCTCTGACTCTTCATTTAAAATGCTTCTTGTAAATAATTTGTTTCCACTTATTGAGATACCTGAAAGAAGTCTTGTTTTATTATTAATTGAAATTATATTATTAGAATTATTAGAAACAAACAAAAACTTATTAATTTGTTTAGAGGTGTATTTACTTGGTTTGTATTCGAACTCTCCTGATACATTTTTTATATTATCTGCTCTCAAAACAACATCATTAGAAATAATGACTCCTGTTTTAATGTCAATATTAAAATTATTAAAAGAATATTCAATAATTCCTAAAAAAGCTATCTCCTGTAAATTTTGAATTTTTGCTGAATTACCTTCAATTAATCCTAAATCTGGATATAAATTAAAATTAGATCTAGCCATCAAAAAATCATCGTTATTAGACTTAAAATTTAATTCGATGTCATTAAAATGTATAGCTAAAGTACCCAAAATGGTTCCTTCTGAATTATAAAGATTAGAATTTAAAAATTCTTCTATACTTATAGATAAATTTCCCTTATTATATGAAATAATGTGTGAAGGTGTATTAATAATAATTTGATTTTCAAAGACATCTAATAAAGTTTTAAAGTACTGACTGTTTTGGGGTATTTTTTGAGATAAATAAATATAATGGTACCGTAATATTTCCTCTAAAGAATTGTTTTTTTTAAAACTAGAGCTTGATATTATAGATATATATTTTAAAAAAGAAATGTAATCACCCACTTCTTTGTTGTCCAAAATATTAATAAGATCAACTAGTGCTATTTTTTCATTATTATTATATTTTTTATTCCAGTTAGCAATAGTTGTATTTAAAAGATTTGTATTAGTTATTTCTATACCTAAAGAATAAAATTCATATTGTATTTTTTTAACAAAATTTTTATCTGAATATTGTATATGATCTAAATTTTCCTGAGAAAATAAAAAATGATTTGAAAACACAAAAATCAAAATAAAAATAGCTTTAGTTATTAATACTTTGTATAGCATAACAAATTAATTAATAGAGTTCACAATATCGATAAAATCTTGCGATTTTAAGGAAGCTCCCCCTATCAAGCCCCCATCCACATCTGGTAAGTCAAAAATTTGTTTTGCATTTAAAGGATTAACACTTCCGCCATATAATAATGATAAATTTTTCGATATTGAACTACCGTACTTTGAACGAATAAATTTTCTAATAGCAAAATGCATCTCTTGCACATCTTCTAATTCCGCTGTTATTCCTGTTCCTATCGCCCATATTGGTTCATATACTATCACAACTTTTTTAATCTCTTTTTTTTTAAGATTACAAATAGATTGTTCAATTTGATTTAACACATACCTAATATGATTTTTCTTTTTCCTTTCAGCATAAGGTTCTCCACAACAATAAATTGGAATGATTTGTTTTAAAATTAATCTTTTCATTTTTTCTAAAATTAAATCATCAGATTCTTTAAACATTACCCTTCTTTCACTATGACCAACTATAACGTATGATATAGAAAGACTTTTTAGCATTGCACTAGAAACTTCTCCAGTATATGCTCCACTTTCAAAAGCACTACAATTTTGAGCTCCAACAAATAACATATTAACACCCTCACACATATTACTAATTCTATTTAGGAAAGGAAAGGGAACACATAATATTTTATAAACAGATGAGTTGTTAGTTTTGTGAAGATGTTTTAATATTTCATATGTCAGATTTTTTGACTCATATTCATCTTGATTCATTTTCCAATTAGCTGCAACAATTTTATTACGCATAATTATATATTTAATTCAAGAGTAAAATTAATTCATTTAATTTATAGTCTAATAAGCATATTTTAAACGAACATTTTTTTTAAATATTTCCCCGTCTTATTTCCTTTTTTTATAATAATATCTTTTGGATAACCAGAAAAGCATATTCTACCACCCCCCTTTCCACCTTCAGGACCCAAATCTATCAACCAATCTGCTTGTTTAATTAAATCTGTATTATGCTCAATAATTATTACTGAATTCCCAATATTAATTAATTTTTGAATGGATTTCATAAAGTTAGCGATATCACTATAATGCAAACCTGAAGTGGGTTCATCAAATATAAATAGTGTTTTTTGAAATGATTTTTTGTTTTCATCTGCTAAACACGAAGCTAGCTTTAGGCGTTGAGCTTCTCCTCCACTAAGTGTGCTTGATGGTTGACCTAATTTTAAATAACCTAAACCAACATCATTTAATGGCTTAAGTTTTTTTATTACACTATTGTTATTATTAAAAAAAGATAATGACTCTTCAATTGTAAGATTCAAAACCTCAAAAATATTTTTATTATTATATTTTATATCTAATATTTTCTTTTTAAACCTTTTTCCTTTACAAGAATCACATTCTAAAAAAATATCAGCCATAAACTGCATTTCTACTTTTTTAAAACCATCCCCCAAACACTCTTCACATCTTCCTCCATCAACATTAAAAGAAAAGTCTGATGATTTTATAGTATAATCAATATGTGTGGCTTCATCAGCAAAGATTTTTCTTATAGCATCATACGCTTTAATATATGTTGCTGGATTAGACCTAGAAGATCTTCCAATAGGATTTTGGTCGACTAATTGTATTCCTTCAAGGATATCAATATCACCTTCAATGTTATCATATTTTCCTTCCTTTAAATAATTAATTTCCAGCCTTTTTGCAAGAGCCGGATATAAGATTGTTTTAATTAAAGTAGACTTACCAGAACCGCTTACTCCTGTTATAACAACCAAACACTCCAAAGGTATTTCAACATTTAAATTTTTTAAATTATTTTCATGTGCGTTAATTATTTTTAAAGACTTTGTTGAAAGCCTTGGTTTTGATATAAATTTTTTCTTTTTATTAAAAATATAATCCGCAGTTGGACCAAGTGTTAATTTAGAAATTTGATTTGTTTTTCCTAAATACATAATTTCTCCTCCATTAGATCCTGCCCCTGGACCTATATCGATTAAAAAATCTGATGATTTAATAACATCCTCATCATGTTCAACAACCAAAACAGTATTCCCTTGTTCTTTTAACGAATTAAGAAGAAGAATCAATTGATTTGTATTAAATGGATGAAGGCCAACAGTAGGTTCATCTAAAACATATAAAGACCCCACTAAAGAACTACCTAAAGAAGTTGCTAATTTAATTCGTTGAAATTCTCCGCCAGACAACGTGCTAACTTTTCTATTAAGAGTTAAATATCCTAATCCAATACTATTAATATAAGAAAGTCTTGTTGTAATTTCATCTATAATTCTATTGCTAATAATTCTGTCTTTATTGCTTAAATGTACATTTTCTATAAAATTTAAAACTTTATTAATAGGACTTACAACCAAATCTAATATTGATTTATTATTAATTTTAACATAATGAGCCTCTGTCCTAATGCCGGAACCCAAACAATTTTCACATTTTGTTTTCCCTTTATATCTAGAAGAAATTATTCTGTATTGAATTTTATAACTTTTTCTTTCCAAATAACTAAAAAATTTATTTATCCCTTTAAATAATCCCTCTCCTTCCCATAAAATCTTTTTTTCTTCAGCTGACAAATCCACGTACGACTTATGAATTGAAATTCCAATATTTTTGTTATTCAAAAGAAGTGGCTTTAGCCATCTACTCATTTTTTCACTTCTCCAGGGGGCAACACAACCAGACAAAATTGACAAGTTTTTATTTGGTATAACTTTATTTTTATCAATCCCTAAAATATTCCCAAAACCACCACACATAGTACACGCTCCATATGGATTATTAAAACTAAACAAATTTAGTGTTGGCTCCACAAACAACATGCCGTCTAATTCAAATTTATTTGAAAATTGTTTTTCTTTTCCTTCAATGTTTAGTGTCAAGTATCCCTCCCCCTCATAAAAAGCTTCTTTTGAAATGTCAATTATTTTAAATTTAAAATTTTCATCTAAAGAATCAATTATGCCTCTATCAAATAAAACACTATATGTTTTATATGATTTTGTTAAATTAATTAAAGATTCAATTGTATAAAATTCACCATCTACAATTGCCCTGGTAAATCCTTTTTGTAATAATATTTCTAAATCTCGTTGTTTGTTTTTGTTATCAGTTGTTTTGTTAATTGAAATATAATATTTTGAGCCTCGTTTAAATCTTTTAAAGTATTCATACACGTTAAATTGGTTTTCTTTTTTTACAACCTTACCAGATATCGGAGAATATGTTTTTCCAATTGTTGTATATAAAAGTTTCAAATAATCATAAACTTCAGACAAAGTACCTACTGTAGATCTGGGATTTTTATTATTTCTTTTTTGATCAACCGCTATAGCTGGAGAAAGTCCTTTAATAGAATCGACGTTCGGTTTGTCCATTTTTTTTAAAAATTGTCTAGCATAAGAACTTAAACTTTCAATATACTTTCTTTGTCCTTCGGCAAAAATAGTGTCAAAAGCCAAAGAGGTTTTTCCTGAACCAGAAACCCCTGAAATAACAACAAACTTATCTCGAGGAATTTTTAAACTTATGTTTTGTAAATTATTTACTCTTGCGTTTTTTATTTCTATAAATTTTGGCTTTGCCATAAACTTTTTTGATTTTTAGAAATCATCTATTATCTTTGAAAAACATTCACTAAACAATACAATATGATATAGACCTCTACGTTACTAATAATAATAAATATTATGTTAAAAACGGAATTAAGTGATAGTTGTTTAGTATCACTTTACATAAAAGGTAACGAAGAAGCTTTATCTGTCTTAATTGATAGGCACAAATCTAGAATTTTTACAACGATTTATTTTATAGTAAAGGACAAATATATTGCTGAAGATCTTTTACAAGATGTTTTTATTAAAACGATAAAAACAATTAAATGTGGTAAATATAATGAACAAGGTAAGTTTTTACCGTGGATTGTAAGAGTAGCACACAATCAAGCCATCGATCATTTTAGAAAAGAAAAAAGAAACCCAAGAATTACACTTCAAGATGGTTCAGACATTTTTAACTGTCTAAAATTTTCTGAAAATTTCACAGAACCAAATAATTTAACCAAAAAAACTGTTCAATATATAAAAAAAATTATTTACGAACTTCCAGATAAACAAAGAGAAGTTTTAGTTATGAGGCATTATATGCAAATGAGTTTTCAAGAAATAGCTGAATCAACAAAAGTAAGCATTAATACTGCTTTAGGTAGAATGAGATATGCTTTAATAAGCTTAAGAAAAAAAATTAAAACCAAAAAAATTGCCTATGAATAAAACCTCTACTGAACTCGATATAATAAAATATATCTACAACGAACTTAATCAGGAAGAAAAAGCACAGATCAACTATCAAACAATCATCTCACCAGCAACACTAGAATTAATGTGTGGTTTTAGGGATGTTAAAGATAGCTTAGATAATATTGTGCTTTTACCAAAAAATTCGATAATTAATAATATTAAAAATTTCTCTAAATCATTTAACTTGACAAAACACGGTTTTGTTAAATGAAAAAAAAAGAAAGATATAAATTATTTATAAATTATTTCAAAAAAGCTATACCAAACCCAAAAACAGAATTAAAATTTAATTCTCCTTTTGAGTTATTGGTTAGTGTTGTATTAAGCGCACAATGCACAGATGTACGTGTAAATAAAACAACGCCTCATCTATTTAATAAATACCCTAATGCAAAAAAACTATCTAAAGCCTCTTTGAATGAAGTTTTTAATATCATAAAATCTATATCCTATCCAAATAATAAATCCAAACACCTAATTGGTTTAGCAAAAAAAATAACCACAAAACATAAGGGAGAAATCCCAAATAGTTTTGCTGAATTAAACTCCTTACCTGGTGTTGGTAGAAAAACAGCTAACGTAATTCTTTCTGTACTATATAAAAAACCCACTATGGCAGTTGATACACATGTAAATAGAGTATCGAAAAGAATTGGTTTAGTAAATAACAATAAAAATCTAAAGGAAGTAGAGTTTGATCTTATAAAAAACTTCAACAAAGAAGATATTCCTAAAGCTCATCATTGGTTAATTCTACATGGAAGATATGTTTGTTTGGCTAAAAAACCAAAGTGTGAGGTTTGTAAAATCACGAAACTCTGTAAATATTTTAAAGGGGCTTATAGTTAGAATTATAGAACATTTTCAAATAATCTTTATTGTATAAAAGTTCTTCTAAAGTGGTGTTAGGATTTGATTTTATATAACTTTTTACAATTTTCCAACCTAACCAACGAGCTATTCTTCCGGGGTGGTTGGGAGATATTTCAAAAACGTTTGGCCTTTCATTAATATATTTATTTTTTATTAAATGGTTTTTTTCAAAAAACAATTCGTTTTGAATAAAATAACTATAGACAAAAGCTTCTGTCTTTTCTAAAATCTCCCATTCTTCTTTACCATAACCTAAAATAATGTTTTCATCTATACAAGGCATTAATTTAGAAATCACATAATAAAGTTTTCCAAACGCAATCATTTCATTCAATAAGCTTTCATCATTTATATTCATTAAATTAAACTGAGAAAAATATGATATTAATGTTGTAGGAATAAGAAATTGTGGTGTATATCTTTTTAAAATATATGTAGGCAAATCACGTGGTTTATATTTATTGTTTAACTGTAAAAAATAATCTATTCCAATATTAATGGTATCATGTGTGACCACTATATCATTATAAAAACCGGAAATTAATATATTAACCACAGGGTTCTTTTTTATCTGACTTTCTTTGTTAAAATTATGTATAGCAAGATTTATTTCATCAAAAATTTTAGATATGTCTGGAAAATCCTTTTGTAAAGAAGAATAAACACTATCATAATATTGGTTGCTCAATAACAAATACAACTTATCTGTTTTTTGTTGATTTAAATTGTTGTTGTTGTTTAGTTCGATAACTTCAAAAAAAGTCTTTGATATGTTTTTATTAGAATCTAAAAAAAGCAAAAAATCTTTTTTAGATGAAAGATTAAGAAATATTTTAGTTAAATCGTTTCCAATAATTTCTTTCTCAACATTTAATATATCTGATGTTAGACATTTTTTTGATTTAAAAAAATATATAAAAAGAAAACCAACAAAAACAAAGAAACAAAGAAACAAAAATAAATTTTTCATTATTTTGTTTGTATTCTTTGTTTATTAGAATCTAAAAAAACATACTCTTTAATTCCAATATTGTTGTCTTGTTCTATTTTAACCCATTTCCTATACTTTAAAAACCATTTGTATTGTCTTGACAGAACACCAATAGTAAAATATGAATATAAATATGGGTGAACCACTAATATTATTTGTTTTTGATTTTGTTGTACAAATAAATATTCCAACGTTTTTTCAATTATATCTGCAGCCTCGGTCTCTGCTTGATCTAAGTCTGCCTCATCTTTATTTATTTTTAATTCTTGACGAACTCTTTGTCTCGTTATTTGCATTAAACAAAATCTTGAAAGTGGAAGAATTGTGTGTTTTGACCTATCCTCACTCATTGCTTTTTTCATAACATCAAACACCTTTTTTTTATTTAAAATTTTTTTAAGATCTATAAAATCAATAACAATTATACCCCCAATATCTCTAAGTCTAAGTTGTCTTGCTATCGTTTCTGCAGCATCTATGTTAATTTTTAATGCAGCATCTTCTTGATTTAAAATTTTACTATTTTTTCCACTATTAACATCAATAGCGTGTAATGCTTCTGTACTTTGTATTATAACATAACCACCATTAGAGATTGAAACAGTCTCTCCAAATAATTCTTGTAATTGTTTTTCAATACCATATACCTCAAACATAGGTGCTGATGAAGAATAATATTTTACAATTTTTTCTTTGGTTGGTTCAAACGTTTTAACATACTCTTTAACTACCTTAAATAATTCTTTATCATCAACAACAATATTATCAAATGAAGAATTTAAAATATCCCTTAACAAAGCTGTTGCTTTATTGTCTTCACCAATAATTATTTCTCCAACCTTTGCTTTTTTAAGCACCTTCATTCCTTCTTCCCAAGACTTCATTAGCACCTTAAGGTCTTTGTCTAGTTCTGAAACCGATTTCTTCTCAGCAACAGTTCTCACTATTACACCAAAATTTTTTGGCCTAATTGATTTAATAAGATTAATTAGTCTATATCTTTCTTCTCGATTAGATATTTTTTTAGAAACATTAATAGCATCAGAAAAAGAAACCAAAATCAAATGCCTTCCTGCCATAGAAAGTTCTGTGGTTACCCTTGGTCCTTTTGTTGAAATTGGTTCTTTTACAATTTGAATCATTAATTCGTCTCCCTTTCTCAACACCTCGTTAATTTTTCCAAACTTATCTATTTCATCCATTTTTTTGAATGAACCTATAAAAGGCTTACTTCCTTTACTTCTTACTTTTTTTACAAAAGTTTTTAGCGACAAAAATTGGGGACCTAAATCAAGATAATGTAAAAAAGCGTCTTTTTTATAACCAACATCAATAAAAGCTGCATTTAAACTTTTATTGATTTTTTTTACTTTTCCTACATATATATCGCCTACACTAAATTTGTTTTCATCGTTGTCCTGATGAAACTCAACAAGCTTTTTATCCTTAAGAAGGCCAATTCTACATTTGTCACGAGTTAAATTAATTAGTAGCTCGCTACTCATTATATATTGGTTTTATTTCTTTTTATGTCTGTTTTTTCTTAATCTCTTTTTTCTCTTATGTGTTGCTATTTTATGTCTTTTTTTTTTTTTTCCACTTGGCATATTAACAAATATTATTAATTCATTAAAAAAATATTTAATTCTTTAATTAATGTACTATCATTTAAATCTTTGATTATTTGAAAAAAAGAATTTGCTTTCTCATAATCTTCAAGACCATAGTAACTAATTCCTAGCTGCAAATATGCTCTTTTATCTGATGAATCAACAGATAAAACTTGATTAAATCTTTTTATAGCATTGTCATATTGACCCGTTTGTAGCGACAAGTCCCCTAAATAATAAAGTGCTTGGATATTTTTTGGGTTTTTTGTAACAATCTCCCTCAACATAAAAATTCCCTCCATAGGATTATCTCCTTCTAATAAATTAACAGCCGCTTCTATTGAAGTTGTTTCAACAATCTTTTTTTTTGTCACCTCATTTTCAACTACACTTTTTGGAAATTGGTAAATTAACACTATTAACACAACAGCCAACAACAAGATTCCTCCTTGTTTTTTAATTAGATTCATATAACTATTTATTAGTAAACCTTATTATTTTCTCTAACCTTTTTACAAAAATCTTTAGCTGGTTTAAAAGAAGGATTATAGTGTGCATCTAAAATAATTGCTGTGTTTGTAGAAATGTTTCTAGCTATTTTTTTTGCTCTTTTTTTATTTACAAAACTACCAAATCCTCTAATAAAAACACCCTCTCCTTCGATCATAGCATTTTTAATAATTATAACGGTTGCCTCAACCGTCTCTTGAACATCAGACTTATCAATGCCTGTTTTTTTTACGATTTGATTTATAATTTCTGCTTTTGTCAATTTGTTTGTGTTTAATTGTTATGTTATAATTACAATATTAGTTTAATATACGCTGTGAACAAAAACAAACTCAACGATCTTACTTTTTCTTCTAAATTAACAGATTGGTACAATAAAGAAAAAAGAAAGTTACCTTTTAGAAATACTAAAGATCCCTATAAAATATGGTTGTCTGAAATAATCTTACAACAAACACAAATGATAACGGGTTTGATTTATTATAAAAATTTTATAATAAAATTCCCAACAATACAATCGCTTGCTTCTTCTTCAGAAAATAAAATTTATTCTAATTGGAAAGGATTAGGATATTATAATAGAGCCAAAAATCTTCTAAAGACAGCCAAGATAATTACAAAAAAATACAACGGAAAATTACCAAAAAATTCAAAAGACTTAATTTTATTACCTGGTATAGGAAAATACACAGCCGCCGCAATAGCATCTATTTGCCACAACGAAAAAATACCCGTTGTTGACGCAAACGTATATAGGGTTTTGTCAAGATATTTTGGGATTTTTTATAACATATCTAAAAGTAATTCTTACGATTATTATTACAACATATCAAAATCCATAACCAAAAACGTCAATAAAATGGGTAAATATAATCAGGCCATAATGGATTTTGGAGCAACAATTTGTACTCCCAAAAAACCACTTTGTAAAAACTGTTTGTTAGTGCTTGATTGTGAAGCATATAAAACTAATGTTGTTGAAACACTACCAATTAAAAAAAAGAAAACAAATAAAATAAGGAGATTTTTTAATTATTGTATTATAGAAAATAAAGACAGTTATTTAGTCCAAAAAAGAAAGAAAAAAGACGTTTGGCTAAATCTTTTGGAATTTTTTCTTATTGAAGATAAAAGTTTGAAAAAAGCAGAAATTTACTTTTCAAATAAATTAAAATTATTTGAATTAAAACCAAAGCTTATTTCTAAAAATCATAAAGGAATTTTAAGCCACCAAATAATTAATGTTAATTTTTTTTCTGTCTATATAAATGATTTATTTGTGCTTAACAACATAAAAAATCATTTAAAAATTCGAAAAATGAAAAAAAGAAGATTTAAAAAATCCGCAATACCAAAAGTTATTGATAACTATTTGAATTCCGCAACATAATGATTAATTTGTAATATATGGCAGGAGTAAATAAGGTTATTTTATTGGGAAATCTTGGTAAAGACCCTGAGGTTAGACGCTTAGATGACGGGCGAGCTGTTGTTAATTTTTCTTTAGCAACAAGTGAATCTTATAAAAATAAATCTGGAGAAAGGGTAACAAATACAGAATGGCACAATATTGTTTTATGGACCCCTCTTGCTGAAATAGCTGAAAACTATTTAAAAAAGGGTAGTCAAGTTTACATTGAAGGCAAAATATCTAATCGTTCTTACGATGATAAAGATGGTGTTAAAAAATATATTTCCGAAGTTATCGGCAGAGAAATAAAGCTTTTAGGAAAAGCTCCTGAACAACCGGGGGTGGAGCCAGAAGAAAGAAACAAAACAGAAAAAAACACATCTACTGAAGATGATTTGCCTTTTTAATTAAAAAAAACTAATTGGAAATAGAATTACTCGAACCCAACAACTCTTTATTTTTATTTTTTTTAATTATTCTAATAAATTCCTTTGTTAGTATCATCCAAATATTTTTTCTTTTTTTTCTTTTAATTATTTCTGGAATTATTTCTGGTTCTGAAGTTGCTTATTTTTCACTAAACTCTAATGATATAAATATCCTAAAATCGAAGAACAAGTATTCATTAAAAAAAATATTACTTCTTTTAAAATCTCCAGAAAAATTATTAGCAACCATCTTAATTTTAAACAATCTAATAAACGTTGCAATAATAACTTTGTCTGCTTATTTTGCTTGGAGTATTTTTGGAAAAACCCCATTGGTTTTTTTAACATTAACAATTATAGTAACCCTTATGATTATTTTTTTTGGAGAAATAATACCAAAAATATACGCGAATAATAACAAGCTTTTTTTTATAAAAATTTCATCTCAAATTATTCGTTACTCTTTTATATTTTTTAAACCTTTTGTTTTTCTTTTAGTTTATATAACCAAATTTTTTAACTCCTCACAAAAAAAAGAATTCTTAGAAAGCTCAAAAGAAGATTTGAATAAAGCTATAGATTTAACCCTCTCTAAAGAAACCTCAAAAAACGAAAAAAATATTCTTGAAGGAATTGTAAACTTTGGTTCTATTAAAGTAAAAGAAATTATGATTTCAAGAGTAGATATTACAGCAATAGAAAACCACGATTCTTTTAACAAAATCTCCAAATTAATAAACACTTCTGGTTTTTCTAGAATACCTGTTTATAAAGAAACTATAGATAATATAGAAGGGGTTTTGTATGTGAAAGATTTAATACCATATTTAAATGAAAAAAACTTTAATTGGAAAACAAAAATTAGATCAGCTTTTTTTATTCCAGAAAACAAAAAAATAGATGTCTTATTTAAAGATTTTCAAGAAAAAAGAGTTCATTTAGCTATTATAATTGACGAATACGGTGGGGTTTCTGGATTAATTACCCTTGAAGATGTTTTGGAAGAAATTATTGGTGATATAAAAGACGAATTTGATAACGAAGAGGATTTTGTTTATAAAAAACTAGACCACCACACTTTTCTTTTTGAAGGAAAAACTTCACTTAATGATTTTTGTAAATTATCATCATCAAATAAAAGTAATTTTGAAAAAATTAAAGGAGAAAGTGAATCCTTAGGGGGGCTTCTATTAGAAATAAACAACAAAATGCCTTCTAAAGGAGATAAAATTAATTTTGATAATTTTGTTTTTACAATTATGTCTGTGGATAAAAAAAGAATACGACGTGTTAGAGTTTACAAAAAAAGCAATTCGAATTAATGTTTGTTTTTGTTTATTGATTTGTTTGTCTTTGCTTGCTTGCAACAAAAATTACAAACCTAAACCGAAAGGATACAATCATATTAATTTTCCTGAAAGATCTTATACCCTTATAACAATAAAAAACAAATATTCTTTTGAAAAAAATACTCAAACGTCAGTAGAACAAAACGATTCTTATGGTTGGTTGAATTTGTTATATAAAAATTATGATGCTGAGATTTTAATAACACATAAGTATATTGAAAAGGAAAATGACTTAACTTCTTTTATTAATGAATCTTATAAACTAACTAACAAACACAACAAAAAAGCATCTTCTATAAAAGAAACCCACATTAAAACAAAAAATGGTTTAAATGCTATAATTATTGACTTAAAAGGAGAGGTTCCCACTCAATTTCAATTTATAACAACAGATTCTGTTAATCATTTCTTAAGAGGAGCCTTATATTTTCAAGTTGCAACAAAAAATGACTCCTTAGCTCCAATTATTGAATATATAAAAAAAGATATGATTCATCTATTAAACACACTTGAGTGGTATGAATAATAAAATATTAAAACAAAAGATAGAGTATCTCCCTGGTGTTGGTCCAAAAAAATCGGCTTTACTAAATAAAGAAATTGGCGTTTATACAATAACCGACATGTTACATTATTTTCCTTTTAGATATGAAGATCGATCAAAAATCAGAAAGCTTTCGGGGGTAACAGAAAATGATTTTGATGGTGTGTTTTTGATTCAAGCATTAAAAAAAACTTCGTCGGGTTTGTACAACAAAAAAAGACTTATTGTTAAGGTTAAAGACTCATCGGGTTTTGCTGAATTAATTTGGTTTAAGGGAATCAAATGGATAGAAAAAAAAATTTTAATTGGAAAAAAATATTTAATTTTTGGTAAACCTAAATTATTTAATAAAACAATTTCTTTTACACACCCCGAAACCAATGAATATCAAAAAAAAACATTAGGAATACGGCCTGTTTATTCTCTAACAGAAGTCCTTAAAAAAAGATTTTTAAACAATCAGTTTTTTAACAAAATAATAGACGAGCTTCTTATAAAAGTTAAACATAATATAAAAGAAAATTTACCTAAACACATAATTAATCGTGCTCGAGTTATTTCAAGAGAAGAGGCTCTAATAAACATACACCTTCCTAAAAATCACAAAATGATTTATCAATCTATAAAAAGATTAAAATTTGAAGAATTATTTTTCTTACAACTTCAGGTGCTTTTATTAAAAAAAAACAGGTTAGATTCTTTTCCGGGATTTTCTTTTAAAAAAAATATTCTCTTGAGTGGTTTTTATAAAAATCACATTCCATTTGAACTAACAAAAGCACAAAAAAAAGTCATTAAAGAGTGTTATAAAGATATGTCTTCTGGTAAACAAATGAATAGATTGATTCAAGGTGATGTGGGTAGTGGAAAAACAATTGTTGCTTTTATGTGTATGTTAATTGCAATAGAAGGTTTAGGGCAAGTCGCTTTTATGGCTCCAACAGAAGTTCTTGCTGAACAACACTTTCAAAACATTAATAAATATGCTAATAAATTAAACCTATCGATTGGTTTGTTGACTGGATCCACAAAACAAAAAGAAAGAAAATCACTTCATGAGCTTTTGATTACAGGAAAAATAAACATTTTAGTTGGAACACACGCTTTAATCGAAAAATCTGTTGTTTTTAAACGACTGGGTTTAGTTATTATTGATGAGCAACATAAATTTGGAGTTGCGCAAAGAGCAAAATTATGGAAAAAGAAAGAGCTTGTTTATCCACATGTTTTGGTTATGACAGCTACGCCTATTCCAAGAACACTCGCTTTAACGCTATATGGCGATTTAGATGTTTCTACTATAGACGAAATGCCATTAGGAAGAAAACCTATAATAACAAGTCATCGTTTTGACAATTCTAGGTTAAAAGTATTTGGTTTTATTAAAAAAACAATAGAAGCTGGTCAACAAACCTATATTGTATACCCACTAATTGAAGAGTCTAAAAGTAAAGACTATAAAGATTTAATGGATGGTTATAATAGCATAAAAAAATATTTTCCAACTATACCAATAGGAATCTTACACGGCAGAATGAAGTCTGAAAATAAAGATTTTGAAATGAAAAGATTTATTGAAGGAAAAAGCAAAATTTTAGTCTCTACAACGGTTATCGAAGTTGGAGTAGATGTTTCAAATGCTTCTGTAATGATTATTGAAAGTGCAGAAAGGTTTGGTTTATCTCAACTACACCAACTTCGTGGTAGAGTTGGCCGAGGAAAAACACAATCTTATTGTATATTAATGACAAAGTACCAATTAAGTGAAAACGCAAAAATTAGAATTAAAGCACTAACAAATTCATCTGATGGTTTTGAAATTTCTAACATTGACCTA
>Ga0310123_10000284_pt1 | contig 45461 bp, 42 predicted proteins | sample CB6_AW_1057_MG_FD_203505 | JGI IMG/M metagenome (GOLD analysis project Ga0310123, IMG submission 203505) | Marine microbial communities from Western Arctic Ocean, Canada - CB6_AW_1057 | ecosystem: Environmental > Aquatic > Marine > Oceanic | place: Canada: Western Arctic Ocean | collected... | reverse complement strand
GCCGCTCAGCATAATCTTGCAGCGATTTTGCAAGATTCAAGACCAGCACACCAATTCGTTCAGCAACGTTCTTGATTCGCACATCTGGATAGAACAGGTCCGTAGCGCTGATCAGTTCCATAAATCTACACCGTGTGATGGGATCGGGATAGGAAAATCCACACAAACGAATGGCCCAGTCTGCGCTCACAAAATCCACGGCAAGACTCGCAACGAGCAGACACAGCGTCTTTTGCCAAGCTTGCCGACGAAATATGGCCTGTGTGTGCATCATCGGCCAAATTGTTGATCGCTATAAACTGGCAGTCTGCGACCAATTATAAAAGAGTGTAGGAAAACGGTATCACTCCGGTAGCAGCAGAAGGCAACCGCGATTGCCAAGTCGCGATAAAAAGTGGAAAGTCCCAGGATTGCGGTCATCCAGAATCCGCTCCGTTCCACAGTCGAAGCAAAGGGAGAAGTATCTAATTCTGGCATTGAAAGGGATAAAAACTTAATGAATTCAGAAACTTAGCTCAACCCCATTTTCCGTCGCCCTATCAATAGAGGTTAGCAGCGATTCGTTAGCAGATGCGTATCCTGTGCCCACAAGTCAGTGGACGTTGCACCAGTCGCCAAGGCCAACCGCGTTTGTCGGACCAGCATTGCGCCAGCGACCATGTACGGAATGTATTGAAAACTCAGAAACACAACAGTGGTCACCGAGCAGGCCAGCAAATGGGCTAGAAGGAACAATGCCAAGCTGTACTGTTTTGCTTTCCACAGACTCACGAAGATCACTGAGATTCCCATCAAAATTAAAAAGGTCGCGACGATCCCCGCGATCAATATCAGCCCAAGGAAATAAACATGGATGGTGTTGCCCGTTTCCTGAATCATACGTCTTCGAGCGCCTTCAATCCCAAAGCCGATCAAATAGCAATCAGGCGTGAAATCCAACGCAATTTGAACTAGGAGGGAGCGATTGGTAATCGAATTCTGGGCGTGGTCGAACCGGTGGATTGCACTTTTTTGGATTCCGTACCAAATTTCACTCAAACCTCGATTTCGTTCCAGAGAAACCACGACAACAATCGACACGACCAACAGAATTTGAAGAACTTGCTTCTTTTTCGGCTCGCAGAAGAACAGATGAAACAACAGACCAGGCAATGCCAGGATGGCTGACTTCGCAATCGTTGACACTACTCCTCCTATCAAGGTCAGCAGAACTCCAGTCCTCCAACTTGTTTTCCGTATGTAAACTAGCAGTAAGAACAGCGGCGTCAAACACATAGCCATCGCGTTGCAATGGATGTTCAGTCCAGCAGCTCTGCGGCCTTGATGGCCAAAATAGATGATGCCTTGTTCGCCAAACTCATCAAGTAGCCCTATGAATTGGCCAACACCAACTATTGAATTGGCGCAAGCCGCCAGTAATAGAATCTGGGCAATTCGGGATGCCGTCAAATTCGTAAACGCCGCCCAGCCGAATGGAAGCACGAATCCAAAAATGTACAGCGTTTGCAAGATCTGGATGACGTCGCCGTCTGCATCCAGCAGGCCCGATATGAGAAAAAAAGGGACTGCCAGTAGAAATGGTAATTGAAAGACATGAATGCGGATCAACTCACCAGCGTTCAACAACACTGCAAAGATCAGGAACACGTCCGCATAAGTGAAACTTATTCCCGAAAATTTAAACGTAGGACACAGCAATAAGAACAACGCTGTGCAGGCGAACAACTTTTGCCATGTTGTGTTCGTCATCAAGCGACTTGCTTCGTATCTAGGGACGGGACGGTTCCATGAGTCGCTGTGGTCTGCGCCTTACTCATCGTCATTGCGAGTACGAATAGCAACCACAAAGGACCTGCCAGTTGTAATTGACCCTTCCGGAATTCCCGCAGAATCGTTTCAATTTTTTCAAAGTCCAACCAACCACATTCTCGGAAAGACTGCCGGGTCAGTGCCCCATGAATCTGATCCCACAAGGGCCCCTGAATCCAATCGCTGACAGGAACCGAGAATCCACGCTTCGGACGCTCGAACAGCCGTCTCGGCAAATGACGGCCCAGAAGTGCTTTTAGAACCGATTTCTTGCCCTTTTGGAACTTGATGCCGGTTGACAATTCTGCTCCGAACTGAGCAAACCGAAAATCGAGCAACGGACAGCGGACCTCCAATGAAACTCGCATCGAAGCGCGATCCATTTTGACCTGCAGATCATCGGGAATGTAATAGATCGCGTCGCAACAAGCCGCCTTGGACAACGGATCGCAATCGAGTCGGGAAAACACGTCACGGAAAAGCTGCTGAGGGGCCTGATCCGCTAATGGCACGTCCGGCATCAACTGAGACGTGCTTCCCAACGTCCAACTGCGAGCGATGGCAGAGTACAATCCGGGTTCGTCGTGTGTTTCCAGCAACCGCTGGATTCGGAGACCACAGCGACCACCGAACCGCGACACGATGCCCTGAACGAATTTTCGTCCTAAAGATGGCATTCGCTGAGCAAGCAAGGCTTGCCGGTACCAGTCGTAGCGCGCGTACCCGCCGAAAAACTCGTCTCCACCATCGCCCGAAAGAGCCACCGTCACATGGTTCTTCACTTCCTGACACAGCAGCATCGAAGGCAATCCCGACGAATCCGCGTAGGGCTGCTCATAACAGTCTAAATAGTCATTCACCAGTTCGGGCAGCCGGCTCTCGTCGATCCGGATCTCGGTATGTGGCAGACCCAAATGATCAGCCACCTGTTTTGCATACGTAGCCTCGTTGTACCGACTGTCATTAAACGCCACGGTGTAGGTGGGAATCGTTTGATATCCGCCATTCTTCAACTGAGCAGCGACCAAAGACGAATCTACTCCGCCACTCAAAAATGCGCCGACGGACACATCGCTAAGTGTCCGGATCGATACAGCATCTGCCAACAGCTCGTCAAGCTGATCAAGATCAACTGTTTGGAATTTTCCCCACCGAAGATCGGTGAAGTCATGAAAACGACGACGTGACACAACGCGGCCTCGCCGAATGACAACCAATTCGCCAGGACAAACTTGAGACGTCGATTTAAAGAACGTAAATGGTGACGGGAGATAGCCGAACTGGAAATAATACGGTGCCTGATTTGGATCGGGCTCCAACCCCAGGCCGCGCAAAGCACGCAACTCGGAAGCAAACGCCAGGAAGCCATCCCCTTCGAAGAGATACAACGGCTTTTTCCCCATTCGATCGCGTGCCAGTGTTAATGTGCGTGTTGCCGTGTCGTACAAAGCGACAGCAAACATCCCATTCAAGCGGGATAGAATCGACTCGCCGTATCGTTCGAATGTCTCCAGAAACACTTCTGTGTCACTCGTCGTGCGTAATCTGGCCCCGCAAGAACGATCCGTGCCTAATTCGTCCGTGTTGTAGATTTCACCATTGAATGCAATGACGGTCCGGCCGCTTGCCGATTGCATCGGCTGGTTAGCACGGACGTGCAAATCACGGATTGCCAGGCGGCGAAAACCCAAATGAGTTTCTCCTGACGGACAAGTAAACAGCCCCTCAGAGTCTGGACCGCGATGCGTAACAGAATCGACCATGCTGCCGAGATAATCGCTGGCCCCTGGAATGGGTTCGGAAAGTGATAGTCCCGCTATCCCACACATCGCGTTGATCCTTCCGGCAGCGTGTCGAAGTTTTCGTTCACCACGATTGGTGTTTTATCCGGTTTAGGTCGCTGTTGCGTCACGCGCCGCAACAGCACCAAACCAACAACGATGAAGGGTATTTTGCTTACCGTCATCGCCAGGGCGGCTCCTGCAATTCCATTCGATGGAACCAAGAAATAACAAGCAGTTAGCGAAGCCAGTGTGCTGAGAAACAGCAACGGAACCTGTGCACGAATACACCGCACAACGATCAATGCGGTGTGAATAGCACCAGCAAAGTACGCCGTCATTGCCGCGAGCATCACGTACGACAAGACATCCTGGTAGGCCGCGTATTCAAGTCCTAGTAGGACGGTCAGCAACGCGCTCCCCGTAAACCAAGCTGTCGCCAATCCGGTAATACCAAGCGTGAAATAAAGCAGCATCAATCGGTTGAATAATGTGCGAAATTCACGTGTCTCACCGGCAGCGTAGTGTTTTGCCAGCCGCGGGCAACTCGCCTGGTCCAGCGCCCTCATCAATGTAATTCCTGCTGCCATTAATGCGGCTATTGCGCCAAAGATCCCCAGCTCATATTCGCTAATTTCCGCGACGAAATATCGCGGAATATTCGTGTTGAGCGAGATCAACAGGCTTGTTCCTCCCAGTGGTAACCCCAATATGACTAGCCGCTTTAATTGTCGAAAGTTACATTTCGGACGAACGCCATCCAAACCGCAGACTAAGCGTCCACGCCGTTCGGACAACGTTTGCGACAATCTAAATCGCAGAATCCAGATCCCGCTGGGAATGTCGTAGGCCAGCATTACTATCAACCGTGAAAGAGAAAATCCGGCTGCTCCCCAGACAATGCTGCCAGTTAGATAGATGCCTAAACCCAACGAAAGAAGGGCCAAAACCCCATGTCCACAGACCGAAGGAGTGATTCGATCAAGACGCTCGTGCTGCTGAAGCACTCCATAAAATGTATTCGAGATCGCTTCGAAAGCTTTCGCCAGCCCTACGAATAGGATGACCAATACGGTTTGCCCACTGAATTCAGCGACAAAACAGACGGCCAGCGTGATACAAAAGGCCAACAAACAGGCAAGCAGCCGCAATCCTAAATAATCGCCGAACTGAAATTCGTTTTTGCTGTCGGTGGCCTGTAGCGTGCGAAGTTGAAAATCTGCGAACATAAAAATTGGGCCCGTCACAGCCAGCCCGAGCACAAATTGGCCCACCATCTTTGGACTGCCTAAATTTGCCAACACCAGCAACACACCCCATTGGCACGCTGCGTAGACGACGTTACCGGAAAAAGTCCACGCAAAATTTTCACGGAGCGATAGTGGGCGGGGATTCCGCTGAGGAAGCGAAATCGTTGACACAGACTCACCTCGATTCCTTAAAGTTCCGACTGATCAAGCTCTGCCCCAAAGAAGAGGCAGTCCTCTTCGTTGTCGGGATTTTCGATCCGGCAACCACTATCCGTAAGGAAACATTCCCCTTCTTGATGAAGCAGTTGATGAGTGTGCGGATGTTTGGCATCTCCAGCATTGTTGAGATTTGTCTACTCTTCGGGAATCCGACCTGCACCCCAAAATGTGTATTGCCATGGCCAATTCACTGGGCTGAGAGTTGATGTAAAATTCCAGGCAACTGCCAAAGATTCATATATATGTGCCAAACGATGGTTTGGAACCGTCCGGGGAAAGACTCGAGGTCCGTCGACCGCACCGACTCGTACGTCTTGCAGTCCGGCGACGGTCAAAGTTCTTTTAATAGCCTCTGGATTCATGATTTCGAAGAAATGGGCATTCACGGCTGGCGAATTGAACCAGCGCAATAACTGCTTGTTTATCGGCGTCGCAAAGTTAGGCACCGTGACGGCAACGTAACCTCCCGGCTTGCCAAATCGGATGTGATCGCAAACGATCGGAACGGGATCGAAAAAATGTTCGATCAAACCAAACGAAACCACAAGATCACACTGATACGGCACTTTGGTTGTCTGGAAGTCCCCTTCGTGAATCCGCGCTTCGATGTTAACGTCGCGCAGATATTCCTTGGCAATCCGGATCCCTACCTTTGAATAATCAATTCCGTGTAGGTGAATTTTCGGACGAACCAGATGCATGCGCTCCAACATTCGTCCCGGAGCACAACCGAGTTCCATGACGTCCGCGGCCTGTTGGCCGGCCAGATCAAGCAGGCTTCTTAGTAAGACGTCAAACTTGCGGCGCACACATCGTCTCAGCCAACCAACTCGCGGTCGTGGCTTGGAGACGTACATGCTGTCCCAAAATGTGGAGGTTGTCAGTTCGTTCGACATCCTTGTATGCCCAAATTAGCTTTCCAAGTTAGACCGCCAAGATTCAAAAATGACGAATCGCCTTTTCAAGCGGCCCTGCGACTGTTCGACGCCAATTCGTTGTCCCTACTGTACTGGTATCGTTGAAGCATCCAACCAGCCAATGTCCAACAGATCCGTCGATCGGTGCGAGAAAGCATCTGTATCCATTCCTGATCAGCTTGCAACGTAACGCTGCCGGCCATTCGCAAGCGATTGCCCGATATTATGTGTCTGATTCGCATTGACTCACCAGCGGTTGCCGCCCGGGCCACCTCTGTCAAGTCGACATTGGCAAGCGTGGCAATTTGGCCCAAGACCACTTGGGGGGTTGTGACAAGGTTTTCGTAACGAACCAACATGGCATTGTCCGAGCCAACTGTACGGACCATACCGGCCACTAGATTGACCAGCATCCAATAAACCACGGAAAACCAAATGGGGCGGGAGGGGATCGTATTTGAGACACCACCTTTTCCGTTCCGATCGAATGCTTTCTTTCTTGACCAGGCCACGGCCCGCCCGTCGCGGACAAGGTGGACGATTCGCAAGTCAATTCCTGGAATCAGCGACAGCAAGCATGCACGCAACGGATTTTTTGACGAGTCGACGATGATGGACTTGCCGCTAACTTGTCGAATGGCTGCGTATAGATTTTCAGTCTGATGCAGAAATCTCTGGAACCGACGTGAGCGGAAGAAGCGTTCTCGAAAAAAACGCACCCATCTAATCCAGCCGAAAAAACGAAATGATTCGAAACGTTTTTGCATGGCGATGTAGTCGACAACATCTGCTGAGGCATCACGCTGCTTCCACTCCCGCAGGACTTCTGACCAAAACTCACAAACATTGCCTTGTTTTCCGCAAGCACAGTATTCGCCGTTACTCCATCCTGCAAAGTGCAAGTTGGTTAGTTCACCCACACTCACGACATCAGGATGGTTGCCCAATAACGCATCCAACAAAGTCGAGCCACTGCGGCCGGCCCCCATGATGTAGACGACACGGATGTCCTCCCGCATCAGTTCACATTGCATCGAATGCTGGGATGCGCTCATGCATTTCCTTAGTATCTGGCCAAATTGACTCAGTCTCGAAGTGACCAAGAAAATCTTCGCCTTGAATTCAAAATCGGAATCACGAAATCTAAAACAAATTCCGGTGTCAAGATTCGAAATTCAACACTGGATTTACGGTAAAGTTTTTGTCAACCGGCCTGAGTACCCTGTTATCTGTTTGGTTGGATTGAGGAATTGCACAAATACTCTGCATGGTTGCTGAATACGAATTCATTGTAGCTCAGTCGGCTGCCGGCACTTTTTATCCGATCCACGATAAAACCACGTCGTCGACAAAAGTGAATGATGCCTTCAGGTTTGGCGACTTCGAATAGGTCGCCTCCTAGCCAGTCGACGGCGTCATGCCACCAACTCATTCCTCGTTGATTCGAATAGGCGAACCGCTTCTAAAAACAGCGGTGCGGTTTTAAGCAGCAGCGTGGTGGGCTGTCCTTAGCAAAGTTCGCAATCCCCGTCTAGACCAATAGCTTCGTCATCGACAAGCCGGGGTGCACATCGAATACCGTTGCAGAAAACTGCTCGTTTTGCTACAAGCGCGAGTTCTTGTCGGCAACCGTTTTGTGCCTTCGCGGTCTTTACACCACCGTCGTGAGTACGGACACTGACGCGAGCTACCAGGGCGCACTTTTATCGAGCTAAACGACAATCATGGGCAAGCGGTTGTTGATAATCGGCGCTGGCGGATTCGGGCGCGAGATTCTTGGTTGGGCCGAACAGATAGCGGCTGCCGGCGCGGAGTGGGAAATTGGCGGGTTTCTGGATGCAAATCCAATCGCATTAGAAAGCTATCCATCGTCCGTTGGTGTCATCGGCGATCCGTCGACATATTCGCCGAGTGCAGACGATCTTTTCATTTGCGCCATCGGCGACACTTTGACGAAACTGTCCCTTTGTAGAACAATCCAAAGGCGGGGTGGCCGGTTTACTACATTGATTCATCCGACGGCTGTCATCGGACCAAATTGCCGGATTGGGATCGGATCGATTCTGTGCCCGTACGCGTCAATTACGACAAATGCGACACTCGGCGATTTCGTCACGCTCAATACATACGCGGTTATCGGTCACGACAGCGTCGTCGGCGATGGCTGTACATTAAACGGTCGGGCCTCGGTCAACGGCAACGTGGTGTTAGGGGAAGGGGTATCCATGGGCTGCCATGCGGTGGTCAATCCTAAAGCAAAAGTCGGCGACTACGCAGTCGTCGGATCCGGCAGCGTCGTGTTCTTCGCAGTGCTACCGCACACGTCGGTCCTAGGCGTTCCGGCACGAGTCATTTGGCGGTCGACAAAATCCCGGAAAGCCGCGTAGCGGTTAATTCACGACGTCGATCAAGGAGGATCGCTGTGAATGACGGAGCCGTTATCCTCATCACGGGGACGCGCAAAGGCATCGGTCGGCATCTGTCAGAACACTATCTCGAAAATGGCTGCCGAGTCGTCGGCTGCAGCCGTAAAGAGAACGGCTTGATCCATTCCAATTACCGACACGTCTGCCTGGACGTAGCGGATGAAAAAGCCGTGAAGCAATTGTTCGTCGAAATCAACAAAGATCTAGGCCGAGTGGATGCACTGATTAACAACGCGGGCATCGCTTCGATGAACCACTCATTGCTGACACCCGGCGACACAGTGCAGCGACTTCTAGACACTAATTTCACTGGCACGTTCTTGTTTTGTCGCGAAGCGGCCAAGCTAATGCAGCGCCGCAAGCAAGGACGCATTGTGAATTTTGTGACGGTCGCCGTTCCACTGAAGCTCGATGGTGAGGCAGTTTACGCTTCATCAAAAGCCGCCGTCGTTACGCTGACGGAAATACTGGCACGCGAGTTCGCTCCGTACCACATTACAGTGAATGCCATTGGACCGACACCCGTCCGAACCGATCTGATTCGATCCGTCCCGCAAGAAAAACTCGAAGCGATACTGGATCGGCAGGCGATCCACCGCTTCGGTGAATACCGCGACGTATCGAACGTGATCGATTTTTTCCTGCGCCCCGAAAGCGACTTCATCACAGGACAAATCCTGTACTTGGGAGGCGTGTGATGTTTATCGATTTCTTGCTGAATGTATTTCGGAAAACCGAGACAAACAACGCCGTCGTTTGGCGCGACCAGGCTCTAAATTATCAATGGTTGCTGAATCGCACCGAGTATTGGAGGAACAAAATTCACTCGGAACAAGTCGACACAGGAAGGGTCGTGGTGCTGGAAGCCGACTTTTCACCGAATGCGGTTGCGCTATTTCTGGCGTTGATTGAGCAAGGCTGTATTCTTGTTCCTTTGACATCGGCCTCCGATTCGAAACGCGATGAATTCATCGAACTTACGCAAGCCGAGGTGTTGTTTTCCGTAGACGTCGATGATGAAATCCAAGTGACCCGATTCGATCGCCTCGCCTCGCACGACTTGTATGACAATTTGCGATGCAAAGGCCACCCCGGATTGGTCCTGTTTTCATCTGGTTCTACCGGACAGTGCAAGGCAGCTGTCCACGATCTGGTGCCACTGTTGGAAAAATTCAAGCAGCCGAGGCACAGTCTGCGAACGATCTCGTTCTTGTTGTACGACCACATCGGCGGCATCAACACGATGATGTATACGTTTTCGAACGGTGGTTGCCTAGTCACTGTTCAGGATCGTTCTCCGGACAGCGTGCTTGCCACAGTCGAGAAACATCGTGTCGAACTACTGCCCACATCACCAACCTTTCTGAATTTGGTGCTGATTAGCGAAGCCTTTCGGGATTATGACTTAAGTTCCTTGAAAACTGTGACCTACGGTACCGAGCCGATGCCGGAAAGTACTCTAAAACTGTTCAATGAACGGTTTCCACACATCCGACTGTTACAGACTTATGGGCTGTCGGAGGTCGGCATTCTGCGATCGAAGTCGCGGAGTTCCGATTCATTGTGGATGAAGATTGGCGGCGAGGGCTTCGACACGCGCGTCGTCGATGGCATTCTGCAGATCAAGGCCCAATCCGCCATGCTCGGTTATCTGAATGCGCCAAGCCCGTTCAGGGACGATGGCTGGTTAAACACAGGGGATCGTGTCGAAGTCCAGGATGAATACATTCGCATTTTGGGTCGTGAATCGGAAATCATCAACGTCGGGGGCGAGAAAGTGTATCCGGCCGAAGTCGAAAGCGTGATTCAGGAACTGGAAAACGTAGCCGACGCAGTGGTTGTGGGCGAGACAAACTCCATTACCGGCCAGATCGTCTGTGCCAAGGTGCAGTTAATTCAGCCAGAAGAACCCAAAGCGTTCATCAACCGATTGAAAATATATTGCCAAAGTCGCTTTCAGAAATACAAGGTCCCTGTCAAAGTCGAAATCGTAGCCGGTTCGCAACATTCATCTCGATTCAAAAAACTTCACAAAACTGCGTAAACGCTGAGTAGGCCGGTGGTCTGCACAGCACATCGATTGAATGAAAGGATGCCGAATGACACAAATGGCACCGCGATTCGACCGACTTGCCATCGACGGTGGGCGTCCTGTCAGTTCAAGACCCTTCGCTCCATGGCCACATTTTGACGATGAGCAAATTCAGGCTGTCACCAACGTCTTACAATCAGGGTGCGTCAACTACTGGACTGGTGAAGAAGGCCGATGCTTCGAACAAGAGTTCTCGCAGTTCGTTGGAACTAAGTATGCCGTTGCCGTCGCGAACGGAACCGTTGCACTAGAATTGGCCCTACACGCAATCGACATCGGTTCAGCCGATGAGGTGATCGTGCCAAGTCGGACATTTATAGCGACGGCTAGTGCGGTCGCCATGTGTGGCGGCGTTCCCGTTTTCGCCGACGTTGACCCAGTTAGCGGCAATATCACGGCAGAATCAATCGAAGCCGTTCTGAGCCCTCGGACCAAGGCTATCATTGTCGTCCATCTGGCGGGCTGGCCGTGTGATATGGACGAGATATTCAGGCTAACACGCAATCGCGGCCTAAGAGTTATCGAAGATTGCGCTCAGGCACACGGCGCCACTTACAAGGACCGCCCCGTCGGTTCACTCGGCGATGTGGCCACGTTCTCATTCTGTCAGGACAAGATCATGACGACTGGAGGCGAAGGCGGCATGGTCACCACCAATGATGCAGACATTTGGCACCGTGCCTGGAGTTTTAAGGATCATGGAAAGAACTGGGATGCGGTCTACAACCGCAATCATTCAAGCATTTTCAGATGGACACACGAATCGCTCGGCACCAACTGGCGAATGACCGAAATGCAGTCCGCAATCGGCCGTGTGGCTCTGCAACGTTTGGAAAATTGGCTCGTGAAACGCCGGCGACACGCGGTCATTTTGAACTCTGGTTTCTCAAATATCCCGGCACTTGACGTGCCAATTCCCAATGAAGAGTTCGCCCACAGCTACTACAAATACTATGTCTACCTGAAACCGGAATGGTTATCGGGGTCATGGACGCGGGACAAAATTATCCACGCAATCCAGGCCGAAGGAATTCCCTGCGGCAGTGGTATCTGTCCGGAAGTCTACCTAGAGAAAACGTTCGAAGCCCTCAATCTGCGCCCTCTGGACCGACGTCCTAATGCCAAGCGTTTGGCGGAATCTAGTCTAATGTTCATGGTTCATCCGACCCTTTCCGACACCTGCATGCGAGATATCTGTGCGGCGACTCAGAAGGTGCTCAATATCGCCATCGCCGATCACCCAGCGTCCAAATTCAAGGCAGCTTAGGCCGAAGAATTTGTACGGTGCATCTCGCGAAAAGAAAACCTCTATTGACGCAAAACCGCGGTTGATCTAGGGTTCCCCGCACAATTCCCACAATCACTATCCCTACGTGACCATTCGGCACGTGTTCCCAGTCCAGACAATGATTCGGGGAACGTTCACTCAATCACCGAATTGCGGGATTGTGCCTTCTACTCGTTCGCAATCGCATTTTTTCAGTCCGTTCGTTGAACAAGGCACGATCCGCTGCCCCGATCTATTCGTGTGGGAAAAACTGTTGCGTTCGCACCGGGAACGAGGCGACATCCAATGAGCATCGCAGGTCGTGTTTGGTCCGCGAGTGCAACAGAAATCTTAGTCAGCATTCTGCTGATGCTGTTTGTAGCTCATTCCATTGGATGTGCAACTCCCCAGTATCATGCGACAGATCTCCCGCCCCAGCTTCATGCACCTCCGATTGAGAACCCACAGATTGTCGATCTTACTAAATTCGCCATTCCCGCAGTCAGCAATGAGTCGATCTACGGCGGTGACGTGTTGGAAGTGACAATTTCGGCTGGATTGAGCGAGAAAGACACATTCACATTTCCTGTTCGGGTGAACGAACTGGGAGTCGCCAATCTGCCGGTAATCGGCGCCGTGGCTCTTGCGGGACTGGAACTGGAAGGCGCCGAGGCCGCCGTCATAGCTGCCGCCGTACAGCGAGGTCTGTATCGGGCACCACACGTAACAGTCACAATGAAACGACAACGGATAAATCGGGTCACGGTCGTGGGAGCGGTCAAGGAACCCGGAATCTATGAATTGCCGCGTGGTGCCAGCGACTTGTTGACAGCGTTAACCGAAGCCGGCATGCTTGCGGACGATGCCGGTATCCATGTCCAGATTCGGTACCCCAATGATTCATCCCATGACAAATTAATGCCAACCCTTGTGGCCCGAAATGGGATGGATTCTGTTTCTTCGGCTGGTTTTTCGTTCGAATCTGTGAAGGCGTCTGCATATGCTCGTCCGCAGTCCCTTCGTATCAATCTCGCCTCGGCTGCCAAAGAGGGATCCAATGGGTACCAGCTGCAGGATGGTGCCATCGTCATGGTCGAGAAACGCGACCCGAAGCCCGTTCACGTTATGGGACTTATAAAAAAGCCAGGACGTTACGAATTTCCCATCCGCGAGGAACTACGGGTGTTAGACGCGATCGCCCTGGCCGGTGGAGTTTCGTCGACGGTCGCCAACAAGGTGTTCGTCATTCGTCGCCTGTCATCTCAAGTGGAGCCATTCTTAATTCAACTCACCATTCATCAGGCAAAGCGCAATGGAGACGTCAATCTACGATTGATGCCCGGAGATATCGTGACCGTCGAAAAGACACCTGCCACCATCATCCTGGAGGCACTGTACTTGATCAACTTCGGAGTGGGGGCTTCGTTGAACACTCTGTTTTAGGGAATCACAAGGCATGTCGAATAATGACCTCCGAAGATAATCCTTCTTTATCCATACAATCTAATATTTCTGCCTCGAACGTTTTCGCGGAAATCATCCAATTCCTGCACGCTGTCCGGATGCGCAAGGGGATTGTCTTCAGCACGCTGGTTGTCAGCGGATTGTTGAGCACACTGTACTACCTGACGGCCACTCGGCAATATGACTCGCGCGTCGAACTGTATCTGATACAAAACGCCGGAGAGTCCTTTGGACACAATTCGCACAATGCGCCACAATTACGCGACCAGATTCCAACCCATAGAAAAATTCTGATGTGCGATGTTGTGTTGCAGGAAGTTGCAAACTCCTTGTCGCCAGAATTTCGGAATGAGCTGAAAGGGATCCCAAAATACAAATGGTCTGCAGCCCTGCGTGAGAATCTCTATGTCCACTCGGACCGATTGACCAGCATAATTTCGGTTCGCTATCGCTCGCAAAATCCGAAAGCCGCCGCGGCCGTGGTCAACGGCATCGCAGACGCCTACCTGAATTTTATTAACGACACACACAAGGACAGTGCGCGTGAACAGCTGAATGTTCTGACGACCGAGAAATCGGAATTGGAAAAGAAACTACGGACAAAGGAACTCGACTTACTTGAATTGCGAGACCAATTCGAGGACATCATCGGCCCCGATGGTAAGAGCTTACGAGTAATCGCGTTTCGCGTCTCCGAACTGAATAAGTCGCTAGTCGAATCCGCAAAGCGATCCGTTGCCGCACGATCATTCCTGAAGTCAATTTTAAAGGCCGATCAAAACGGCGAAGACATTCACCAACTGGCACTGCAGACGATTCAGGGGCTCGGCAGTGATCTGTTGCGCGCAGATCTGGGACTCGGAACGCAAGACATTTATACAATCACTCGCATAGAACAACAATTGAATCAAGATAGAGCCAAATTGAATTCTGAACTGACGAAGTTCCGTGAGAATCACCCCAACATCATTTCTTTGCAGGGAAGGATCAGGCAAAGCGAGTACTGGTTAACAATCCACCGACAACAGGAAAATCAAAAACTACGTGAAATCCGCAAGAGTGAACTCAAGCCTCGCCTGATTCAAATGGCGCGACAGCGAGTAATGTACGCCGCCGAACATGAACATGAGATTCGTCAACAATTCGAGAATGAAAAGCGTCTCGCACTGAGCTTGAACAAGCAGAATGCTAAAGTCGACATTGTCAAACTCGACCTGGAACACATGCGTGCTTACCGCGACCTTCTGTTTGACAGGATCAAGGATGTCGATTTAAAGGGGAACTTCATAACGAAAGCAGAGGTGATCAGCCCGCCGAAAGTGTCAAACATTCCGGTTTCACCGCGTCTCGTCGTCGTGGCTCTAGTGTGCGCTGCCATAGGTCTCGGTAGCGGATTGGTGATTGTCTACGTTCTGGATACATTGGATGACCGCTTCCGGTCGCCGGAGGAATTAAGAATTCAGCTTGGTGTCCCTGTTTTGGCTATGGTAGGTCAAATGAAACCGTTGGACGGCGAAGGCATCGATTCGATTCACACGTTCACAAAACCAAACAGCGTCGAGACGGAAGCATTCCGAACACTGCGTACCGCCTTGAGTTTCAATAAAACCGCCACACAACGTATCGTCACAACCAGCACAGAACCAGGCGATGGCAAGACAACGATTCTGGTCAACCTGGCCACCGCGTTCGCTCAAGCCGGCAAGCGCACTCTCATCATCGATGCCGATATGAGACGGCCGGGTCTGACCGCAATACTGAATTTGAAAGGCCCCAGAGGATTGTCACAGGTGTTGCGGGATGCTGCACCTATTACTGAAAGCTGCTTGAACAATCTTTATCACACTGTGCTTGAGGGGCTCGATGTCCTGCCGTCTGGCCCGCGTCCCATCAATCCCGCAGAACTTCTGACGAGCGACAGGTTTTCCGAACTGCTGGCATGGGCGGAAACGATTTATGATCAAATTTTGATCGACTCGCCGCCAGCCTTGGCAGTAAGTGATCCGGTAATTATGGGCCGTATGGTCGATGGAGTGCTCCTTGTTGTCCGTCCTGACATAAATCGACGGCGGATGGTCATCCGAGCCGCTGAAACTTTTGACAACGTCGATGTCAGTTTATTGGGCGTCGTCGTGAACCATCTGACACCTAACAGCGGTCAAGATTATTATGGGTACGGGTATGGATACCGCTATGAGCACTCGTACGAACACAGCTACAACGACGATGAGAATCGTTCAGAAACTGATGGCGAACAAGCGCGCGAGGATTTAATCGAGAACCACATTGACGACACCTATAGTTCACGACAGGCTGCCTAATCGGCAACAACCACGTAGTTGTAGTCCGCTCTGTAGACTACGCGAGACCAGCCAACTCCCGAACTCCAACGACTGCGTGCTTTCGCATTGGACCCTCAGAAAGACACACAGATGTCGTCGGAATTGAATGCTGGTTTCACGATTCGCGGACGAATTGCAAATCGGCCCAGTGCGCCCGTTCGAAATAGCTGGATGGCCACGCCACTAAGAACTGCCGTCGATTTGGGCCTCGTCTGTGTCCTATTTGTAGTCCCTTTTCTTATGGGCGGCCGAGTCGCAATGGGACAGGTTGTCCTGACTGCCGCGGCTTGTTGGATGGCCATCGCTTGGGCACTTTATCAAAGTCTCCACCCTCAGCCAATGTGGCATCGAACACAGGCCGAATTGTTGCTGTTAGCCGGTGTCGGAGTTGGCTTATTGCACATCGTCCACCTACCTACCGAACTGGTCGATGCAATGTCTCCACAAATCGCCGAGATTCTGACCGTCTGGAACACCGATTCGGTTTCCGCGACATCCCCCAAACCATGGTCACAGATCTCACTGGCGACTGCGGAATCACGACTTGGACTGGTCACATTTTTGGCCTACATACTGATATTTCTCGTCACATCACAACGCCTGCGGCACGTGCACGAAGTCGAGCGAATGCTACGCTGGGTGTGTGTCTCGGTCGGTGCCATGGCGATCTATGGGTTAGTCCAGTACTTGACCAGCAATGGAAAATTCTTTTGGTTGTACGACTATCCGCTGACGAACACGTATTTCCGGGTCAAAGGTGGTTTCTCGAACAAAAACCATTTCGCCCAATTCTTAGCACTTGGAATCGGGCCTTTTATTTGGTGGTTCATGCACGTTGCGCACAAAATACAACAGTCACGATCACAAAGCTTTCAGTTCACCAACCGGACGTCCAGTCGTGGAAATGGCGCTGTTGGACTGTTGTTGCCAGCTTTGGGAATCGTTGTGTTTGCTGGGCTGCTTTCGTTGTCTCGTGGTGGTGTAGTCGCCATGTTCGTAGCAGCATTGGTTTCGATGGGCATCTTGTCGAGCAAAGGTTTGGTGTCCCGAAAATTAGTGGCCGGACTGATGGGGACGGGCGTCCTGGTTGGAAGTTGTCTTTTCCTTCTCGGTTATGACGCCGTTGCACGCCGTTTGGACAACTGGGACCCAAATGGACGCTGGCAGATTTGGCAGGCCAATCTGGCGACGGCGGCCGACTTCCCCCTCTTCGGTACAGGAATCGGCAGCCATGCTGAGGCCTACCCCATGTATCTGGATCAGCCGTTTGACCCAGTAGAGTACACGCACGCGGAAAGCGGCTACTTGCAGATCGTTTCGGAAACTGGATTAGTCGGTTTTGCGCTGACCCTTACTGCCATCGGATTGTGTCTGAGCTGGTGTGTGCGCGGCATCCTCTTCAGCCGGTCCAAGCGTTCAACGATTGCCCTGGCCGCGATTGCAGGCAGCCTGGCCGCCAATTGTGTGCATGCATTCGTCGATTTCGTTTGGTACGTTCCCGGATGCATGGTCGTCGTCATCATTCTGGTCGCCTGCGCAGGTCGACTTTTCCAAATCAACTACGATCTTCATTTCGGCCATGCATTGAATTCGTCACCGTGGAATAGGCAACTGCCTCGCATCGTTTGGGCTGTGTCGGTTTGCGGCCTGGTTGGCCTGGGATACTGGATGGCCCAGATTACACTGCCCGTGCTTAACGCAGAGCCTTATTGGCACGAATACCTACAGCTGACCTTTGCCCAGGACAAAAAACAAAAAGGCAATCGAGACCCACAGTCTGAAGGTCAGCATGATCAGAATCTCACTTTTCAACAAAGCGTAGTTTATCAAAAGCTGACCGCCTTGAAAGCGGCGGTCGAGGCGAATCCGAATAATGCGAGAATTCAACTCCGTATGGCCATGGGATATGTGTCGCTATTTCACGCACTGCAACGTGATAGCCAGAATCCCATGTCGCTGGCACAAATCCGAGATGCGGTCTGGGTTTCGAAGTTTCAGTCGACAACCGCGATGAACCGATGGCTAAATAATCCCGGCGTCATCGGCCGAACTCGGAAGTTTCTAGACGCTGCCCTGCATCACACACGACGGGCCCTCTCGCTGTGTCCGCTGCAAGGCCACGGCTATCTCAACCTGGCTAAACTGTGCTTTCTGGAAGGAAAAGGTGTGAACGAACAGAAGCGCTATATCGACCAGGCTCTAATCGTCAGACCATTCGATCCCAGAGTCCTGTTTGCCGCAGGCCAGCAAGCCTGGTCGTCGGGCGAGTACAAAACAGCCATCCTGTATTGGAAAGGATCATTTCAACGAAGTCTTAACTATCAAGAACAGATTATGGACATGCTCGTCGACTACGTTCCAGCCAGGTTTGTCATCGAAAATTTTCAGCCCGACTGGGATACATTGGTCCGGTTGGAACAACGTTACCGCAATCTGAACCGGCCCAACGACTATCAAACGATCCTTCGACAGTATGCAAAAGTCGCTGTTCAGAAAGCCCGCCAAACGGATACAAAAAACCCAATAAGTTTCTGGTTCTACGCCGCCGCTGCATTCAACAAATTGGGCCAAACTGATTTCGTCTGGAAGTGTTTGCGATCTGCAATGAAAACCGACTACCACTCATTTCAGACTCGTTACGAGTGGGCCTTATGGAATTACAAGCAAAAAAAGTATGCCGAGTCTATCAAGCATTTCTCATGGTGTCTGAACCGTAGACCCAAAGACGAAAAAATTCAACGGTTGCTGTCAGATGCCAAAACAGCGAAGTTGCTCAGTGAGACCATTCAGATTGTGCCGTCGCCGACAAAGTTGTCTCGATTGTGATAATCTTGCCGCGTTCCCGATGCATAACCTGGTAGGGAACGAAACTCAGCGTTTTCAAACGCCTGGTGTTATTCGTTTCCTGCTCAACGGATTGCCAATTGAACCGAAGACGTTATCATCGTCGTCAAACACTGTAATGGCCGTGTTTCGGCGCTCGTAGCTCCACGATTTGCATTACTTGACGAACAATTTAGAGGTTGGCACGATGACCGATTTTCGAACTGAACAAGATTCCATGGGAGAAGTGCAAGTACCCGCAAATGCGTACTACGGAGCGCAAACACAGCGTGCGGTCCAGAATTTCCCCATCTCGGGGTGGCCACTGGTTCCTGAACTAATTCATGCGTTGGGCCTAGTGAAATATGCGGCGGGCGTTGCGAATCGAGACCTGGGAAAACTGACTGGCTCAGGAAAAAAACCGCTTGAGGATATTCACGTCGAAGCAATGCTGACGGCATGCCGCGAGGTCGCGGAGGGTAAACACGATAATCAATTTCCGATCGATGTCTTCCAGACGGGTTCGGGAACATCGAGCAACATGAATATCAACGAGGTGATTAGCAACCGTGCCGTGGAACTGCTCGGCGGTGATCGGTTCAGTACAGACAAACCGGTGCATCCCAATGACCACGTCAACATGGGCCAAAGTACCAACGACATGTTTCCCACAGCCATCCACGTGGCTGTGGGAACGCGAATCCAAAACGATCTCATTCCCGCGCTAGAGCAGCTTGCGAATTCGTTGAGCCAAAAGGCCACGCAGTGGGACAGGATCATTAAGATTGGCCGCACGCACTTGGCCGATGCGACGCCACTTCGACTGGGACAGGAATTCGGCGGATTCGCTCGGCAAATTGAGTTGTCCGTGCAGCGTGCCAAGCGTGCGATAGAAACCGTTCGGGAATTGCCCGTCGGCGGAACGGCCGTTGGATCGGGCATCAACACTCATCCGGAATTCGGCAAGCGGGTGTCCGAAGTATTGGCTCGTGAAACTGATATCCCATTCGACGAGGCGGTCAATCACTTCGAATGTAACGCACATCGTGATGGATTGGTAGAATGTCATGGTCAGTTGCGGGCGATCGCTTCGACGTTGTTTAACGTCGCGAATAATATTCGCTGGCTGGGAGCGGGGCCGCGCTGCGGATTTTATGAAGTCAAGATCCCTGACCTCCAGCCAGGCAGCTCGATCATGCCAGGAAAGGTCAATCCAGTTATGTGCGAAAGCATGATGCAAGTCGCCGCGCGCGTAATGGGTAATGACCAGACAGTCGCATTTAGCGGAGCTACCGGGGGGCAGTTTCAGCTGAACATCATGATGCCGATCATGGGTCAGACAACGCTGGAAACCATCATGCTGCTGACTCGTGTAACCAACGCGTTTGTAGAATTCTGTGTCCGAGATATGCAGGCGAATGAAGAAGCGTGCAACACAGCTGTCGAAAAAAGCCTGTCGATGGTCACCAGCTTGAACCCGTACATCGGCTATGAAAAGTCCGCCGAACTGGCTAAAGAAGCCTTCAAGACCGGAAAGACGATTCGCGAACTGTGCAATGCGATGCAAGTCCTTCCGAAAGAACAACTCAACGAAGCACTTGATCCGTTTCGGATGACCGAACCACAAAATTAGTGTCGTTCGTTAGTCGAGGGTTCTTCGATGACTTTACGAAGTCTGCGTTCTTCCAACTCCCTGGCCATTGTGACTCAACGAAAGTTGAAGACCTGCAGAACCTCGCAATCTCGCTTGGAAAACTGTTCTAATTGTGCATCGCTCAACATGCGTGGTCGCCCAGCGATCCAGCCGCCTTGTTTTTGCTTTTTTTCTTCTTCGCTGCAGTAATTCCTGATTTCGTTTTTGTAGGCGATTTCTTGGGAATAGTATTCTTCTTGACTGGTCTCGTCGCAGTTCTCTTGGCAGGGACCCTTGAAGGGTGATTCTGGGCTTGAGCACTAGGAGCATGAACAGTCTTCCCGCTCTTACTCAATTCACGGACTAACTAAGCGATTGGCTCAATTCTTCACCCAACACAACGGCCGTTCTGGAAATTTCGCGATCCGTAAGTAGTCCGTCCAGATTCTCTATGAACTTGTCCGACATGGTCCAACGTCCCAAGACGTCAAACATCCTGTCCAGCTTAGACGCGTTCAATCCAAATTTCCGTTTGAGTTTTCGAGCTTCATCTGGATGCATGTCTTCAAACTGGCTAATTAACAAAAAGTCGCCGTTGTTCGAAAGCGATAAATGCAGATTACGCAGTTCCGCCGCCAGCAACGCGCTGGTGGAAACTTCCAATTGTCGAGGCCCGCTAATCAAACAATGCGTGATTACGGTCGGTTCCTTCTCGACAATCTGTGCCGCAGTCTCGAAAACAGCGTACACAATGCTTTCGTCAATCAGACTGGCCATGAACCGTTGTTTCACGACGTGTTTACGCCACGTTTCAGACAGCAACTCCAATTGGATGTGCGGCGACACCGAGCGCAGGAAGGGCACTTCAGTCAGATAGCCGAATCCTTCATATTCGTCTTGCATCTGCTTCGACAACACAATGCGTTCGAGCGTTTCCTGGAACGAAACGCGAAACGCGAGATAACTCAATTCGCTGTTTGGCAAGATGTCAGTGCAAATTGCGAGCATAAACTCCATGCTCACATCTGGCCGGACCAAATACAATAAGAGTTTCCATAATTTTCTGAAATCCGTTGGCCGTCAAGTGTCATTTCTTTTGCTTCTGATAAACTTGGAATAAAGCTCCTCGTCGTAACAGAGTGCAAGTAGCAGCTTTCCACAGATCCCCTAATCCACCGCGATAACATGCGACGATACTCTTCAGATCGATTCGAAACCTGTGACACTTTTTTTGACGTATTGACCTATTTTGCATACGAAATTACAGTACGCTTGCCTCGGTCCACCGTGCAAGGAGGCCAATCGTGGACTGCTCGGATCACAGCGGTTTCGATATTCGATCGACTTGGAGTCAGCTCATCCACCGCCAGCCGCTCGACAATTATCAAACTGTCTCGCTACGGATTCCAGAGAAATCGTTATCGCGTGCCAATTGAGAATAACTGGCAGAAACTGCCGGATGACCGGACGCTGAGCTTTGCTGCACCCATATGGTCAATTTGATCAAACACGCATCGAAGATGGACCAAGCCGCTTGAACGCATTCAAGCAGAGTCAATTGTCGACGGTGCACCGGCCAAATTTGAAACCGACCTTCGAATGCCCGGCCTTGTGAAAAGCCGCGTTTCTTTACTCCCAACCGCGAAAATTCTCAATCTATGAATTGGCTGCTTCTGAGTCGAATGTTGGGCCTGCTGGGGATGTTGGTCGGTGCGTCAATGGCGTGCAGCTTGCCGTGGGCCTGGCCGTTCGAAAATCACACACGCGAGGCCGACGGGTTTTGGGGGATCATGTGGTCCATTCTGTGCAGCCTCCTGATCGGCGGCGTGCTTTATTCCTTCGGACGAAGAGAGACCGGTTCCATCCTGCGTAAAGAGGCACTAGCCATTGTCGGTCTGGGTTGGCTGTTGGCCGGTGCATTGGGAAGCTTACCGTTTCTATTGTCGGGAACCATGTGTGCCCAAAACGTGCCGATGACCATCGTCGACGCGCTGTTTGAATCTTTCTCAGGGTTCACTACGACCGGAGCGTCGGTGCTGACGGATTTGGAAGACCGCGAACTGGTTCCGAGATGTGTACTCTTTTGGCGCAGTTTCACGCACTGGTTGGGCGGCATGGGTATCATTGTGTTATTTGTCGCCATTTTGGGCCAGTTAGGAGCCGCCGGCAAAGCCTTGATGCGCCGCGAAGTGCCCGGACCAATCGCCGAAACCGTTCGTCCTCGCGTCCGCGAAACAGCCATGGTGATGTGGGCCATCTATATGGTGATCAGTTTTGTCCTAGCGATCGTATTAGTAATCGAAGGGATGAACTTATTCGACGCACTGTGTCACACTTTCGGTACGATGGCAACTGGTGGATTCAGCACTTACAACGCCAGTGTGGGACACTTCCGGAATTCGCTAGGGAACGCCCAAGGAACGCTCATCGAGGGAACCCTCATCCTATTCATGATCGCCGCGGGCACGAACTTTTCTCTGTACTGTTTGATACTTCGCAGGAAAGATCCACGAAATGGCTCGAGTTTATTCGGTCGACTGACACCCTTATATCTCGATCCCGAATTCCGCGTCTACCTGTCCACGCTATGCGCTGCGTCGATCATTCTGACCGTGAACGTCCTTTGGAATCAAAATTACGATAGCGTATTCGAAGCTGCGCGGAATGCATCATTTCAGGTCGTCGCCATTACAACGACGACCGGTTTTAGCACCGCCGACTTCACTAATTGGAGCGAATTTTCGAAAGGTCTGTTGTTGTTACTGATGTTCGTTGGTGGCAGCGCCGGGTCAACCTGCGGAGGCATTAAAATTGTCCGGTTCATTCTATTCGCCAAAGTGCTCTTCTTGGAAATCGAGCAGGCGTTTCGTCCGAACGTCGTACGACCGCTTCGAATTGCGGGCGTCACGATCGACAATTCCTTGCGTCACGAAGTGCTGGTCTACTTTGGCCTGATCCTGTTCATCTTCATTTCCAGTTGGCTGATCTTGGCGGCCATCGAACCGGACACGCAATGGGAGACGCAACCAACTAAGCTTGGTTCCGCTGATTCGCACACGGAATCCGTCACACTGCAAACCGAGTCCACCAAACTCTTGGATTGTGCCAGTGCCGTCGCGGCGACATTGAACAACATTGGTCCAGGTTTAGGAGCGTTAGGACCTGCTGGAAATTACTCGAAATTCTCCGCGGCCGGAAAATTGCTGCTGACGCTTCTCATGCTCCTTGGCCGACTCGAACTTTTCGCGATCCTGGTGCTTTTCGTTCCTGCCTTTTGGCGGACCCAATAAGAGCAGTATGAACCACACAGGGAACTAGATTGCATGAATATATTCTTTTCAGTCGGTGATCCCAGTGGGGACCAGCACACGGCACACTTGATTGAAGAACTGAAGCGCCGACGGCCCGACATCCAATTTTGCGGCTACGGTGGACCTTTGATGGCACAAGCGGGTTGCCGCTTGCATCATCAACTGACCGATTTGGCCGTAATGGGTTTGTTGCCGATCATTCCGTTGCTTTGGAAATTCTATCGATTGCTGCGGAAGGCGGAACAATTGTTCGACCAATTGCGACCCGACGCCATCATCGTTGTGGATTTTCCCGGCTTCAATTGGTGGATTGCCCGCAAGGCCAAGGCAGCGGGAATTCCTGTTTTTTATTACCTGACTCCTCAACTGTGGGCATGGGCGCCGTGGCGTGTGAAGCGCATTCGGAAATTCGTCGACCACGTCCTGTGTGCGCTTCCCTTTGAAAAACTGTGGTTCGCGGAACGGGACGTCGAAGCCGAATTCGTTGGTCATCCCGTCTTCGACGAAATTGCCGCACATCCACTCGACAAAATTTTCTGTGATACGTGGTCTTCCCAGCGATACCGAACAGTCGCGATCCTTCCGGGATCGCGCAACCAGGAGGTCAACAGAAATTGGCCGCTAATGCTCGACGTCATCCGACGATTACACGCAGGGCAACCCAACACAAGGTTTTTGGTCGCTTGCTGCACACAACAGCATCAGCGGTTTTGCCGAGGCCAAACACTGGCCGAGGACGGTGAACTGCCAATTCATTTCTTCGTCGGCAAGACTCCAGAAATCATCCAAATCGCCGAATGCGCCTTGTCCGTGTCTGGTTCCGTTAGCCTTGAGTTGCTGGCTCGACTAACCCCGACTGTAGTGATGTACTATAGCAGCAGAACGTCGAATTTTCTGGTCAAGCTGCTGATGACTTGTAAGTATATCACGCTTCCGAATCTGATTGCCGATCGCGAGCTGATGCCGGAAATCTTGTTTTCCGGAAATCCCACTCCGTTTGTGGACCATATTTGCAACATCATGCACCATTGGCTCAACGACCAAACAGAATTGGACCGTTTGGTTGACGAGTTAGCGAAGCTACGCAACGTAGTCGCTAAAAGCGGTGCTATCAGCAGAGCTGCTGACGTGATCTTGCAACGATTACCTTCTGTCACGCAAGCGGAACAGCTTGTAGCCGCTTGATGCTCAGTCATCACCAACGTTAGAGCAGAATTCCAGTCTTGTCGAGAAACCGGAATTGTTTTTGCGAACGCTATCAAGTCCGCGATACAATCGTGCCAAGATTGATGATGCACTTCCCCTACAATATACTGGGAACGGGATTACGATGGCTGGAAACACAATCCGAATCGGAATTGTTGGTGCAGGAAATAATACACGGCTGCGGCATGTTCCGGGTTTTCGAGCAATCGAAGGCGTTGAACTGATCGGAGTCGTCAATCAAACTCTCGAATCGTCCGCTCGCGCAGCACAGGAATTCGAGATTCCCAAAATCTATGATAACTGGCAGCAGCTTGTCGAAGATGCCAATGTCGACGCCGTGATGATCGGCACTTGGCCCAATATGCATTGCGAAGTAACCTGTGCCGCGTTGAATTCGGGCAAGCACGTCATGACCGAAGCCCGCATGGCTCGTACCGCCAGCGAAGCGTATCGGATGTTGAAGACGTCACAGGCTCACCCTGAGCTAATTACTCAAATTGTTCCAAGTCCTTTTGGATTAGCGCAAGACCAATTTGTGCGTGATCTGATCTCTGACGGTTTCTTGGGCATGTTACGGGAGCTAGTCGTGATCGGCGCTGACGACACCTTCTGGGACACTAGCCAAGACCTGCATTGGCGCCAAGATTCTGAAATCAGTGGGTTCAATGTACTAATGACCGGCATAATGCACGAATCGGCTCTGCGCTGGACACCGCAACCGACACGCGTCTTCGCTCAAACCGCGACCTTTCAACCAAATCGTCCCGGACCAAGTCCTGCCGGCAACACGTTCGCGACGATCCCCGACAGCGTCCAAATCGCGACGCAACTAGAAGGTGGCGGCCGTGGATTATATCATTTAAGCGGAATTGCTTTGTTCGGTCCAGGTCTGCAATTGCACCTGTACGGCAGCAAGGGGACGATTAAACTTCAATTCACGTCGCGGGAACGTTTGTTGATCGGCAAGGCAGGCGACGCCGAGTTGCACGAACCTGAAATTCCGCCCGATACACTCGGTGGGTGGCGTGCGGAAGCGGAATTCATCGGTGCCATTCGTGGCGAGGAAACCGTACGGTTCACCGACTTTGAAACCGGTGTCAAATACATGGAATTCACCGAAGCAGTCTCCCAGAGCGCTTCATCCAATCGCTCCGTCGACCTGCCACTGACGGACGTCAATTGATATGGTCTCCCATGTTCGCCGCGATCCCGAACTCACGAAATCTTTCGAAGGCAGACGTAAACGAAACCCTGAAGGTCTTAAAAGACACCGATGGTTTTGACAAACGGTGCAGGATGATCTACAGAAACACAGGGCGCGGGATATTTTGTGCGTGGAAATCTCTTCGTTCATATGGAACTTCCGCAGCAATCCGCACGTGCACACGTACGTCAATAATGATCTGAAAAGCACCAGCGCTGAAGAAATCAGCAGATCGACGATTGCCTTCCGGTACCACGTTGTGCACAGCAGATTCTCCCGTAATTCCAAGTCACCATCGGAGAAGCCACTCAGCGGCGAGTGGCTGGAGCCAACCACTCAGTTCCTTTCGCGTGGTGAGGGATTCTGACGCCGCTTTGGAGAGTCTCGATGATCGGTTCTTTCATCGAAAGTCATTTCCGATCGAACCCCCTCTCTCGGTCTCAAACGTCCGTCACTGCCCAATGATCGACTTCTCGCACGCGGGAATATGCGCTGAATAAGTCGTCGTAGCTCGACTAGACTGGGACCAAATTCGTCACGATTCGCCGCAATGTATTTCCGCATTAGCGCCGCCTTGGCCTGGTCGGGTCGCAACTGCATAATCTCGTCGCGATCTTTGAGGCTTAGGTTGAGGAAATATGCTTGAAGCTCTTGGTCGCTGGGCTTGTGGCGTTGGTTCTTCACTTGCCGCTCTCGCAACAGAGCTCCGACAACCAGTCTCTGAAAAGCACGTCCTTGTTCGGAAAATCTGCGGGACTGCAACCATTGGCGAACCTGCTGATCCGAGATGGCGTCGATCATCTCGTTTGTCAAATTACTAAGGTCCCGAAAAGACCGGTCAGACCGATTCGGCACTCTGGAGCGTGATAGACGCTCCAACATATGCAGATGACGTTCCAATTGACTCATCGACTGCAGGTTTTTACGCTGCTGTTGCGAGAGCTGCAAGTGCCGTTCGATGACGTTCATGACAGCTGCAACGTCTTCAGGGCTGAGCTTCGGAACGTTTCTTAGAAATGGACTCACTCCGACACTACGACTAAACTCGCCGAAAAACAGATCTTGCCGCCCCGCTCGTCTTCCCTCTTGCTCGTCCTTGAACTTCTGAATCAACTGCAGGCGATTCTGTGTATCGTTCTGCTTTCGCAACTCTTCTCGTCGCCAAGGAGACAGGGTGGCCAGCCATGAGTAATAGGCATCCATGACTTTGCGTAATTCGCTATCCTGTTCAACAGCGCGATGTAGTTCTCGAATCTGACGAAACCGATCGGGTTCATTTGTTTCCAGCTTTTTGAAGACGGCGAAATTCCGTTTCAGCCGTGCTCGTTTCGTTTCTGACATTGCCTCGATTTCCTTCCGGTGAGATTGACGTGTGTCGAGACTGGCATCTTTGGCGCCCAACAGCATGGGGACGATGAAAGCGCTGGACACGCAGCCGACAATTATCCATCGCTTCGATCGCCATTGACGATACACTGTTTCACTCCGTCTCGTCGTCGAACAATCCACTTTTTTGTAACTCCTTCAAGAACCCAACACTGTCGACCTCGGCGTAAACGTCAAGACCTTTGATGAGTGGCAATTCCTCGACTAATTGATCCTCTTCGCCAGGCCAGCGATGCCCGACCATGAAACCAAAGGCCGCCGATAACGTCAGTCCGGCAACCAAAACGACCAAAACAGCGCCACGTCGTGCGTGTCGGAACCACCAGCCGTCCACGGTCCGCCCCGTCCCTACATCTTTGACTTTGACGCTCGCAACAGTTCGCTCGGTGAAGTCGTCAGATGCGCCAGCCCGTGGCAAATAATCAAGCAGTTCCCAAATACGCGACAGCACATCGACCTCATGCCGAGCGTCCGCGCTCTTTGAAAGCGTTTGCTCGATATTCTGCGTGGCCGACTCGTTCAATTCACCGTCAAGGTAGGCCACCAAATTGTCCTGCAGCTTTTCTGGAAATTCTGGACTTGAATTCATTGTTGGCACGACCATAAACACGGGTAGGTTCAGTTACAGTTGATTCTCAAACTGTTGCGACATTCGCAGAACAAAAATCGCAGGTCATCGCATGTACGGCTCCAGTTTTTCACGTAGATTTTCCCTGGCCCGAAACAACAGTGACTTAACGGCCACTGGATTCAAGTCCATCGCAGCACCAATGTCCGCGTAGCTCATTTGTTCGAATTTATGTAGCAACACGGCCATCTTCTGACGTTCGCTGAGCGTATCGAGTGCCGAGTGAACCAGATCACGCATTTCACTCTTGTCCAACTGCCGAACGGGCATGAAAACCGATTTATCAGCGACTAATTTTTCTTCGGGTCGCGGTCCTAGTGGGCCTGAATCACGCACGCTGAGTGCAACTTCGCGACGCCGGCTTTTGCTGCGCAGGGAGTTGCTGGCCACATTGTTCGCAATTCGAAACAACCAGGTCGCAAACTTGGCCGTCGGCTGGTACCGGTGTCGGGAACGATAAATCCGTAGAAAAACATCCTGAGCCAAATCCTCAGCAGCCTCCTGACTCTTGAGAAAATTGCGAAAAATATTGATCAGACGATCTTGATATGCGGCCACCAATTGTGTGAAGGCATCTTCATCGCCGTCCTGGGCACGCAACATTAACTGCACGTCTGGATCATGCAAGTAGGACGACAGAACGTTTTCGGTAGTGGTCACGTCCGATGATTAACTCTGGATTCCAAGCCTGACGGTTTCGGCGCACCTACGGTACATTAAACCCTGAAACCGACACAAAGATTTCTGGACGATTGGCCCTTTCACTTCGTATTATAGTCATTCGTCGCCATGGTAGTTAGCATAAACGGCACGGAGTGTATCTGATGTCCATTAGCACAAATCCACTCAGTTATTGCACAAACGTACATCCGGGCCGCTCGATCACTGAGGTCGAGCGAGGGCTAGATAATTATACAATTCGCGTCCGCGATCGATACGGCCACCCATTGGCCGCGGGATTGTGGCTCTCGCAGCCGGTTGTGCGTGAACTATTTAATTCGCCAGACCGACTGCCTCGCTTCGCGGCAGATCTGTCCGCTCGCGGGCTGACTTGCTACACGATGAACGCGTTTCCGTACGGCGATTTCCACGATGCGCGTGTGAAAGAAAATGCTTACATCCCCGACTGGTCACATCCGGATCGTCTGGAGTACACGACTCAATGTGCCCGCATACTGGCCACACTGCTTCCGGAAGAAATGGACGGCAGCCTGTCGACGGTCCCATTGGGGTTCAAGAATTTTGAGCACCCGAACGATTTGCTTCCCCGCTCGATCGAACAGTTGATTGAGCTGGCCCGAAGATTGGACCGGCTTCACCAGAATACGGGCCGACTGATTCGTCTGGCCATCGAACCAGAACCCTTTTGTCTATTAGAAACTACCAGCGAGACAATTGAGTTCTTCGAACTACTACGTCAGCAAGCTGTCGAATTGAACGAGTTGGAACTGGTCAACCGTTATCTGGGAGTGTGCTACGATGTCTGCCATCAAGCCGTTGAGTTCGAAGACATTTCTGAATCGATCTCCGCATTAAATCGTTCCGGAGTGCGGATCAACAAGGTACACATTACCTGCGCGCTCGAGCTGGACCATCCGGCGAACAACCCAGAAGGACTCCGAGCATTGGTTCGCTATGCTGAACCAAGGTATTTGCATCAAACGCTGGCCCGCACCAACTCCGGACAGATACTGCGAGTCGTTGACCTGACGAAACAACTGGCAATTGACCCCGAGCCGTCTTTTCGCGATGCCGATGCATGGCGTATTCACTTCCACGTACCCGTGGACGCCGAGAGTTTAGGACCGTTGCGAACAACCCGTACCGAATTAAAGCAAGCATTGACAGCCGTGGCCGATTTGGATTATGCACCACACCTGGAAGTCGAAACCTACACCTGGGAAGTTCTTCCGAACGGTCAGACGGCCGACCTTGTGGAGGGATTAACGCAAGAACTGACAGCCACATGGGGATTGTTGACGGATTTGACGGGTACTTAGGGTGGCCTTGCCAGACCAAATCGTCGGCCCTGAAAAGACTAACTTACATGATAGATACGCTCGACGCCCGATCGATTTTCAAGCCACTTGAGTAAACGAAAGGTCAACTGCCACTTCACACTGGATGACTTCTTCGACCAATGCACAATAGTCCTGAGTTCCTGCGCAATTCGGCGCGTATTCGAAAATCGATTGGCCAAAACTGGGAGCTTCTGCCAGTTTGATATTGCGGCGGATTCGGGTGTCTAGGATTTGCGCATTCGCCCATGGTGTTTCCGTGTCGCTCTGCTCGAGGAAAGTCGTCAGATCATCGATCACGTCAGCCGCCAGCCGCGTGCCGGTATCGTACAGACACAGGACAATGGTGGTGACAGACAACTGGCGGTTCAACCGCCGACGGACCAACGCGGTCGTTTCCAGCAGTTTGGACAATCCATGCAGTGCGAAAAAGTGTGGCTGTAATGGGATGAAGACCTCAGTAACCGCGGTCAGAGCGTTCATGGTCAGTACTCCCAGCGACGGCGGACAATCCAAGATGATGTAGTCGAATTGCTGGACGTCGATCAACTCGTGAATAGCATCACGCAGCACGGTTTCCCGGTTTGGGGCATCAACTAGTTCTAGTTCGGTCGCCGCCAAATCGACGTTGGCCGGCGCGACCCACAGGTTTGGAGAGACCAGCCGACGCAATTCCGCCAGCGTTTTTGTCCCTGAGAAAACGTGATATACATTGGGCGCGTCGCCGATTGCTTCAGCTCCCAGATGCAATGAAGCGTGTCCTTGTGGGTCCAGGTCAATTAGGCAAACCCGTCGGCTTCGTACCGCGAGTCCCGCCGCCAGATTGACGCTCGTAGTCGTCTTTCCAACTCCGCCCTTCTGATTCATCACTGCGATGGTTCGCATCGGGAGTCCCTTCCCATCAATTGTGCGACCCGGCGCAGTAAACCGCGCCAAGGGGGACACGTATTATAGTTCGCCGAACGAAACTGAGAAAGATGAATCCCAGTTGGTTGGCTTTCAAGCGACAAATTGACAACCTCGGCTCATGTATAGGCCGATCTCAAGGCATCAGGTCAAAGTCGGCAAACAGTGTCGCTCGATGATTTGATCGTGTTGCACTTTTGTGGTTCAGAAAGACCTGATCACGGCATCCTTGCAAACCTAAACCAATTCGTCTGACTTCTCCGTGTTTCGGACTCGAATGTTTCAAGGACGTTTGGGTGCGGGCGCTATTGCATCCGAATCAAATCTTTGAGTTTGGTGAGGGTTGTAATGCCACAGGGTACAATCAAGAAGTTGGTCAGTGACCGCGGTTTCGCTTCTAGTGCTGATCAAGATGATGTTTCTTTACCTGTCGTCATTGGACGGAGTCAATTGCGAGGAACTGCAAATCGGCCAAGCTGTCGATTACGAAGTAAAACAGAGTGAAGGTCACGGCAAAAGACCTCGTGCTTCGTCCGTGCGCCCGGCTTAAGAAAGTGTCACGGAATTCCCAACCAGGAAAGGCAAGGATCCTGCCAAACCTATCCAGCTCAGAAATTCGGCTATCGCCAGCAATCTGACTTATGGCCCATGGTTGCCATCCGGAATCGCTTCCCGAAACAGTTTGACGAGTTGAGGTGTAAGCTGTGCGAATGCGCGCGATCGGTGACTGAGCTGCTGCTTCACAAGTGGACTAAGTTCTCCGAAAGTACAATGATATTCCGGAATTTGGAAATACGGGTCGTATCCGAACCCGTTGGTTCCCCACGCTTCAGTCGTGATCCGACCGCGACACGTTGCCTCGACTTGCAAACGGATCACTCCGGCAGGATCGGCCACAGCGACATGGCAAACGTAGCGGGCTGTCCGTCTTTCAATCGGAACCGTTTGTAATTCTGCCATCAGTGTTTCGTTGTTTGTTGCATCGGTAGCATTGTCGCCACTAAAACGGGCCGAATAGATCCCCGGGGCACCGTCCAAGGCATCAACCATCAGGCCACTGTCTTCCGCCAAAACCCACCTCGATAGGAACTTTGCTGTTTCAGTTGCCTTTTTGATCGCATTATCAGAAAACGACTGCCCGTCTTCGATGACTTCGGGAGCATCGGCAAATGCAGACACGCTCACAATTTCAATTGAATACTTCGCCAGCAAATCAACAATTTCTATACACTTTTTTTGGTTGCGGCTTGCAAGAACAAGACTCGGCGCCTCGACGTCACGGTCCACAGAGATCTTGTCGTCTGCTACAGGATCCATAACTCACATACCTTCTCAAAGTGAACCGGACCACGAACCACGTATCCAGAGGGTGTCCCGGAATCCCAACCGGGGAAGGCAAGACTTCTGCCGAGCCACTGAAACAAGCGAAACTCCGGTTCAGCAGGAGCTTCGCCTACCCAATTTTCGTCTGTGTAATGAATTTGCGGACATACTCTCAAACGACAGCGTGCGACACGACAGAACCCCGTTCCTGAATTGCCTGATCGATCTGCTCCAATTGCTCATCGGTTAGTTTCCAGTCCATGCTGGCGGCATTGTCACGAATCTGATCGGGACGTTTGGCGCCGCAAAGAACAACTGTAATCCCCGGCTGTTGGATGGTCCAGTTAATGACCACTTGAGCAACCGTGCGGCCGACTTCGTTGGCGATGCTGCGTAGCTTGTCGATGAAATCGTGGTTCTTGCACCATTCGTCGCCTTTGAACATCGGATACGCCTGACGACAATCTTGCGGGTCGAAAACGTGATTCCGTGAAAGTTTACCAGCTAGCAATCCCTTCATCAGTGGCCAATAGACCATGACTGAAACACTTCGCTGCCGACACCAGGGCAAGTGGGCCGCTTTGATTTCTCGCTGCAACATGTTGAAGTGCGGTTGGCTCGCTGAAATCGGACACACACTGGCGAATTCTTCCATTTGAGAAACGTTAAAATTCGAAACACCCACACTAAGTACTTTGCCGGCGTCCATTAATTCCTTTAACGCGCCAGCCGACTCAAAAATGGGAACCGCAGGATCCGGAGCATGTAGGTAATACAGTTCGACTCGATCGGTGTTCAATCTCCGCAGACTCTCGTCACATTGCCGACGTAGTGTTTCCGGCCGACCGTCTTTCTTTTGTTTTCGGTTTTCCCAATGAATACCCCCTTTAGTGGCAATCGTGATTTCATCGCGATGCGATCCCAAAGCCACTGAAATCATCCGTTCGCTTTCGCCGTCGTAACCGTAACAGTAGGCAGTATCGAAAAAGTTGATGCCGGAATCGAAAGCCGCTTTCAGAGTTGCCAGACTTTGCTCTTTGATCACACCGATGCTGGTGATCCCGGTGATTGGCCAACAGCCCATAGCCACTGGCATCACTTGAATGTTAGTTCCGACGATCGTCCTGAGTTCCATCGCCTGCAAATCACATTTTTGGACGCCAGATCAATTGCATCAAAGCCGCTCAACTAAGCGACCTGAAGCGTTGACTGTATCACATAATCTGCGAGTTTCCAGATGACAGAAATCTCAAACGACGTAATCTCGCGAGGTCAAGATATTCCGTCAATATCATATGTGCCAGATCGTTCGTCGGTTACATTATCGTGCAACTCTATTATTCAGCCGATTGACAATCGCAATTCGACCCCGCACGCTGCTCGATTTCTGCATAATCAGCATCCAGTATACGTCAGTAACGTCGTTAGTCTCAATCAGCAAATGTTCAATGAACTACAGATTCGTACTGCCGCATCGATGTGATTATGAGTCCACAAACATTTCGGCTGATTCTACTAATTTCTTGTGCGCATGGCTTGGTCCACGTATTCGAGCTATCGTTGCCAAGTGTCGAACAAATGATCGACGACGAGTTTGACATAGGCCGAGATCGATCTGGGATACTGGGAACCGCTTGGCGACTGCCCTTCGGAGTGGGAGCACTCTTTGCCGGCTGGCTGGCTGATCGGTTCGGATCGAAACGGATGCTATTGCTGTACCTGGGTGGATGCATCGCGACCGCGTGGTTGTCATGGTGGTCACCTTCCCTGACGATTCTGTTTATCGCAATGTTTGCCATGGGTTGCTTTGCCAGCATCTACCATCCGGTCGGGCTGTCCTTAATTTCACGGTCAACTACACCTGAGAATCGTGGCATGGCGTTGGGTTGGCACGGCATTCTCGGATCAATCGGCATCGCAATGGCGCCGTTCCTAGCAGCCTTGGTGTTCCGTTCTGACGCCATGACATGGCGACAGTATTACTTGGCCCTGACAATTCCGGCTGCAGCAATCGGTGCGGCGTTATTCTTTTTAATGACAGATGACGACCCGACCGAAGGCGAACCGAATCTAACACAGGCAACCGACACCACTGCGGATGACAACTCGTGCTGGTCGGCCTTCTTCCTGCTAGTGACGATCGGCGCTATGTCCGGATTCATCTACGGTGCATTTATGCATTTCCTGCCTAGGTATTTGAGCACCACAGGCATGAGGCCCTCTGGAATATCAACCGAGAGTTTTCGCAATTATCTGGCGGCGCTGGTATTATTGTTCTCGGTTGCGGGACAGGCCATTGCCGGGAAAATCGCACGTCCCGGCCGACTGGAATTCTTACTTTCGGTCATAATGTTTGGCAGCGCGACTGCTCTGGTATGGGTTGCCCAGGCAGAAGGAGCGGCACGGTTATGGTCGACCTGCACTCTGGCACTGATTTTTTTTATGATGCAGCCAGTGTACAATAGCCTAATTGCGCAATATGTCCCTCCCGCTAGACGCAGCGTCGGTTACGGCTTCAGTAATATGATCTGTTTCGGCATCGGCGCGCTGGGACCAACCTATGCCGGTTTGATGCGAAACGATCAATGGACATACGGCGGGCTGGCAGTCATCGCGGCCATCGCCGGACTGGTGGCAATTGCCCTGATGTCTCCGGCTCGGCGATGTACGTGCAGCAAGGTTCACTACTAGCAGAACGACCGCGACGCTCCACCAGGTACTTGGTCCCGCGTTGCGTTGCCCAAAGTATCAGGCTTTGCACTTACGGGGAACGACGCTGACGGCATCGAAAAATTCAAGTTACGTGGGTTCTTTCCAGCCCCGGCATGAAAGTTGCGTTTCCAAAACGTGTGTACTGAAAAACCTTCGTAAGTACCGCCACTGAAGAAACGAAGATCGTCCGCAAATTCACCAGATGTAAGTGAACGACGTGGATGTTTCGGTGAGCGATGACTGCACTTTGCGTTCGGATTGGAAAGAGCCAAATCGTCCGGAACTTCGCCGCATCACTTTCTTGCGAAGTGGTAGGTCGTTTCTGGACTTTCTTTTGTGTTTCAGGAGATGACGATGCGAATCGTGAAATGGATCATGCAGATTTCACTATTCATGATCATCAGTTCCGCTCGGATCGCGTTTGCAGACGCACCGGAGGCCGTAGTAACTAGTGTAATACGAGCGCCCGGTCTGGACTCGGCCGACTTGGCGTGGATGCTGGTTTGCTCAGCATTGGTGCTCATGATGACGGCACCCGGATTGGCCCTGTTTTACGGTGGATTGGTTCGCAAGAAAAATATCTTAGGCGTCATGATGCAATGCATTTTTCTAATGGGCTTAATGTCAATCGTGTGGGCCCTCTGGGGATACAGTCTGGTATTTGGTGCGGATATCTTTGGCGGCTTTATGGGTGGAACAGACTTTGTTCTTCTCCGTAATGTCGTCCCGGTTTGGAACGGATCGCAGACAGACGTCCCAATGGTCGGGACAATCCCCAAGTCAATCCACATGATCTTCCAAGGCATGTTCTTCATCATTACGCCGGCCCTGATTTGCGGCGCTTATGCAGAGCGGATGAAATTCAGCACGATGTGTGTCTTTTCTGTTCTGTGGGGCACTTTGATTTACTGCCCCCTCGCTCATTGGGTCTGGTCGGACACGGGATGGCTTTGCTCAGCGAACGATGCAGCCGTGTTTCCGGTGTTTGATTTTGCAGGTGGAGCCGTCGTGCATTTGAGTTCCGGACTGTCCGCCCTAGTTTGCTGTCTGCTATTGGGCAAACGAGTGGGATTCGATAAGGAACCGATGCCACCACACAACCTAACCTACACCTGCATAGGCACTACGATGCTGTGGTTTGGCTGGTTCGGTTTCAATGCGGGCAGTGCGTTGGCGGCCGATGTGACCGCAGCGAATGCATTTGTGGCCACTCACTTTGCCGGTGCTGCAGGAGTATTATCTTGGACCGGGGCCGAATGGATCACTCGCGGCAAGCCGAGTGCGTTAGGAGCATGCACGGGCGCAGTCGCCGGTCTCGCTTGCGTCACCCCGGCGTGCGGCACCGTGACGCCAATTTCCGGGATTTACATCGGACTAATTGCCGGCTTGACCTGCTTCTATGCCTGTACGACTCTCAAATCGAAATTGTCATACGATGATTCGCTGGACGTGTTTGGCGTGCATGGGATCAGCGGAATCGTCGGTATTTTGCTCACGGGAGTGTTTGCCACTCGGGCGGTGACCGGCAGCAGCAATGCAGCGGGTTTGTTAGAGGGCAACGTCGAGCAACTGATAAATCAGGCAATCGCGGTCATCGTGACGACCGTGCTAACACTGTTCGGGACATTTCTGCTATTAAAAATACTGGATCCAATCATGGGCCTTAGAGTCAGCCGGGAGGAGGAAATTGAGGGGCTTGATCTGAGCCAACATGGCGAGGAAGGTTATATTTTTCTCTAGAGCATTTCACATTTTCTCGTACGCGCTTTGACCTTGGCCTCGACTTTCACTCCGTAATCTTGGAAGGTGCTCTATCAGACACAAGGAAACTGTGATGAAAAAGATCGAAGCGGTCATCCGTCATTTTAAATTAGAGGAAGTCAAAGATGCCCTGACGAAAGTCGGTGTCCAGGGAATGACGGTTTCAGAAGTCCGTGGCTTCGGTCGGCAGAAAGGACACAAGGAGCAATATCGTGGAGCCGAATACACGGTGGATTTTCTGCCTAAGGTAAAAGTGGAAGTCGTCGTCTCGGACGATCAAACCAAGGAAATCATTGACACAATTCTGCAAACGGCGAGAACTGGCCAGATCGGCGATGGAAAGATTTTTGTGACAAATTTGGACGAGATGCTGCGAATTCGCACGGGAGAAGCAGGAGATGGGGCGTTGTAGTCAGTCCCGGGGAGAAATTGGCCAAGATTCCAGTAATATTTTCGATAGTTTGGGTCAACTGTTTCCCGGCGAACACTGCAAACAACGTATCGCGGATGTGCCGATCTCAGATGCACAAATGAGCCACGCCAACAGGTCCACTTGCACTAAGTCGGAATCTGTGGAGAGTATGAACTCTCCTATCCTCGACTAGGTCTACCACTTAATGAAGTACTATCTTGTTTCACGCGAGTTGCGAATTCTGTTACAAGTACGCTCTGACTTTATGAATCAACTTCATACACTCAGGGACCGATCCCACTTGAAGCTTCGTCATAATACAAGCACGACGATCTTCAATCGCGTGGGTGCTCAAGTCTAACTCGACAGCCATTTGTTTGTTGATTCTTCCATCTGCAATCAGGTCCAGTACCTGATGTTCTTTAACCATCAACTGCGAATCGCCGTCCCGCGGATTTCAAGTGGTTCAGGTTGTAACATCGTGCATCCCAATTCCATTGGATGGCTGTTCTAACATGGCCAACGAGATCGAGGGCGTGTCGCCTGTAAACCCGTGAGGACAGCACGAGCATCAGCCAACGGGACGCTACAGATCGGCGAGCCACTGGATTCTTTGCATCGTAGAAGTCTCAGCCGTATTTCGCGCTCAGTATTTCCGCGGCCTGGCACATCGACTTCAACTTGAGATAGGCTTCATCGAGGTCCATCGGATTTTGCACCGACGGCGAGAAGCCGCAATCGGGATGGAGCGTGATGCGTTCCTTGTCCACGTATTCTAACACATGATCGACGCGTGCGACAACATCCTCGGGTGTTTCCACTTTGCGATCACAGTGGTCGATACAGCCGAAGCCTAAACGAACATCGCTGGGAAACTGACTAAGGGATCCCACACCGCCGGCAACAGGCGTTGCATATTCCAACGAGATGGTTCCGATGCGGGCCTTGCGCAGCGCCGGCATGATCAGATCATACGGCCCCTCACTGCCGTGCTGGCGGTCAAAATGGGCATGACACAAATGTATCGCCGTGTCGATCCCTTCGATGCCATCGAGCGTCTGGTTGACTAGGTCAATGCAGAGGTCGATTTCGTATTGCACGTCGGCCACTCCTTCCTTTTTTCGGAAGTCCGGATCGACAAGCGCGCAAAGCCAGGGCTCGTCCAATTGCACTGTGTCGGCGCCGGCATCGCGCAGCGCCTCGACCTCCTGACGCAAGATCGGCACACAGTCGGCCATGAGATTTTCACGAGTCGGATACGCCGACTTGGAGTGATCAGGATGCCACATGCGTCGACCGATGATGTAGGGTGCGGGCAAGGTTGCCTTTAAACGACGGCGTGTGAGCGGGCGGGCAAAGCGTATCTCATCGACAGCAATCGGACGGGAATACTCCACTGGACTAACAACTGCCGGATAGGGCAACCCACCGCTATCGGGGTTCAGATCAGCCTGAAATCCGCACACGCGTTCGGCAAAGACCTTGACGTAGCTTTCCCGACGCCATTCCCCGTCAGTGATCTCTTCCAAACCCGCTCGCTCTTGCAACAAAATTGCCGAGTAAATCGCACGATCCAGTTGTTGATCTGCATCATCCTCTAAGACTCGGCCATCTTTGCGATCGAGGATTAAATCGCGAAGCCATCTGGGCCGAGGTAAACTTCCGATCACCGTGGTGGGAAACATTGTCTCATACGTCTTTCTACTTAAGAACTTCACGTGCTATCATGGCAACAGCAATCTCACGGGAAAGTATACGCTCACCAAGTACGTTGTCCAAGATTTTCGACAGTTTGTTGACAAACTGCTTCATGAACAGAATCCTGGATTTATGACCTCGGATTAGATCGTATTCGTCTTCTCATTGTAAGTCAGCCAACCGTACGAGAGTGCTGCCTGCTGGGATGCTTGCGAAGCGTTCTGGAAATCTGGATGATTGGAAAACAGCAGCAGGTCCACTAAGAACTCCGGTTTGCTGGCGTCCAACAAGGTCTCGACGCTCAATTCCAGCTTCTTGACGACTGTTCGTTAGTGCCAATAGTTGACTACTCGACCCGGAACATTCACCAACAACATCACATCGCGTGCAATTGCCCAGGCTGGTTGATCAGGACACTCAAACGATGATGTGGCTTCTAAGTAAATCTCAATCTCCGCCTCGGGATCTATTCGCGGGAGTAGAAGGGACTCTCAACTAGTAATTGATCCAACTTTCCGTAACTGGAAAAGAAACCGGACCCGCCGACTTGACGCTGCAAGTCCGCATGTAGGTTTAGAGGAACGAACTCAAACTAACAACCACAAGAACTGTCGAATCCGTTCGATGCAAGAAACAAGACATCTTCAGCAAAAGTAACGTTGACATATCGCCAATGAGGCTCCGTCAGTTAGCACGGAAATTATCCAGGAGCCCATCGTACGCTGGTTCAGCGCAATAGTAGTTAACATAACGTCATGTGTGGACGATTTACCTTACGGTCACCGGTGTCTGATCTGGTCAAGATATTCGACTTAATGAATCAGCCCGACTGGCCGCTGAGTTATAACATTGCCCCAACTCAACAAATCGCCGCGGTGCAACAGTTGGAAGCAGGACGCAAACCGGTGACGTTTCACTGGGGTCTAATCCCCTCGTGGGCCAAAGATTCGTCGATCGGCTCGCGGATGATCAATGCCCGAGCTGAAACTGTCGCCACCAAGCCTTCGTTTTGTACTGCCTTTCGCCGTCGGCGATGCCTGATTCTGGCCGACGGTTTTTTTGAATGGACAAAGACTCACCGACGGACGAAGCAACCGTACTACATCAGCCGGCGTGATGACCGTGCGTTTGCATTTGCTGGATTGTGGGAACATTGGCAGGAAGCTGATGCATTGGCCATCGACTCATGCACAATCGTAACAGTTAATGCGAACGAACTACTGTCAGACATCCACACCCGAATGCCGGTCATTTTACGCGATGAAGATTACGACCAGTGGCTCGATCCTGACTGCCAAGATGTCAATAAAATGCAATCTCTTTTAAAACCGTATATCGCCACCGAATTGATAGTGCGTCCAGTCAACACAATCGTGAACAATCCTCGCCACAACGTCCCGGAGTGTATCGAAACCATTGACGAATGAAGAATTATCCGAACAGCCGCAGCAACGGCTCTGGGTGGGAGAAATCGGCAAAGAGGTGGTCGGGTTCAGCAGCTTCCAACTGGTCAATGGAATACATTCCAGTACTGACGGCGACGACTTGAGCGTCGATGGCCCGCCCGCAACGAACATCCGCTGGGGTGTCACCAACGACCCACAGACGGTCCGAAGCAACCATACCCTTATATCGCTTGTGAGCTTCATCCAATGCTTCTCGAGCGACATCATTGCGGTCGAGGTGCCGATCGCCGAAACTACCAAACTCGAAGTGATGCTGTAAATCATAGTATTCAAGTTTCAGTCGTGCTCCCACTTCAAAATTCCCAGTTAGCAGTCCTATGACGACGTCGTTTCGATCGCTCAGTGCGTCCAACAACGATGGGACGCCCGGCAGAATCTGACCATCGTATTTTTCCAGACATATTGGTAAGCAATTCAAGTAGGCCCTCAGGAACCGTTTCCACGTTTCATCGCGATCTTCAAGTCCGTGGTACTGCATCAATTCGACTGTGATCGCCCGATCCGTTCGACCGGCGGTGGAAACGCCTTCCGTCGGTACAGTGATACCGAACTCGGATGCCAGTGCGTCCTCCATGGCCGCCTGACCAGCACCGCCAGTATTCAACAGCGTCCCGTCAATGTCGAAAAAACAGAAGTGCATGGTTGACTATGCGCTTGCCGATGCTGGAATATTGATTTGTTGCTTACGTTCAATTCGAGATATAGCACCTCTGCACCTGCGTGGAAACCGTGACTTCTTGAGAATCGCTTTTTCCAGTCTGTCTGCCGTAAGCATGACCACTTTCCCTTTTCCGTCGGCCTTCTTAGAATTCTTGACCCACTAAGAACATAAAGGATACCCTACTGATCCTTGATCTCTCGATAGGGCGAGAAAGCTGACCAGCTCACTATGCAAAGCATCGAGTGAATGAGCCCGACACACAGACAACTGGACTTTGCAATCATCGGATGCGGCCCAACGGGCAGAATGCATTCGGAACAACTGCTCGAAGACGGCCGTGGCCGGATTGTGGCCCTGTATGATAAGAAACGTCAAGTTGCCGAGCGACTTCAAGACGAACTGGCAACCGATGCCCAAGTCTTTGAGGACAGCCAGACGCTTCTTACCTCGGCACAGATCGACGCGGCTATCGTCAGCAGCCCGCCGACGGTTCACTTTGAACAGATCTTGGCCTGCCGCAGGCAAGGTTTACACGTGTTGTGCGAACAGCCTTTGGCGGATAAACGCGATCAAATCCTGACGCTGATCAAGCAGGCAAATCAAGGCGATCCCGTGCTGTCGATCGCTTTTCAGCGACGGTACTGGGCCGTCTACCGAAAGTTGCGCCAGGAAGTCCAATCGGGCCGCTGGGGAGATGTTCGAGCAGTCAACGCACACATGATGCAGAACTGGCAAGAAACGATTGCCGGAACGTGGCGAGATGACCCGAATATCAATGTTGGCGGATTTATCAGAGATGCAGGTAGTCACAAGATCGACACCGTGTTCTTCGTCACCGGACTGCTTCCGACCGAACTGTCGGCCAGCACAGACTTCTGTGGAAGTTGTGTTGAAATCAGTGCCAAAATCGAGGCTCAGTTACAAGGTGGCGTGCCGCTGCGCATGAGCTTTACTGGCAACGCCCAGTCATGCAACGAGGACCTATTCGTCCACTGCGCCGACGGCATCTTGATCTTACGAAGCGGCAAACTTCAGATCGCCGCAAAGAACCGTATCGAAACGATTGATTTCAACGACACGGAAGCAGATTTGAACGGCGACTCGCTGCCTGTCGTCGATTCCAATCCAGTCAGCGGTTTTTTGGATCTGCTCCAAAAGAACGGACCGAATGTCGCGCCGCCCGAGTGTGCCCTGCCTGTTTTTGACTTCACGCAAGCAGTTACCGAATCGAGTGAATGCGGCGAGGTGGTACCGATCTCAACAACCGGAATTCGCTAACGTTGAATAAAGTTTCGTTGCGCAAAGTCTCTTCAAGCCAATAGCGGTTCATTGGACGGCAACTGTGCTTGCAGCTCTTCAATGACCACGTCGGCGCTGACCGTCTCGTGACCTTCACCCATCGTGGCCAGCAACGATAGCTCACAAAAGCGATTGATGGATCGCGGCTCTCCATGGGACTGCTCATAGATCAATTCGACAGTGCTGCTGTCGAAAATATTGCGTCGGCACCCTGCTTTTTTCAACATCGCCTCGACGTAATCTTCCGTTTCGTCCCGATCGAACGAAACTCATTCGACTCGCAGGTCGGAAAGCTGTGTCAACGCTTGCGAAATCTGCGATGTGTTTCCTGTTTGCGCGGACACCACAATCGTTGTCCAGCCCGATGGGCCCGCTTCCAGTTAAATCAATCGCTTCAACAACGTCACACAGTCGCTGTCAGCGCACTCCATATGATCGAACATGATGACTATTTTGCATACGAGCCAATTGCATCGCTCGCACATAGTCGCTAATGCTTCGCCAAATCTTCCAAATCGGGTCTGTCTCACTTGGTACAAATTCCAGCGACACGGCCAACTGCTAGATCATCTCATAACTGCTCAAGCCGCGCAAATCGACGGCAGTAATCTGTCGCTGTGCCCGGCGCAATTGTCGAGCGATCACGTCAAAAATCAGCGAATTCCCTGTGCCAGTTGCACCTAACAACAACTCGAACCGCCGGCGTTACTCAATCAAGAAATGAAGCCGTGCCAGCGCTTCTTCACGTGAAGGGCTTTCGTGAAACCAACGGACGTTGATCGTGTTGTAGAAGGACGATTCCCATAGACCCCAGTAGTTGTCGTACATTGCTGTTCGATTCCTGATAAACTGTTGATTTACGGAAGCCGAATTGTCTTCGGCGTTGATATCATCAGCATATCGGAATCAAGAACATGACCCAGCCCGACCGACCGGAAGCAATTCGTTGCAACTCTTAGTCAAATCAGATGTTGTAGCACAGGAACCACAACAGGCCATGAACACACGATTCTACGTGCCTACATCGCTGAATGTTCCTGCCGTCGAGTTAGTCGGACAGGAGGCTCACCATTTGACTCGCGTTTTGCGAAAAAGCGTTGGGGAAACGGTATGCCTGTTCGACGGACGAGGCACCGAAGCCACCGGTCAGATCGTCACGCTCTCGAAACGAGTGGTCGAATTACAGATCGTTGAAACTTGGTCGGTTTCTGACGTGGGCCTAGGAACGGTGATTTTGGGAACAGCTGTACCGAAGGGCGACAGATTTCGCTGGCTGGTGGAAAAGGCCACTGAATTGGGAGTAGCCCGGTTGGTGCCTCTCAAGACAGATCGAAGTGTCGTCAACCCAAGTACCGAGAAGTTACAAAAACTGCGTCAAACTGTCATCGCCGCCAGCAAACAATGCGGCCGAAATCGTTTGATGAAGATCGTCCAGCCAACTGCATGGCACAATTTTGTTTTGCAAGAGTTTCCTGATCGGACCGCATTTGTCGCACATCCCGCAGGCCAACCTATCTGGCAAATTATGGGTCAACCAATGAGTAACGAAGTCGTGGTTGCCGTCGGTCCTGAGGGTGGTTTCACCGATTTGGAATTGGAACAGGCAATTCAAGCCGGTGCTCGGCTAATCGATCTGGGTCATCAGATTCTGCGAATCGAAACCGCCGGCATCGTTCTGGCCACGGTATTGGGGCTTTGTGCAATTCCAACTTCAGAAGACAAACATTGATCGCAACCCACGATGGAATGAGCAACTTCCACAATTCGTAACGCCTCAGCCAAGTAAAGCAGGACGGCTATTTCGCTAGATGAATAAAGTCACACCTCAATTCCAATCTTGCCGCCTTCCTGCAACCCACCCCGTACGATTACCATAGTGGACGCGAATTGCAGATCAATTGCTGCCCAACTCACTCATCAAACCCCAACAAGCGTCGGATGCCTTCCCACGGTTGGATGTAGGTCAAGAACGGTAGCCCGTCGACAGTCGGTTCCTGTCGGGCAGTGACGCCGTCGACGACTGGACCTTTCTGAACGGTCTGTTCCAAGATGCGCTGTTGATGCTCACAATCCCATTCACGCAGGATTTCGGCCGACCTTGAAGTATCAACGTACACGCGGCCAACGCATATCCACCCCAGTTGCTGGTCCCGGCAACAACATTCCAGTCGGTAGCGATTCGGCAGGGAATGCGGCCTGCGTATTCGCCGTCGAGACGACAACGAAGTTCTTCCCACAAAACGACACCCATGCCAATCTCGTTGGCTCCGTCGCCAATGCCAATTGTCTTGGCTTGTGGTAGAAAGCCGCGTATATCTTCGAACAATCGATACATGCGGGTGGTGTGATGGTCAATAATTTTCCCTCGCATATTATGACAGCGGTCGCGGGCCCCGGCCGGGACGTGCTGTCGAAACTCCTGGATCGGCTTGCCGTAGTTGCCGTTTGAGAGAATCGAGCGAATGACTGGGTCCAACTCGTTCGATTGCGATCAAATGAGTCGTTCTGGTACCAAAACCGTCGTTGTAAAACGTGTTGAGCGAATCGTCCGAATAGGCGAGCACTCGTTTCGTTGGATATCCCGCGGCATCGCTAGCAGCTAACAAGGCGCCAAAACAATACTCATCGGTGAGTATTACCGTTTCCATACCCGCCTGGGTCAGTGCTGTTGCTAACAGTACGGCACCTAAAGGCCCGTCGGTTTCGGCCGCTGGTGGCTGAGCGTGTGGGACAAAAAATCCCGTGACAATGGCAACTCGAGCCCCAAATTCGGCCAGATGCCCGACGCATAAAGGAGCGAACATGGACTCGGTTCCGATTAACCCCCGACGCGCCGGGTCGCGACGAATCAGCCGTTCGATTTGTTTGATCAGCTCGTGTGACGATTTCATGGGAACTCGGTTGATATTTTGTGAACGCTTCCAGAGAATACGCAAGACTTCTGTTTTCTCATCCTTGAGAATACGGCACTTCAGAAGGTCTTGGTTCTGAGAAAACTGACACCACACAGCCAAATAATCTTGTCAGTTGACAGTGTTCGTGCCAGAATTCCCGTCGATGCTTTATGCTTGCAATTGCTCAAGGTACCGAGATACTGAAGTAATCTTGCCATGGCAAAGAATAAACTGACAACTGAGGAAATCTTGGCAGCTGCTCGTGCCGAGGCTTCTAAGACACAGGATGGCGGCGCCACTGCTGAAGAGCTGACTGAACCCAAAGTGACTGAAGAAGTGTCAGGCACGACTGAACAAGGTGCCGATACTCCGGAAACCGACAAGCCTGCGAAAGTGGCGACGAAGCCGACTAAAGCAACAAAGAAAACCGCAAAGACGCCGACCTCAACGGCTGATATCCTGACGGCAGCTCGAGCCCAAGCCAACAGCGACATAAAAGCGCCTGTCGAGGCCCAGCCACCTACTGTGAAGGCAACCGCCGCAAAGACGCCGA
>Ga0310123_10000283_pt1 | contig 45596 bp, 42 predicted proteins | sample CB6_AW_1057_MG_FD_203505 | JGI IMG/M metagenome (GOLD analysis project Ga0310123, IMG submission 203505) | Marine microbial communities from Western Arctic Ocean, Canada - CB6_AW_1057 | ecosystem: Environmental > Aquatic > Marine > Oceanic | place: Canada: Western Arctic Ocean | collected... | reverse complement strand
GACGTCCAGGTCCACGGTGCAGTCGAAGAAGCAATCTTCGGTTTCGAAGTCAAGCAGCGTGCCATCGCCGAGGTTGTGAGCGGCGATGGTGATCAGTTCCCCTTTGTTCTGGATAGGGCTAAGAACACCGGTGGCAGGGACATGAACCCGGATGTTACCATCCTGCGGAGTGAACTCCAGTTGGAAGGTCGGGCCGGTGATGTCCCCCGATTCAAAATCATGCAAAATGTAACCGATGGGCTTGGCTTCGAGCCGCGGAACAATCGCCCGACCACCCTGGGAGATTTCACGGCTGTTCATCATCGCCGCATTTTCTCCCCTGACTTGCGAGTAAGTGGTGCCACCGGTCTTGCCGAAATTTTGCTGTACCGAGATTAGGTCCGCGCCGGTCACATCACCGCTGTCGTTGGCGTCTCCCTGGAGTGGAACCGGTCCGACTTTACCGAAATTCTGTTGGACGCTGATCAAGTCTTGACCGGAGACAATGCTGTCTTTGTTGGCGTCGCCGGCCAGCGAGCCGCCGGAGAAAGCATCGATCTCCCACAGCACCTCGATCACGAACTCGGTGTCGGGGGGCAGGGGAACTGCCAGTTCGCCGGCGTATTCATTGGCTGTGCAAAACTCGCCGGAATTACAGACCCGGTAGTCGAAAAAAGCGCCCTGGCGGTCGAAGTCGACGACCATCGCCTCCACGTCGACGCTTGTTCCTCCGACGGCATTGAAAGAACCTTCGGTGATACCCGGATACAAGGGGTCGACCCCGCCTGTTGCCGGGCCGTCAAAGGTCTCAAAAAAAAAGCTGCCGTCCGAGGACACTGCCCCGGCAATACCGCTGAATCCGGCAATGGCGATTGACAGTGCCGCAGTGATAATTGCAAATTGGCGCAAACTGTTCATCACCTGGTTCTCCTATCGCTCCTGGCGCCATAAGATGTGTTGGGCAATACGGTAAAGTACAGCTAAAGATAATCATACCATCCACAGGAGCCCCCTGTCAATAGATTTTTGAGGCGAATTCTCCATGTGATTTTAGCCACAAAAAGTTCCAAAAACTGTATTTGTCGGAACCCGCCAGGGTGTTGCCCATCATGGTCAACGGCTACCTCATCTTTTTTTCAAGAGATTTTTCGATTCGTTGCCCCGGTATCTGTCCGAAGCAGCACTGCTCGACGGCGCATTGAGAGCTTCACTTGTTCACAACGATCCCATGTTCCTGTCAAAGCCGATCTTTGCGGACGTCGCCCTGTAGGCGTTCAACTTTGCATGGTGGGCATTTATGTATCTGTTACTGGCCTGCCCGGACAAAGACATGCAGGTGTTAGCTGTGTGGCTGTACAAATTTCAGCAGACCGCCGGCATACCGGCCGTGTTTGCGTCCATCATCGTGACCGGCATCCCGACACTGCTGATCTTCATGATCACGCAGCGGACGGTCATGCGCGGCATCGCGGTGCCTGCGGAGAAGTGAGCCGTGCTTCAGGAGATCGACCTAACGGTCGTCCTCGCCCCTGTTGAACATTAGCTCCGTCACATCGTCAGCATGCGTTGATTGGACATGTCCGTCAGCGAATGTCAAATTGGTATTTTCTCGGTGGATATGGGCCGGATCAAAGCCAAGCCAGCCAAAATTGTTGATCCGTTGAAAATCGTAATCCACCCACCGAATGGCGGTGCCCCATCCATAGTGCCATGGGTGCCAGCCAAGGTGTGTCAATTGTTCACTGGGACGCTTTATGTATGCCCCAACCACAAATACATCGACAAATTTCGAGCTGGTGCTGCGGGGATTGTACGGCATATATCCGTGAATATGTCGATTCATTACATAGTGCAGCGGACGTGTCGCTTCCCCAGGGGCAGGTAGAATCAGTCCCTCGTTGTGACCGTTTGAGGCATATTCACGGTTTCTCATGGTGGTTTGAGTCGGGTCGGTCCAAACGTCCTCAGAGGGCAGGTAGGGGACCAGCAAATCGATAGCAGTCTTCTTGTTGATCTTGTCCATACCTGGAGGATAAATTCCGTCGTGATCTGACGCGTACATCTGAATCGCCAGGCCGATCTGCCTCTGATTGCTCATGCAGACCAAGCGATTCGCCTCTTCCCGCGCAGCAGCGAGCGCCGGAAGCAGCAAGGAGACCAATATCGCGATAATGGCAATCACGACCAGCAGTTCAATCAGCGTAAATGCTGCCAATGCTGAGCGAAGTCGAACGCGATATCGGCAAACCCGAATTTGAGGCTTGCTCACCGAACTCATTTCTCCGAGGCGCAACGCATTCATAGCCAAATAACTCCACAACTGGCGAGAACAGTGCTTATCCGGGATTTCTCATGTGACCACAGGCCGGCTTCACCGCCGGGCTACTTGGGAATCACTTATAACCCCCTCATGGGAATCATACGAAATCTGTTCCCTGTCTGTCTGGAGTAAGCGCATCAGGTCGATTCCTGACGACAGATCGAGTCTTGAAGGCACGGAAAGGCGGTTTCGACGGTCGTTGCGGCAAAGCAACATCCAAGCTGCCCACATATTGGCTACGCGAAAGAATGCATCTGTTTGTTCGGAACTCAGCGTATATTCAGGATAAGGCAGATCCAAACCCCCACTCCGCGGCGACGTGGCGACTGAGGCGAGCCAGTTGCTCGCGGCTTTCCCCCTGCCGGCCATAGCCCACTTCAAATGTCCATAGTCCGGCGTAGCCCACGCTGGCCAGCGCGGCGCGAATGGCGTTCCAGTCGAGGCCGCCTTGGGTCGGCACCCAGTGATTATCCTGGGGCTGGTCGAAATCCACGTCTTGGAGATGGGTGCTCCAAAGTCGCGGGGCCGCCTCCAGTATCTCTTCCACTGGGTCAATCCCGGCGGTCCAAGCGTGGCCGGTATCGATAACCAGCCCCAGGGCGACATCTGGATATCCATCTACCAGAGGACGCAGCTGTTTCATGCTGAATAAGGGAAGGGACGTCTTCCACGGTAGGTTTTCCAGCAGTATCCTCACCCCGCTCTCCTGGGCAATGGGCACCAATTCGTCAAGTGAGCGGCGCACCGCGTCCCGTATTCGTTGGGATGCTTCTGGATGTCCTGCATCGGGCACACGGTTCGGGTTGGGGACAGGGTGGATGACCAGACCACGAGCCCCGATCGCCGCGGCGAATCGTACGTATGATGCCAGCACCGTAATATTCTCCCGCCGCGACTGCTCATGCGGTGCGGCCAGGAGATCACGCGCCAGGGGCGCGTGCACGGTCCCTCCCGCTAGCCTCCGTTGCTCAAGACGCGATCGAAACGTTTCCAATTCCCTGCCCTCTGGTGGCGCAGCCACGTGGGGTGCCTGCCCAAGGATCTCCGCCCGGGCAAATCCCGCCGCGGCTATGGCATCGAGCGCGGCTTCCACGTCCCGGTCATTGAATCCTCTCGTACAGTAACTGACTTGACTCATTTCGATTCAGTTGATCAGTGTCGCGCGCACAGGTGTTGCACGCTGACATTTCCCATATGACCTTCGCCCAGCTACGCCGCCGGGCGTCTGAGTGAACGATCTTATCGCCCGCGCCAGTTGCGAGCAATCGATTCTGCATGACATGGGCTCGAATCGACCCATCAGCGAAAGAGTAGCGCCTACGGCGACGACACCGCCAGCGTTTTTCAGAAAGCATGTTCGCACCGACAACACTGTCCCCTCGCCGCTTGCTCAGACCACCGATTCGTTGCTGCTCGGCAGCATGGCGTCAATCCACTCCTTTTGCACTGGCGGCGGTGAGCCATCATCTGCCGTTCGCTTTACACCTGGGCAATTCTTCCTTTACACCGAAGGTCCCTAGTGGCATCGAGGACATACGACCGAAGCGCGAGCGCGCAGCTCGGTCTTGCTCTTCCGGATTGTTCTGACCTTCACCACCGTGGCAATCGGGTCGGGGCCTTAGCAGGCAGCCGACGATCAGGTCGCGAGTCGGCTCATGAACGATCTTAAGGTGTTGGCCGGTGGCCGGGACACGCTTACCTGGATCATGCCGGAGATCGTTTAGAGAATTTTGACGTCGTCGTACTTGTCACAGACCTCGTTGATCTCATCGTTGCTGACCTTCATGTTGATGTCCGTCACCGTCTCCAGAACGTTCAGGATATCGAAGTCCGCGTTACGCACTTAGTCCTCAACCCGGCCATTTCAGCTAACATATAGATAAAGCCTATGCGATTCATTCAGAGGGGCCTCTGCCATGACGCCTGAGGAACTCTACCGATACGACGTGAACGGATACATCCTCATCGAAGATGTGATTGATCCCAATTACCTTTGTCGGCTCAATGAACGGCTCGACGAATGGGAGGAGGTTGCCAAGCAGCGCCTCGAGCGGGAGCAGCCGCAGAATCCCGCCATCCTGATCGAGGACATCCTCAATCAAGAGCAGGCCTTGCTCGACCTGGTCGTGAACCCGCGAGTGCTTCCTTATATCGATGCCATGGTGGCCACTGCGCGCCTGAAATCGACGTGGGCTACATTCAAATGGGAAGGCGGTCACACCGGATTTCACTCGAATCACACGCCGTCGCGCACCTGTAACTTTTACCACTTCAACGGACGAATCCACCACAATCTATTTCAGGTTTTCTACGCCATGAAGGACATCGGCCCCGGCGAAGGCGCGCTCGAGGTCGTGCCGGGCAGCCACAAGGCAAACTATCCCCTCCCGGGCAATGGCGCCAGCGACAACATGAAATGTGCGCTCCCGATGAAGGCCGGGTCAGTCCTGCTGTTCACTCACGACATGCACCACGGCTCGTTCAACGCGAGTGATAAGGTCCGCCGGACAATCGTTTTTACCTTCTGCCCCGGAGAGATCTCCAACAGCTTCGTGGGTGACGGGCTCTACGATCGGTTGTTCGCGCAGGCGCCCGCGAACAGTTGGCTGAAATACGTGCTGCGGCGCCCCCACGGCTGCCAGGACACCTACCCCAGGCCGGAGGGCAGACCGTACGGTGAAGGATGAGCCAAGCAAACGTCAATCTGGCTGTTGGCTTCCGAGGCGATGCGGATCAGCTTCTTGCCACCAGGCATCGCGGAGCATCTGAACATGATCGCGTTCAGCTTCCGGACCGGTGCCCGTGGACATGCCGTATCATGTCACAGCCCGACAAGCGAATGAACTAGAACGATAGAGACCGGGTCAAGGAGGCGCCATGATCATTGCATTCATTGGTGACGTCGTAGGCAAGCCCGGGCGGCAGGCGCTGGCAAAAGCGATACCACAGATCCGCCGCGCCCACACTCCCGATCTCCTGATCGCCAACGCCGAGAATTCTGCCGGTAGTGCGGGTATCGACGCGAGTGGATTGGCGGAGATGGAACAATCGGGGATCCAGTTTTTTACCACCGGAAACCATGTTTGGGACAAGGCAGATGGCATCGGCCAACTGGATGACAAGAACAATATAGTGCGCCCCGCAAATTATCCCCAAGGCGCGCCCGGTGTGGGCAGTGCACTCGTGCCCGGCACCGACGGCCGGGTGGCAGTCATCAATGTACAAGGCCGGGCATTTTTGCCGGCGTTGGATTGTCCTTTTCGTACGGTGGATCGGTTGCTGGATTCATTGCCCGCGAGCGTGAAGGTCGTTGTGCTCGACATGCACGCCGAAGCCACCAGCGAAAAACAGGCCATGGGATGGTTTCTCGATGGTCGCGCGTCGCTGGTACTGGGAACGCACACCCACGTGCCCACGCGCGACGCGCGGGTGCTTCCCGAGGGCACGGGCTATGTCACCGATGTGGGGATGACCGGCGCATATGATTCTATCTGCGGCGTCGATAAGACCGCCATCATCGAACGGTTCTTGTATATGCGACCGGTACATATCGATGTGGCCCAAGAGGATTTGCGTGTCGATTACATCGTGGCCGACATCGACGAAAACTCCGGGACAACCCGAGCAATCAGACATGAGCAGATCGAAGTAAAGGACGTAGAATAGAAATAGAGATACATCTAACAGAACCCGCCAACGCCTCAACCAGCCGACCTCTCCAAAAATTCTCCTGGCCGGAAGACACGGAATCCGAATTCCTGCCGACACTCGGCCCGATCGCCTGGGACGGACTGGAAGAGGTCGGCGAAGATCGGACCCACGCGCAACCCGTTTTCTTCTCCTGGGAAGCAGAAGGCGATGACGAGGACGACGTCTTCTTCGACCTGAGCCTGTCCGAACACAAGGACATGCGGCACACCCGCACCCTGCGCGGGATCCGGCAACCGCGAGCCGAAGTATTTCATCTCCACATCGGCACGACCTACTACTGGACCGTAACGGCCCGAGCCGACGACGAGGTCGCGGCAACGTCGCCGACGTGGTCCTTCACCACGCATGCCGCAACCCCGCGTTGGATCTCGGTGCCCAGCATTTCCAACGTTCGCGACATCGGGGGTTGGCCGCTACCGAGTGGCAATGTCGTGAGCCAGGGGCACATCTACCGCGGTTCCGAAATGCACCCACGCCTCACCATTACCGAAGCGGGCCGGCGTATCCTCGAAGACGACCTTCGAATCAAGACTGATCTCGACCTCCGGGCCGCGGATGAGACGACCGGACCAGTACTGGATCCCGGCAAGGTCCGCTGGGTCAGTGCGCCTGTTCTGCCCTACGCGCACATCGCTGAAGCGGGACAGCCGGAGCAATATCGACAGGTCTTTGTCGTGCTTGCCGATCCGGAAAATCATCCGGTGTTCATCCACTGTTTCGGCGGCGCGGATCGTGCCGGCACCGTGGCCTTCATGCTCGGGGCGTTGCTGGGCAAGAAGGTCGAGCACCTGGCCCGCGACTACGAACTGACCTCGTTCTCCATCTGGGGGATTCGTTCCCGGTATTCGGACGAATTTCAAAGCCTGCTCACCGCCCTCCGCGCGCACGCGCCTGACGGTACGGTGCACCAGCAGGTCGAAGCCTACCTGCTCGACGCGGGTGTAACTGCGGCGGAACTATCATCTCTTCGCGACACGCTGATCGCGTGAAGTCGCGACGCACTGGCTAGGCCAGTTCCCGAACCTGCTGTGGTGGCATTGCTGTTTCTCCTCTGTAGTCTAGTAGTGCGTCGCTCCGCATGACATCCTGATCTAACCCGCCCCCGCCGTCACAGGATATCAGCAGCCCCTCGTCGCGGAGGTGTGTGATGGCTACATATTCAGGCGCACCGATGGCGGTGAATCGCAGGCCGTGCAGGGGGCCGTGTGGTGGTTGCCGGGAGCGTATTTCTAGCAGTTGCCGGTCACATTCAGGCCGTGCTAGATGCGGGCTGCCAGACAAGGATCTGTTGGGCGGCGCCTTGCGCAAACACGAAAGAACATTTGATGTCTCTAGGGAATGGGAATCCCAAGGGTACTTTATCTAAACGCATTTCTTGCGTTTGCGGACCACCTGAGTCCAGTTATGGCAAGAATGACATGTTTGGCTACCTGAACAAGCAGGACATCCCGTGCAACACGAAGTGACGAATACCAAACTTATTTGCACGGTTTTGATACAGAGTATCGTGTGTCATCAATTTTAATACCATAAGCAGATACGTCCTTCCAAATAACGGTGCCAGTTGAAGCGGTGATTGCGTTTGACGAACCAAAGGCTTTCATCGCTGCTTGTATGACCTCCTGTCGAGTTGTTTCGAGGTCGGTATCTCTAAAGTTATATCTAACAGCATCAATTTCAGGATCCTTGCCAAATCGTCGTGCCAGAATTTAATAGATTTGAATGGCCCACCTGAAATTTTTTCGGCATGTCAGTTTTCCTGTTTCTTGCGATTGCGCACCAGCAGCTTGACGTGGCCCAGCGGACCACCAGGGCCAGTTTTGTTGATCAACTCAACCGCAAGAAAATTGCTTACCCCAGGCCTGATCCTGTCGGACACATCTAAAAGGTTTTTGATTGGATAGCCCTTGCCGTTGAGCCGGACGACCGTCCACGAGTCGTGATGATCCGCAGGAAAACCACCGAAGGCCAGGAAGATCTGTTGTGTTCGAGGGTTCAAGTCTACGGGGGCATCGAATTTCACGCGGCAAACACCCTCCCCATTGGCCTTGATTGATTGTGACTGCCAGCATCTGAGGGTACTGATCTTCGGCCAACCGGCATGCGGGTATTTCCAATGAATCGAGCGGCCACGTTCCTCAGTGTCGTAATAGAAATGCCAGTATTCCGGAAATTCGAAGGCGACGCGGTAACCCTCCGCGCCGATCTCGGACCAGAATCGCGCATCTGCCGCTGCCATCTGCGCATCATGGTCCGTGTAATCCGCCATGTCCCATTTGGGCTCGGGCTGCCAGTTCAGATCCTGGGAGAAGTGGCCATCGGTATTGGCTTGCAGATACCGGCGGGTCAACGGTGTGGGGTCGGTGGCCAGATAGTACGATTTTTCACCATACAACCAGCCATAATGATCCGAAGCCGCCAGAGCGTTGTGCACCGCATGCTTGTGACGTTCGGGATCGCGGTGGTTGATCGATACATCGGTATCGCTGTATCGGCGGCCATGGCCGCCGTCGGTCCAGATACCCACGGCGAAGCTCAGCTTCTGCCGGAGACGGTCAGGGTCCCTACTTCTAGAGCACATCTGTGCGATGGTCCCGTCTCTGATGATTGCCATGTCACTGTACTGTGAACAAACATAGGTTTGTTCCGATCCAAGCAACAATGGCGAATCGTCATCCAAGCCAGCCACCAAGCCGTCCAGAAATGCCGGGAATAGGATTTCCCGGTCGGTCAGGTCGTTGGGCCGATAGATCGCGGGAATCAGAAACAGTGTCAGGCCGGGGTAGACCTGGCAAATCGCCCGGCCATATTGCTGGGCGCGGTGATACACCTTGTCTGCAACCTGAGACAGTGGACGCGGCGCCACTTCACCGGTGAGTTTGTAACCCGACTCGGCATAATAATGGTAGTCGAACGGAAACCGCCAGGGTCCGCGGCCGTGATGATGATACTGCTCCACGTCCAGCATAATGCCTTTGAATTTCAACTCCCGAGCGATCCGCGCTTGGAGTTTGACATTGGGAAGAATGATCTTCCAGTGATCATCGTTGAACCAATCCTGTGTTTCGGCAATGCCTGGGTCGCCTTCGCCCCAGATCGAACCCGGTCCGCCTCCCCATAAAAAATTGTCGGTGAGCCGCCCCCAATCCTTGACCGACTTGAACGCCTCGATCTCCGGCCTCAGTTCTTCATAGGTGATCGGCACTAGCTTCCACCACTGGCCGGACATGTTCCGCTCCAGCTTGCTTTAATCGTGTGTGGCCATGCTGAAGACCATGCCGTCCAGCCCGGTATGCTGCCAAATCTTAACCCGTGCCGGCAGATCGGCATCCGCCATCGAGGGACCAATCACCTCAGGAAAGCGACTGCATAACTCGCTAGCCACGCGAATCAGCTTCTTGCCTTTGACCATCGAGACCGGCGCCCGCGCCGCAGACACCAAATCCCGCTGCTCGGCCGCCGCACCACCGGGCGCAATCAGTACGCTCAACAAGATCAACAAGACACGATTGCTCATCTTCTTAGTCCTTCTTGGAATTTTCCATATAGCATTGTCTTCCCTTGCTTAGCTACGCCGACAAACCTCATTCCCGATAAAATATCCAGCCTGTCTTGAAAATACAAACTTCTTCTCCGTTACTCAAATGGCTTAATTTGACTCACACCTGATATCTAAATGGGTCAAACAGGCAGTACAACCCTTGCACTCTTTATATACAAAGGTCTGGGTATGCGGTAGATACTCAAATCCGTAATTCGCACTTTTTCCAGTTAAAACAAAAACACACAAATCATTAAATAGGATGATGCTGTGATACCATAATGCCAAAAAGATTGGATCAGAATGGCCAATATCAATCTGGAAAATTACTGGTTCTGAAGAACTAAATATTCAGATTGCTTAGAAATAAGCCAGAAGGTATGGAACCAAAGGAATGGGAAAGGCGGGAACAGATTCTTGAAAAGTTATTTGATGACCAGGCAGGAAGCTGATTGACTTTAAAAGCTGCACCAGAATTTTTGGGTAAACCCGTATCTCATTGCGGCACACCACTAGTCAACAACAAAAGCAATTGATTTGGAGCGCGGCTCCATGCCCTCACACTCTGGTACGTTTCCGCATGGATCCAACAATACGCTTACCTCATACTCTCCGGAATCTAGGGAGAATTTCCCAATATCGCACGATTGACTCGATGTCTCACCCATTTTCACCGTAGTCGTTTTTTCCTCTTTCCTCACTTCAGTCTCCACGACGTCAAGGCGGCCCTTGACGGCCTTCCTGATACTGACCAAGAGAACAACACGAGCCTGAAGGCTACGGGGCACGACTGGAGATTCCCAGGGGTGTCAACAGATTCGACAGCAGTCAGTGCACTCAAGCATGCTAACCGGTGCGAAACAGTGCAAACAATCAACAACAGATCACGCAAGAAAAGAAGAATTTAAGTCAAGTAGAAATGCGCAACTACGCGATTCATTGCCACATCACGCGACGTCGTGATCCAATGACCGGGCTGGGACTCGAACCCAGGACCAGCGGCTTAAAAGGCCGATGCTCTACCAACTGAGCTACCCGGTCGATCCATACACAGATGCATATTAAAGCACTTGGCCACCTCGCCGTGCGGCAAGTCACCTGGTAAAAAATAAATTCGATCCAGAGTGCCTGCGGAATCCGGCCAATTGACAATTTTCCGCAGTTTCTGTGGAAGCGCACCACCAACTGCCGGCATATGGGCTCATGGCCCAATCCCCGTAGAGCAGAACTGTCATAAGCTTGTAAATAGTTTATATAAATTGTCTTATAATTTATTTGCGAGGGGAATCTATTCTCGTATTGCTGGTTGCCACAGCGAAATTTGTGGTCCGAATCCAGACCCATCGATATCCACTGGCGGTGCCTTCAATGACACAGTTTCTGCTACATATCGTAATTACCTACCTCGGACTGTGCTACCTCTGGAGTATCTACGTGGCCCTGAGGCTGCTGCGGCTGGGTTGGCTGCGCAAACACCCACTGATCGTAGCTGCCACCACGCCCCAACCAAGCAAAGGCGGATCGACAAAACAGCGGGCTGCCGCGTAAACCTCATTTTTTGCCCCCCCTGCTATGGCACAACCAGCAGTGGCGGCCGAAACATTGCCAGTCCATGAACTTGGTTTTTAACGTATTCAACTCGCCCGTGGCTAATTTGCGCGCCGCTGACCCGATCAGAGTGAAATAGAGCACTGTCAGACAGTACTGCCCGTTCGTGACGAAGTAACTGACTATATGGACCGGATCTCAAGCGGGACTCGGCATCGCGCTAGGGGCGTCGTCATCGAGGTCACTCACTGGGGTGGAAATTGGCTTGGGCTGTGACACCTCGGCTTTAGATTTTTCAGCCTCCAGCAAGTCACTGACCGTGGCCTTGTGCAAGGGCTGACCCGCCATAATCTTCTTGATCTCTTCGGCATTTAACGTCTCATATTGGAGCAGCGCCTGGGCTAAGTCCTCAACCTGCTGGCGATGTTTCTCCAGAAGCTGAGTGGTTTCAGCAAAGGTCTGGTCAATCACCGCCTTGATTTCTTCGTCGATGATTCGTGCCGTCTGATCACTCATGGAATCGGATGAATCCCAAGGTTGACGATCCTCCTCATCGCCACAATACACGAAACCGACACGATCGGACATGCCATATTCGGTCACCATGGCACGAGCAATGTTGGTGGCCATCCGAATGTCGCCTCCGGTGCCATTGTACTGGTCGCCCGTGAACATCTCCTCAGAAATCCGACCCCCATAACTGACACGCATCATGGCCAAGAGTTGCTTCTTGGAGTGGATATGCTTGTCCTTCTCCGGCAGCATAAACGTCACTCCAAGCGTCGGGCCGCGAGGAATGATGGTGACCTTGTGCAATGGCTCAGAGTCTGAATCGAAATAGGTGGCGACCGCATGCCCGGCCTCGTGGTAGGCAATGACCCTCTTTTCATCTTCCTCGATCTTGTGACTTTTCCGGGCCCGCCCCCAGCGTACCTTGTCGCGAGCCTCTTCCAGATCGGCCTGCTCGATAAAATCCTTCGTTGCCATTGTGGCGTTGATCGCCGCTTCATTGATGATTGCTTCAAGGTCTGCCCCGGAAAACATCGGTGTGCCGCGAGCCAGTTTTTCCAGATCTACGCCCGGGCCCATCTTTACCTTCTTCGAATGAACCTTGAAAATCTCAACCCTACCCTTTATATCCGGTAACGACACATGCACCTGTCGGTCGAAGCGGCCCGGACGCGTCAGCGCGGGATCGAGCACATCCGCACGATTGGTTGATGCCACCACGATTACCTGGTCCAAGGAATCAAATCCATCCATCTCCACCAGAATTGCGTTGAGCGTCTGTTCACGTTCATCGTGTCCGCCAGAAGAGAAGCCGCTGCCACGACGGCGACCAACGGCGTCAATCTCGTCTAGGAAGATAATGCAGGGCGATGATTCTTTGGCCTGCTTGAACAGGTCTCGCACTCGCGATGCCCCTACCCCAACAAACATCTCCACAAAATCTGACCCTGAAATTGAGAAGAACGGAACATCCGCCTCTCCGGCAACCGCCTTAGCTAGGAGCGTCTTGCCACAACCCGGAGGCCCAATCAGCAACACACCCCGAGGAACACGCCCACCCAACCGTTGGAATTTCTTGGGATTCTTGAGAAACTCAATGATTTCAGCAACTTCGTCCTTCGCCTCGTCAATTCCAGCTACATCGTCCAAAGTATTACTCGAGTGCTCTTTTGTCAGCACCTTGTGGCGTGACCGACCAAAGTTCCCCAGCATTCCCGGACCACCGCCAGCATTACGCAATGAACGGAAGACGAAAAAGTAAATCAGAAATAGGATCAGTAAGATCGGCCCCCAGCTAAACAGCATGTTCCAGAGAAAATCTCGGCTGGCTTTAATACGATAGGGCAGCTCGAGTTGATCCAGATCGTGGATCATCAGGGGCTGGATCTTTGGGTTGATACTGACAAAGACCTTGTTCTCCGTCTCCAGACCCTGGTCTGGGAACCCTTGGAGCGGGTGCACGAGAGTTGCAGTAATCCTGCGATCGTCCATGACAATTTCGTGCTGCGGATCGAGCAGGATCTCATTCTGTTCGGCATGGGTCTTGAACTGCTTCCAGGTCACTTCCTTGGCGCTGTGGCTGTGGTGATTCATCATCAACAACAAGGCGATCGCCAAGCCACCGAGAAGGATCCAACCCAAGGCGCCGCGAGACATGAAATTGGGATTTTTGCCGCCGCCGGGACCGCGCGGCCCGCCGGAGTCCTCGCCCTTGGGACCACGCCGGTCCGATCCCTGGCCATCGGCGTCGTGCTTGGTTGGTCTGGGGCCTTTATCGTCCGACATCAGCAGTCCTCACATCGTGACCGACCCGTTTGGCACATCGGCCCGAACCGCAGTATTGTAGGCGTATTCGGAGAGAGGCCATCACCTCACTGTCCATATCGGCCGAATACCCCACCGGGCTGATCGAAGGTCAGCCACCAGAAAGTATATGTTACCAGTCTTCTGATCGCATGGATGAGACGATCCCCTGTGCTAACTGCTCCACCAACTGGTGTTGGGCCAAGGTATATGGCTCACTGACTGGGGTGGTCGGAGCATACCAACCTGTCGCACTAAAGCCACGACGGTTCATGATCACCTTGCCCGTGCGCAGATCCTTCCATTCAAAATCCGCCTTGATCGTGATCTCAACTTGCTCTGGAATCGCACCGGGATTGACACGGGATATCAGCCCCTGGTCGATATCCGTGATCGTTCCCTGAATAATCGTGTCAGCATGCATAGGATTGACAATCTTATAGGGCGTACGAGCTTCGATCTGCTTCTTGACAGCTTCGGCCAGACCAAATTCCACCTGGCGGTAAAACGTCCGGTTGTTGAAAATCGTGGACGCAACCGTCTGGTACTGCTCTGGAAAAAGTTCCTTGGTGGCATATCCACAACCGCCAAGAATGCACCCCAATCCCAACAGTATCACAGCACGTAGCATGTTCACTATCGCTCCGGATTCAGATTCGACGCAGTCCCTTCCGCATTTTCGGACACTGGAACCTCTACCATAGATTCCCCCGAACTTGACGACATAGCCGACTCACGAAGCTGGAAATTCTTGTCTGCCAGGGCAGCAATCGTCTTAGCCTTAACCGGCACAGGCAGGGCCACCAGCCGCTGGACCGCCTGTTCTGCGGCTGGGGTCGCCGGATGGGCCTCGATCAACCGCCTGTACAAATACGCCGCACTTATGTTCTCGCCGCGGATCTGATACCAGCGAGCGGTAACTAGTTGCTTCATCGCCAAGGATTGCTCAATACGGACGTCTATCGCCATGGCGTCGATGCGCTCGGCAGCGGCAGGATACGCCTGAACGTACTGGTGCAGGCGGGTCCGGGCATCAATCAGTCCAGTAGGATCGAAGCCAGGACCCGCAAAGCATGCCAGGTTGGACTGAATCAACCGAAGCATCGCCCATTCACGGTTAAGGGCGTCGGGATAGTTGATCAGGAACAGATCGTATGCATCCGCTGCATTGGCCATCTCGCCAGCATCAAAGTAATAATCGCCCAGAAACAGGCTTGCACGTTCACCTATTTCACTACCCGGAGCACGCTCCTGGATCCGAATCAGCAGTTCCTCGCCTTCGCCCGCAGCTGGAAGCATGCGCCTTCCCAGAAAGAGACGCCTCAGGCCGTTGATGAAGAGACGAGCGATCTCGAACTCCCGCTCCAAGGCAGTATGGAATTGTTCCGTAGCGGAGTAGGCACGAATGACATACTCGTAGTCGAACAGGGCTTTGTAAAAGCGTTTCTGGGAAACTTTGGCATCTCCGAGCAGTAGTCTGGCCTCAGCCTGAAGTGGACTGTGCGGGTGGTCCTTGATCCACTGCTCGACGATTTCTTCTGCCAAGTCGCCCTTGCCTTCAGCCAGTCGCTTGCGGACGAACTGAAGTTGGCCCTCTGGGGACCCTGGATCATAAACCTTCTGCTTTCGCCACTGCCCCTGATCCAGTTCGTACACCTCCTGCGCCTGAGCCTCCACCACCATCATCACCACAAGCCACAACGCCATTGCCAGAAATGAACATTGCAAATCTCTCATATGTATGATGATAGGTTCCGCCACAAATACCCGCAAAGCCACCGTCTTGACAGCCCCAGTAGCGGCCTTAGAATTCCGGAATCGCTGGATGCGCCCACACGAATGTGGCTGGAAAATTTTCAGCGGATGCCGCCTCCTTAGCTCAATCGGCAGAGCATCGGATTCTTAATCCGCAGGTTCCAGGTTCGAGTCCTGGAGGAGGTATTGCCCCTATTCATTATTTCACATCACATCGAATTGTTATTCTGAATATAGCTGCAACCTAAATATGATTCATTCAAAATGAGTCTGATTGGATAGAGATCTAGTAAAATCACGGCCAGTTTTTGACGGAGAAGATGTCGTATATCACAAAGAAATAGGTCCTGTAGACGTGATTGTGAAAATTAAGGCCCATTGCCCCATCAGGTGCACCGGGATAGAGGTGACGACAGTCACTATCATAAATCTACATTGAGAACAAGAATAATTTTCATGGAAATTAGTTTTCAATCAGGAATCATGATTTATGAAAGCGATGACATGCAATCAACTAATTCTCAAATTTTATTTAATAAATTTGTGTAAATTCATCTGTTCCTTGGCTAAGCTCGCTTGATTACAGAATGGATAGGAATTCACTAGAAGACGACTGAAACAATGACTACATTCAACCTATCAAACCAGACCAAATCACGGCGGCTACGACCTTCTATTCTTCTGCTATGCACTGCTTCCTTATTGCCTCTTGGCATAACTTTTGCTCATGAAGCAGATGACCACAGAAACTTGGGGGAAGTTCTACGTGACTCCGGATGGAACCGCCTCATTGGTATTTGGGTGGATGCGGACACCAATGGCGCCAAAATCAAGAGCACCTACTCCTGGAGATTTAAAGACAGAGTGGTTGAAATTACAACCCGAGATACCGAAAAAGAATCTGTGTCGCTCATGGGACGCAACCCGAAATCGGGCGAAATTTTCCATATGTCGGCCGGCAGTGCCGGTGATAGCAGTATTGGGAAATGGAGGTTTGAGAAAATAGAGGCAATCCTCAGCCTCCTTTTTGTGACTGGGAACGGCCAAGAAGGTGCTCTACAAATCCGACACAAGCTTCAAGGAAATGACACGATGTTTATTACTGTGGATCTTCCAGAACCAATTACATTCAAAATGATTCGCGTGAAAAACCCAAACTTAAACTAAAAAACAAACCCTCTTCCAGCAAGGTGAGAATTGATCGGATTCTAACGCGATCAATCGCATCTTCACATCAACTTTCAATCGATACGAATTTCTTTTCTGAAGATCTTCTTGTTATTAGTCGCCACGAACGCTAACAAAGACGAGCGTACCCGGGACATCATCGCCTTCATCGTCAGTAATCAGCATGAAATCATTCCCTTGATAAAAATCTGTCTGGGCGCAAGCCAACAAAGACACCGTCGAGCGGCACAGGCACTCAGGCATCCGATCCCATGCTGCTCAATACGCGATCTAAAACATTTCGGCTAAAGATGCGATGCTTGAGATCGTCCTGCGCATCAGATCCCATATTTAATTCGTCCATGGCCCGCTTCAAGGCGCTGATGACGTGGTAGGTGTTGTATGTCAGGCCCTGCCTCCGAGCATAGAACTGCATTTGTAGATCAGGATCGGACCACGCGTAGTCATGCCGGGTAATAAACACCGGTCCATGTGTATCTGAAAAATGCTCGACGCCGGTAATCAAGCCGAATGGCACGTCAGAACCAAACAATAGTTTGTTATGGAGTTCCCGACGGCGAAGGATAGCAGCATAAACATTCCAACTTGACGCCGACGACATCTCCAGGAATACGTTGGGCAGGTCCAGCACCGGCGATTGCAGCAACCGCTGGAACTGACTCGGTTCGGTGTAGCGACCCATGTGCGCCAGAAGGATGCGGATGTGGGGATAGGTCATTGCAACCATCGCGACAAACCCGCGGACGGCCGGATCGCCGCCACCTATACTGGACGTGTGCAGCATCAGCACAAGCTTTTCTTTTTCCATGAATTCCAGAAGTGATACGGGCGTAAAATCAATGTCTCGGCAGTGAAATACGCTGTTTGGCCTATTGATGCCCAACAGATCAAAATAGGGTTTGACACCGACGAATCGTACGCCTGCATCGGCCCAATAACGCCACTGATCGATCGTACCGTCAATATTATTTGGGTCGGCAAGAATGAACGGATACACACTTCGGTCACGACGAGCCGTTTGCGCAATGTAGTTGTTGGCAGAAATGATGTCTACCTCCCGCAACGGAAATCCAAAAGCGATCTGGCCAAGAATCTGTTTGCCGCTGTACAACTTCTTATAGAACGATCGTGATTCTTCATAGGTAAACCCGCGGAATGTTGTTAATGCTTCGCGAGTCCGGTGCGACGAAAATGGTGCCATGATCTCCGGCGGGCCCAGATGCACATGCGCATCGAATATCTGCTGGGGCACCCACGCAGTCAATTCATTCTGCCAAAGGCTAATATGATCTTCGTAGACCGGCACCGTGCTCATAGTTTCTGCTTCACCCCCTTGAGACAAATCGAATTTCTCGATCGCCGCCTGCAGAAAAACATAGCGCAGGGATGAGCGTATTCCACGAAAATAATCTGTTGGATCAAAGCTCTGAGCATGGTGGGCTCTCAGGTCAGCAATTGCCGCGTCGAAGTGATGTGGCCCTGGCCGATAGGCGCCGGCCGGTCATCGGGCGTCGTGGCGAAAAATGCCACGAATCGGATGATTGGAATCGACTGATTCATACTTGTCTCACTTTCCATCAATGGTCAGCGGCACCTCCGCCACCCGTACCGGACTAGCCCTCGTAACCCAGCACATGCCCTTGCCGATCGATGCGGCCGAATTGCAGTACACCGGGCGGGCAACTCTGCACACACGCACTACAGCGGACACACTGCGGGTCCTGCATTGCCCATCCCTTATTGGCAAAGCTCATGATGTCGATCCCCTGATGACAAACGCTCGTACACACGTTGCAGGAGATACACTTTTTCTTTTCAGAGATGATGCCGAACCGAGAAAACCGAGTATACAGGTGCATCAATGCCGCCAGCGGGCAAGCGAACCGGCACCACATCCGTCCAGAGTACCGAAAGCACAGGCCATAACCCAGGATCCCCGCCAACAACACGTCAATAAACCACTGAAAATTAAGGATCGGAATCTTTGTGAAACCGATCTCGAATAGAGATGTAGCCCAACCAATACCCAGCCAACCCCCGATGCGCAGGGCCATTAGCACCACCGCAAACAGTAGCACTACCTGCCCAATCATGTTCAGCTGATTCCAGACCGGGCCATGGGGCATCTTGTGGCGATGGGCATCGCCGAGCGTTTCCGCCATTGCACCACAGGAACAGATCCAACCACAATATGCGCCCTTTCCAAACCGATAGATCAAGAGTGGAATGATGACAAAAGTCTGAAAAAAACCGATGACAAGCCAGAACCAAAGCGGCTCATCTGTAAACCAGTTATAGACCATCAGTGGCCAAGCGAGAACGAAACCGTACGCCCGCCAATATTCACGCCCATTTCCATAGGATGCCACGGAGAACAGGGCATCGCCGAGATGCCCACGCCAAGTCGGCACTTGGGTCAGGTCGGTCAGGTAGAGCCGCTTACCGCGAATATCGACTGCGATACGGCCGCTGCCGGAACGATCTTCCACCACGATCCCGGGCCGCTTGAGGTGAACTTCGCGATTCCAGTTGAGTACCGCCGGAGGCAGATCCGGCATCCCAGCAACGAGCAGGTCAACACGCTCCTGCAACTGTCCTGGCGTAATACGATTGGTGACCGCGATATCCTGATCACCTAGCCGCTGCTCGGTTTTGAATCCAACCTGTGATTGGATCTTGGCCTGCAGCACCTCGCCAACAAGTTGCCAACGCGCCTGTGCTGCGTTGTCGAAGCTGATCACCTGCTGTTTCGGACCAAATAAACCCTTGTGACCCGCCAGTGGCAGAACGATCTCTGGCAATATGAACAATGGCAGAGATTGAATCGCCATCAGTGTCAGAGTCTACAATCGTACATAGGGTGTGCGCCGCCGTCGGATGCGACGGATGCCAAACACGATTACGATCGCAGTGTACACCAGCGTGTAATAGAATGCCGGGGCCGACATTGATATTTTTCGGGTACCTAGCAGTGTCGCGGGATCGTTCAGAAAACGTGCGACAAGGGCACTGAGAGATTCCAGCCACGCCAAAGCGACCGCCGGGTCGGGGTTCTGGGCATCCAGCAGCGGGCCTAATACTGGAATGGCCTTGGCGGCCTTCCAGTGATAGACCCAGAGCATGAAGAGCATAAACGAAATAAAACCTAGCACACTGCGACGGCCCCATTCTCCGGTGATCCGAATGCCGCTGCGCCGAAAAAAATCCAGAGGAGCTTCCCTCCCGGTCATGGCGAACACAAAGTCATTGGCGATCGTCTGGTCCTGACCGTTGGCATCGGTAACCACGACGTCCTTGTCACCAATCCTCTTTAGTTGGCTGGACATCATCAGGCGTAACTGTCCAAAATGGCTCTTGGTAGAACTGTCATCACCAAGCGTCGGAGCAATCCGGTCACGCGTGAACTGCTCCAGATGGCCGCTCACCGTGGGATCAACTACCAAGCTATTCAGCGTAACCACGTTCTCTGGCTTTGGACGGCTGAACTCACCCTTGCGGTATGAAAGCGTCACGTGAGCACCACAGGTTACCAAGGCAATTGCGGTCTCCAAGGCACTGTCACCACCCCCAACCACCATGACATGGCAATTACAGAATTCGGTCGGGTCGTGCAGGCGGTTGTAGATCTTATCCCGGTCCTCGCCTTCGACACCAAGCTTTCGAAAATTCCCCGGGCGACCGATGGCGACAATGACACGCTGGGCACGCACCAGCCCGCCGGACTGCATCATCAGTTCCAAGAATTTTCCCCTCCGACGCACCCGATCATCACCGGTTCGATGCCTTGGTCCAAAGTCTGGTCCTTGAGATCCTCTAAGAGCCCCTCCTTGATTGAGGATTTCTCGTGAAATCTCAGTTGACCGACGGGTGTCATCTGCGTGGGATAGGTAAAGATCGGCTTGGCCTTGGGCAAGTTCACAATTGTGGAGAACGGTGTGGTTGATTCAAAAATCTTAAAGTCCAGCCCCGCTTTTTGCGCCTCAACCGCGGCACTGAACCCGGAAACACCACCACCAATAACGGCCAAGTCCAGTAGATCCGGGTCAGAATCCGGACGGATGGTAAACTGTGGATCGTTTAGAATTGCCTGCACCACCCTAGCACCCGAGTCCGCCGAGAACTTCAGCAGCGGAATCCCCGCCAGATCTCCGGCGACATACAGCCCTGGCACGTTTGTGGACCCGTCATCGCGTACCTCAGGTAGTTTTTCCACCCCGCCAGCCGGCCACTGGGTATGCAGCCAATGCGTATATCGAGAAACAAATCCAAACCACGAGAATAATCCATTGTTGGACATCACCGTGACTACTCCATTGTACTTGCCGCTGTCATGCTACAACTGAAACGACGCCAGAACAAACAACTAGAACCTCTCAACCTAAGATGTTTCGCACTAAACGTATCCATCAATCGTCTGGTTCGACGGCCCGGCGCCTGCCGCTCGCCGGACTGCGATGCCCTAAGTGCAGCTACGATCTAACCGGGCTGAATGAATACCGCTGTCCTGAATGCGGCCAACCGTTCGACCCGGAAAATCTGCAACGGATAAGGGCGTGGTGGCAGCATCGACCGCATCCAGCAACGGTTCTGATTTGTACCCTGACTTGTACCTACAGCCCTTGCTCATGGTTGCTGTGGATCGACTATAGCTGGAACAATTACTGCTGGCATTGGATCAAGCTAGCGCCGGGGCTTCCTGCACGTGTCCCAATGACACTGATCCATCATTGGTTGCGCTATGACGAACCATGGGGAATAGTGTTGGCTACAGGAATTACCCTCGCCTTAATTGCCGGGGCACAGCAACTCGGACGCCACCATCGACTGGCCTTGATTGCCGTCTGCTTGTCCCTTTTGATCTACGGCACATACAACGCCTGGATCTCATATGCCTTGTTACGAGCCTAGGGCAACCTCACGCATATCCCTCCACCGCCTGCTGCGAGTATTCAATAAGTTCACAAGCAAAACACTGAGGTTTCACCTCTGTACTTTAACCACTGTGACTGAATACTTCAGCCGCGACTTGTGATAGGAACATACTGGCGTTCGGCTAAACCGGTATAGACTTGACGTGGACGGTAGATCCGACTGCCACCATCCTGAACTTCCTTCCAATGCGCAATCCAGCCGGGCATGCGACCAATAGCAAACATTACCGTGAACATATTCGAAGGTATGCCCATCGCTCGCATAATAATGCCCGAATAGAAATCAATATTCGGATATAGCTTGCGCGAAACAAAGTAGTCGTCACTAAGGGCGACCTCCTCCAACCGGCGGGCGAGGTCCAGTAAGGGATCGTCGACACCCAACTTGGACAGCACTTTGTCCGAAGCTTTCTTGAGAATCGTGGCACGGGGGTCAAAATTCTTGTACACCCCATGACCAAATCCGAAAAGCTTGTCCTTGGTTTTCTTGAGATTGTCAATGTAGTCCTTGACCGATGTACCGCTATGATGAATCTCGTCAAGTTGGCGAATCACCCTTACGTTGGCCCCGCCATGCAAGGGGCCCCACAAGGCACAAACACCCGCCGCACAACTTGCAAACAAGTTGGCGCCACTGGATCCCACCATACGCACCGTCGAGGTTGAACAGTTCTGCTCATGATCGGCATGCAGGATCAGGATCAGGTTCATCGCCTGCACAACATCCGGATCTGGCTCGTGCTCAGCGTAGGGCAAACTGAACATCATGTGCAAGAAGTTTGAACAATAGTCGAAATCAGGCTTCGGGTAGATGATCGGCTGCCCGATGGACGTCTTGTATGCAACCGCCGCAATCGTGCGAACCTTGCTCATCAGCCTAGCCGCTGCCGAGGCAAAGCTGGCCTCGTCCTCCATCTGCATTACATCCGGGTGGTAGCAAGACAGCGCATTAATCATGGCGGAAAGAATGGCCATCGGATATCCAGTTGATGGGAATCCATCAAAGGCAACGCGCAAACCCTCATGAATCATCTGATGCTTCCGCAGCAGTTTCTGGAAATATTCCAGTTCTGAAGTCGTAGGCAACTCGCCGTAGATCAGCAACCATGAAGCCTCAACAAAACTGGAACACTCTGCGATCTCCTGGATGGGAATGCCGCGGTAGCGGAGAATCCCCTTCTCCCCGTCGATAAATGTGATTCCCGAAGAGCACGAACCAGTGTTGCGGTAGCCTTCGTCGAGTGTGATATAACCCGTCTGATCACGAAGGCGTGTGACATCTACGGCCCGCTCATTCTCCGAGCCGACCACCACTGGCAATTCCACCGTCTTGTCACCTAAGTTGAGCCGAGCTTGATTGCTTACCACTAATTGCTCCATACTGAATTCTCACATTGTCCCCACTCACCTTACTCACCGTGCAACTACCACGCCCATAACCAACAATCAGATCAACCCGTCCATCCCGACCGAAATTCAGCCATCGCCTGTTTCAGTTTCCCCGTAAGTTCGTCAGAAATAGCCTTTTGCTGAACCAGTTCTTCTCGTACGCTAGCAGCAGGTCCGGCAAAATGCTCAATCAACCGAGCATTGAACGGCGCCACCTGTTCTAATTCCAAATCATCCAGTATCCCATTGGAACCGGCAGAGATCAGGATTACCTGGTCGATCACGTCCATGGGCACGTACTGATCCTGCTTGAGAATCTCCACCATGCGAGCACCACGGTCCAACTGTGCCTGAGTTGCCTTATCCAAATCGGTGCCGAGTTGTGCGAACGCCTCCAACTCACGGAACGCAGCAAGATCCAGCCGCAGCGATCCTGCCGTTTGTTTCATCGCCTTAATCTGCGCATTGCCCCCGACACGGCTGACTGAGAGGCCGACATTGATCGCCGGACGCACCCCCGCGAAAAATAATTCGGGTTCTAGGTAGATCTGTCCGTCTGTAATCGAAATCACGTTGGTGGGAATGTACGCCGAAACATCGCCTTCCTGGGTCTCAATGACCGGCAACGCCGTCAATGACCCGGCCCCGTTGTCATCCGACAGCTTAGTTGCCCGCTCAAGCAAACGCGAGTGTAGATAAAAAACGTCCCCGGGATAGGCTTCGCGACCCGGCGGGCGACGAAGCAACAGCGACAACTGTCGATAGGCAGTCGCCTGCTTGGTCAGGTCGTCGTATATGCACAGCGCATGCTTGCCCTGCCACATGAAATGCTCGCCCATCGCACATCCACTGTAGGGCGCGATATATTGCATCGGTGCCGACTCGGCAGCCGAAGCGTTGACAATGATGGTGTAGTCCATTGCGCCATGCTCCCGCAATGCATCGACTACACTAGCCACGGTCGAATTTTTCTGACCCACCGCAACATAGATGCAGATCATCTCATCCTCGGTGCCATAGAACTTCTTTTGATTGATAATCGTATCTACGGCAACCGCAGTCTTGCCGGTTTTTCGATCACCGATAATCAGTTCACGTTGACCACGGCCGATCGGAATCATCGAATCAATCGCGGCAATACCGGTCTGCATGGGCTGGTGGACCGGCTGGCGATCGGCAATGCCTGGAGCAATGATGTCCACTTTTCGCGGTTCTGCTGCCTGGATCGGACCTCGACCGTCGATTGGTTCTCCAAGGGCGTTGACTACCCGGCCCAGCATCCCATCCCCTACCGGCACGGAAAGCAGTTCACCCGTGGATCGAACCGTTGTGCCTTCCTTGACCTGAAGGTAATCACCGAAAATAACCGCGCCCACGATGTCCTGCTCAAGGTTCATCACTTGGCCCCGCACGGATTGGGCGCTGTCTGTAGTCTGAAACTCGAGCATCTCACCAGCCATGGCCTGAGACAGGCCATAGATCCGTGCGATCCCGTCACCGATCTCAACTACGGTGCCAGTCTGTGTGATCTCCAACTCGGTGGCAAACCGATCTACCTCCTGCTTGATGATGCTGGTGATTTCGTCGGTATCAATTTTCATGGCTGGGCTCTCTGGTTCAACGACGTCTTAATCCGCATGTATTGATTGTTAGATCGCAGCACCTGAACAGGCGCGTTCGTGGCCAACTGCGATCAGGTTCCGTTGCAGTAACTTCAGTTGATTCGCAACGCTGCCATCAATCAACTGATCGCCAATCTGAATTTTCAGGCCACCGATCAACTCGGAGTCCACATGCTGGCGAAGCTCGACTGTCTTGCCATCAAGTGCCACGCCGAGAGTATCGGCCACCCGACCGGCTACGGCTGTCTCCAGCGGTGCGGCCACGTAGGCATCAACCTTAACCACGCCACGTCGCTCATCCAGCAATACTGCAAAGGCTTCGAGTATTGATCGCAAAATCCCCAAACGGCCCTTGGTGCCGACCACTTGGAGAAATCGATAAAACACGTTGTGATAGCGATCGAAAAAAAGGCGTTCGATGACCCCATGTCTATCAGCAGTGCTGATGACACGGCTGGCCAGTAGCCGGTGCAAGTCTGGCTCGCGGTCAAGCAGTTCGGCCAACTGCGTTGCTTCATCGGTGATCACGTCGAGTTGGCCCTGTTCCACCGCCAACTCGTACAATGCCTCAGCATATATTGTGCTCACCGAATCATGGGTTGTGGCGGGGTCATGACTCATCGGTCGGTTCCACTAAACGCGCGGTGGTTGCTGGTCAATTGTGACTCAAGCCTGGAAGCTGATTCAGGGATTCCTGCACGAGATCCTGCTGGTCACCAGGATTGATTTCCCGTCGAAGGATCTGGCCGGCAACCTCCGTAGCCAACACTGCAGTCTGGGCGTAGAGTTCTGAAAGCGCCTGCTCTTTAGCTGCGGCAATCTCGCTGCCAGTTCGATCACGTAGGCGATGGATCTCCGCCTCGGCATCGGCTCGCAACCGCGACGCTACCTTTTCCGCCTCACTACGGCTCTGGCCAATCAGTTGTTGAGCTTGCTTGTGTGCATCGGCAATCTGCTGTTTGTACTTCTCAAGCGTGGCCACTGCTTGATTTGCAGCGTCCTCGGCCCGCTGGAGATCATCGCGAATCTTATTCTCACGGTCTCGCAGGCCCCGCAGGATCGGCGGCCAAACAAATTTTGCCAACACAGCAAATAGGATTAGAAAAAGAAGAATCTGCCAGAAATAAGCGCTTTTTTGGATGCTCAGAAGCGAACCGCCTTCTTCGTGAACGGGCTCGTGGGATTCACTAGCGTGCTCGACTTCGTGAATACCATCGCCGCCGGCGGCTATGGTCATTGATCCGGCAGGCATTACACCCGCTGCACCACACCACAATACAAGCGTGACCGCCAGCGTATGGACAAGGGTTGAATTCATGGCATAACACCTCCCGTGATCTAGACCTCGGCCGTCCGCAATCGGTCGGCCAGCCATGCGAGGGCTCATTGCGGCGCCAGCACGAAGGCCAGTAATACCATTGAAATAACGGCAAGGCCTTCGATCAGCGCTGCGGCGATGATCATGTTCGTGACAATCGAGCCGGTGGCTTCCGGCTGGCGGGCAATCCCACTGACCGCCCCATTGCCAATATTGCCGATCCCAACACCGGCACCAATCACAGTTAGCCCGAAACCGATCCCGATCCCGAGCAGTGCCAGCCCGTTTCCAGTGCCAATTCCAGCCTGTGCCAGTGCGACGAAAACCGTTTCCAACATGGTTTGACTCCTGCGTACACTTACGTCAATTCAATCGCCCGACGGTTGCGTTTGGTCCGGGCCCGGGCGTCGGTTACCCCAGGCATGCTTGGATCAATTCATCCCTCCGGGACCAGCCCGTCCGGCACCGAGGCGTGGTCTTTTTCATGCTCCTCATGTTCATGAACCGCCCCCGCGGAAATGAACAAAACGGTCAGGAATGTAAAGATAAAAGCTTGTAGGAAAATAATGAACAACTCAAGTAGTGAGATCAACAATCCCCCGACCATCACCGCACCACCGACAAGCCAACTGCCCGAAGCCAGGATCATGCCGATTAGAGCCGCAATCACCAAGTGGCCCGCCAGCATTGTTCCGAATAGTCGCATAGCCAAGACCACGCACTTGATGATCAGCCCAGCAGCTTCCAGTACCACAAGAAACAATGCCAGTGGGAGCATCGCGATCGAAGCACCATTCATGATTGGCCAGATGGGAATTGGAGCGAAATGGGCAAAGGACTTCATCCCTTGTTCCTTGATACCAACACCAACGATCATCAGAAACGACAATGTAGCCATTGCCGCTGTCATCGAAAGATTGGTGTTGGCATTGCCACCCATGTGCGCCAAATGCTCATTGCCAGTGATCCAGACCAACAGCGGTCCGATTGGCAATATGCCCAGCAGGTTAATGAAAAGAATAAAGAAAAACACAGACCACACGTAATAGATGTACTTGTCGGTCAGGTGCTGCAGACTCGGTTGGGCCACATTCCGGCGCAGATAAATTATAATGACTTCAAATAACTGGGCGAACCGGCCACGAGTGACGTACGCGTCGACACCGCTGCCATGGGTGCGCACCCGTATGGCCACGTACCCGAAGACTCCTACCACCAAGATCGCCGCCAGAAAGCTCATCAGCATCTGGTTGGTGATGGCAAGCCCACCGACATCCAGCCCCGCAATTTTGTGAGGCAAGACATGACTGAGCAGGTCCTCCGCAACCACCGGTACAGTCGGCCACATGCCGCTCATACCCTAGCCTCCAGTGGTATTGCCGCCTGAAAGCATCGGATGAACAGGCGAAGTTCGATCAGCAGCATCAGCAAGTACCAACCCATCATCCAAAGTGCCGTTGCACGGACCGCCAAATCAAACACGCTGATTAGGAGCCAAGCCCCACCACCGCAGATCACAAGCCGCACCCCCACCCCAACCAGCATGGCCACTGCAACGCGATCGGCTGAAACCCGACTGGCGCGACGCACCAACTCCAATGCAAGCAATACGCCGGCCAAACAGATCCCGGCTGCCCCAAGAGATGGCCCCAAGTGCTCGGAAGCCCCCATACCCAATAGGACCGAACCAATCACCACTGCGCCCACCACTGCGACCGCAATCAAGGTGGCGGCACTGCGACCGGCAGGAAAACCATATAGAGGTTGGGAGGCGTTCATGTGGGTTTGTCACTGTTGCCGCTACGAACGGCCTTGAGTGCTTCCTTGATAAACAGGTACATCCCTCCAGAAAACCCTAGCGTCGCACCGATGATAGCTCCCCACGGGCGGGTGCCATACTGCCGGTCCACGTACCATCCAACTAAGGTTAGCACGAGAACGGCACCCGAAAATTCGAGCCCCATGTGGGCGTATCGCCATGGGTTGGGGTTCTTCTGCTGGGCCATATCCGGGCGCCCCACTCGGACTTGGTTCGGTCACGGCCGCAAGGGGTAAAATAGAGCCAACCCTAATTAATGTCAAACCCGACAGGAAGCAATCCAAAGTTGCGGGCACACTCCACCCGCAGGTCGAATGCCGTCCAAGTGCCCTCCCCATCGGATTGAAGCACAGAGGCTAAGCCAGTGCCGCAGCCCCACCAATAATCTCCGACAGTTCAGTTGTAATCGCGGTCTGGCGGGCACGGTTGTACTGGCGATTTAGTGTTTTTCCCATCTTGCCAGCGGCATCAGTCGCCGCCTTCATCGCCACCATCCGAGCCAACTGCTCGCTGACCAGAGCCTCATTGAAGCATTGGTAGAGTCGCGTCCGAACGGACTTAGGCAGCAGTTCATCCATCAGTGACTGCACGTCCGGTGAAAATTCGTACACCGCTGTGACTGCCGGGCTATGGGGGGAAGTTGGCAACTGCAATGGCAGTAATTGCAACGCCACTGGTTCCTGCCTGGACATGGTCTTGAACGCCATCGATACCACATGCACGGTATCTAAATTGCCCTGAGCAAACGACTGCATGTAACGCTCAGCAAGACGGTTGACCTGCTCGAATGTTGGAGAATCATCAAAGTCATCGTGGAACGCGTCCACAGTACGTCGCACGAACTGGAAAAACCCCGCCCCCTTCTTGCCAACCACCTCTACCGATGTCTGGTCCGGTGGGTACTGCTGGATCAGATCCATGGCGGTGCGAAGCACATTGGCATTGTATCCACCGCACAGGCCACGATTAGAGGTTATCGCCAGAACCAGGTGCCGACCGGCCTTCGGCTGCGGCGAACTCAGCAACGGACTGGATACCTGCTCACCGGCCAGCGCTGCGGCCAACTCGCTGACAACCTCACTAATTTTGCGAGTGTAGCTCTGAGCAGATGTCGCTTTACGCTGCATCGCCTGGAAGCGAGCCGTTGCAATCATCTGCATCGTCTTGGTGATGCGTTCAATATTAGCAACAGCCTTAATCCGCCCCTTGATTTCACGAGTCTTGGCCATGGGCCACGTATCATAGCGGCTTTCATCTAACCTATGCGACGCGTAAAAAAAGACCGCTGGTGATAGGCGGCAAAAATATGTGGGCAACTCTGGCATTCTGCGCCAACCCCACGCCCCCGCTACTCTCTAGCCCACGGCCTCCTGATGTCTTCAATCTCAATAACCCCTGTGCCGGGCGCAATGCCGACGGCGGCAACCATGCCGGGGGAGCCATATTCCCCTGTAGTGCCCTTCTTTCAGTAGCATCCGATACCGCTGACCACAGTCGCCATAACGAATCTCGTACACCGGTTGGACCCAGATTTTCTTCCAGTAGCCACCATGACGCCCGTGTAGGTGTCGGTGGCGTTGACCGCGGCGATACCGCATGTGCACATACGAACTGTGAAGGCCGCAGTCGAGCCGGCAATGCTTGGAATGATGACGGTAGCAACCGCCATCCTTGTCAATCAAGACGCCGAAATCGATCTTGAAGTACGACTTGTTGAACGGATCCAAACCCCGAGTATGCACCCAGGTATCGGTACGGCGGTCTGGAGCATGAACGGGGCGAGGGCCATGGTCTGCCCGGGCATATGGGGCCGACAGGGTCCCGGCCAAAGCGGCGGTAACGACAAATGCTGACTGAATACGGTGCATTATCGTCACAATGCATCTCCTGATTCTGCTTTGCAGTTGGGGACAAGTCAGTCGAGCTAGTCCACGCAACCAGCCATCTGCACCAAATAGATCAAAACTGCCGCCCACAAGGCCCTGACGAGAAAATGAGAATATTTTTCACCTATAAAACCTTTACTTTAAACTATTTACGCAAAAATAACTTTTTTATTATAAGACCAACGGCTAAAAATAGGCCGCTTCGCACGTTCTAATAGGTGAACAAACACCCGTTGTTGCTTGGAGAGACTTATGAGCAGAAAAAAACTATTTCAAAATCTCCTGCTGCTTCTGACCTTGCTGGTTCCGCTAATGGCCAACGGAACCAGCCTCGCAGAATCTGGAGCCCATGGCCCCGGACGCGGTAGTGGCTCACCAGGCAACGTGCAAGCCGGCCGCTGAACCGATCCATCCCCACAACCCTAAACCCCCGATGACCGTTCTATCCAACCATCTTGAGCCCGTCTCCCAGCCACGAATGATCTATGTCGACCCGGCCGTGCTGGAAGCCACCCTGGCTGATCGTCCCAACACCACACGGGCGGTGTCACGGGTGATTTGTATCGAAGACCAACTTAGGCCGCTGCGCCGCAACGTGCATGATTCAGCCCGAGCCGTGCTGCAATGGCTGGCAGCCACGATGGCCCCAGATAGCGATGTGGATCTCAACGAAATACTCGACCGCTGTCTACGGTCGGGTACGGACTTAGCACGCCTCAACTACGCTGCCATGGCCAGAGAGATCAAACGCATCCTTGGAGTCGAGTTGAGCCCCAAACGTGTCCGCACCGCGATTGAACACCTGCGATGCCAGCAAATCCAGGATCCGCCGCAACGCGAACTGAGGCGTAAGCTCGACGAACTGGCTAAACGGCTAGAGCGAAACCACCATAATCTGATTGCCGCGGACAACATCAAGCGTGCCGTCCTGCGCCGAGCCCTGGGCACCGACCTACTGGCCGCAGTGCGGTCAGCAGTCAGCCGACTAATCGACCACGGCTTTGGCGAAGGGATCCCCGAACATGTCAATCTGGCTGAGTTGGGAGGTTGCTATCGATCCTTCGTGCGTCAAACATTCCGGGAACAGAAAACCTGCAGTGGGAGTCTGAGCCTGTCTCGTGATCTTCGCCGACTACTAGTCACCCTTAGCGAGTATGAAGAACACGCCGAGTCTGATATGTGTTTGGTGATGGACGGCGTGCGAGTGATCTGCAACCTGATGGGCCCTGGCTCACTAGTAGGCATCTTGGCACGATTAAATTTACTCATGGCCGGGCGCAACTTGATCCACACCAAGCTATACGTCGGACAGATGCACCATCTGGCCGAAGCCGCTGCTGCGCTACACGAAGATGCGGCAACGCTCAGTTACGTCAACTGGGTCCGAAGGCTGCCCAAAGACGCCCGGGTCCCCAGTCCACTACGCGTGGCCAGCTACTGCCTAAATAACGCCACGACCCGTATCTTGGAGAGGTGCTATGCAGGTGAACTCGAAGGGGGCCATTGGCTGGCAATGGCCTCAGACTCGCTGGCAACTATGCGTGAACGCGATGCCGGATTCCGGCTTTTGAAGGTCACCGAAGCCATCTACCACACAGTAGTTTCTGGCATCAACGCAGATACGCGGGAGTTGGAGACGTACTTTCGCCACCTAGGCACCGACAAGACCGTTGCATTGATTGTCGACCTAGCACGTTTCGACAACAACCCCACTATCGTGGACGCGGTCCGACAACAGGCGGCACGCATCCTGCCGGAAGTTGCGAACCAGATTATTCATGTGCGATGATCTCCCATTCGCGAATTGAACCGAAAATCGTTTGCCCACTGTCTGCTCACCTGGATTTGCAACCTACTTTATTGCAAGTGGAAGCCAAACATGTGATTTCAAGAAAGACGCGCAGATCGAATACCGACGTACTGAAACATGTCAAAAATACAATCCGCAAAGACGCCGACTGCACCAGAATCCGAACCTAAAAGTCCCAAGAAATCTCTGATTGAAACTTTCCGAAACATGTTGGATGGTGACAGGCGGCCAATAGGATTTATGGATCAACGCCCGCGACGTGAGCGGAAGCGAGAACCGATCGTCTTGCGCGGGACTGATTTCGGAACGACGCCGTCAGGAAACATCGCCGCAATTTGCTCAGACGATAGCTGGTCCAGGTTGTTTGGGCTCCAAGTACTGTGCCGCTTAGCCTGCACTCGCTCTAGACGGTGTTGTTCGCGTTGCTTTTGTTCTGCCACATCCTGCGGAATGGGGCCAGGCTTGAAATCTGGGTACTGTAATTGCTCAATGTGTGCCCCGCACAGCTTTTCAATGTTGGTCAGCAACTGACCCTGCTCGGGCGTAACGAAGGACCACGCCACACCACGACGACCGGCACGTGCCGTGCGACCAATTCGGTGCACGTAAATCTCCGGATCCTCGGGAAGATCGTAGTTGATTACGTGAGTGATGTGCTCCACATCAAGACCACGGGCAGCCAGATCCGAAGCAATTAACACATCCAGCTTCCCCTCACGCATCGAATTGATAACACTATTTCGCTTTTTTTGGTGCAGATCGCCGTGAATTTCTCTGGCGGATACATCCTTGTCACGCAAGTAACGTGTCAACTTGTGCACGGTAGCCTTGGTCTTGCAAAATACCAACGTGGTAGCGGGTTTCTCATAACGCAACAGATGCAACAGTAGTGACCGCTTGTCCCAAGGCTCGACGCCAAGATACTTCTGAACCACCATTGCCACGGTCAGCGAACCAGAAACCGTCGTCACCTTTTCCGCATCAGACGCCATGAAGGAGCGGGCCAGCCGTTCGATCTCGGCATCGATCGTGGCCGACACGAACACCGTCTGATGCGGGCCGCTGATGTGTCCAAGAATGCGGCGAATATCATCACGGAATCCGATGTCGAGCATCCGATCGACCTCGTCTAGCACGACGAAGCGGATATCACGAAAGTGAATCTGCCTCCGACCGTGCAGATCCATGATGCGCCCCGGAGTCCCCACGATAATCTGGGCTCCCTCGCGGATTGATCTCTGCTGCTGCTGCATCGATTCGCCACCAATGATGCACACCGCCCGGATGGGGGTGAATCGGCCTAACTGCTCAATTTCCGCCGTAACCTGTGCAGCAAGCTCTCGCGTGGGAGTGAGAATCAACGCCTGCATAGGAACGTCAGGATTGGCTCGATTAAGAATTGGCAGGCCGAATGCGGCGGTCTTACCCGTACCGGTCTTGGCCTGACCGATCACGTCACGGCCAGCCAAAATACGTGGGATGATCTCAGCCTGAATGTCGGTAGGATGGACAAAACCCATCTGTTCCACCGCACGCAAGACGCTGTCACGCAGGCCGAGATCCGTGAATGCAATATGGGGAGGGGTATTCAAGTTCATTAAATCGCCGTGACAACAAGTGACTAGTGTTTTTCGCCAGACCGCTCGGAAGACGTATCTTATACTCACGTCCGCTGTCAGGTGCACCCCCGCGGGTCCGCCCTAGGCGAATCGGCCTGATGCCTCCTGCCAATCGTTCTATCATCTAACTGACCACGCGTCTAGGAATGAGCCCGACTGGATCATGACTCAGCTTCTTTCACCACGATCTGGGGATGGCTCCGGTCGTGTCGACCATCGGACCTCCACTCATTTAGGCCAGTTGGAAGTCCATCTTAAAAAGATTGATCATAATTTTAAAGCGATCCACGGACTGCTCGGTCGCCACAGGTCCGAAAACGGGACTCGGCTTTGTGCTGTAATCAAGAAGGATGCCTACGGCCTGGGCGCAGTGCCTATCGCACACCGACTGATCCAAGCCGGCTGCCCTATGCTCGCGGTGTACTCGGCCCAAGAGGCCTCGCAGTTGGTTCAGCAGGAAATAGCAGTCCCCCTCCTGCTGTTCATGCCGGTGACTACCCTATCCCAGACCGACCCGCTGTACCGTCATGCGGTAGCAGGCAAGCTGCACCTGAGCATTCACGAGCCCGGGCAACTGGCGCAACTGAATCGCATAGGACAGGCTTTTGGGATCCAATTGCCGGTACATCTGTACCTGGACACGGGCATGAGCCGTGGAGGCCTCAATGCCCAGAAGTACTCAGAGGCACTGGAACAGCTACAGCGATGCTCGCATGTATGCGTGGTCGGCGTCTACAGCCATCTGGCCACGGCTGATAGCAACGATTCATTCGCATTGTGGCAACTCAAACAATTCAAGCGGCTGACCCGAAAGCACGCTGATAAACTACCGACTGATGTGATGCATCATATTGGTAACTCCTGCGCAACCATGCGTGGGCCCGGATTTCATCTAGACATGGTGCGTTGTGGCTTGGGCCTGTTCGGGTACGGGACCAGAGATCTTAAAGATCAGGGCGTAGAGGACCTGCCCGCACTGGAACCAGCAGTGCGATGGGTCAGCCACATCATCCACGTTGAAACGTACCCCCATCACACACCTATCGGATACGGCGGCACTCATCGCCTTGATCGTAACAGCGTGCTTGGGGTCGTGCCGGTTGGATATGGTGACGGATACCCACTGCAATTGTCCAACAAGGCCCAGGCACGCGTGATACTGCCCGGCCATCCCCCGACCGACTGCCGGGTACTTGGCAAAGTGAATATGGACCAGATCGTCCTCGACCTGACCGAAGCGGCGATCCATCACCCCAATTCGCTGCTCGGATGCAACGTGGAACTAATCAGCGATGATCCGGAAGCACCCTGTGCCTTGCCCACTCTGGCCAAACTGGCCCATAGCCACTGCTATGAAATGCTCTGTCGGATTGCGGCCCATGTGCCTCGCAAATACGTGTCCTGATCCAGATCCCCCGACCCATTGCAGAATCCCCGCCAGCAAGCCCAAAGGGGCTGGCCCGCCGCCAACACACAGGTCCAATGTGGATTAAACCGTAGTACAAAAGCGTTCAATCGCATCGTCCAGCCCAGGCCAGGTCTGCCGTGGCAACGTGTAGTGGGTAGCCTGCGCAACAGTGAAAATCTCCAATTTTCCGTCAGCCTTCGCAGCAGCCAAGGGACGGGTATGGTGGACCGGCGGCAGATTCCTGTCCAGACCACCCTCGACCAGCATCACCGGTATCTGGAGTTGGCGCATCGCCTCAAGTACGTCTGATTCCGAAGCATCGAACCCAGCAGCGCCCACCGCGCTGTCGAAGCCGCGGCGCACCCAGCCTCGGTCCGTCCAAGGCACCCACGCCTGACGAAAGGACTCGATTGCCTGCTCAAAACTTAAGAACGGTGCAAAGGCCACGACGCCCGCTACTCGCGCATCGATCGCTGCATGCTGCAGCGCGGTGGCCCCACCCATGGAATGACCCATGGTGATCACACGCTCAGTCGCCATACCCAAGGCGCCAGCAGTATCGATCACGTTGGTTGTATCAATGTGCTCGCGCACGCCAAAGGTTGACACATCGCCTTCAGAGCAGCCGTGCGCACGCTGGTCAAAGAGCACCACGCCATGACCTTGCCCATTCAGACGCAAAGCTCGCTCCAGATAGAGTTCCTTGATCTCAAGCCAACCATGCAAAATCACCACAGTTAGACGGCCATGACTGTGATTGACCGCCGGCAGGTAACAGGCATCCAGTTTCACTCCGTCACCGGCAGTGACCGTAAAACGATGGCTCCGCCGCAGCCTCGCGGCACGGCGGTATGTCGAAGCCACCAAGGCACGACCGGGATACCGGCCACCCCGCAGCACCAACCCCGCCAAACATGTCGCGATCTTGGATAGACCATCGTACATAGCGAAATTGTAAACGCACCAGAAAATTTTATGGCCGCTGAACCAGTGGCCTAACTCGCCTTCGGTTTCCTCGGCGACCCTCGGAAACAATATCGTTCCCAGAAAGCGTCTTTACCCACCGCTACTCTGCATTCAGATGCAGATACAAACCTAACCCACTTCGCGTTCCAGCACTTCCAGGGCTGCGGCAACATGAGCACGATCGCCCTCGAAACGCAGCATCGCGGGAGTACTCAGAGCCAACATTGCCCGCCGGATCGTGGCGTATCTGGGCCAGTCACGGTCTACGGGCAAACTATGCCTTTTGCGTTCATGGGCGACAGCGCTGCACAGTTTGCGACCGCCAAGTTGATTGCGACGCGACCAATAGAGGTGCTCGAAATACACCGCATCCTGAACCCAATGACCGACACGAGTTTTGGCAAAATCCAGCAATAATGCCGGCCCGGCCGGTGGCGCCTGGCGCGTCATAGCATTGCCGAGATGTAAGTCGCCGTGGCACCAGTAGTCCGTAGGTCTCTGTTCCCACACCCGAACCCACTGCTTGAGCTTGCGATGCGCCTTCTTGAGTGCTCGTTTCCAGCGATAGCCATCCGCCATCGCCCCATTTCGAACCGCCTCCCATGATTGCTGCCACCGCTCCGCCCAATTCTCGGCCAGCAGTTGCCCGTAGCACGGATGGGAATGGGCCGCCTTGTAGAACCGCCCGGCTGCTTCGACCAGTAGATCGAATGCCCCCCCACCCCACGCCGAGCCCAACGGGCCATGCTCCAATCGTTCCAAAATAATCCACGCCAAGTCATATCCCCCCAAAGAATCGCCATAAGCATACAAACTAGGTACAACATCTTCAGCGTCCTGTAATGCCAACAACCAACGTTGTTCACAGGGAGGTACGGGCAGTTTCACAAATACAGGCCTAGTCTGGTCAGCCTCAGTCCAGTTGGCGTAACCCGTCAGCGCGCCGCCCCGCTGCCAGTCGGTACGAAACCAAGTCACCTCAGATAGGCACTCTCTGCAGGCCTTCCGCAGTACTGGTTCCAGCAACGTCCCAAATGCTCCGCCCGTCATTTGATCGGGAAGTTTCGCCGCTTGATGCGAAGCGTTGTCGTCCTCCGGAAATGCAGTTTCAGCGGAACCAGTGGGTAAGTGCATCACCAGCAGATCATCTTACCGATTCTTGTCATGCCCCGGCAATCTCCACAAGCATTGATTGCCGCCCTCTACCGTGGGCGCAACGCCCTCTCCCGACCCCCAAACAGCGTCCCAATGGCGATCAGACAGGCCACAGGCAACCCACCAGACACCCGGGATCCGTAACCGCTATAACATGACGCCGACCCGCCGAGGCCATCTGCCATGCGAGACCCGCGAATCGAAAAACTTGCCCAGGTGCTGGTGCACTATTCAACCCAGGTCCAACCCGGGCAGTTGGTGCGAATCATGGGCGATCCTGTCGCGATGCCATTACTCGAGGCTGTCTACGAGCAGGTCGTCCAAGCCGGGGCACACCCGGTATTTCGCTGTGTACCCGGGAGCCTCCAGGATCTGTTTTTTGAATATGCCAGTGAGGAACAGTTGCGATACGTCAGTCCCTTGAGTTTAGAAGAGATCAACACTATCGACGTTAGTATCGGGCTCTGGGCTGACACCAATACCAAGAACCTCTCCCGCGTGGATCCCAAGAAACAGGGGATCGCTTCGGCATCGCGCCAACCGGTCATGGACATATTCATGAAGCGATCCGCCGCCACCGATGACCCACAAGCACACCCCGGGGTCAAACCACTACGATGGGTAGGAACCCAGTACCCCACCGAAGCGTCGGCCCAGGATGCAGAGATGAGCCTGCGCCAGTATGCGGATTTTGTGTTCGCAGCCGGGTACCTCGATCAAGAGGACTCCGTGGCCCAGTGGCAGCGCATTAAGCAACGGCAGCAGCAAGTCACCGATTATCTCAATGGGAAGAAAATAGTGCATTTCCAGGCCGAAGGCACCGACCTGCAGGTCAATGTTGAAGGCATGAAGTGGATAAACTGCTGTGGCGAGGCGAACTTCCCCGATGGGGAAGTCTTTACCGGCCCCAATCTCGAAGCGCCCGATGGCGGTGTCAATGGTGTCGTGCGTTACTCCTTCCCCGTGGTACATCATGGACGTGAGGTACATGACATCGAACTAACCTTCGAGCGGGGTCGGGTTGTCGGAGCCGTGGCAAGCAAAAATCAGGATTTTCTCTTGGCAATGCTCGACCAGGATCCGGGCGCAAGGCGGCTGGGTGAAATCGCAATCGGCACCAACTACCGCATCACCGAATATTCCAAGAACACACTGTTTGACGAGAAGATCGGGGGGACTTTCCACGCCGCCGTAGGGGAGGGTTATCCGGAAACCGGCAACCACAATAAGAGCGGACTGCATTGGGACATGGTCTGCGACCTTCGAGACAACGGCACCATCGCCGTCGACGGCGAGGTCATCTCCAAGAATGGTCGGTTCGTGTTCGACGGATGGCCGGGTCCGAGCTAGCTCACTCGCTTGCTTACCTACAGCTTCTGTATCTTAGATGCGGCTTGGGCTCACGCAGCATCATTGCCATAATCCTCGCTGAAAATCTTTAAACTGCGAATGATTACCACTGATGGGTCAGTCTCTCCTCATAACAACCGGCAAAGCACGAAGAAAGAAGAAGAGTTGATGCGACCCCAGCATCCACCGATCGCTATTTTTCGTTTTTCTGGCACATCGCCTGCAAACGGTAGTTGAGACACCATCACTCGGCCGCAATCGTCAACGGGACTGCCACTGCATCGTCGGCATGCTCGGTCGCAGATGGTGATCCAGCGCGATGCCGTGACCAATCGGTGACTCGAAGGTCGGGGCTATCCGGCCCATCGTAGGTGCACAGGATCCGGTACGAATTGTCCCGCTGCGCTGGGGTAAAACCACCACCCCGAATCAGGTGGCAGAGTACCTGCTCATCAAGTCGATAGGTTGTACCAGCGGCGCTAACCACATTCTCCTCCATCATGATTGAGCCCATGTCGTTGGCCCCAAAGAACAAGCCCATCTGGCCAATATGAGGACCCATAGTGACCCAACTCGAACCGATAGACGCGATATTATCCAACACGAGCCGTGAAAGGGCCTGTGTGCGCAGGTATTCAGCAGCCCTGACCATGCGCACAAACTTACCCGCTCGGGGCGCCACTTGATCACACGCCATCTTATCTGAAGAATCGACCCTGCTATGGTAAATCGCCTCGGCAAGCGTATCGCCAGGAAAATCGTCCTCAGTCATCGGATCCCATTCGGGTACCCGGCCCAAAGGCGTATTCTCGCGCTGAAACGGCCAGCTGATGAAGCTGACATACCGACCCGGCCAGTTGTGAGCGATTGCACGATCCTGCCATTCTCGCACGCTCAGCATGTGGTCAACGCGGTCGCTACGCGATTCGATGTGGCCAAACATCATTGTGGCACTGGTCCGCATCCCAAGCCGGTGCGCACACGCCATCACCTCCAGCCACTGGCGGGCTGATGCCTTGCCCAAACCGATCCGGCGCCGTACGTGCTCGGCAAAAATCTCGCCGCCACCACCTGGCAGGCTGTCTAGCCCCGCGGTTGCGAGACGGGCCATGATGGCCTCCAGCTTCGCCCGCCAGACGTCGAGTGGCAGATGATTGCTGCGCCCGGCACCAGGTGATTCAAAGCCGGCGATGTCCAGTACCGCGACGAACTCCACGAACTCCGGCGGGCTAAAGCCGTGTATATGCACCGCTGGGAAGGTCAACTTGATGCCCCGAAGCATGTCCTCGTAAAACTCGATGCCCAGATCCGGATTCATCCCCCCCTGAAGCAGGATCTGGGTCCCACCTACATCGATTAATTCGCGGATCTTATCGTGCAGCTGCCGTCGATCGAGTGTATAGGCATCAGCCTCGTCACCGTCTCGCCGAAACGCACAAAAAGTGCAGCGGGCTGAGCAGATATTGGTGTAGTTGATGTTCCGGTCCTTTACAAACGTGCGGACCAACGGCCCGTGCAACCGCTCGCAGACCTCGCTCGACCAGCGGCCCAGTTCGTGCAGTGTGGCCTCGTGGTAAAGACACATCGCCTGATCCCGGTCCAGACGAGCGGTACCAGAGATCACGGCCTCGATATCGATCGGAACGCTGAATCGTCGTGCGACTTCATTCACGGTGCCTGATTGTACCGTTGAAGCACATCAAGTACGCCATTGAGCACCAGCCGCCGCGCCGATTCCACGGAATACCCGAAAATGCCCCAGTGCGAGAGGCCGGCTAGACCACCGGTTAAATCCTCAGGCGAATAGATAATTGCCGCCCGACCTTTCTGGCGTACTGCCGTCAGTCGCGGTGTGTTCGAAGCGCCCATGGTGCCCAGCACATAGGAACGATATCGCACACGCTCGTTGGCGTAATAACCACTGATGATCGGATCGGATGGTCCCAGCGGCTCAGGCCGGGCCCCTGGCATAATCTTGGCCAGCATGGCCGCTAGAGCCTCGACGGCCCCCTGTGATCCACCCGCCGCATCCATCCACAAGGTGCCGCCAGCTTCGACCCAACGCCGGATTGCTGCTGCTTCCTCATCAGTCAGTTGTGAGTCTGCCAGAGCGCTGAGCAGTGCAAACTTATGAGTGTTCAGATCCACAGCCGCAACGGTATCCATGGTCAGCGCAAGGTCATGGTCACGGGCGAGTAGCCGCTGCAGCTGCGTACCAGCGCCCGGCTCAGGGTCAAACTGCCCGTCGTAACGAATCCGCGCACCAACCAAGGTTCGTGAGGGCTTATTTGTCACCGGTCCCACGAAATTTGTTTCCAGACGTACCCGCCTTGGGTTTCGATCAACCGAATAAAGATACAGGTTCGCCAGAGCCGGGAATCCGTCGGCACGACTAATGTCGTTGGCCTGCAGACCCTTGCTCAAATCCTTACGAAAATGCACCATCAAGGGGCGCACACCGCTGTCGATCGCCATGATCTGCACTGATTGCGGCAGCTTACGATACACATGGAACACCGGGTGATCGCGATGCAACTTCTCCAGAGACCGGCCAGGAAATAACTTCTCCGCCAGATTGTGGAAGCTGCGAGCCGTGCCACTCTCACTGCTCTCAGGATTAGTCACAAGCATCCCACCGGCAGTAAGATACTCACGAAGGCGCTGAAGTTGATCCGCAGCAAGTTCGATCGGCTGGTCAGATGCCAAATACAGTAGCGGGCTTTCAACGAGTTGATAGAGCGGCTGATCCAGCTGCACGATCTGCCAGGTCGTCGTTGCCTCCAATTCACTAGAAATGTGCTCCACAAAGTTCCACAAGTCGTTGGGTCGATTGTTCCAATTGCCGTCGAACTGAACCTTGGATACCGCGATAGGGCTGAGTGCATTACCCAGGTACAACAGCGCAAATCCCGTCGACAGTAGCGTGCCCTGCTTGCCCGTCGGATCGCGCCACAATCCGTCGGGCCCCTGGCGGTTGAGCATCTCTGCAGTAACTTGCCGAAACCAATCAACATCATTGAATGTACGGATGCCGGTCGCCTGCCCCACCCGCTGCATCGTCCACATGTAATAAAACCAGTCGACATCAATTCCCGAAATATTGAGATCGAAGCTGTTATTAAGCCACGCAATGCCTTTGCGCAATGCCGGCGATACATTGTCCTTGCCCACTGAAGTCAATTTTGGTCCATACAGATATCGCTCAGTCAGGGTTAGGGTCGCCACTCCGCCGGCAGTCATGGGCGCACTAACCGCCTGGTAGAACGGCGGCACGAGTTCTCCGTCGTTCTCTCCCTCGACGTTGAGCATGCCAACAGTCCATCCCGCTGGCTCTAACGCCGGTATCTGCTGCTGGGTGTGCCGCCAGTGACCGTCAATGCTCTTCCACACCGAGGTTGGAATGTCTACCCCTGATCGCTGGGCTGCCCACAGACCGAGCACACCGTACTGTCCGTTGGCGTGGTCCCCCCAGCCATCGCTGTCACCTCCGTAGTACTCACCGGCCCAATTGCCTTTGTCTGACAGTGCGCCCACCAGCCACTTCAGGTCGCGGCGGGCATAGTTGCCCCACCGATCAGCTGAAAGGTTACTCAGCAACAGTGACCGCATCGCGCGATCGTAGGTGAAAGGGATATCGGAACTAAGTACCCAATTGATCCGCTTGAACAGACGTGGGTCCTGATACTTTTCTCCAGCTGAAATCATCGCCCAACAAACCAGAGAATGGTTGCCAATCTCGTGCACAATTTCCTGGTATTCCGGACTCTGAATTCCGTTGTGGTGCAGCAAGGACCACAGCCTCCGATAGCTTCGAATCTTGTAGTTCGGAAGCAGGTCCTTGTTGGCTGAGCGCGGATGATAGAGCTCGGACGTCGCGGCTGAAATTGCCCGACGAATATGGTCAATAGTCAGATCCTCTGGCGAGATCTTCTGGTCCGGATTCTGCTTAATACCAACGCCCTTCGGGGCTTGGTATCGGGCCAGAAACTGGCGAACCGTGTCCGGAGTCTCCAGCAACCGGACCATGTGGTACGCGTAATCGGCGAAACTGCGATGATTCGGAACATACCAATCCGGCGCCGGCCCATGCCCAATCATGTAGCCAACATATTCCCGAGCCCGCTGCGCAATATGGGCCAGTTCCTTGCCCACCGCTATGAGCAGGTCTTCGTCGTACAGCGCCAGGTAGCCGTCGTACGCTGCCACGTACATGTAGGCCATCAGATCCAGTCCGATCCACTGCTTGCGATCGACCTGTTTACCAATCTCTCGGGTGACCAGCTTGAGCATGTCTGGTTCCCCGGTCTGGATGATGGCATAAATCAGGTCCCCGCGATATTCTCGCACCAGAAGATTCATCTTGGTGATGCGATTGTTATACGCTTGGGCTTCTTTGTCATAGATGGTCTTGAACAACGGGCGCAGCCGATCCATTTCGGCGAGAATCTGCTTGACCTCCTCCTGTCTCACCAAAGGATGGTGCATCAATGAATTTTTACCCCAATATTCCCGCTCGAACGGTGAAAACCCAACCTTGATATAGGTGGCGTGGTTCAGCGTGTGATATCGGGCGGCGATGTCCTCTGGTTCGTGCCGATACCACAATCGATACGCACCACGGATCTCCTCGGGCATCGCTTGCACCAGCTTCACGAATTGGGGCCCGACATCGTCTGGCACGCTGTGCTTGCCAGTACGGCGGAACTGATCAAATTCTACTTCTAGCAAGCGTTGCACTGCCCACATTAAGTGCCATCGCACGTAACTGTCACGGTAGTCATTCCCGGTAAATTTTTTGGTCAGCCGTTCGAGCACGGGGCGGCCCATCTGCGGGTCCCAGGCGGCCATCTGGGGATGCGGACGGCGCCATACTGGTGGCACCGCGGGATCTTGCAATTCGTCGAGTTCCTTGGCCTCAGTAATCAGTTGCTCGACCATCGCCTCCAACTCTACTGCTGCAACTGATGCCGACGCCAGATACGCCCACACCATCGTCCCCGCGACGAGCCACACCCATAACTTGAAATGAAACATCACCTGCACCTTTTGCTGGCCCTCTGTTCGGATGCGACTGGGCTCAGCGGACAGTACCCGCAATCGGCAAACCCAGTACCGCCGATTGCTTCCAAATCTCCCGGCGCCCTCTGACATAACAAATGCGCATGTTTTTCGTGACCGGTCTACTTGCCCGGTGAGGCATTATAGCGCAGGCAGCACCTGTTTGCCAAAAATTCAGCCGCTGATTTGGCCATTCGAACCGCCTCCATCGAGACAGTAGAAGGGGTAAGATCCAACCGTAAGGCGGAAAAGATGACGATGCGATTCAAATAACCAGATCGGCGGCCGACTGACAAGCAACACAGCTGGGTGGCCGTTACCTGAAACAAATCATTGCTGATGGATTTATTAATTGAACTGGCAGGTAGTCAGGCCTATAAGCTGCCGCCGCGTCGATTCGACTATAGATGTTCTGCGAAAGGGCGGAAGAAAAATACCGATTAGCCAAGCGATTTAAATCTCCTGTACCTCCTTGGTCTTCTGAGCCACTATCTCGTCCACCTGCGTCTCATAATTCTTCAGGAGCCGCTGCACCTCGTCGTGGGCACCGGAGCCGTCGTCCTCGGACAGATGCTGACTCTTGTCCTTGACGGCCTGATCAATGTGCTTCTTAGCATCACGCCTCGCGTTGCGAATGGCAACCTTAGTCTGTTCGCCCATCTGCTTGACCGACCCCACCAACTGCTGGCGCCGCTCGCCCGAAAGTGGCGGAATATTTAATCGCACCTGTTTCCCCTCCACGATTGGGTTCAACCCCAGGCCCGCCTTTTCGATGGCACGAGCAACGTCTTTGATCGTACCCGGATCAAAGGGCTTAATCAGGATCGAAGACGCCTCTGGCACATTGATCACCGCAAGACTGCGCAATTCCGCCTCCGCGCCGTAGCAGTCAACTTTCAGGTATTCCACCATCGCAGTTGACGCCCGACCCGTACGGACACCGCGCAACTCGTTCTTCAGATAACCTGCCGCCTTCTCCATTGCGGCCTCGGATTCGAACAGGATTTCTTCAAGACTCATGTCGCTTGCACTCCGGCTGAACACAGCACAATTCACCCCGACCAAACCGCATCACCATCGGCTTACTACACCGTTACCTTTGTTCCATACGACTCGCCCCCAACTACCGCTGCGATATGCCCAGGACGCTTCATATTAAAAACCACAATCGGGATTCGACGTTGACGACACATGTCAAACGCAGAAATATCCATAACCTTCAGATTTTTCGCTATTGCATCCGAAAATGTAATTTTCTCAAACCGAACCGCATCATGATGCTCGTGAGGGTCCTTGTCATAGATTCCATCTACCTTCGTGGCCTTAAGCACCACATCGGCCCTGATCTGAGCCGCCCGCAAGCTGGCGGCCGAATCGGTTGTGCAGAATGGATTGCCCGTACCGGCCACAAAAACAACGATCCGGCCCTTCTCGAGGTGACGCAAAGCACGACCTTGAATAAAGGTCTCCGCAACGGACGACACGTTGATAGCACTAAGTACGCGGGCGGGTTGTCCTAATCGCTCCATCGCCTCCTTGAGCGCCAAACCATTAATCACCGTACCTAGCATCCCCATCTGGTCCGCGACCTCCTGAGGAATCACACCGTCCTCGGCCAACTGCTTGCCGCGAATAAAATTCCCGCCCCCTACAACCACTGCAAGTTGCACCGATGGACGTGCAGCTGCGTGGATCTCGCGGGCAATCAATTTCAGTTCCTCACCGTCGATTCCGAATCCTGCTGGGGCACAGAACGCCTCGCCACTGATCTTCAACAACACCCGCCCGTACGTTATAGACATATGGCTAGCGGTATCCGAATCAGCGGAGGAGGATGCTCTGGTCATCTCATGCTCGTGCCCATGGACCGACATTGAATGCGGGAAAATCCGATCCGTCAAGCCCGCAGGTCATGCCCTGCCGTATCCTCGTCCACACCAAACTGCTCCAGCCAATGCCGCACCTGCTCGGGACTCAAGTCGCCTACATCTGGCTTATCGGTCGGCGGCGGCCCCCCACCCAATGCCCCTGCCAAGCGGCGAAGAAATTCAACGCTTGTCCATGACGTGGCCCGCCGCCGTCGGGCTGCCCGGCGGATGACCCGATCGCTGGATGCCACTATCAACCGTCGCGGCGCCGAATCCGCTTCAATCATCGCGATAATCACGTCGTCGGCGCTACGACTCGGCCCCGAATAAATTAGGCTGACGCCCGGTGATGGAGACTCGGTAAACCCCAACGGCTTGGGCCGCCCATCACAAACCACCACCGGGCACTGCGATCGCAGGTCACTACGAGCCAGTGCCGCGCACAACAACGCCTCATCAAGACCGGCAAGTGACGATGGCTTGTCTGATTCATGTAGCACGTTGTAGCCATCAATAATCAGCGGCATTGCAACAGAATAGTGTAGCCTGGCCAGTTGTCCCAAGATCGCATAGGCCAAATTGGCAACCGACCATGCCAGCCTGAGGCCAGCATCGGTCCAGGGGTGAAACCGTCGCCTGGGATGGTGCCTGGCTACCCGATTGGACAGAGTCTTGCCCCCCATCGTTACAGGGTTTATGCTAGAAGGTTGGTGGATCCGGCCCCGGTGGGGGGACGGAACCCCTCGCAGGTTCAATCCCCTGTTCTGGGTCTGACGGAACGTCCCAATTTGAGGAGTCGCCACGATGTCACAGAGCACGTCCAACGCCCGCACTGCCGCTGCTAAAGGTCACATGTTTGCTCCCACGGAAGAATTCTCTCGCGGGGCACACACGGCATCGAACGAACAGTACGAGCAGATGTATCAGCGATCGATCGATGATCCAGATGGATTCTGGGGTGAAATCGCTGGACAGTTTCACTGGCATAAGAAGTGGAACCGGGTACGGCAATATACCTTCACCGGTGATGTCTCCACTAAGT
>Ga0310123_10000282_pt1 | contig 45729 bp, 33 predicted proteins | sample CB6_AW_1057_MG_FD_203505 | JGI IMG/M metagenome (GOLD analysis project Ga0310123, IMG submission 203505) | Marine microbial communities from Western Arctic Ocean, Canada - CB6_AW_1057 | ecosystem: Environmental > Aquatic > Marine > Oceanic | place: Canada: Western Arctic Ocean | collected... | reverse complement strand
ATGCCGGTGCCCTTTTTTAATCCGGGGTGCGGACTCCGGCCACCGAGAAGAACCGGGCCGGTTGCCTACTTCTTCTTCTGCAACTTGGCCCACTGGTCGCGCAGCGTGACGGTGCGGTTGAAAACCGGCTTCTCGGGACAGCTGTCCTGGTCGACGCAGAAGTAACCCAAACGCTCGAACTGGTACCGCTGGCCGTCGGTCGCCTCACCAAGTGACCGCTCGAGACAACAATCCGCAAGCGTCTCCAGGGCGTTGGAGTTGAGGTGCCGTGTCCAGTCCTCGTCCCGAGCGATCACCGACGGATCCGGTTCGCTGAACAGGTGGTCGTACAACCGCACCTCGGCTCGCACCGCATGCTCGGCCGAGACCCAGTGGATCGTCGACTTCACCTTGCGGCCGTCGGGAGCCGACCCGCCACGGGTCTCGGGATCGTAACTGCACCGCAGCTCGATCACCTCACCCGATTCGTCCTTGATCACTTCGTTGCAGGTCACGAAGAACGCGTAGCGGAATCGGACCTCGCGTCCGGGAGCCAACCGGTAGAACTTCTTCGGGGGATCCTCCATGAAGTCGTCCCGCTCGATGTAGAGCTCCCGTGAAAACGGCACGCTCCTGGTCCCGGCCGACTCGTCCTCGGGGTTGTTGATCGCCTCGAGTTCCTCGACCTGTCCCTCGGGGAAGTTCTCGATCACCACTTTCAACGGTCGCAGCACCGCCATCCGCCGCTGGGACGTCCGGTTCAGGTCCTCTCGCAGACAGTGCTCCAGCAGCGCGATCTCGGTCACACCGTCGAACTTGGTCACGCCGATCCGGTTGCAGAATGACCGGATCGCTTCGGGAGTGTACCCCCGCCGTCGCAGCCCGCGGATCGTCGGCATCCGGGGATCGTCCCAGCCGGCGACCATCCCGTCGTTGACCATCTGCAGCAGCCGCCGCTTGCTCATCACCGTGTGAGTCAGGTTCAACCTGGCAAACTCGGTCTGCTCGGGAGCGTAGATTCCCAGCTGCTCGATGTACCAGTCGTACAATCGCCGGTTGTTCTCGAATTCGAGCGTGCAGATCGAATGCGTCACACCCTCGATCGAGTCGGACTGACCATGGGTGAAGTCGTACATCGGGTACAGGCACCAGTCGTCGCCCTGTCGGTAGTGATGGGCGTGGCGGATCCGAAACATGATCGGATCCCGCATGATCAGGTGAGGCGAGGCCATGTCGATCCTGGCTCGCAGCACCTGCTCGCCGTCTCCGAACTCGCCCGCCCGCATCTTCTGGAACAGGTCGAGATTCTCCTCGACCGGCCGATCGCGAAACGGACTCTCGACCCCCACCTCTGCCGACGTCCCGCGATTCCGGCGGATCTCCTCGATCGACTGGCTGTCGACGTAGGCCTTGCCCGAGTTGATCAACTGCACCGCCCACTCGTAGAGCTGTTCGAAATAATCCGATGCGTAGCGGACCTCGCCGTGCCAGCCGAACCCCAGCCAGGTGATGTCCTGCTGGATCGCCTCGACGAAGTCGACGTCCTCCTTGGTCGGGTCGGTGTCGTCCATCCGCAGGTGGCAAACGCCTTCGTATTCCTCGGCGATCCCGAAGTTCAGACAGATCGACTTGGCATGCCCGATGTGCAGGAACCCGTTGGGCTCCGGCGGGAACCGCGTCACAACGCGCCGGTCGAACTTGCCCGACGCATTGTCGGCCTCAACTTTCTGACGAACGAAATCAATCGAACCGCCGTCGCCCTGGTCGTCGGTCGGGTTGCCAGCCTGGTCGTTCATTGTCCCACTCCCTGATCTTCTGCAGGTGTCTCGCACAACTCCAGTGCCCGTTCCATTCTCCGCAGCACACGCTCGCGGCCGAGCAACTCGAGGCCTTCGAACATCCCGATCCCGGACGACTTGCCGGTGACGGCAACCCGGACCGGGTGAATGATCTGGCCAAGCTTCATTTCCTGCCGCTCGACCCACGACTTCATCAACTCCTCCAGACCCGCCGCCTCGAACGATTCCGCCGAGGCCAACTCGTCGCGGAACGCCGACAGCCAGCCAGCCACCCCGTCCTTCCTCAGACGCTTGTTGACCGCCTTCTCGTCGTAGACCAGTTGCATGTCGTCGACGAAGAACTCGTCGTAATCCAGCACATCGCTGTAGACCTTCAACCGCTCGCCCATCGCCGCGAGCAACGCCTCGACGAATCTCCTGGTCTCGGCCGCCGAGACGTCCTCGACCAAGCCGGCCCGGGAGAGGTAGTCCAGGCACCGTTCGAGCCGCTCGTCGGGACACGACTCGTTCATCCAGTGCCCCTGCAGGCTGATCAGCTTGTCCGGATCGAGCCCAGCGGGGCTCTTGACGACCCGGTCCAGCGTGAACGCCCCCACGATCGTCTCTCGCGACATCACCTCGGTCTTGTCGTCCAGCGACCAGCCCAACCGGGACAGTGCGTTGAAGACCGCTTCGGGACGGTACCCCATCACCTCGTAGTACTCGACCATCACCGGGTCCGGCCGGTCCTCGCCGTCACGGCCGATCCGTGGCAACACGCGATCGGCCGCCTCGAACAACCGACGGAACTGGGGATTGTTGCGGTACTTGTCGAGCTTCCGCTTGCTGAGTTTCTCCTGGGTCCCCGGTGCAGCGACGTAGGGAACATGAGCAAAGACGGGCAACTCGTGACCGAGTGCCCGGTGGAGCAGGACCTGGACAGGCGTGTTCGAGAGATGCTCCTCGGCACGGATCACGTGAGAGATCTGCATCGCGGCGTCGTCGATGACGGTGGCGAAGTTGTAGAGCGGACTGCCGTCGCCTCGCTGGATCACCGGGTCGGGAATCAGGCCCGCATCCCATTCGACCCGCCCCCGCACCGCATCCTCGATGACCACCGACTGGTCGCGGGGCACCTGGAAACGAACGACGAACGGTCGGCCCTCGGCCACGTACGCCTCGACGGTCCCGGGATCGATCTCCAGTGAACGGCGGGTCCCGAGAAACGGACTCTCCCGGGCCTCGGCCTCGGCCCGAGCCGACTGGATCTCCTCGGGTGTGTCGAAACAGCGGTACGCCCGGCCCTCGGAAAGCAACCGCTCGGCCGCCGCCCGGTACAGGTCGCCCCGCTGGCTCTGAAAATACGGTCCCAGATCCCCACCCACCTCGGGGCCTTCGTCCCAGTCCAACTCAAGCCAGCGAAAGGCATCCAGGATCGGGGCCAGGGCTCCGTCGACATTTCGTTGACGGTCGGTGTCGTCGATTCTCAGCACAAACGTGCCGCCGTGGTGACGAGCGAACAGCCAGTTGAACAGGGCTGTCCGCATCCCGCCAATGTGCATGTAGCCGGTCGGACTGGGAGCAAAACGGGTGCGGATCGACATCATCGTGGGGTCCGGTATACGGCAGGAGCGGTCGATCTTAGGGAAGGATTTCGGCAAGGGTCAATCCGGCAACCGGCGAAAGACCCAATGTGAGTCTCCGGGAATCAGCTCAATCCGAGCATTCCAACGGGTGCCGTCGCAGGAGATCACACCGCCGTGTCGGACCACCTCGGCTCCGACATCGGATTGGTAGCCGCCCGCATCCCAACGCGTGACCGTTCCGCGATCACCACCGACGGGACCCTCGTAGTCCAGGTAGACACGACGATGGGCCGGAAGCGATTCGGCTCTCCACTGTGTCCCCTGTCCCGGATCATCGAGGATCCGCCAGGTCGCCAGAGGACTCTCGTCATCGAGCTCCAGCAGCAGGTCCCAGTGCAGGACCGGGTGGTCGTGGCTCAGGATCACAAAACGGGACACGGGCACCACGGAGCGGGAAGAGCGGCCGATGGAACACCATTTGCACACCTCATACCATAGACAACCCGGACGTGCGAACCGTCGACCACGCGACGACACAAGTACCCCGTTTTGGACACCTGTCCCATGACCCCGCGCGAAGTCCTCGCCCTCTGCCGAGAACGAGAAATCCGGTCCGTCGACCTGCGATTCATGGACTTTCCCGGTACGCAGAAACACTTCACGATCCCCGTCGATACCTTGACTGAAGTGTCTTTCGAGGAGGGGCTGGGGATCAGCGGATCGAGCCTGCAGGGGTGGCAGGCGATCAACGAGAGCGACATCCTGGTCGTTCCCCAGCCGGAAACCGCCTTCGTCGATCCCTACCGGCCCGGCACGCTGGCGATCCTGGCCAATATCCAGGACCCAATCACCCGCGAGGACTATGCCAAGGATCCGCGCAATGTTGCCCGAAAAGCGGCACATTACATGCAGTCGCTGGGCCTGGCCGACGAGGCACGAGTGGGACCTCGGATCGAGTTTTTCGTCTTCGACGGGATCGGTTTCGGTCAGAACGAGCACGAGGCGTTCTATCGTATCGAGAGTCGCGAGGGCCAGTGGCGCGGCGGTGACCTCACCGAAAGCGGCGGCACCGGAATCCGCCACCGTCAGGGTTACCTGGCCGTCCCCCCGACCGACACCCTGCAGGAACTCCGCAACGAGATCCTGCAATCGCTGACCGAGTGCGGGGTCGCCGTCAGTGGTCACCACCACGGAGTGGCCTCGGCCGGGCAGTGCAAGTTTGATCTCGCCCCCAAACCGCTGGTCACCGCAGCCGATCACCTGGTCCGAACCCGCTACCTGGTCAAGAACGCCGCCAAGGTGGCAGGACAGACGGCCACCTTCATGCCCAAGCCGTTGTGGAACGACAACGGCTCGGGACTCCATCTCAACCTCTCACTGTGGAAAGACGGAGAACCGCTGTTCGCCGGCTCCGGCTACGGCGGGCTCTCGCAGACGGCGATGCACGCGATGGGCGGTATCCTGGCCCACGCCGCGGCGCTGTCGGCCTTCTGCTGTCCGACCACCAACAGCTACAAGCGACTGGTTGCCGGCTTCGACGCTCCCGTCAACCTCACCTACAGTTACCGCAACCGCTCGGCGGCAATCCGCATCCCCGTTCACGCCGTGCGTCCCGAGGACAAGCGGTTCGAGTTTCGTTGTCCCGACTCGTCGGCCAACGCCTACCTGGCTCCCGCCGCCCTGCTGATGGCCGCCCTGGACGGCATCCAGAATCAACTCGAACCCGGTCCCCCGCTCGACAAGGACCTCTACGACCTCAGGCCCGAGGAACTCGGCGAGGTGCCCCGATTGCCGGGATCACTGGCCGAGGCGCTGGCGGCGCTGGGGGACGACCACGAGTTCCTGCTGCGGGGCGACGTCTTCACCGAGGACGTGATCGACACCTGGACGTGGTACAAGACCGAGCACGAGGTCGACGCGATCCGGCAGCGGCCGCATCCGTTCGAATTCTCGCTCTACTACGACGTCTAGCAGCACCGCGCGGGCAGCTACTTCGTCGTCTTCTTGGCCTTCGCCTTCTTCTTGGCCTTCGGCTTCACCACCCGGGCGGTCTTGATGTAGTCCATCCGCGGAAACTCGGCCTTCAGGTACTTGTTCCCCTCACTCTGGATCGCCCCCTGGTTGGCCTTGCCACCGTACTCGGCGTTGATCTTCTCGATCGCCTTCATCCCCTCGACCACTTTCCCGAACGGGGTGAATCCCATCTGGTCGAGAAACCCGTTGTCCTTGAGATTGACGAACAACTGGGTGGTCCGGGTGTTGGCTCCGGAGGTGGCAAAGGTCACCGTCCCCTTCAGGTTGCTCTTGTCCGCCGCCCGATCATCCTTGAGATTCGCCCGTCGCCACCTCCGCTGCACCTTCGGATCCCCGTTGATGCCGAACTGGACCACGAAGTTGGGGACGACGCGGAAGAACCGGCACTCGTCGTAGAAACGTCCGGTGACCGCCTCGTGGAACCGGTCGGCTCCTGTCGGTGCCCACTTGCGGGTCACCTCGACGACGAAGTCCCCACACGAGGTCACGAACTTCACCCGGTAGGTCTCGGGTCCCTTCGGAGGTGTCGGCTTGGGCAAAGCCACCCCCTTGGCATCCTTCGCCGCCGGCTTCTTCTCGTCGGCCGCTCCGACCAACACCGCGACCAGGACGATTGCCGCCAGAACACTCGTGAACCTCTTCATGCCAATCTCCTCCGGTCGGTTGTCAGTTCTTCTTTTCAGCCTTGTCGGCCTTGTCACCACTGTCGGTCGCTGCGACCACGGCCGTCTTGACGTGGTCGAGGTTGGGGAACTCGCGTTCCAGGTACACGTTGCCCTGCTGCTCGATCAACTGCTGCTGGGGCCGCTCACCGTATTCGGCGGTGATCTTGTCGACGGCTTCCATCCCCGAAACGACTCGGCCGAAGGGCGAAAAGCCCTGTCCGTCAAGCGAACCCGAGTTGTCCTTGAGGCTGATGAACAGCTGGGAGGTGCGGGTGTTGGGACCCGAGGTGGCAAACGTCAAGGTGCCCCGCTTGTTGCTCTGCGTGACCGGATCGTCGGAGATCTTCTTGTCCCACTTCGAATGGACCGCGGGATCACCGTTGATCCCGAACTGGACCACGAAGTTGGGCACCACGCGGAAGAACCGGCAGCCGTCGAAGAACCCGTCTTCGACCAACTCGCGGAACCGTGCCGCTCCCAGGGGAGCCCATTCGGGGATCACCTCGATCACCACCGTCCCCTGTGTAGTCTCCATCACCACCTGGAAACTCTTCGAGTCCTGTTTCCCCGCCGCGGCCTGTTTCCCCGCCGCGGCCTGTTTCCCCGCCGCGGCCTGTTTCCGCTGTGCGGCCTGGTCCGACCGCGAGGGTCTCACCTTCGGAGCTTCCAGGGAGTTCCCGGCACATCCGGCCAATACCAGCCCGGTCAACACCGTCATCCACGTCGCTCGGCTCGTCATCACTCTCTCCCCTGGCTTTTTCACAATGTCAGACATGTCTTTTAGACCAGCCCGGCCGACCATTCAATCGACCACCCGGGTTCCCTCGACGGCGGTCCGCGAGGCGAACAGTTCCGAGAGCCGCCGGGTCATCGCTCCGGGTGCGGCCTCGGCGCCCCCGCCGATCGGCCGACCGTCCACCTCAACCACCGCCGCCAACTCGCCCATCGTACCCGAACAGAACATCTCGTCGGCCCGGTAGACATCCGTCAGCGACAGGTCGCTTTCGCTGCAGGCGATCCCGTTGTCGCGACACAGTTCCAGTACCGTCTCGCGAGTGATCCCCTCGGGACACGCCACCGCCCGGCTGGTCAGCACCGTCTCGCCCGAGACCAAAAACACGTGCGTCGCGTTCGTCTCGGCCACGAACCCGTGGTGATCGAGCATCAACGCATCGTCGGCCCCCGCCGCATTCGATTCGATCTTGGCCAGTATCGACTGCACCAGGTTGTTGCTGTGGATCTTCGGGTCGAGACAATCGGGCGGAAACCGGCGAATGCTGCTGGTGATCAATCGCACGCCCGCCTTGTCGTAGACCGGGGGCTTGTGCTCGGCCAGCACGATCAACGTCGGCCCCGCCTGGTTCAGGCGGGGATCCATGCCCGAAGTGATCTTCAGGCCCCGTGAAAGCGTCAGGCGGACATGGACGCCATCGCGCATCGAATTCGCCTCGAGCGTGCGAGTGATCTCGGACGTGATCTCCTCGTGGGTGGGGATCGACTCGAAGGCCAGCGCCAGCGCCGAACTGCGAAGCCGGTCGAGGTGCTCGGTGAGCTTGAAGATCCGACCGTCGTAAAGCCGCAGGCCCTCCCACGCCCCGTCACCGCCCTGGACCAGCGAATCGAAGGGACTGATCCCCGCCTCGTCGCGGTGGATCATCCGTCCGTTGATGTTGATCAACAGGTCACGGTTCTTCTCGTTGAACTTCTGCTGCATGTCTCTACACCAGGCGGTCAGCGTACAACCGGTCATAGCACGCCTGGCACTCGGCGAGCAAACCGGCAAGATCTTCGGGAACATCTTCGGACTTGGGACGGTAGCCGCGGAACCCGGTGGATTGTTCGACCTGGTCGTACCAGTGCGGAGCCCAGACACCGTCACTGTCGCGCCGCCCCGCCGGCCAGGTGAGCATCGCGTCGACGAATTCCACCCCGACCGACTCGCACAGCAGGCCCAGCACCCGGCGGGGATCTTCGAGCACGTCTCGGGAATCGACGATCGGCGGCGGGGCCCCCGTCCGCTCCAGTACCCTCTCGTAGACCTCGACCAACTGGCGAATCCCCAGATCCTCCATGTCGGGAATGTCGTTCTTGACGATGTAGGAGGTGATCATCTCCCGGGGGTCACGGATCAACAGGCAGTTGGTCAGGCGGTCGATCCAGTCGCGGCCCATCTCCGGCAGCAGGTGGTGCGCCATGTGCTTCTGGTAGAAGACCCCCACCCCGTCGGGTTCCGATCCCGTCAGCCACTCGACCGCCTTCTCCCAGTCGGTCTCGCCGGCCGCGATCACCTCGGCAGCCATCGGGTGGTCCTTCCCGGTAACGGCCAGGAAGTGTGCGTAGAGCGGTTCATCGACGACCACGCTGTCGGTTCGATTCTCCCAGGCCCGCATCATGGCGGTCGAGATGTTGCGGGGACCGGACCACATGGCAACGCGGACCAGGCCGGTGGAATCCGGTTTCATCGCAAGGCCTGTCTCAAGATGCACACCACGGACCATTCTCGATCAAACCGGGGAACCGATCCGAGAGATCGGGCATCCCGCCCGGCCGCGAGGCAACCAGGGCTCCGACCCGGTTGGCCAACTCGGCCGAGTCGGCCAGCGGCCAACCCACCCATTGCGCCCAGATCATTGCCGCCGTGAAGGAATCACCCGCCCCGACCGTGTCGGCCACGTCGACGTCGATCCCCTCGCACTCGACCAGTTCCTCGCCCCCCCGCACCAGGCAACCGTCGGCACCACGGGTGATCCAGACACCCTCGAGCTGGTAGCGAGCCTGGAGATGACCTGCGATCTCGGCCGGATTGGTACCGACCCAGTCGAGCCCCTCGGCCAGCACCTCGAGTTCCTCGTCGTTGAGTTTCACGATGTCGGCGCGGTCGAGTGAGGCCTCGACGGTGGCCAGTTCCCAGGACGCCTTGCGGAGGTTGATGTCGTAGACCTTCAGGGCTCCGTCGGGCATCGCGTCCAGGCAGGAGTTGATGGTCGCCCGCGACGTCGGCAGACGCTGGGCGATCGTCCCGAAACAGACCGCGGCGACATCCGTGAAGAGAGTCGCCAGCAAGTCGGTCCACTCCAGGAAATCCCAGGCGACCGGTTCGTGAATCGTGTAGTCGGGTTGTCCGTCTGCGGTGGTCGTGATGCTGACGGTGCCGGTGGGTTGATCGGCATCCCGCTGAACATAGCCCGAATCGAGTCCCTGGCTGTCCAGGAACCCCACCAGTTCGTCTCCGAGCTGATCCCCACCGACCCGCGAAACAACCAGGCCCCGCGCACCCATCTGGTTGGCATGCCAGGCGAAGTTCGCCGGGGCGCCACCGGGCCGTCGCTGGTCGGGAAACACGTCCCAGAGCAATTCGCCCAGGCCGACGATCTTCGGTCGAAAAGACGTCTCGTCGGTCGCCGTCGTCACGTTCGGACCACCCCTGTTCGAGATCCGTGCAACGAAGTCACTTCGACCGCCGACACGTCTTCGGGTCACACGGCATCTAGCAACCCGGCAAGGACTCGAACCTTGAACGGCAGGACCAAAACCTGCTGTGTTACCTATTACACCACCGGGTTGAGCATCCGCGGGGGGGAGTCTATCCCTCCGCGGGGGAATGGCACAAGAGTCGGGACCGGGGGCAAAACAACGGTAACAACCCGCTAATCATTGCGGAGCTTGAGATCGAGTTCGTCGAGCTTGCCACGGATCTCGTTGAGCGAGGTGACACCGAAGTTCTTGCTCGAAAGCAGCTCGTCGGGTGTCCGCCGGACCAACTCGCCCATCTGCGTGATCCCCAGCCGGGCCATGCACTTGCGGGCCCGCACCGAGAGGTTCAGGTCGGCGACGGGCTTTTCGATCAACTCCCGTTCCTCGGGAGAAAGATCTGACGGGGCGAACGTCGGTTCGAGCTCCTGCTCCTTGTTGATGTTCTGGCCGATTGCCAGTCCGTGCATCGTCAGCAACTCGCGGATCTCCACCAACGACGTCTCGCCGAAGTTCTTTCCCGAGAGCAGTTCCATCTCGGTGACCTCGGTCAGGTTGCCCAGCGACTTGACGCCAATGCCTTCCAGGCAGTTCCGGCTGCGGACCGTCAGCTCGAAGTCGGTCACCGGACGGCTCAGCAACTGCTGCATCCGGAGTTCCTCCTTGGCGAGGTCCTCGTCGTAGTACATGTCGGAGGTGGCCTCGATGTCCTTGAGATACAGCCCGGCCTGAGAATGGTTGGGATCGGTCGCCAGCACCCGCCGGAAACAGAACTCGGCGGCGGGGTAGTTCTCACTGTCCTCGTAGAGCAGCCCGAGGTTCAGCAGGGCACCGAGAAACTGGGGGGGGCGCGAGAGCGATTGTTCGTAGAGCCTGATGGCCTCGTCGTCGTTGCCGTGGCGGGCGTTCTCCAGAGCGAGGTTGAACAGGGCGCGGCTGTGGTGCGGGTCCATGTCGATCGCCCGCTCGAACGACTCGACCGCCGCCGCGGTGTTGCACTGTTCGGTCAGGATACAGCCCATCTGGTAGGAGTACTCGGCACGGGAGGTTGAACCCGACGGCACGTTCTTCAAGGCTTCTTCGGCATCGGCGAGTCGACCGTCGCGGCGGATCGTGCCAACCCTCCTCAGGGCACACTCGACCTCGTCGTAACCAGCCCGGGCGGCCTGCTGAAACCGCTCACCGGCAGCCGGATTGTCGCCCAGTGACTCGAGAGAACAGGCGTCGTAAAAAATGCCGAAACCGTCGTCACTGACCGTGCCCAGCAGGTCGTGGGCCTTGGCATGCCGACCCAGCAGGTACAGACCGATACCGGCGCGAACCGCCATCGAACCCAGTCCGCCGGATTCCTCGACCAGCACGCCGACTTCCTGGCGAACCTCGGTAATCTGCGGTCCAGCGACCACCTCACACAGTATCCGCACCTCGTCGATCCCAAACGACGGGCTCGTCCGCAGTAAACCACGAACATCAATCGGTTCAGCCAATTTCACGGTCGAGACTCCCACATTGAGTCGGCGAAGGACCGGGGCGCGGATTCCACACCGAGCGCGGTGCCACCGGCCACACCCCGCCAGTATAATGACCGCTCGTTCTCTTGCAACACGCACCGACCCGGGCCATCGCTCGCAATGCTCAACGACATGGCCACGTCGCTGTCGCTCGGCAGGCCACCTGCCGGTATGAAGTGGGCGAGGGTCGTGGTGTTGCTGGCGGCGTGGGGGGCCGCCGCGTGTTCGGCCACTCTGCCGGCGGCCGAACCGAGCTCGGCAGACTCCGGATGGTGGGCTTTCCAGCGACTGGTTCGCCCCGCGGTCCCCGCAATCAGCGGCGCGGCGGCCGACGATGTCGATTCGCCCATCGATGCCTTCCTGCTCGAGGCACTCCGAGTCCGGCACCAGCGTTTCGCACCCCCGGCCGTCCCCCGGATCAGGCTCCGCCGTGCGGCCTTCGACCTGCTGGGGCTGCCCCCCGGCTCGCTGCCTTCCGGTCTCGGGCTCCCCGCCGGTGACGACGAACCACCCGACTGGTGGTCGCGGACCGTCGACGGCCTGCTGGCCAGCCCGCACTACGGCGAGGCCCAGGGCCGCGACTGGCTGGACCTGGTCCGCTACGCCGAGACCGACGGGTTCAAGACCGACGGCCTCAGGCCCCAGGCGTACCGTTACCGCGATTACGTCATCCGGGCCTTCAACCAGGACCGGGCCTACTCGCGGTTCGTCCAGGAACAGATCGCCGGGGACGAGCTGTTTCCCGAGGATCCCGAAGCGGTCGTGGCCACGGGATTCAACCGGATGTGGCCCGACGAAAGCAACGCGTCGAACATCCTGCTGGCCCGCCAGGATGCGCTCAACGATCTCACAGCCAACGTCGGCAACGTCTTCCTGGGCCTGTCGATGGGCTGTGCGCAGTGTCACGACCACAAGTTCGACCCGATCCTTCAGAGCGACTTCTACCGACTGCAGGCCTACTTCGCCGGCATCGTGCTGGCCGACACCGTTCCGATCGGATCTCCGGCCGAGTTGAGGAAGTACCAGGAGGCGATGAGCGGTTGGCTGGCCGAGACCCGGCCGCTGCGTGACCAGGTGCAGGCCATCGAGCGATCGGCCCGGGCCAAGGCCTTCGCCCTCAAGCGGCGGAAGTTCCCCACCGTGGTCCTCGACGCGGTCGACACTCCCGCCGAAGAGCGGTCGACTCGACAGCACCAGCTGGCGTTCTGGACCGAGAGACAGTTGCCTGTCGACGAAAAGAAACTCGCCGCGGCGCTCTCGGCCGCCGACCGCAAGCGGCGAGCCGAGTTGAAGACACGACTCGCCGAACTGGCCAAGCGACGACCCAGGCCACCCGGACAACTGTCCGCCATGGCCACGCTCGAAGTCGCCTCAGGACCGGCACCGACGTTCGTCCTGGGCGGCGGCAACTACGAGGTGCCCCTCGAGGAGGTCTTACCCGGGCCGCCAGAAGTCCTCGACCGGACACCGATCACACCCGCCGATGCCCCCACCCGCCGCCCCGGCAGCTCGGGCCGCCGTGCCAGTCTGGCCCGCTGGCTGACCGCCGACGATCACCCGTTGACGTCCCGCGTGATGGTCAACCGGATCTGGCAGGGACACTTCGGAGACGGGCTGGTCGCCAACGCCAACGACCTCGGACGCCAGACCGCGCCCCCCCGTCATCGAAAGCTGCTCGACTGGCTTGCCGTCGAATTCGTCGCGAGCGGCTGGAGTCTCAAGCACGTGCATCGGTTGATCATGAACTCGCGGGTCTACCAGCAGGCCGGTCGCGAATCGGCCACGGCCGCCGACCCGCAACCCTATTCCCACTTCCCCCGCCGCCGCCTGTCGTCCGAACGCATCCGCGACGCGATGCTGGCCGCCGCCGGCCGGCTCGACACGCGGCTCTACGGCCCCCCCGTCCGTCCCAAGCTGCCGCCGGGTTTCGGAGCCCGCTACACGTGGGAGGCCAGCAAGTCGGCGGCGGCCCGGTCACGCCGCAGCATCTACATCCACGCCAAGCGGAACCTGCCGTACCCGCTGATGCGCGTCTTCGATCAGCCCGACATGCACGAGAGCTGCGCCTGCCGGCCACAGACGACCGTCGCCCCCCAGGCCCTGGTCCTGCTCAACAGCGAACTCGTGCTCGACCTCTCCCGAGGAATCCTCAAGCGAGTCCAGGACAGCACCTGGTCCAAGGACATCCCGTCCCGGGTCCGCCGCTCGTGGCAGCTGGTGCTCGGACGTGAGCCGGACGGCCAGGAGCTGGCCGAGGCGATCTCGTTCCTGGACGAGCAGGCCTCGCGTTCGACGGCCGGCAACGATCTCGACCGTGCCAACGACGCGCTGCTGGACCTCTGCCACGTGCTGATCAACACCAACGAATTTCTCTACATCGACTGACCACGATGCGACCAACCCACACCACATCTTCGATCCCGCCGGGACGACCTCACCACGAGCCGGCGGCCTCGCGGCGGGACTTCCTGCTGCGTTCCGGAGCCGGCTTCGGCGGGCTGGCCCTGGGAGCGTTGATGGCTTCCGAAAGCGGTGCCGCCGAATCGATGGCCGCCCGCTCCGGACACAACCGGACCCCGGCCCGCAGCGTGATCTTCCTGTTCATGGACGGTGGGCCGAGCCACATCGACACGTTCGATCCCAAGCCCGAGGTCAACCGGCTGGCGGGACAGCCGTTGCCCGGATCGATCGAGCGGGTGATCACACCGATGGGGGTTTCGGAGAATCCCCTGCTGCCGACCCGTCGCAGGTGGCAGCGTTACGGCGAGAGCGGCCTGCCGGTCTCCGACTGGTACCCCCACGTCGGCCGTCACGCCGACAAGCTCTGCATCATCCGCTCGTGTCGTGCCGACGGACTCAACCATGTCGGCAGCGTCTGCCAGATGAACACCGGCAGCATCCTGGCCGGACGGCCCAGTCTCGGGGCCTGGGTCGCCTACGGACTCGGCTCGGCCAGTCGCAACCTGCCGGGATTCGTCGTCCTGCTGGACAACGACCGCGAACCACCCGGCGGGACCCGTGTGTGGGGAACCGGGTTCATGCCCGCCACCTTCCAGGGGACCCGCTTCCGCCAGGACGGCACGCCGATCCTGCACCTGACACCGCCCAAGTCGGTCAGCACCCGCCGGCAACGCGGCAAGCTCGACTTCCTCGCGCGACTCAACCGCCGACACCTCGCCGCCCGCAGGGGCGACGACGAGCTCGAAGCCCGGATCGCCACCTACGAACTGGCCTACCGGATGCAGTCGCACGCTCCCGAGGCCGTCGACATCGCCCAGGAAACCGCCGCCACGCAGTCCCTCTACGGGCTCGACAACAAGACCACCGCCCCGTTCGGCCGCAACTGCCTGCTGGCCAGGCGACTGGTCGAACGAGGCGTCCGCTTCATCCAGCTCTACTCGGGATCGGGCAGCAAGTGGGATGCGCATTCGAAGATCGAACAGAACCACACCGCCCGCTGCCAGGAAACCGACGTGCCGGTCGCCGGACTGCTGGCCGACCTCGAGCAACGCGGGCTGCTCGACGAGACACTGGTGGTGTGGGGAGGCGAATTCGGACGGACGCCGATGTCAGAAAAGGGCGACGGCCGCGACCACAATCCCTACGGGTTCACGATGTGGATGGCCGGCGGTGGAGTCCGGGGCGGCCAGGTGATCGGGTCCACCGACGACTTCGGCATGCACGCCGTCGATGCCCCCGCCCACGTCCACGACCTGCACGCGACCTTCCTGCACGCCATCGGACTCGATCACCAGAAACTGGTCTACCACCTCCAGGGCCGACCCGAACGGGCGACCGTCAACGAGGGCGAGGTGATCGCCGGGGTGATGGCCTAGCCACAGGCGGCATCAGTGCCGCAGCAGGAACTCGTTGGAATTGATCAACGCGTGCTGGATGTCACGCAGCCCCTCGGCCCGATCGGGCAGGCTCGCCACGTGGCCCAGGGCCAGCTTCCGCTCGGCAGCTGACGGCCGACGCGAAATCGTCGCCAGGTACAGGATTTCGACGATCTCGGCCGTCGGCGTCTTCGCCGACAACATCCGACCCAGCCGACTCGAATCGGCGTCGAACCGATCGAGGATCCCGGCGTTGTTGATCAGGTGCACGATCTGGTTGAGCGTCGGATCGGTCTCACGGGCACAGTCGCAACGGACATCGCGGACCGGCTTGGTGAAGGCCTTCAGGAAGTTGTGGTCGACGGCCCCTTCGGCCAACTGCGTCGCCCGAGTCCCCAGCGGATACCCCTTGTACTTCTCGGGAACACCGGTGGCCTGCGAAATCGCGTCGAGAATCTGTTCGGCGGCCAGCATCTTGACGACCGCCGAGGTGACGTAGCGGACCGGAGCGGCCGAATGCGGAGACTGGACGACCGGACGGGCTCCCAGGCGGTAGGCCTGCGAGGTGACGATCGAACGGATCACCGGCTTGAACCGATAATCCACGCCGACAAACTGACGGGCCAGCTCGTTGAGCAACTCGGCGTTCGACGGCGGATTGCTCTTGCGAAAGTCGTCAACCGGCTCGACGATGCCCAGGCCGAGGATGTGAGCCCAGATGCGGTTGACCGTCGATCGGGCGAACCAGCGGTTCTCACCACGCACCAGCCAGTCGGCCAACTGGGGGCGGACGTCCTGGCCGACGGCGACGTCGCGGGCCACCTTGCCGAACGCGGTCGGCTTCATCACCGCGCCCGACTCGGCGTGCTTGACCTCGCCCTCACGGCCGACGTAGACGATTTCGCGGTCGAGACCGAAGACACGCCCCTTGAGCTTCACGCGGGCGAAGTAGGCGGCCAAGCCGTAATAGTCGTCCTGGGTAATCGCCTCGTAGGGATGATTGTGGCACTTGGCACACTGGATACGGACTCCCAGGAACAGCTGGGCCGTCGACTCGGCGGCGTCCTCGGGGGTCCGGGCGATCCGGAAAAAACTCGCCGTGGGATTCTCGATCGTGTTTCCCCGACTGGTCAGGATCTGTCGGGCCAACGTGCCGAACGAACGGTCCTCGGCAAAGTGACGCACCAGGTAGCGGTGCAGCTTGTGTACGCCCCGCTCGGTGATCGATTCGCGGTTGCCCCGCATCACGTCGAGCCATTTCATGGCCCAGAACTCGGCGAACTCGGGCCGCTTCAACAGCCCGTCGACCAACGCCAGGTGCTTGCTGGGATCCTTCGAATCCAGGTACGACCGGGCTTCTTCCGGTGACGGCAGAACGCCCAGCAGATCGAGGTAGACCCGGCGAAGATAGGTTCCGTCGGAGGCGGTCGGCGAGGCCTTCAGCTGCAGCTGCCGGTGCTTGGCGAACACCAGCCGATCGATCGCGTTCTCCTCGGCTCGCTTCTCGGCCACGAACTTCGGGTCGGCCCGGACGTAGGCCAACCGAACACTGACCATCTGCTTGAGGTACCGGACCAGCACGGCCACCTCGGCCGTCCCGTGGAACTTGACCAACCCGTCATCGCTGACCGACGACGCATCGATGTCGCTGGTGGTGAAGACGGCCAGGTGCGTCACGTCTCGGATCGAACCATCGGCAAAATGCGCCCGGGCGACCAGTTGCTGCTGCGGGCTGGTGGTGTGCAGGGTCTGTTGACCGGGCAGCACCTCCATTTTCACGACCCCTTCGGGCGACTCGCTGACCCGCGTCCCTTCGAAGATCCACTGCCTGAGCACACCGTAGGCGGGCTCGGTGCCCCGGAACCGTCGGCCGCCCACGTGAGGCACGCGGTTGGCGGCCTTGGCCAGGATCAGGCTGGCATCGGGATTCTGAGGACTCGTCCTCCGCCCGAAGATCTCGCGGGTCAACGTCATCCGATCCAGGTCGGGCTTGTAGCCCCGCAGGCTCAACCGGAACCCGTTCTTCCCCTGGGGCGACCCGTGACAGGCCCCCTGGTTGCAGCCGCCCCGGGACAGAGCGGCAATCACCTCTGTATGGAAATCCACCGGATTGGCCACTCCGAAGTCCTTGACGCGGACGGTGATCGTCTGCGACCGGCCTCCGAAAGCGACCGTGACACGGCTCTGGCCGTCGGCCACCGCCGACAGCCGTCCGTCGGCGGTCACCGCCACGACCCCGGGATTCTCGACCGTGTACTTTGCGACCCGCGAGAGATCCGTGACCCGTCCGCCGTCCTGTCGGCCCAACACCGACAGCCGAGCCACCTCGCGACGCCCGACCAGGTCGACCTCCGCCGGCCGCACCTCGATCGATTTCGGCACGGCCGGTTTCCCGGCCGCCGGCTCATCGGCAGCGACACCCGGCGTCATGCCGCCCAGCACCAGCAACACCAGGCCACCCAGGGTCGGCCATCCTCGTTTCACGGTCTTCTCCATCATCTCACTGTCCATCTCGGCTGTGTTTGCCGTCACTTCGCCGCGGTCACCTCGACCTCAAGCGCCTCGCCGCCGGCCGATTCCTGGAACCGTTCGACCCGAGCGATCCCCGAAAGTGACACCTTGTAGGTCCCCGGCTTCAGGTCCGCCGCCGCCTTCACCTCGACCTCGACCTCCTTGGCACCCGCGGGAACCACGACCGTACCGGGCAACTCCAACCCCTTGACCTGTCCGAGGGAGAGCATCACCGGGCCGTCGAAGGGAGCCAGTCGGTTGGGCCGCACGGCGACCCGCACCGACGAACCCGCCGCGACGGTGACCTTCTTCCGCGCCGGTCCCGGCCGGAAGGCGACCACGATGTCGATCTCAAATGTCCGCGTCAGCGACAACTCGCGGCCCCGGTAGACGGTCGTTCCGGTCAGGACCACCCGCTGGCGGTGTGTCAACGTGTTGACGTAGGATTCGAGCGTCCCGGTCGTCGTCGAATTGTCGGCGGTCGCCTCACCGATGTGCAGTCGGACACGGGGTTTACGGAGATTGTTCTGGTCAAGTTCTCCCCCTCGAGCGACGAACCGGATCGGGCTCTCAAAACCGGCAATGCGGGTCGTCTTCACGTCGACCTTGGCCGTCTGGTAACGGGGCAGCGTGACCAGCGGGCTGACCAGTTCGAAGTCGAACGGCGATGTGGGCAGCACCACCACGGCGATCCGTTCGGTGAGCGTCGGGGGCAGCCGCCGCTGATCTTCGCGGAGTTCGAATGGCTCGCCGTGAGGCCCACGGCCGGTCGGGCGGCGGTCGATCAGGGGCCGGGTGGAAGCCAGGGTCGTGATCTTCGAATTGGCCTTCGAGACCGCCTCGATCTGGATCGTGTAGACACCCGGCTCCGTCGACGAATCACAGAGCAGGTAATTGTCGATCTCGCGAGTCCCCTGCTTCACCTCGTTGATCTTCATCGTGATCCCCTTGGGGGCTCCCTTCAGCCGAAACGCGACGTCGCCGGACAGGGCGACCTGGTTCAGCGACAGCGGCAGGGGCTGACGGGTTCCCAGGGGCAGGGCCACGCGGGTGATGCCCGAGGAAAGTGTCAGGCCGGGGGTGCGGGGCGCGAAGCGGATCGCGTAGGCGAACTCGGGACCGCCCCAGTTGACCAGTTCTCTCACCACCAGGGTGTACTCGCCGTCGGCCGGCGGGGTGATGTTCATGCGGGCCTCCTCGAGGCCCGAATCATCGGCACGGGTGACTTCCTTGCCTGCCGGATCGAGCAGGATCAGCTCGATGTCGGCCGGCGACCCGATCGTGTGTGTCTCGACCTGCACCTGGTACAGCTGGCCCTTCTTCAGGGACACGCGGAAATGGTCCATGTCACCCGGCTTGCCAATCACCCCATGCAGGGCACCGGGGATCTTCGCCGCACTGGCCTGCTTGACCACGTCGTTGGGTTCGACCTCGATGACCGTCTCGATCGGGCTGATCCTCAGGGGGAGCCAGGCCGAAAGGTCGTCGCCGGGACGTTTCAGGGCGAACAGCATCCGTCCGTCGATCACCCCCGAGGGAGTCACTCGCCCGGCTTCGGGACTGGCCAACGCGCCCAGTTGCGGAAACGTCAGCGTGGTCGCCTTGCCCGCGGGCACCGTCGCCGGCACCGCCACGCGGGCCTGGGGGAACCGCCCCATCCGCAGAACGTAGCCCCAGTGATCGGAACCACGGAACCGCGAATCTCGGACTTCGACGGTGTATCGACCCGCATCGGCAAACTTGTGGGCAAATCGCAGGTCGTAGAACAACCCGACATCATTGTCTCTCTGAAGGATCACCTGCCCCCCGGCGTCGCGGATCGTGACCAGCGGGTCGAGTCCCTTGCCCAGGCGACTGCCGACGACCTCGAAGGTCACCTCCTGGCCGACCTGGGCGTCGAACGCAAACAGGTCGACGTCTTCCTCGAGAATCGACCCGGCGATCGCCACCGGCAACTCGACCACCTGGGGAGCCTGCATCGGCGAGACCCCCGTCGGCACCGCCAGCTCCTCCTCGGGCACCGTCGCAATCTCATCGACCAAGAAGATATGGGCATTCGACAGGCCACTCTCGGTGGCCAGCCGCAGGCCGTAGAAGCCCAGGGGCATTCCGGCCGGAACCTTGATGTCGAAAACCGCCCGCTCGGATGTGCTCTCACCGACCCGGGTCGCCTTCATGCGTCCCTCGGGCACCGAGATCCACAGGGCGGTGGCCAGTTCCAGCCGACTGCCGTGAAGGATCACGCGAGTTTCCTCGCCGCGAGTCACCGCGGCCGGTTCCACCCGCTGGACAAACGCCTGGCCGAAACAGGGTGATGGCTGAACCCCAAGCAGGCCGAGGAGGAAACAAGAGGCCAACGAGGCAAGACAGCGAGAAATCCGGTTGCGCATGTCGGTCGATCCCGATCAATGGGCCTTGGAAACGGCGGGAGCAGACCACGTGATCCGCCGAGCCATTCTCCGAGACGCATCGACGTTTGTCAATTTGTGTTGAGGGTCTGACGGCGTTCCAGTATCCTGACCGGGTGAGAGTCTCTTTGGTGTGAGACCCTGACGGCGCGGTCCTCTCGACCGCATCTCTCCGATATTCCAGAATTCCACAGAGTCGCCGTTGGCGGCGAGGTGACACAATGCTTTCGATCAACGGACCGGCTCCTCGGTTGTGCGACGGGACAACGCGTCGCGAGGCATTGAAGATCGGTGGCCTGGGAATGACCGGGCTGACCCTGCCCTCGCTGGTCGAACTGAGCACCGCTCACGCCAAACCGTCGGCCGACAAGGGTTCCAGTCACCCGGCCAGCTTCGGCAAGGCCAAGAACTGCATCATCCTGTTCCTCTCCGGCGGTGCCTCGCACCACGACACGTTCGATCCGAAGCCGAACGAGCCGGCTGAGATCCGCGGCGAGTTCGACCAGATCCAGACGTCGGTGCCTGGACTGGTCATCGGCGAGCACCTGCCGCGGACGGCCAAGTGGATGGACCGCGTCGCCCTGATCCGCTCGATGACCCACGAGTCATCCGGTCACGCCGGCGGCGGTTACTACATGTTCACCGGTTACAAGTACCCTCGCGGAGAGGGCGCGGCAAACTTCATGGGTCGCGACGAGGCTCCGCACATGGGCTCGGTGCTCTCGAAGGTCTCCCCGGGCCCCGGCCCGATGGTGCCCTTCTGCATAGTCCCGCGTCGGCTGGATGCCGGCAGCGGCCGACGCGCCGGCCAGTGGGGTGGGGCCCTGGGTGGGAAATACGACCCACTGCAGACCGGCGGCAACCCCAACGACAACGACTTCAAGCTCAAGCACCTCCCGCTGATCGCCAACCGTCCGGCGGCGGTGATCCAGCGAAGGAAGAAGCTGATCGACCAGTTCAACAGCCAACTCGAATTCCTCAACGACAACCCGCTGGCGCGGACGATCCAGCAGAATCAGCAGAAGGCCCTGGACGTCATCACCTCCGACGCCGTCCGCCGCGCCGTCGATCTGTCAACCGCCGACAAGCAGCTCCGCGGCCGCTACGGCCGCAACCTCTTCGGACAATCGGTGTTGCTGGGCAAGAGATTGCTCGAGGCTGGGACTCGCCTGGTGCAGGTCAGCTGGTTGCGGACACAGGGCCAGATGGGCTACGCCTGGGACAGCCACTGGAACAACTTCCAGGCCCTGCGCGAGGACCTGATCCCTCCCTTCGACCTGGCCTTCACCGCATTGATGAGCGACCTGGAACGCGAGGGGCGGCTGGACGACACGCTGGTGGTGGTGGCCGGCGAGTTCGGTCGCACCCCGAAAGTCACGCTCAAGACCGCCGGCCGCGAGCACTGGTCCAACGTCTTCAGCGTGGTCCTGGCCGGGGCGGGCATCCGTGGCGGACAGGTCTACGGGGCCTCGGACAAGATCGGTGGCTTCCCCGGCGACCGTCCCGTCTCCCCGGGTGACCTGACCGCGACGATCTACCACTGCCTGGGCATCGATCCGCGGACCGAGGTGCATGATCAGAACGATCGTCCGTTCTTCATCAGCAGTGGCGACCCGATTGCCGACATCATCGGCTAGACCCAGCCGTGACCGTCCTGCTCCTGGCCACGCTCGACACCAAAGGCACCGAGGCTGCCTTCCTGCGCGACCGGCTGGTCGAACTGGGCGTGGGGGTCCGGCTGGTCGACACCGGCTGCCTGGGCGCTGCGGCGGTCAAACCCGACATCACCCGTGACGAGTTCTATTCGCTGGGACCCGACCCGCTGGAGGACCTCGTCGAGGCCGCCGACCGTGGACGGGCAATCGCCGCGGCCGCCGATTCGGCCCGGGCACTGGCTGTCGCCGAACTCGCCGCCGGCACCCTCGAGGGAGTGATCGGAATCGGTGGATCGGCCGGGACGACGATCGCCACCAGCGCGATGCGAGCCCTGCCGCTGGGGGTACCCAAGCTGATGCTCAGCACCCTGGCCAGCGGCCAGGTCCGCCCGTGGATCGGCGACAGCGACCTGTTGATGCTCAATTCGGTCGTCGACATCCTCGGGCTCAACCGCATCAGCCGCAGCGTACTCGATTCTGCCGCCCGGGCGATGGCCGGCCTGGTCACCCTGGCCCCGGCACCCGCTTCGAGCGACGACCGGCGACTGGTGGCGGCGACGATGTTCGGAGTCACCACGCCGTGCGTCGAGCGGGCTCGCCGCGGATTGGAGGAGGCGGGATTCGAGGTGCTGGTCTTTCACGCCACCGGCAACGGCGGCCAGGCGATGGAGGCGTTGATCGCCGACGGACTGATCTCGGGCGTGTTGGACATCACCACCACCGAGCTGGCAGACGAACTCGTCGGCGGCATCCTCTCGGCCGGCCCCGACCGCCTGACGGCCGCCGGCCGCGAGGGCGTGCCCCAGGTCATCAGTGTCGGAGCCACCGACATGGTCAACTTCGGCCCCCGCGACGACATCCCCCCACGGTTCGCCGACCGGCTGTTCTACGAACACAACCCGACGGTGACGCTGATGAGAACCACGGTCGAGGAGAACCGGCGGCTGGGCCGGGAGATCGCCGAAAAGGCCGCCGCGTCGACCGGTCCCACCACGTTGATGCTGCCCCTGGGAGGGGTTTCGGCCATCGATCGTGCCGGCCAGCCCTTCGATGACCCCGAGGCAAGAGACGCACTGTTCACCGCGATCCGCGACCACCACGGAACGGCCGAACTGCTCGAATTGCCACACCACGTCAATGATCCGGAATTTGCCGATGCCGCCGCCACGCGGTTGATCGAGTTGATCAACCGCCAAAGCAAGTTGTCCTGATTGTCTCGGCAGAACCGCGAAGCGGCTCCGCCGGATCGTTCGACGTCATTCGGAAGCCGTTCTAGAATGCGCAGCGGTATCAACACGAACACGCCGGGCCCGCCCGTTCTCTCCTTCGCTCACGGACACACGCCTCCATGACCAGATTCGCACGACAGGACATCCTCGATCGTCTCCGCGCCAAGGTGGCCTCGGGCGAACCGATCATCGGGGGCGGGGCCGGGACGGGGCTGAGTGCCAAGCTCGAGGAGGCCGGGGGGATCGACCTGATCGTGATCTACAACTCCGGCCGCTTTCGCATGGCCGGCCGCGGCTCGCTGGCCGGGTTGATGCCCTACGGGGACGCCAACGCGATCGTGATGGAGATGGGCGGCGAGGTGCTGCCGGCGGCCCAGGACACCCCCGTGCTCGCCGGGGTCTGTGGCACCGATCCGTTTCGGCTGATGCCGGTGTTCCTGGAACAGGTCCGCGCCGCCGGGTTCTCCGGTATCCAGAACTTCCCCACCGTGGGACTCTTCGACGGCACCATCCGCACCGGGCTCGAGGAGACCGGGATGGGGTACGGGCTCGAGGTCGACATGATCCGGCTGGCCCGCGAAATGGACCTGCTGACAACGCCCTACTGCTTCAACCCCGACGAAGCGACCGCGATGGCCGAGGCCGGAGCCGACATCCTGATCCCCCACATGGGACTGACCACCAAGGGCCTGATCGGGTCCGGTACCGCCGTGTCGCTGGAGGAGGCCGCCACCAGGGTGCAGGCGATGGCCGATGCCGCCAGGGAAGCCCAACCCGACATCCTGGTCCTCTGCCACGGCGGACCGATCGCCGAACCCGCCGACGCCCAGTACATCCTCGACCACACCGAAGGCGTCGTCGGATTCTACGGGGCCAGCAGCATGGAGCGACTGCCCGTCGAACCGGCGATCACCGAACGGATCCGAGAGTTCGGACGGTTGCGGGTGTAACCGGGCGGTTTGCATTCCCCCGCCACCACCGACACACTCAGCCTGTGCCGACACCTCACCGGAGGCCTCCCCATGTCACGCTCGAGATGGGCCGTCGCCCTCAGGGCCCTGTTGATCTTCATCGCCTGGAGCACCTGGATGTCCGAGGAATTCTCGCCGTTTGACCCGGCCGAATCCGCCGAAGCCGGCCAGTACGACCGCCCGGCCAGGAACCCGCACCAAAGCCGCTCGGTCGTCATCGCCAAGCACGGCATCGTCGCCACCAGTCACCCTCTGGCCGCCCAGGCCGGTCTCGACATCCTCAAGAGGGGCGGCAACGCCGCCGACGCGGCGATCACCGTCAACGCCATGCTGGGACTGGTCGAACCGATGAGCTGCGGGATCGGCGGCGACGTGTTCGTCATCTACTGGGACAACAAGACCAAGACCCTCTCCGGACTCAACGGCAGCGGCCGCAGCCCCCACTCCATCTCCCGCAAGGTTTTCCGGGACAAGGGACTCGACGAGATCCCGATCAACGGGCCACTGGCTTGGAGCGTTCCCGGCTGTGTCGATGGCTGGGAAATGGTCCGCAAACGGTTCGGGACGCTCGCGTTCAAGGACCTGCTGGCCGACCCGATCAAGACGGCCGAGGAGGGTTTCCCGGTTTCGGAGATCATCGGTCGCAGCTGGGCCGGTAGCCGGGCCGTTCTGGCCGAGTGGCCCGACTCGGCCCGCACCTACCTGCCCGGCGGCCAGGCCCCCCGCATCGGACAGGTCTTCACCAATCCCGACCTGGCGTGGAGCTACCGGCAGATCGCCGAACACGGCCGCGACGCCTTTTACACCGGAGAAGTCGCCGGGCGAATCGTCGACTTCAGCAAGGACAACGGCGGCTTCTTCTCGATGAAGGACTTCGCCGACCACCACGGCGACTGGATCGACCCCGTCTCGACCAGCTACCGGGGCCACGACATCTGGGAACTGCCACCCAACGGCCAGGGCATCGCCGCCCTGCAGATGCTCAATGTGCTCGAACACCACGACATCAAGTCGCTGGGACACAACTCGGCCGAGCACATTCACCTGTTCGTCGAGGCCAAGAAACTGGCCTTCGCCGACCGGGCCCGGTTCTACGCCGATCCCGACTTCGGCAAGCTGCCCACCACCGAGTTGATTTCCAAGGAGTACGGCCGCAAACAAAACGCCCGGGTCGACCTGAAACGGGCGGCCACCGACGTCCCCACCGGCGACCCCAAGCTCGAACACGGCGACACCGTCTACCTGACCGTCGTCGACAAGGACCGCAACTGCTGCAGTTTCATCCAGAGCAACTACCACGGGTTCGGCTCGAAGGTCGTCCCCGGCAAGGTCGGTTTCTGTCTGCAGAACCGCGGCCAGCTGTTCGCTCTCGACGACGAGCACCTCAACCGCCTCGAACCCCACAAACGCCCCTTCCACACGATCATCCCGGCCTTCGTCACCCGCGACGGCAAGCCGTGGCTGTGCTTCGGCCTGATGGGCGGCGACATGCAGCCCCAGGGGCACGTGCAGGTGCTGATGAACATCATCGACTTCGGCATGAACGTGCAGCAGGCCGGCGACGCTGCGCGGATCCGTCACATCGGGTCGGCCACGCCGACCGGCCGACCCGCAGACGCCAAGGGCGGCTTCGTGGCACTGGAAACCGCCGTGCCCGCCGAGTCGATCCGAACCCTGCAGCAGCTGGGACACCGGATCGTGAGGGCTCCGGGGTCGTTCGGCGGTTACCAGGCGATTCGGATCGACCACGAGAACGGGGTGCTGCACGGCGCCACCGAGCCGCGCAAGGACGGAGCGGCGGTGGGGTACTAGGGCTTTGCCCGCCTCGACAGTTCGGCGACAATAAGCAGTCAGACAATCCACCCCAGGCCGCCGACCCCATGCCGCGCCACCTCCCACTGCTGGCACTCCTGACGCTGTTGCCCGCCCTGCTCTCGGCAGAAGCCGACAAGCCGGCCGCCAATCTCGCCGGCACCGTGGCAGACCGCAGCCCGCTCTCGCTGGACCTTTCGCCCGACAGGTCACTTGTCGCCACGGCCAATTACACCTCCGGCACCGTCTCGCTGGTCGAACTCGACTCCGGACGGGTCCTCTACGAAGCCCACTGCGGCCGTCGACCAATCGACGTGGCCTGGTGGGACGCCCGGACCCTGCTGGTCAGCCTGCTCCAGGACGACGCGGTGGCGGTGCTGACCTGGCGTGACGGGCGACTGCAACTTGCCCGGACGATTCCCGTCGGCGACGCTCCCCGTGGCCTGGCCATCGTCGGATCGGGAACCCAAAAGAGTCCCCGCCGCGGCTTCGTGGCTTTGTCCGGAGACGATGCGATCGCCGAGATCGATGTCTCGGCCGGCCGGGTCACTCGCCGGATCCCCACCGGGGGCCAGCCGGGATGGCTGACGCCGGCCCCCAACGGCCGCTGGCTGGTCGCCTGTGCCAACGTGCCCGGTGAGGTCTGGGTTCACGACATCGACAGCGGCAAGAAGCTCAGCCGACGCACGATCTTCGACGACGGCTTCAACCTCGGACGCCCGGTGATCCTCGGTGACAGCGCGAGGATCATCCTGCCCACGCCGATCAACCGCAGCTTCCCGGTCAACGAGAACAACGTGCAGCGAGGCTGGGTGATCGACAACCGGCTGACCCGCATGCCACTGCCCACCGGCGAGTACTGGCAGCAGAAGCAGATGAACCTCGACGAGCACGGTGCCGGCTGTGGCGACCTGAACGCGGTCGCCCTGAGTCCCGATCGGAAGTGGCTGGTGGGCAGTTGTGGCGGCTCGCACGAACTGGTCGTGCTTCGTTTCTCCGAACTCCCGTGGCCGTCGGCCGACCCCGGCGACTTTCTGCCCGAGGCGATGCGTGACAACCCGCGTCTGTTCCGGCGCGTCGAACTGGGCGGACGGCCACTCGATCCCGTGTTCCTGGACAACCGCCGCGTGCTGGTCGCCAACTACTTCGAGGACACGCTGCAGATCGTCGACGCCGTCAACGCCCGCAACGTCAGGATCATCAAGCTGGGCCGGGCTCCGGAACCCACCCTGGTGCGTCGAGGGGAGCGGATCTTCCACGACGCCGATCGATCCCGCGACGGCTGGTTCAGCTGCAGTTCGTGTCACCCCGACGGCCACACCAACGGCCAGACCTTCGACACGCTCAACGACGGCAACCACGACACCTACAAGCTGACCCCGTCGCTGCGCGGGGTGACCCGCACCGGGCCGTGGACCTGGCACGGTTGGCAGCAGAGCCTGCCGGCCAGCATCCGCAAGTCGTTCCACGACACACTCTCGACCGAGTCCAGGCCGACTGACGAGGACATCCGCGCGATGATCGCCTACCTCGGATCTCTAGAGCATCCGGTCAGCCCGCATCTCCGGGCCGACGGCCAACTGGATGATGCCGCCCGTCGCGGGAAGCGGCTGTTCGAGACCCGGGCCGGGTGCACCGATTGCCACGCCGGGAAGGACTACACCACCGCCGCCACCTACAAGGTCGGCCTCGAGTCCCCTCGACTGTTCTACCCCGAGTTCAATCCTCCCAGCCTGCGGGGACTTCACACCAAACGACGGTTCCTGCACGACGGGCGTGCCCGCAGCCTGGAGGACGTCCTGGGCAAGCACCACCGCCCCGAAAAACTGACCGGCAAACCACTCTCGAAATCACAGCTCGATGACCTGATCGCCTACCTCAGGTCGATCTGAATCCGCAAACCCCGCACCAGCCACCACGAGACTCCTGCCATGCGAATCTTCACCCTGCTGTTGCTTGTCCTGTCGGTGACGCCCCTGGTGACTGCCGAGCAGAAGGGCGAAAAGGCGGAGCCCGCCGAGGACGTGAAGACCGAGGCGCTGGCCAAACGGCCCCGCGTTCCCGGTCGCCTGGCGGTCACGCTGAGGGACCGGCAGAAAACACCGGCCGGGACGCTCCGCCCGCGGACACGTCGGGTGGAATGGACCGCCTCGGAAACGGCCGTGATCATCTGCGACATGTGGAACGGCCATTACTGTCTGCTGGCCGCTCAACGTGTCGACGCGATGGCACCGAGAATGAACCGGGTGATCACCGCCGCGCGGGCTCACGGCATGCTGATCATCCACGCCCCCAGCGGGTGCATGGACGTCTACGCCAAGACGGCGCACCGCTGGCGGATGAAACTGGCTCCGGCCACCAAGACACCGGTCCCGTTGAAGGGATGGTGTTACCGGGATCCCGAGCGAGAGCCCGAGTTGCCCGTGGATGTCTCGAAACAGCCCTGCGACGACCCCGTCGTCGGCAAGGCCGTGCGGAGATTCTCGAAGCAGCACGACGCGATCAAGATCACGGGTTTCGACGGCGTGAGCCACAGCGGCCAGGAGATCTACAACGTGCTCCACCGCGAGGGCATCCGCAACGTGGTGCTGATGGGCGTGCACACCAACATGTGCGTGCTGGGCCGACCGTTCGGCATCCGCCAGTTGGTCCGCCTGGGCTTCAACGTTGCACTGGCCCGCGACCTGACCGACGCGATGTACGATCCCCGGCAGGCCCCGTTCGTCAGCCACACCCGGGGGACCGAACTGGTCGTCGAACACATCGAGACCTACTGGTGCCCGTCGCTCCTGGGAGCGGACCTGACCCGGATCGTGCCCGGTTCGGCCGACCCGGTCGTCGGCAACAAGTGAGACGCCCCGCGTCAGTCGGCTTCACCGTCAAGTTCGGCCCGCAACCGGCTCAGCTCCTCCTCGATCCGCTGCGCCCTCGCCGAATCCACACTCTCGGGCTCCCGCGGCACGACCATCTCGGATTCGGCCGGTATCGCTCCCTGGACGAGTCCCTGCTTGCGGCGGCGGGCTTCGGCCAGCCGGGCCTGCAGCGCCCGGAAGGTGGTCGACATGTGGTCACACGTCGCGGTGGCAGATTCGAGTTGCTGGGTGAGCCCGGCCACCAGGTCCTCGACCTCGCTCTTGCAGATCAGGCTCAGCCGGGCCTGTCGCTCGTCTCCGGTCTTCAGCCAGTCGCGGGCCTGGTCGTTCCAGTGGTCGATCCGTTCACAGTGCTCGTCGAGTTCGCGGCGGAGCCGTTCCCGGGTCGACGACGCCGTCGTCATGCTCCGCTCGGCACTGGCCACCCCACGTTCGATCTCAACGATGATCTGCGTGATCGCCGCCTGCGGATCGGATTCTCCGTCGAGGAGATCCGAAAGGTTGCAGGTCACGATGTCGGTCAGCCGTGTGAAGTAGCTCATCGCCGCGTGCCTCGATCAGCTGATCCCGGTGGCTGACACGTAAAGAGCCGACTGTAGACAACGAACGCGGACCCAAAAAAGATCACCGGCATTGATCAGATTGTGACCGGTTTCTTCAATTCGAAAGCATTCGCCCGGGACCGGCCACCGGCGGGATTCGGCAACACGGGCCTGGCCCAACGGCGGACGACCGGATGCCGGTCGGACAACATCCCGTGCTGGCCCAGCAGATCGGCCAGCCGCCGACGTGCCAGCCTCAGGCGGCTCTTGCACGTCCCCAGCGGAATCTCCAGGGCCGTGGCGATCTCGCTGAGCATCATGTCGGTCTGCTCGACCAGGGTCATCACCAGCCTCTGCTCTTCGGGAATCTCGAGAATCAGTTCGCGAATCCGAGCCACACTCTCGACCGACGCGGCCTGCTGTTCGGGACGCGATCGCGTCGGTGCTTTCCCGTCGAATTCCAGTGTCTCGACCACCATCACCTCGCTCGGCCCATCGAAGACCCGCACCGAATGAACCAGTGCGTCGCGGGACATGTTCCGGATCGAGTCGACCAGGAGATTGCGGGCGATGCGAAACAGCCAGCCACGAAACCGGCCACACGGGATGTAGTTCCAGGCCTTGTTGAAAACACGCAGGAGCGTCTCCTGTGCAAGGTCTTCGGCAAGGTGCACGTCGTTGGTGTTGGCTATGAAGAACCGCTGCAGTGGCCGTTCGAATGCGACCACCAGAGACTCGAACGCCGCAACGTCCCCCTGCTGCATCCGGACCATCAGCCGATCGGGATCAACCGTCACCGGAACATCGGCCGATCCATCCGTGCCGCTGTTGATCGTCGATCTCATCTCCACAGCTTGCAGCCATCCGCGAGGTCGGATTCTGTTTGGTGACTCGGTATAACCGGCAAACGGGTGTCCCGCATTCGGCGCCGCCACCTGACGACCCGAGAGTATAACCGGAATCGCGACGAGATTGACGGCCGCCTGCCTCCAGAAGCCCATCCCAAACCGGTGAACAAACCCAACCCCCTCACTGTTGACGTGCGATATGGCCGCGCCGGCCGTATGGCACTGCCGGTCGATGCCGATCGACTGGTCGCCCGCCGTGAGGCTCCGGAGCGACTCGAAACGCTCGAGTCGGCGGTCCGCGCCGCACTGGCCGCTCCATTGGACTTCCCGCCGCTTGAACAGGCCGTGGTTCCCGGCGACGACATCGTCATCGCCCTGGATGCCGACACGCCCGCCGCCGACGTGATTCTGGCGGCAATCTGGGACGTGCTGGCCCGCCGGGATGTCGAACCCGACGACGTGCTGGTGCTGCAACCGCGGGGGTCGCAGCCGGGAACGTCGGTCGATCCTCGCAAGGGGCTGCCCGAAGATGTCGCCGAGCGGATCTCGTGGCAAGTCCACGATCCCGACGAGACCGAGGGAGGACAATACCTGGCCACGTCCTCATCGGGGGAGCGAGTGTACCTGGCCAACGAGTTGATCGAGGCGGACCTCGTGATCCCGGTCGGCCCGGTTGCCTTCGACTCGGTGCTCGGTTACCGGGGCACCCACAGCGTGCTCTACCCCGGCTTGTCCAATTCCGAATCGATCACTCGGGCACTCGGAGAAGGACACCGTGAACTGGAACCGGCTGACCAGCGGCCCATCCGGCAACTGATTGACGATGTCGGCTGGCTGCTGGGCGTGCAGTTCTGCGTGCAGGTCGTTCCGGCAGCCGGGGCGGATGTGGCCGGAGTGTGGGCCGGGTGCCCGGATTCGGTCTTTCGAGCAGCCCGGATGTGTCTCGAAGACGCCTGGCGGGTCGAGCTCGAGGAACGCCCGGACATCGTCGTCGCCTCGATCGAATCCGATGCCGGCGGACACGGATGGAACCAGGTCGGCAGGGCACTGGCGGTGGCCCGCAACCTGGTCATGCACGAGGGTCGGATCCTGCTGCTGACCGACCTCGACGAAACACTCGGCGACGGATTGCAACTCATCCGGGGTGCCGATGCCCCCGCCGAGGCCCTCTCGCCACTGAAATCCCTGGCCCCGCCCGACCTCGTGCCCGCGACTCAGTGCATGGAGGCGGCCGACTGGGCCCACGTCTACCTGCTGAGCCGACTCGACAACGATCTCGTCGAAGACCTCTTCATCACACCGCTGGAGCACCCCGACGAGGTCGGCAGGCTGCTCGAATTGCCCGGACAATGCGTGATCATCGAAAACGCCCAGCACGCCTATGGACGAATCCGAATCAGTGAGTGACCAACGGCCGGTTGATCCGCCCGGCCAGCCACGGCTAAACTGAACGATCGCCTTCGGCGACAATCGTGTCCCGCGGCCGGACAACAACAGCGACGGCCGCCCCCCGGGATCACTGAAACAACAGGACAAAGACACCTCGACCCACAAGTCACAGGAGATTCGGACGATGGCACAAAAGACACGTCGTGACTTCCTCGAACAGTCCATGCTGACCGCGGCCGCGGCAGCCGTCGCCGGAGCGCCGACCTTCGTGCCGGCAGCTGAAAAGCAGTCGAAGAGTCCCAACGAGCGGCTGCAGGTGGCCGTCGTCGGCGTCCGCGGACGTGGACAATCGCACCTGAGTGCCTTTTCGCGTCGGAAGGACACCGAGGTCGTGGCCGTCATCGATCCCGACGAGGCAATCGGACGCCAGCGGGCCGAAAAGGTCGGCAACAGTTCGGGCCGCAAGCCGCAGTACCTCAAGGACATGAGGAAGGCATTCGAGGACAAGTCGATCGACATCGTGTCGATTGCCACTCCCAACCACTGGCACGCCCTGGCCGCCATCTGGGCCATCCAGGCCGGCAAGGACGTCTACGTCGAGAAGCCGGTCAGCCACAACGTCAGCGAAGGCCGACGGATCGTGCAGGCGGCCCGCAAGTACGGCAAGATCGTCCAGACCGGCACCCAGTGCCGCTCGATGGGCGGTACCATCCAAGCCATCGATCACGTCCACCAGGGCAAGATCGGCAAGGTCAGCGTCGCCCGCGGACTTTGCTACAAGCGGCGCGGCTCGATCGGAGCTCGCGGCAAGTACAAGGCCCCGGCCAGCGTCGACTACAGCCTGTGGCTGGGACCCGCCTCCGAGAAGGTGCTCAGCCGGCCTCGTTTCCACTACGACTGGCACTGGCAGTGGGACTACGGCAACGGCGACCTGGGCAACCAGGGCATCCACCAGATGGACATCGCCCGCTGGGGCCTGGGCGTCGACCACATCGGTCACTCGATCTACAGCTACGGTGGACGGCTGGGATATGTCGACGCCGGTGACACGGCCAACACCCAGGTCAGTATCCACGACTACGGCGACAAGCGGCTGGTCTTCGAGGTTCGCGGCCTGCCGACCGACCGGCTCAAGGGTGCCGGCGTGGGCGTGATCTTCGAAGGCTCCGAAGGCTACGTCGTGCTCTCCAGCTACAACGGCGGTGCGGCCTTCGATCCCGAAGGGAAGATGGTCAAGAAGTTCAGCGGCGGTGGCGATCACTTCGCGAACTTCCTGTCGGCTGTCCGCAGCAGGAAGCACGCCGACCTCAACGCCGACATCGAGAACGGCCACCTCTCCAGCGCCCTGTGCCACCTCGGCAACGTCTCCTACCGCCTCGGCCAAGCCATCTCGGTGGCCGACATTCAGAAGCGGTTCGACGGCGACGACGAGGCGACCGCGACGCTCGGTCGCGTGGTCGGCCACCTGGCCGGCAACAAGGTCGACCTGGCATCGCAACAGTTGGTCTCCGGCCAGTACCTGCAGCTGGACCCGAAGAAGGAAATCTTCGTCAGTGCGGGAGCCAAGCAGGCCAACCCGCACCTGACCCGCGAATACCGCAAGCCGTTCGTCGTGCCGTCGGCCAAGGACGTCTAGAGACCGACGCAGGTGACAACCACGGGACCGGCTTTCGCCGCCAGGCGGGGCCGGTCCCTTTTTTCTTCTTGAGCCGACTCGCCGGTTCCTGCTACAAGCCCGACCAGCCGGGGGGCTCGAGGAACCGTCGGATGTCCGCAACAAACACCCCCGTTCCGACTTCGGCCCGGGCGATCGCCTGGTGCCTGTTGGCACTGCTGCCGGTGGCCACGGCCGTCGGCTTCGACGTCGCCGGTCCCCGACCGCAACCGATCGTCGTTGGTCCCGAGCCCCGTCCAGGCCTCGCCTTCGACCAGTACCTGGTCAACCTCGGACAGGTTCCCGCCCAGGCCGAGCACCGTGCGTTCTTCGCCTTCACCAACACCGGCTCGACTCCGGTCCAGGTGACCGCCCTCCGCCCCAGTTGCGGGTGCCTGGACCCGAAACTGCCCAGGGCCACCTGGGAACCCGGCGAACGGGCCGTGTTCTCCCTGAAGATCCTGGCCACTCGAGAGCCACCCGGACCCAAGGAATACACGTGCCGGGTCGAATACAACGACGGAAAACCCCGCGAGGTCCTGCTGCGGCTGAAGGTGGACCTGCCTGATCAGAAACTGGTCGTTTCACCCAAGGCACTGATCTTCTACCAGAACACGCCCGACCCGGTCACCCGGCCCATCACCCTCTCCCGTCATCACACCGACCGGCTCAGCATCCTCGACGTCTCATCCTCCTCCTCGATTGTCCAGGCCGTGATCGGCCGCGACCGTGTCAGCGCCGAGGGCCAACGGACGGCCGAGGTGCTGGTGACCGTCGGAGCCGTACCACCGGGAAAGCACCAGGTGTTCGTGGAGATCGTCACCGACGACCCGGAATACCCCCAGGTGCGTGTGCCGGTACTGGTAATCGGCCCGCCTGTAGCCAAGTCGGCCGCCCGGGATGCCGAAAAGAAGAGGTAGCAGGGCACAACGTCGCCACAGCCCGACTCGGGTGATAAGATGGGATCCCGGGGCGGCCCTGTCTGCCCGATTCCCCACGGTTCCCCCTCCGGCACTCCGATGCTCCACATCGACGGCAGCACGCAACGAGGCTTCTGCGACGGGATCTCCCGCCGCCGGATACTCGAGGTCGGCTCGCTGGCAACCGCCGGCCTGGGACTGCCCGGCCTGCTGGCTCGGCAGGCCGTCGCGGATCCCGAGGGCAATCCGACTTTCGGCCGCGCCAAGCGGGTGATCCTGTTGTTCATGTGGGGGGGGCCGGCTCACCAGGACACCTGGGACATGAAACCCGATGGCCCGATGGCCACCCGCGGCGAGTTCCGACCGATCGGGACCAACGTCCCGGGACTCCATGTCAGCGAACACCTGCCGCTGGTCTCGCGCCACGCCGAGAAACTGGCCATCATCCGCTCGGTCGGCCAGGAAGACAACAACCACTCGACCGGGGCCCACGCCGGGCTGACCGGTCGCAAGCACGAGTTGAAACAGGAATCGTTCAACGCCCGCCGGTCCGATTTCCCGCATTTCGGCTCGGTGCTCAGCTACCTCCAACCCAACCTGGGCGGCCTGCCGACTTTCGTGGCACTGCCGGAGATGATCCACACGACCAACGGGGCGATCACTCCCGGCCAGGGCGGCGGGCTGCTGGGACGGCAGTTCGATCCGTTCCAGATCACCGAGCACCCCGACCGGCGGGACTTCTCGATCGAGAGCCTGAAGTTGCCAGAGGGCGTGGGACTGGGCCGGATGGCCGGTCGACGGGCCCTGCTCGAGGGCGTCGATCGCATCGCCAGGCTGGCCGACCGGTCCAATTCCAGCCAGTCACTCGACCAGTTCTACCAACGCGCCCTCGACATGGTGCTCGCGCCCAAGGTCCGCCATGCCTTCGACCTGGCCAGTGTCCCAGAGGACGAACGGTGGCGTTACGGCTACCACGCATTTGGACAGGGCGTACTGATGGCTCGGCGGCTGGTCGAAGCCGGCGTCAAGCTGGTCACCGTCTACTGGCACCGCGAACGCAAGACGATCGATTCGAGCTGGGACACGCACCTGCTGAACTTCACCGAACTCAAGCACCGGCTGCTGCCGTCGGTCGATCGCCCCATCTCCGCCCTGCTTGATGATCTCCAGGCCTCGGGAATGCTCGACGAAACGCTGGTCATCTGGAACAGCGAGTTCGGCCGCACGCCGAAGATCAACAAGAACGCCGGCCGCGACCACTGGGGTCCGTGCAACAGCGTGGTGATGGCCGGTGGGGGTGTGCCCGGCGGACAGGTCTTCGGAGCCACCGACGAACAGGCCGCCTACCCCACCTCCGAAAAGGTTACCCAGGACGACATCGCGGCAACGATCTATCACCTGCTGGGTCTCGAGGCCGAGACCCGCGTCCGCGATCGGCTCAACCGCCCCCACGCAATCGCGCTCGGGGAACCGATACACAAGCTGCTGGAAGGTCATTGCCGAGTCGAGCCGACCCGCGACCCGGTCCCCCGGATCCACGTCCCGGTGATCGGTCCGTTGGAGACGATGCTCAAGGAAAACGGCAACCGCTTCCTGTGCCTCGAACCGGGCAACCCCGACAACGAGACACACTGGACGTTGAAGGAACTGGACCCGGCGTCGAGCGACGGACGCAAGCCGCCGGGCCGCTCCCTGGGCGATTCGGCCGCGACACTGACCTACAAGGGCATCTTCTGGAACCACCTCGACTACACCAACGTGTTGATCCGCTGGTCGGACCCCGCAACTCTCGAGGGCGTTTCGCTGTCCCTGGCCGGAAAACCGGTGCCGATCCCCAAGGCCCCGGCCTCCGCCAAACCAGCCGCCGTCTGGCAGATCCCGATTCCCTCGGGACTGGTTCCCTCGATCTCCACCGGACCGGGCAAACTGGTTGTTTCGCTGACCGCCCCCGGACGACGGCTGGCCGGATTCGCAGTGACCGGCGACCCGGTGCGGGACATGGTGCTCAAACGGTTCGACATCGCCTGAGCCCCCCGCTCGGCGGGCTGCCCACCCGTGTCCGGACCCATTGCGTTCGGCCCCGGCACCCCGGACAATCGCCCCTTTCCCCGATCGGCTCACTGGGACTCTCGCCGAGACAGCCATGACGATTCCTTCCCGAGACAGCAGCCGGGCCCATTTCGTCCGTGCCCGGCAATCGATCCCCGGCGGGGTCAACAGCCCGGCCCGGGCTTTTGGATCGGTCGGCGGCGATCCGCTGATCATCGACCGCGGCGAGGGCGCCTGCCTGTGGGACATCGACGACAACCGGCTGATCGACTACGTCGGCAGCTGGGGGCCGCACATCCTGGGGCATCGGCACCCCGAGGTGATCGAGGCGGTCGAGGCGGCGTTGGCCAAGGGGACCAGTTTCGGCGCCCCAACGGCTCTCGAGACCGAACTGGCCGAAGCGGTGATCGCCGCGGTGCCGTCGGTCGAGAAGGTCCGCATGGTCAACTCGGGTACCGAGGCCACGATGAGCGCCATCCGGCTGGCCCGCGGACACACCGGCCGCGACAAGGTGATCAAGTTCGCCGGCTGCTACCACGGTCACGTCGACAGCCTGCTGGTCCAGGCCGGGTCGGGTGCGCTGACCCTGGGCGTGCCATCCAGCCCCGGTGTCCCGGCCGGCTGCGCCGCCGACACCGTCGCCCTGGCCTACAACGATGCGGCCGGGCTGGCAGCGACGATGGACGAGATCGGCAGCCAGGTCGCCTGCGTGATCCTGGAACCGGTGGTCGGCAACATGGGCGTTGTCGCTCCTGTCGATGGCTTCCTCGAAGCCTGTCGGGAACTGTGCACGGCACACGGATCCCTGCTGATCTTCGACGAGGTGATGACCGGGTTCCGCGTCGCCTACGGAGGAGCCCAGTCGCTCTACGGCGTCATGCCCGACATGACCACGCTGGGCAAGATCGTCGGCGGCGGCATGCCGGTGGGAGCCTACGGCGGACGGGCCGAGATCATGGACTCGATCTCGCCCGACGGTCCGGTCTACCAGGCCGGAACGCTCTCGGGAAATCCCCTGGCAATGGCCTGCGGCCTGGCCACCCTGAAGGTGCTCCGCGAGCAGGACCCCTACCCGCGACTCGACGAGTTGACGTCACGGCTGACCGGCGGGCTCGACACCGCCGCCGCTGACGCGGGACTCGACCACGTCGTCGCACGAGTGGGCAGCATGTTCACCCTGTTCTTCAACACCGAACCGGTGACCAACTACGACGTCTCGGCACGCAACGACACCGAGCGATTCGCCGCCTACCACCGCGGGATGCTCGACCACGGCATCTACCTGCCGTGCAGCCAGTTCGAAGCCAACTTCGTCTCGGCAGCTCACACCGACCACGACATCGACGCCACGGTCGATGCGGCCCGGGAGGTCCTGGCTGGACTTGCCGGTTAGGCGGCCGGGATCACCGACCCACCGCGTCCAGAAAGACCCGCGACTGCTTCATCACGTACGCCTCGGCCCCGGCGTAACCGATCGCCCGGTACCCCTGCTCGGCCGCCCACACCGCTTCCTCGGGAGTCCGCGCCGGGTACCCGGCCGCCACCCCGTGCTCCAGGCACGCCGCCAGGATCCGCTCGGCCGCCGCCTTCACCTCGGGATGATCCCGTTCTCCGGGATGCCCGTAAGCCATCGCCAGGTCACCGGTGCCGACCCACAACACGTCCAACAACCCCGACCCGGCAATCTCCTCGATGTTCTCCACACCCTCGATGTCCTCGACCAGTGCCAACAGCGCCACCGTGTCGTTGATCTCACGAAAATAGTCTTCCGAGGACACCCGCCCCCACTTCATTCCCCGCGCCGGCCCGAAACCACGGTTTCCCTGCGGCGAATACATCGCCGCGGTCCGCAACGCCCGCGCGTCATCGACCGTGCGACAGTGAGGAATCAGGACCCCCTGTACACCGAGGTCCAGCACGTGCATCACTGCCTCGGCGTCGTTGTTCTTCAGCACTCTCACGATCGGCACCGTGCCGCCGGCAAAGCACCCCTGGACCAGCCGGTCGATCGACGAGGGATCCATGGCTCCGTGCTCGCCGTCGAGCAGGACAAAATCGAACCCGGCATAACCCAGGATTTCACAAAGACCCGGATCGGTCAGGCGAACCGAACTCGAGTAGATCGTGCCACCGGCATCGAGAGTCGTCTTGACGGGGTTGGGACGAACTGAGGTCATTGCGTGATTCCCTGGGCCGGTCCGTCTGTCAGCACGTCACCGCTTGCCGGCAAACGGTGACGCCAGCCACGGCTCGATGGTCAGCACCACCCCCAGCATCGAGACCAACTCGCTCTTCACGTCGGCCGACTCGGGGACCGTGGCTGCCTGATTCAAGCGGTCCGAACGGAGTTCTTCAAGCAAGCCGGCGATCCGGCCGGTCATCGCCGCGCGGAAGGCGGCCAGTTGGTCGTCATCGAGATCGTGCCGCAGCAGTCCGACGTGGCCCCCCGACGAGCGGTCACGTACCAGTTGGGCCAGCGTGCTGCCCTGGGTGCGAAACAGCAACCCGTCGACGTAGGCCCGACGCAGACGGCCCTCGGGACCAAACTGGTAGACCGGATCTTCGCCGAAATACACCGACAGGCTGCCATTGCGGCGGAAGCCCGCCACCAGGGGCGGTTCATCACCAGGCCGGCCGGCGGTCGCCGCCACGAATTCGGCCCGACGAACCAGGGCCGTCGCCTCGGCAACCAGGTCCTCGCGATGACCTTCATCGCGGGCCATCAGGTTCCAGCAACCTGCACGACCGACGTCCGGACGGGGGCCGTCGTGCCCGGGAGCGACCCGTCCTCGATCTCCGCCCCCGACCGGGCCGGGCCGGACCGGTCAATATTTCCCAGTTCCGCCAGCCGGCACATCATCAACTCGGTCACCTCTTCGAGCAATTCGCCCCGGGGCCGTTGACCGTAGTACCGAGACAGATCGATGGGATCTCCGTAGTGCACCCGGACCTGGCCACGAGTCAGAAACGGTGTGACCATGCTGGACCCGCCCGGGACATTCTCGAGGAAGACCGGGAAGACCGGGACACGGGACTTCAAGGCCAGCCATCCGACACCCGAGTTGCTGTCAAGCAGGCCGTCAGTCTCGACGTTGATTCTTCCCTCGGGAAAGACCCCCACCAGGTGCCCACGCTGGAGCAATCTCAGGGCCTCTCGCAGTGGCCCGGTGTCCTTGCCGTCCCGGTTGACCGGAATCGCCCGCATCGAACGGAAGATCCATTGGACCCACTTCACGGAGTAGTACTCTCGAGCCATCAGGAAACTGATCGTCCGCACGTTGTAGCGGCCGGGACCGAGGTGGTGGTTCATCCACAACTGCATCGGATCGGTCGCACTGGTGTGGTTGGCGATGATCAGCGCCGCCCCATCGCTCGGCAGCGGGCAGGGTCGATTCGAACGCCACCGCCACATCAGGCCGACAAACAGCCGATCGACGCAGTAGAGCATCCAGGCCAGAACGTTGACGTCGTAACGCCGAATCCGCCAGGCGATCGTCAGAACCGTCACCACGGCATAACCGGTCAGCAGCAGAATTGCCGTAGCGTCGGACATCAGCGGGCCGGGCTCTCGGTGTTTACCACGAAGCGTCCGGCTGCAACCCGCACCCGGTCACGAAGCGACGAGGCTACCGTGCAAAGTGATATTCTCCAATAGGGGATAGGCGGATTTCTCGTGGAACTCGGGGAGATCGACCCGAAAACATCTGCCAACCGGTCCCCGTCCAACTGGAGAGCTTCCCCGAAGACGGACATAATCCAGTTCCCTCACTACAGGATCCAACGTCATGCAGATCGCCATCCTTCACGGCCCCCGTGACCTGAAAATCGAGGACCACCCGCTCGAAACCCAGAACCTCGGCCCCCGACAGATCTGGACGCAGACCCGGATCAGTGCCCTGAAGATCGGCACGGATCGAGGAAACTTCGAGGGAGCCGAACAGGTCCCGGGAGCGCCCGACTTCCCCCGCTGGGTCGGCGACAGCAACCTGGGAATCGTCCGCGGTGTCGGCAGCGAGGTGACCGAGTTCGCCGTCGGTGACCGGGTCGTATTGAACCTGCCTCACCAATCCGACCTGGTGATCGATGCCGACGGGCCGGTGGTGAAGGTGCCCGAGGGAGTTGCCGACGAGGACGCCGTCTACGCCTGGCTCTCGGCACTCTCGGCACTGTGCTACCGCAAGGCCGGATTCCAACCTGGAGAGAACGTCGCCGTTGTCGGCCTGGGCGTGCTGGGCCTGGGAGCCGTCGCCCTGGGTCCCCTGTTCGGAGCCCGCACGATCGGCATCGGCAACAGCCCGGTCCGGCTCGAAATGGCCGCAAGTGTCGGAGCCCACGCGGGGTTCCTCTACAACGACCCCGACCTGGCGGATCGACTCGACGAGTTCACCCGGGGCGAGGGCGTCGACCTGGTGATCCTGACGGCCAACCCGTGGCCGGCTCACCGGACGGCACTGGAAATCGTGCGGCCCGGTGGCCGGGTCGCCATCGTGGCCCTCTCGGGACGAGGCGAACCGCCGCTGGATTTCAACCCGCTGTCGATGGAACTCTTCTACAACAAGGGCATCTCGCTGGTCGCCGTCTCGCACCGCGCCGGTGATTGCTTCCCCGCCGACGAACGGGACCGTTTCGGTCGCAAGACCGCCGTCGCCTACGTGCTCGAACTGATGGCCGACGGCACGCTCAAGCCCGGCCGGCTGATCACTCACCGGATGCCCTACACCGAAATGGCAACCGCCTACGAGATGATCGACCGCCGCGAGAAATCGATGCTGGGAGTGATCTTCGAGTGGAACCTCGAGGACACCTGAACCCGGTGGATCACCCAGCCGACAACTCGTCGCGAACCGCCACGAACTGTTCGATCGCGAAGTCGACATCCTCGGTCGAGTGAGCGGCCGAGAGTTGAACCCGGATGCGGGCCTCGCCCCGCGGCACCACCGGGAAACTGAAGCCAATCACGTAGATCCCCCGAGCCAACAACTGCTCGGCCATTGACTGGGCCAGCACGGCATCTCCGAGCATGATCGGCACGATCGGGTGTTCACCCGGCGGCACCACGAACCCGTTGGCCTCCATGCCGCCACGGAACCTCGCGGCATTTTCGCGCAACCGGTCGAGCAGCGTGGTGGATCCCGAAAGCAGGTCCAGGGCCTTCACCGCCGCGGCGGCGATCATCGGGGCCAGCGAGTTGGAGAACAGGTAGGGTCGAGACCTCTGCCTGAGCATCTCGACGATCCCGGCACGGCCGCTCGTGTAGCCACCGCTGGCTCCGCCCAGGGCCTTGCCCAGCGTCCCGGTGACGATGTCGACCCGGCCCAGCACGTCACGGTACTCGATCGAACCGCGTCCCCCGCCGCCGATCACTCCGACGGCGTGAGAATCGTCGACCATCACCAACGCGTCGTAGCGATCGGCCAGGTCGCAGATCTCCCCGAGCTTGGCAATGAAGCCGTCCATCGAGAACACGCCGTCGGTGGCAATCAGTCGATGACGCGCACCGGCCGCCTCCTGCAACTTCGATTCCAGGTCATCCATGTCGTTGTTGGCAAAGACAAACCGCCCCGCCTTACACAGCCGCACGCCGTCAATGATGCTGGCGTGGTTCAATGAATCGCTGATCACCGCGTCCTCGGAACCCAGCAGGGTCTCAAACAGACCGCCGTTGGCATCGAAGCAGGACGAATAGAGGATCGTGTCGTCGGTGTGCAGGAACTCGCTCAACCGCGCCTCGAGCTCCTTGTGCACCTGCTGGGTGCCGCAGATGAAGCGAACGCTGGAGAGTCCAAAGCCCCAGCGGTCCAACGCGTCGCGGGCGGCGGCGATCACCTCCGGATGATCTGACAGGCCCAGGTAGTTGTTCGCGCAGAAATTCAGCACCTCCCCGTCGGACACCTCGATCCGGGCCCGCTGCGGCGAACCCAGCACCCGCTCGGACTTGTACAACCCCTGCTCACGGATCCCGGCGATTTCGCCGGCCAGATGCTCCCGGATCGTGTCGACCATGGCTGTCTCCTGGTTCTTCCGACTGCCGCAACCGTTCAGCTCACGCTCGACCAATCGAGCACCACCTTGCCGCATTCTCCCGACTGCATCGTCTGGAAACCCTCTTCAAAGTCGCTCCAATCGAGCCGGTGAGTGATCACGCCGCTGATGTCCAGGCCGCTCTGGAGCATCACCGTCATGTGGTACCACGTCTCGTACATCTCGCGGCCGTAGATCCCCTTGATCGTCAGCATGTTGAAGATCACGGTGTGCCAGTCGATCACGATCTGCTCCGACGGGATCCCCAGCACGGCGATGCGACCGCCGTGGCACATGTTGGTGACCATCTCCTCGAGTGCCGCCGGCTGGCCCGACATCTCGAGCCCCACATCGAAGCCCTCCTTCATGCCCAGTTCAGCCTGGGCATCGCCGACCGACCCGCTGCGGACGTCGACGGTGTGAGTCGCCCCCATGCGACCGGCCAGTTCCAGCCGGTAAGGGTTGACGTCGGTGACGACGACAAAACGGGCCCCGGCGTGTCGCACGACCGCGGCAGCCATCACGCCGATCGGACCGGCCCCGGTGATCAGCACGTCCTCGCCCAATACGGGAAACGACAACGCCGTGTGCACCGCGTTGCCGTAGGGATCGAAGATCGCCTGCACGTCACGATCGATCGACTGGTCGTGATACCAGACGTTGGTCTTGGGCAGGGCGATGTACTCGGCGAACGCCCCGGACCGGTTGACCCCGATCCCCTGCGTGTCCTTGCAGAGATGCCGTCGGCCGGCCAGGCAGTTGCGACAGTGGCCACAGACGACGTGCCCCTCGCCACTGACGATGTCCCCCGGCCGGAAGTCCTTGACGTTGCCACCCACCTCGACAATCGACCCGACGAACTCGTGGCCGACGACCAGCGGCACCGGAATCGTCTTCTGCGCCCACTCGTCCCACTCGTAGATGTGCAGGTCGGTGCCGCAGATCCCCGTCCGCTCGACCCGGATCAACACGTCGTCGATCCCGTACTCGGGAACCGGTACCTCCTCGAGCCACAAACCTGGCTCCGACCTCGCCTTGACCAGTGCCTTCATCGCCGCCGTCCCGCCGTGGAGGTGACGTCCCGTTTCGTCGCGTGAGTGTACCCAAGCGGTAAGCAAAAGGGCACCGGGCGAGTCCGCACCGATTAGCGGTCGACTTCCAGGCCGGGGATCGCCTCGCGAAGCCCGGCGACACCCATGTCGGTCGTCGCCGTCAGTGTCAGCACCAGTCGTTGCAGGCTCGAGACTTTCCGCAGTGCGAGCAGGCCCGAATCGGTGACACGACTGGTGGCCAGGGACAGTCGCTTCAGGCTCGTCAGCCGGGCCAGTGCGAGTATGCCCCGATCACCGACCCGCGTGGCCGAGAGTCCCAGCCGTTCGAGCCGTTCGAGACCGACCAGGTGAACCAGCCCCGCGTCGCCGACGGTGGTCCCGTCGAGACCGACCTGCACCAGCGACGGCATCGTTCCAAGAGCCTTCAGACCGGCATCGCTCACCCGGGTGCCCGACAATTCAAGACGCGTCAGCCCCTTCACCTTCGAGAGATGGACCAGCCCACCATCGCCGATCCGAGTTCCACACAGGCTCAGTGATTCGAGACCCGTCAATCCAACCAGTCGGGACAGACCCGGATCGGTGACACGAGAGAGGTTGAGGCTGAGTGACTTCAGCTTGTCCAGCCCGGCAAGGTGTTTCAGCGTAGCGTCGGTGGTCTGAGGACCATCGAGGCCGAGCGTCTCGAGTCGCCGCAGGCCCGGCAGACCGCGACCCCGGACATGGGTGAACCCGACACGCAGCGACGTCAACCGGGGCAACCCGGCCAGCGCCGACAGGCCGTCGTCGCTGATCCGGGTCCGCGAAAGATCAACGGCCTCGAGGGTCGCGCAACCGGCCAGGTGCCCGGCCCCCGTGTCGGTGACCAGTGTTGAGGACAGGTCGATCTCGGCCAGGTGCGGCAGGGTGACCAGTTGATCGAGATCGGCGTCGCTGACCTGAGTGCCGCCGAGTGCCAGCCGCACCCGGGCGGGCTCATCCCCGACGGACAACTCGACGATTCGTCCCCCGCGGCGGGCAACCAGTTTCGCCACCTCGCCGGGCTCGGCACCTCGAGCATCGACCCCCGGCCACGCAACAGCGATGGCCCAGACAAGCAGTCGTCCGGCGTGATTGCTCACCGGCCACCTCCCCCGGCAGCCGTTCCGCCGATCGCCTTGAGATTGGTCTGAGCGTCCTGGTACTCGGGATCCAGCGCCACGGCCTTCTCGAAGTGTTCACGTGCCGGTGACCGCCGCCCCTGCTGCAGCAACGCTATGCCCAGCAGGTTGTGAGCCTGGGGGAAACGGGGGTTGATCCGCACAGCAGCTTCAAGATGCCTGACGGCATCGAAGACACGCTGTTGCTGCAGGCAGATCGAACCCAGGTTCATACGGGCCTGCAGTTGATCGGGATCCAGGACGATCGCCTGGCGGTAGGATCGTTCGGCAGAACGCAGGTCGCCGCGGCGCAGCCGGATGTTGCCCAGGTTGGTCAGGGCCGCGGCGTCGTTTGGGTCGGCCTGCCGGGCCAGCAAGAAGGCCCGCTCGGCGAGGTCCAGCTTCTTCCCCCGGTCCCACGCGTTGCCCAGGTCGATCAGTGTTCCGGCTGCCTTGTGGGACAGATCGAACGGGTTGCCGTTGCGAGTGGCCAGGTCGGCAGCCAGCATCGCGTAGGGGAGAGCCGCATCGAGATGACCACGGCGGACCATACGATCGGCCACCCGGACCGCCACGCCGCCCAGGCCGTGCGGCCGGAGGAACCAGCGACCCGGGTAGGCGACGGCGAGATCGGTGGTTGACGGCCCATTGGCGTCGGAGACCAGCGACACGTCGGCCAGCAGCATGTCGACGGTGACCGGTCCCTTGTAGATCACCGCCAGCCGCCCCGAGGCATCCAGCAGGAAGCTGGCCGGGACCGGCAGCGTGAACTTCTCATCGAGTTGCGTCCGGGTGGTCAACACCACGTCGTGAATCACGTCCAGCCGGTCGACCGAAACACTCGTCGCACGCCGCGCTCCGAACGGCAGGTCGTGCTTGTCGATGAAACCGCGAACCAGGTCGAGTTCGCCGTTCTGACCGTCCTTGAGACCGTCAACCGAGAGAGCCAGGATCTCGAGCCCCGCCTTGTCCAATTCGCCGAGGCGTTCCTTGAACTGGTGGAGTTCCTCGACACACGGCAGGCACCATGTTGCCCAGAGGTTGATCAGGGTCGGCCGCCCCGAAAAGGACAGCGTGCGGACCGATCCGGTCTCGTCGAGGTATTCGATCGAGGGCAACGGCAGCCGTTCGAGCAACGGGATACGGGCTCGGCCGGTCGGTTCCACCACCGCCAGGCTGCCCTCGGCGAGCCGGATGTCGCGGGCGTCCTGTCGAATCGCCTGTCCCGAGGCCTCGACCACCCGGTATCGACCGCCCGCCGCCAGCCCCTCGAGCGTCTCGCTCTTTCCACCCGGCCATCCGATCGTCAACCGGAAGGGACCCTCGGCCGTGCCGACACCAAAGTGCACCCACTTGCTCGATTGCGCCAGGTACCCGCTGCCGGCGGTGACGAAGCGGACCAGTGGGCGGGCCTCGCTGTCGGCCGCGGAGAGCTCAAGCCGTGCACCGATCGCGTCACGGTTTCCCGAGGTGCCCCGCAGGCGAACCATCAGGCCGCGTTGACCCGGTGACCCGTTGTTCCTGAGGAACCTGAGCCGAGGCGCCGTGCGGTTGGTGATCCACAGGTCCAGGTCTCCGTCGTGATCCCAGTCGACCGACGCCACGGCGCGGGCGTCATCAGGAAAGTCGAACCCGCTGGCGTACGACACGTCGGCGAACGGAATGTCACCACCAAGATTCAGGTAACAGCAATTCCGCTCGCGACCGCTCCACGACCCGCCCGTCTCGATCAGATTGGTGATCCGGGACCAGCCGTCCCGGTAACGCGGATCGACCGGCTTGCCGGCAATCCGGAT